>Ga0209416_1000069_pt1 | contig 123545 bp, 180 predicted proteins | sample RifGroF1_FD_184001 | JGI IMG/M metagenome (GOLD analysis project Ga0209416, IMG submission 184001) | Groundwater microbial communities from Rifle, Colorado, USA - Groundwater F1 (SPAdes) (version 2) | ecosystem: Environmental > Aquatic > Deep subsurface > Groundwater | place: Rifle, Colorado... | reverse complement strand
GGCTTATGTGGAGCTCAAGGCACACAAGGAATTCAAGGCATTCAAGGATTATGTGGCCCTATCGGCTTATGCGGCTTAACAGGTAATTGTGGCCCTCAAGGAATTCAAGGAGTAACAGGTAATTGTGGCCCTCAAGGCTTATGTGGAGCTCAAGGCACACAAGGAATTCAAGGCATTCAAGGATTATGTGGCCCTATCGGCTTATGCGGCTTAACAGGTAATTGTGGCCCTCAAGGAATTCAAGGAGTAACAGGTAATTGTGGCCCTCAAGGCATTCAAGGTGTAACAGGCAATTGTGGCCCTCAAGGAGCACAGGGAATTCAAGGCCTATGTGGCCCTCAAGGAGCTCAAGGAATTCAAGGCCTATGTGGCCCTCAAGGAGCTCAAGGAATTCAAGGCCTATGTGGCCCTCAAGGCATTCAAGGTGTAACAGGTAATTGTGGCCCTCAAGGAGCACAGGGAATTCAAGGAGTTTGTGGCTTAACAGGTAATTGTGGCCCTCAAGGAGCACAGGGAATTCAAGGCCTATGTGGCCTTCAAGGAGCACAGGGAATTCAAGGCCTATGTGGCCCTCAAGGAGCTCAAGGAACTCAAGGAATTCAAGGCCTATGTGGTCCTCAAGGCATTCAAGGTGTAACAGGCAATTGTGGCCCTCAAGGAGCACAAGGAATTCAAGGAGTTTGTGGCTTAACAGGTAATTGTGGCCCTCAAGGAGCTCAAGGAATTCAAGGCCTATGTGGCCCTCAAGGAGCTCAAGGAATTCAAGGCCTATGTGGCTCTCAAGGAGCTCAAGGAATTCAAGGCCTATGTGGCCCTCAAGGAGCTCAAGGAATTCAAGGCCTATGTGGCCCTCAAGGCATTCAAGGTGTAACAGGCAATTGTGGCCCTCAAGGCATTCAAGGTGTAACAGGCAATTGTGGCCCTCAAGGAGCACAGGGAATTCAAGGAGTTTGTGGCTTAACAGGTAATTGTGGCCCTCAAGGAGCACAGGGAATTCAAGGAGTTTGTGGCTTAACAGGCAATTGTGGCCCTCAAGGAATTCAAGGAGTAACAGGAAATTGTGGCCCTCAAGGAGCTCAAGGAATTCAAGGCCTATGTGGCCCTCAAGGAGCTCAAGGAATTCAAGGCCTATGTGGCCCTCAAGGAGCACAGGGAATTCAAGGCCTATGTGGCCCTCAAGGAGCACAGGGAATTCAAGGCCTATGTGGCCCTCAAGGAGCTCAAGGAATTCAAGGCCTATGTGGCCCTCAAGGAGCTCAAGGAATTCAAGGCCTATGTGGCCCTCAAGGCATTCAAGGTGTAACAGGTAATTGTGGCCCTCAAGGCATTCAAGGTGTAACAGGCAATTGTGGCCCTCAAGGCATTCAAGGTGTAACAGGCAATTGTGGCCCTCAAGGAGCACAGGGAATTCAAGGAGTTTGTGGCTTAACAGGCAATTGTGGCCCTCAAGGAATTCAAGGAGTAACAGGAAATTGTGGCCCTCAAGGAGCACAGGGAATTCAAGGCCTATGTGGCCCTCAAGGAGCTCAAGGAATTCAAGGCCTATGTGGCCCTCAAGGAGCACAGGGAATTCAAGGAGTTTGTGGCTTAACAGGCAATTGTGGCCCTCAAGGAGCTCAAGGAATTCAAGGCCTATGTGGCCCTCAAGGAGCTCAAGGAATTCAAGGCCTATGTGGCCCTCAAGGAGCTCAAGGAATTCAAGGCCTATGTGGCCCTCAAGGCATTCAAGGTGTAACAGGCAATTGTGGCCCTCAAGGCATTCAAGGTGTAACAGGCAATTGTGGCCCTCAAGGAGCACAGGGAATTCAAGGAGTTTGTGGCTTAACAGGTAATTGTGGCCCTCAAGGAGCACAGGGAATTCAAGGAGTTTGTGGCTTAACAGGCAATTGTGGCCCTCAAGGAATTCAAGGAGTAACAGGAAATTGTGGCCCTCAAGGAGCTCAAGGAATTCAAGGCCTATGTGGCCCTCAAGGAGCACAAGGAATTCAAGGAGTTTGTGGTCCACAAGGCTCACAAGGAATTCAAGGAGTTTGTGGCTTAACAGGTAATTGTGGTCCTATTGGCTTATGCGGACCAAGTGGCACAAATGCTATAACAATTGTAGCAGGAGAAACTTTAGCAGCTGGAAACTTTGTTAATCTTTATTCAAATGCTGGTACAATTAATATGCGTAAAGCAGATAATACTGATAATACTAAACCTGCTCATGGTTATGTATTAACGGCTGTAACAAGCGGAAATAGTGGAGGATTTTATCAACTAACAGGACTAAATGACCAGTTAACAAGTTTAACAGTAGGTACAATATATTTCTTAAGTACAGCGGGTGGAGTAACATCTACACCACCAACTACAGCTGGAAATTTGAACCAAGAATTAGGAATTGCAAAAACTACATCAGCATTAGCGGTCTATGAAAGACCTACTATAACAATTGGATAATAAAAACCTAAATAAAGGAAAAAATATGTCAGACATCGTAAAAGAAGATAATAATCTTTTATCAGTAATCAATCATTCATTATTTGGTTCTGATAGTAATACTAATAAGATCATTACAAGAGCAACAGATGAAAAATTCTTTGAATTAAAAGCACTTGATAATGAGACTTTAACTAAGATAGCAGATTTTATGCCAGAAGTAAATAGAGCTACTAATTCATTTGGTAAGACTCAATCTCAATTTATGAATCATGCAATGACCATTTCTTCGTTTGGTGTAATACGTAATTTACGTCAAGTGATGTCAGAAATTGAAAGAAGGAGACAAGCTCTTAAAGAAAATACTTTTAAATTAAAGAAACAGATAATTGATTTAAAAGAAAAAGAAGAACAACTAAAAGAATTAGTAGAAAAGAATTTATATAATGATAGGTATAAAATTCTACGCCTTCAGATTGATGTAGAAGAGATTTCTTCAGGAATTACAGATTCAAGACTTTATATTGAGGGAGCTTTAAAAACTATTTACTCATATCAAATGGCATATCAAGATATGATGAAAAAGAATAATATTCCACCAGATTGGGATGAGAAGACTTTTGAAGAGGATGAAGAAAGGCATCATATAACAAAAGCTTTTCAACAAGCACATGCAGATATGATAAGTACTGGTAGAATAGGTCAAGGTAATCATGAATATATGTGGCAATGTGGCATTAATCCACAATCTGCTTTTAATGATTTAGCAGAGTATATTAATCGTGAAAATATTGAATATACTAATTCAAAAGGTGTAGGGGTATTATCACCAAAAATAGATGGAAAACTTGAAATTGAAAGTTTCATAAAATTCTTGAATGATATGTATGCTAAATATAAAGGAAGTTCAAGAAAAATTCTTGAAATGAAAGGTATCAATGGTGATGGTTATTATGATGCAGCAGTATTTCATGATATTCAACAAAAGACAGGTATTTAAGTGTCAGAGTACAAAGTTTTAGCATTATATGATGGAATACCTCAAGAATTAAAATCAGGTGATACTGCAGTTATATCAAGACCATTATGGTATGGTGAACGTGGAATTATGGGAGGAGGAGAACAACCAGATTGGGGATATTCTTATAATGTTATAGAGTATATTACAATAGCTACAACTGGCAATTCATCTGATTATGGTGATTTATTACAAAGATTAACTTATATTACTGCTTGCTCAAGCGGAACCAGAGGAATTTTTTCATGTGGTTTTAATTTAATGACCGGTAATGTAAGCGTAAATGTTATACAGTATAAAACTATAGCTTCATCTTCAAATGCAGTTGATTTCGGAGATTATAGTACAGAAGCTTATGGTTTATGCTCAGTATCAAATTATACTAGAGGATTAATTGCTGGTACCGATAATAGAATAAATTATATTACTATTATGTCTTTTGGTAATACAGTTGATTTTGGAGACATGGCTATAGTTAGATATAATACACCTGCTGCAATCTCAAATGGAACAAGAGGACATTTTTGTGGTGGTACTACTACTGGGAATGTGAAAGTAAATAATATTGATTATGTAACCATTATGTCTTTGGGTAACTCAGTTGACTTTGGTGACATAACCCAAGAAAGAATATCATTTTATGGATTAGGTGATTTAGTAAGAGGAATTTGTGCAGGAGGTCAAAAAGCAGGAGATGTTGGTTCTAATGTTATTGATTATATAACATTTTCAATTGCAAGTAATGCAACTGATTTTGGAGATTTAGTATCTGCAAGATTTGGTGTTAGTGCTACTAATAATGGCAGTAGAGGTATTATTTCTGGTGGACATGGTACTAACGTTATTGAATATATAACTATTCAAACTATTGGAAATACAACTGATTTTGGAGATTTAATAAGTAGAGAAAGTGGATATCCAGGAATAAGATTTTCAGGCTCTTGTTCAGGAAATTAAAAAAATGGCAGAATTCTTACCTCTAATATTAAAAAATGGTAAAATAGATAATTTATCTTTAGGAGATGGATACGTTAGTTTTAATAGTGCTCAAAATTGGGATAGAGGAATTTTTGCTGGAGGTGGGAATAATGTTATTGATTATGTCTCAATCTCACATAAAGGTAATGCAGCAGATTTTGGTGATGTTGATAATGGAGGTTATACAGAATCTCTTGGTGCTTGCTCAAGTGGAACTAGAGGGGTTTTTGCTGGCGGCAGAATACCAGGCTCCACTTATTCTGCTCAAATGATTTATATTACAATAGCTACTTTAGGTAATTCAACAAATTTTGGTAACTTAACTACTTCAGCAAGAAGGGCTATTTCAGGCACCACAAATAAAACAAGAGGAATTTTTTGTGGAGGTGATGATAACTCATCAATATATACATATATAGATTATATTACAATAGCTACTACTGGTAATTCTACTTCATTTGGATCATTATCATCTTTAGGATCATTTACAGGTTCATGCTCTAATAATACTAGAGGAGTTTGTGCAGGAGGTTATGCTACTGGTTTTGTTGCTACAAATATAATTGAATATGTAACAATTGCTACAACAGGAAATTCAACAGATTTTGGGGATTTAGTAAGAACTAGTACTTATACTTGTGTTGCTATTTCTGATTTAATTAAAGCTTTATTTTGTGTTATTGGATATGCAGATTATGTTACAATAGCAACTACCAGTAATGCTTCTTATTTTAGTGGCTTAATTCCAGGTTCAGTTCAATACTCTTCTGGATGCTCTAATGGATTATATGGAATAATAGGTGGTGGTACTAGTGATTCTACTATGATAATATTAGTAAATATTAATACTTCTGCCATGTCTGAAGATTTTGGAGATCTTTCATCAGCAAGATATTTTACAAGTGCTTTGTCTGGAAATTAAACCTAATAAAAGGATAAATAAATGAAAGTAAACATATTAATTGGAACTCCTGCTTATAATAGTCAGATACATATTGACTATCTTAATTCAATTATCGATATGCATAGATTGAAGTTACCTATTTCAGTTATGTGTATAGGTAATGAAAGTCTTATTACAAGAGGACGTAATACTATTATTTCTTTTTTCAAGACTCATGAAGAATTCACACATCTGTTGTTTTTAGATGCAGATATTGGTATAAAAGGTGACAGTATTATAAAGTTAATACAACATGAAAAAGATGTTATAGGTGCTCCTGTTCCATTAAAAGGTTTTGATTCAAATGGTAATAAAGTCTATAATATTACAAATCCAATTAAAGAAGAAAATCTTTATACAGTAGATAAAGTGGGAACGGCGGTTTTCATGTTATCAAGGAAAGCAGTTGAAGATCTTTGTAATAACTCAGATACTTATAATGGTAATACAATGTCAAGAGGTCTTCAGAATAATAATATTAATTATGATGTTTTCAAAACAGGAATTGAAAATGAGATATACTTAAGTGAAGATTATTATGCATGCAAGAAACTTAAAGAATTAGGTTATAAAATATATATTGACGATACAATAATAACAATCCATAATGGAATGTTTCAATTTTAGAGTAAGAATATGCCAGAAAAAATACCTCTCGTAGGAAAAGACGGTAAGATAATTGAACTAAATTGGGGTGATAGTTTAAAAAACAATTTAGTTTGGATTGGAGACAGAGGAATATTAGGATTTTTGGTTAATGATGCACTTACTGCATTAAATAATATAAGCTATGTAACCATTACATCAACAGGTAATGCGGCAGATTTCGGAGATCTTACTTTAGCTAGATATAGAGCAGCAGGTTGCTCAAGCGGAACTAGAGGAGTTTTTGCTGGTGGTGCTGTTACTTACAATGAAATAGACTATATTACTATTGCTACATTAGGAAATGCCATTGATTTTGGAGATCTTACTAATTCAATGAGTTTAGACATTTCTGGTTGTTCAAATACTATACGGGGTATTATATCTAGTAATGCTAACTCACAAAGAATGGATTATATTACTTTTGCTACTAACGGGAATTCAATAAATTTTGGCAATATAACTGTTGCTAGAAATAATCCGAGCGGTTGTTCAAGTTCTATAAGAGGTATTTTTGGAGGGGGAAATTATGGTGGAAATTATAATACTATTGATTATGTAACTATAGCTTCATCTTCAAATGCAGTTGATTTTGGAGATTTAACCGTTGCTAGAAATACTACTGGGGCTTCTTCTAATACTATTAGAGGCGTTTTTGGAGGAGGAGAAACTTCCACAAACATTATAGATTATATTACAATAGCAACTACTAGTAACGCGGCAGACTTTGGAGATCTTACTTCAGCTAGAAATGGTGTAACTGGTTGTTCAAACTTGACACGCTCGTTATTTAATGGAGGTTATTCTGGTGGACCTCTTAATACTATTGATTATGTTACAATAAATACTCTTGGAAATGCAGTAGACTTTGGTGATATTAATGCTGGTGTATATTCATATACAAGTGTTGCTTTTTCAGGAAATTAAAAGGAGATTAAAATGATATATTTTATTTATAAAACACTACAGATTACTGGTATTGGAGGAGTCTCTATACCAACTATTGATGGGATAAATGGAGGACAAGGCTCTTATAAAGAATGGTTATTGGGTACTACAGATTCTGCTTTAAAACTTTCCCAGATTAAAGAATTTCAACCTAGAATATTAAAAGAAGAAATTTGGAGAGGCTTATCTCTTATTGGATTACTTCAAGTATTTGATACTTCAATGAATCAATTAAGAAATCTAACTCCAACAGAAATTATATATCAAAAAGCTGCTACTAATTGGGAATTTAAAGAAAATGCAAGAAATTTGATTGAGATAACAGTTGGTGATCCTCTTAAACAAATAGCTAATGTGGATCAGCAATCTCAATTAACTACTCCTGTAATAGTTAGAATGTATAAATTAGTATTAGCTTTATATGCTCATTTAAGCTTGGCTATCCCTGAAGATATCTTGCCAGCAGCAACAAAATCGCAGTATGATAATTTTACAGATTTATATTTATATAAAATAGGATCATTACAATTAATTGACAGGATTGATGTTGATCCAGATCCAGCTGCTCTTATTGATGATGTATTAACCAATATCCATAACATTGGTTTAGCTCTTAAAACTGAGTATTATGATAAAAAGGTATAGTATGTTTAAATGTGGTAGTATTGTACTCGTAAATAATAAAAAAAGTTTATTTAGCAAAATAATTAAATGGGTTACTAGTTCTAATTATTCACATTGTGCTATTACTATGGGTAATCTTATACCAAAAAGTGAAAGTATATTGACTGCAGAATGGTTTATACTAACACACCCTCTTCAAAGATATTTTGAAAATAAAGATTATGATATTGAAATATATGAAATTCAAAATATTGCTGAACAGGAATTAGAAAACATTGTAATTGATTTATACAATGCTCGTGTTAACAGAGGCTATGCTTTTTGGCAAAACTTATGGTTCATATATAGATATTTGATTGCCGAAAAATTAGGTTTTGATGTTAGAAGACAAGGAAATTGGTTTCCAAAAAGTGATAATTGTTCAGAAGAAACTTATGATTTATTAAAGAAAGTTACAGAGGTATCAGTACACATTAATACTAAATTAATACCAATGGGGTATAAATTATCTGAATGGAATAGTAATTGTTTCAGTCCAAAAGATGCAAAAATTATCATTAATAAATTTCCAGAGAATTTTAAACTAGCTTACGAGAGCAAAAATGCTTAACATTAGAGGATTTAAAAATGTGTGAAATATTAGATGAAAAAATTGAGAATACAAAAAAGATATCATCAGCTATTTCTGAGCTAGTATCTACAATGACAAGTAATAAGCATTCAGTTTTTTTCTTAGAAACTTTAATGGATAATATACCTATTATGGTATTTTTTAAGGATACTAATAATAGATTGATAAAAGTAAATAAATATTTCTGCGATTTAGCTGGCACAACCAAAGATAAGATTGAGGGTAAAAGAAGTGATGATTTTGCAGAAACAGAACATGAAAAAGAATTAGTTAAACATTATGGAGAGAATGATTTAGATGTAATTAATTCTAAAAAACCAAAACTTAATATTATAGAGAATTTCTTTAATACAAATATACAAATAAGAACGCATAAATTCCCAATTATTCAGAATGATGAAGTAGTGGGGGTTTTTGGCATTAGTATTGAACTAAATACACTTAATCATATTGGAGTTCACTAGTGGAACAAAATCAACTTATTGATAAGCTTATTTCATTACTTGAAAATAAGCTTGTGTCTATAGATGAAATAATTTCATCGTTTCAAGAAAAAGTTACTACTGCTGAGAAAGACATTATTAAATTCAGAGGAGATCTTGATAAACTACAAGATAAATTGTCAACTCACGCTGATTCTTGTCCAATTAATAAACCTATAATTAGTAAAATGGTTTCTGATGCTATTATTATTGAATTAGCTAAAGTGCCAGATAAAAGAAGATCACGAATGGTTGAGTGGTCTGTTATATTAGCTACACTTATTTCATTAGTGGTTTTTATATTTGGTCTTTATGAAAGTAGTAAAAATAATAATAGTATTCAAGAATTAAAAGAAACTAATAAAAAATTAGAAAAATTAATAAATCGTTAAGAGGATTAAATGAAGATAAAAGATATCTTTACAACAGCGAAAGAATCTACTAAATTATTAATTATTGCTTTAATAATAAGCTCAATAGGTAGATTTTATATCAACACTTTTTTAGTTCCAGATCAGAAAGCTTATGCAGATGAGATCTCAAAGATCGAAAATCAGATTAGTTCTCACTATGATGCAAAGACTAGATCTTATGATAATATGCACATTGTGAACAGTCTACAGAAAAAAGTTATTAATCTTCAATATGACGTTCAAAAGACTATTTTAGTAGAAGTATCATTAACATCTTTAATATTATTGACTATTGCAAGTATATTAGCTTGGTGGACACAATACATATTTACTGATATTAATTTTAAGACTGAAACTAAATTACATACTGTTTTAGCTGCAGCACTCATTGGTTCAATTTTTATTGTAGGCTTAGTTTACTATGTTAAAACATCTTATTAAAATATTTCTTGTTTGTTCTGTTTTAACAGCACAGAGTATTACTCCAGTAGGCTTAGACTTAATCAAGCATTATGAATCTTTTAAGTCTGAAGCCTATTTATGTCCAGCAAAAGTATTGACAATAGGATATGGCTCAACAGGCACACATGTAAAAGCTGGGATGAGGGTCACAGAACTACAAGCCACTTTATTATTAAAAAAAGATGTAAAAAGATTTGAATCTCATATTAAAAATAGAGTAAGTAGACTTTTAATATGGAATGAATTTGACGCATTAACCAGTTTTACATTTAATGTAGGTTATCGTGTTACTAAAGGTTTACAAACCTTTGTAAACCAAGGTAATACTAATGGTGTAATAATGAAATTAATGCAATATAATAAAGCTAAAGTTAATGGAGTCTATATTATATTAAAGGGTTTAACAAAAAGAAGAATAAGTGAATCAACTTTATATAGAGATGGAGTTTTAGCATGGTAAGAAGAATTGCTCCTAGTCAGATAGCCAATGCAGTAAGTGGCCAACCAAATGGTATTAGAACTGCTTATGCATACGATGAATCATTTGGTTGTAAGAAGAAAAAAGTAATTGCTAATGCTTGTAAACCTAAAAAAGGACATACTGGAGTACAATCATCCACTGGCTCAAAAGGGTTATCAGGTCATCAAGGCTCACCTGGAAAATCTGGATTATCAAGAGTATCAAGCTCTTATTATTATGATCCACTAAAAAATCCTAAAGAGGCTCATATTACTAATGCAAAAAAATCTCCTATGGCTCGTGTTGGTAAATCAAACGGCCGCTGGAAAGGTGGTGTTAGTAAAACTTATTATAGAAGGATTGCAGGAGCAAAACCAAATGATGGTACAATTGTTCATCACAAAGACCATGACAAGAAAAATCCAAGTAGGAAAAATCTTGAAAAAATAAAACCTGGCAAGAAAATCTCTGCTAGAGGTAAACATAATCAAAGACATCCAAACAGGCGAAATGGTAAAGCATAATGTTATCTCAGATGTGTAAAAAATGTAATATACCAAAACCTATCGAAGACTTTCCATTTAGTCCTTCAAAAAAGAAGCATGGTATTAATCTAATTATATTCAATACTGAACAAGAAGTGTTTAGTATTATTGAGGATTAAAAATGACTCCTGAAGTAAAAAAACAAAGAACTGAAAAAATCATTGAGTTATTAAGGCCTATGATTGAAAGAGCTATATCAATTAATGAAGATACACCTTCGGGAATTGAGATTCATAAACCAATAGCTTTTTTACTTGAGAAATTTAATACTGGTAAATATTATGGTACTATAGAGATGAAAATCACTGGTACTAGTATTCATAATCCAACTGAAAATAATGTAACACACAGACTTGATATGAGTTATCAAATTGAGTGATAATTTAGGTAATAGGTTAGAAAGAGTACAAAAGGGGAAAAGTCAATCTGACGCTGTAACTATGCAGCAATTTATAGATCATGTACAGAATATTCATAATCCTCACAAAGTAAAACAAGATCAAATTGGATTAAACATTCCAGATATAGATTATGATCTTTTATCAGAATTTGAAACGCTTAAGTTAAATTTAATGGGTATAGAATGGGCTCAGTTTGCATTTTATGACACATTTATTGATGAATCTTTGAGAGAGACTCCAGACCCATCTTCTTACCGTGCATTAGTTGAAAATGGCAAACTGAAAACAAGAGATATCACTCCTTCTAAAGTTTTTGTATTCTTATCAAAAACATATACAGAAGTAAATGTCTTAGATTCTGGAATTTCAACAAATGTAATATCAAATACTTTGACTGACAGTTCAAAAACTTGGTGGATAAATCAATTTAAGAATCTAGTCTTAGAAGATAGTGGATTAGTAACATATAATATACTTTCAAATACATCTAATGTTCTTACTCTTAATGGAAGTCCATCTTTTGGTGCTTATAAAATAAAAGCTGATTATCCTCAGAGAATGGTAGGTTTTGCTAATTATATTGACAGTACAAATGATGAGGATGGTAAAGGTTATTGTAAATTAGAAATAACATTTAACAATGGTTCTACTTGGTTTACATTACTTGATACTCAAAGTGCTGTAAACAATCTAAATAAAGTAATTGATATTTCAGCTTATTCAACAGGAACAGTTAAAGTAAGAATTACAGTATCAAATGATGTAAATGGATTTGGTCCTCAATTTAGTAATTTTCTTATTGCAGCTGATCCTACTATTTGGAAGTTTTAAATGCCAATTATAATTGAACATAGTCAAGGATATTTAGTAAAACAGAGATTAATAGATGAGAGTAACTCTGCAGTATCAAGTGGTGATTGGGCTACAGTTTCTATTGGTGGTAATTCAATTGATGTTACTAAAAGAACTAATATAGTTGTTTATCCAACTGCAGATACTGATATTAATTCTTTTGGTGGAGGGATAGATGCTCAAAGAATTGTATTAGTAAATGGCTCAAGTTCATATGATTTGAATATGAAGCTTTCTGTTATTGGGCATGATTCTACTTTTGTCTTATTACCTGGTCATTCTGCTACTTATATTTATAATGCTGCAACTTATGTATGGGCATTTGAAGGTACTTCAGAATTTATTGGGGAAATGAAATATATTTATATGCGAGCAGCTACTCAACCAATAACTCCTGATTTTGAAGATTATGTTCCAGTTGATTGGTTTGCTGTTCCTCCAGAGCCTAATATTGATGAAGATCCTTTATGGATGTCATTTGCAGTTGTCGTTGGAGTAAAACCAAAAGGTAATTGGGCAACACCTTTACAACTTGATGGTGTTGTTGGACTTTGTGGTCCTGCTGGCTTATGTGGATTAGTTGGTTTTTGCGGTATTCAAGGCTTATGTGGCCCTCAAGGTGTTCAGGGAGCTCAAGGAGAAGTTGGAGCTTGTGGTGTACCTGGCCTTTGTGGCCCTCAAGGTGTTCAGGGAGCTCAAGGTGTTGTAGGTTTTTGTGGTGTTCAAGGCTTATGTGGCCCACAAGGTGTTCAAGGAGCTCAAGGTGTTGTAGGATTCTGCGGTATTCAAGGCTTATGTGGCCCTCAAGGTGTTCAGGGAGCTCAAGGTGTTGTAGGTTTTTGTGGTGTTCAAGGCTTATGTGGCCCTCAAGGCGTTCAAGGCTCTCAAGGCATTCAAGGATTATGTGGTCAAACAGGTTTATGTGGCCCTCAAGGCGTTCAAGGCTCTCAAGGTGTTCAAGGATTATGTGGTCAAACAGGTTTATGTGGCCCTCAAGGCGTTCAAGGCTCTCAAGGCATTCAAGGATTATGTGGTCAAACAGGTTTATGTGGCCCTCAAGGCGTTCAAGGCTCTCAAGGTGTTCAAGGATTATGTGGTCAAACAGGTTTATGTGGCCCTCAAGGCGTTCAAGGCTCTCAAGGTGTTCAAGGATTATGTGGTCAAACAGGTTTATGTGGCCCACAAGGTGTTCAAGGAGCTCAAGGTGTTCAAGGATTATGTGGTCAAACAGGTTTATGTGGCCCTCAAGGCGTTCAAGGCTCTCAAGGTGTTCAAGGATTATGTGGTCAAACAGGTTTATGTGGCCCTCAAGGTGTTCAAGGCTCTCAAGGCGTTCAAGGACTATGTGGCCTTATTGGCTTATGTGGTCCTCAAGGCGTTCAAGGCGCTCAAGGTATTTGTGGTCCACAAGGTTCACAAGGTATTTGTGGCCCTCAAGGTAATGCAGGTATACAAGGAATTGATGGAGAGCAAGGCCCACAAGGATATTGTGGAGCTCAAGGTCCAAGAAGTTGGTCTTACTCTATTGCTCAAAATACAAATTTATGGGTTATGTTTGGGGTAAATCATGATAATACTGGGGCAGATTATATAACTACTCATACGCCAATTATATCAACATTATCTATAAATAGTGCAATCTTTATGTTATTTAATCCTATTTCAAATAAACATTATTTGATGTGGTCATTAAATGCATGCACAATTACAGTTACATTAGATGGAGTTTCTCAAACTATATCTCCAAACACAAATGGAGAAGGTTCACTAGAATTAACTAGTGGTTGGGCTTTACTTACTGTGTCTCAATCTGGCGAAGCAAATGAATTCCGCTTTTATGATTGGACTCTTAATACATATGCTGTACTTGATAATGGTATTTCAGTCAATATACGCCCTGGTGGTCCAAAAGGGGCTGTTGGAGATTGTGGCCCTCAAGGAGCCTGTGGTTTAGTTGGTAATTGTGGTGCACAGGGAATTCAAGGTTTATGTGGCATACAAGGCACACAAGGAATTCAAGGCCTATGTGGCCCTCAAGGAGCTCAAGGAATTCAAGGCTTATGTGGCCCTCAAGGCTCACAAGGAATTCAAGGCAGTTGTGGTTTACAAGGCTTATGTGGTATACAAGGAGCTCAAGGAATTCAAGGCTTATGTGGCTCTCAAGGCTCACAAGGAATTCAAGGCTTATGTGGCCCTCAAGGCTCACAAGGAATTCAAGGTAATTGTGGCCCTATTGGCTTATGCGGAGTTCAGGGTACACAAGGAATTCAAGGCTTATGTGGCCCACAAGGTGCTCAAGGAATTCAAGGAGTTTGTGGCCCACAAGGTGCTCAAGGAATTCAAGGTAATTGTGGCCTTCAAGGTTTATGTGGAGCTCAAGGCACACAAGGAATTCAAGGCTTATGTGGTCCACAAGGTGCTCAAGGTTTATGTGGCATACAAGGCACACAAGGAATTCAAGGCTTATGTGGCCCACAAGGTGCTCAAGGAATTCAAGGTTTATGTGGCCCACAAGGTGCTCAAGGAATTCAAGGAGTTTGTGGCCCACAAGGTATTTGTGGTATACAAGGCCAACAAGGACCTCAAGGTTTATGTGGACAACAAGGCGCTCAAGGTATTTGTGGTATACAAGGCCAACAAGGACCTCAAGGTTTATGTGGACAACAAGGCGCTCAAGGTATTTGTGGTATACAAGGCCAACAAGGACCTCAAGGTTTATGTGGACAACAAGGCGCTCAAGGTATTTGTGGTATACAAGGCCAACAAGGACCTCAGGGTCCATGTGGTCCTTGTGGAGCTCAAGGAATTCAAGGAGCTCAAGGACCTACAGGATTCTGTGGTGGTCAGGGTGTTTTAGGTACAGTATTAGCTTCTGGTGTAACAATAAATGCAGGTGGATATTTTAGGATAGGATCTGGAGATAAAGATGATACTTTGACTGGTATTTGGATAGATGATACTGAAATAGTAGCTCAAGATGGAAATGGTACAGATACTGTACGTATAGGAGTTGATGGTTCATTTTATGCTATTAAAGGCACAATAGCAGGATTCACCATAGAAGAAACATGGTTATATACTGGAACTATATCAACTACTAAAATTGTAATTAATGCTGCTTCTGACTCAATCTATGCAAGACCTTTGGGTGCTGGAGCTAATACTAAGTATGTAATGCTAGGTCAAACCCATGATGGTACAAACTGGACAGGTAACTATGGAATAAGTGCTGTCGATGGTAGTAATAGAATGCTTTTTAGAATTGATGATTCTGTTAAATCAATTGCTGGTTGGAATTTTGACTATCAAAGCTTTTCAAATATCACAACTGGTACTGGTATTGAATTAAGTGTTGGTACTACAAAAAATGTCACTACAGGATTTTCAGTTTTTAATCCTTCAAGTCCAAAATTGTTTATTGGAGACTCAACCTATTTTTTAGATTGGAATAATGGAAGTGGAAGTGGTACTACTGGTAAATTAACTATAAAAGGAGATATTATAGGGAGCAGGTTTTCCACCGAATCTACAAATGTTTTTGATGGTTCTAATGGTACTTATGCTTCACTACATCATGTGAGTGGAACTCCTATTTTATTTATGGAGAAATTTACTGATACTAGTAATTATACTATTGTGAACTTTACACCTGGTTCAATAGTAAATAGTGTAGCTGGATTTTTATATGCTACTTTAGTAAGTGCTGGAACTACAATTGGTTTAATAGAAATGGGTTGTGGGAATACAGCTGATTCTGCTTTTATAAAAATTGATAGTATGCATGTTGCTAGATGGAGGGGAAGATTTGCAACTGATCCTACTACTAATAATAGAGAAGGTGATATGGGATATCACACTGGTACTTCGGTAGTTAGATTATATACTAATGGTGCTTGGACAAATGTATAAAAAGGAGTTATAATGTATATATATGCTAATTTAGATAACCAAAAAATTGTCAGGGGTATAAATACTTCTGACATAGAATTAGAATCAAGTCTTACTCAGGTTCTTATTGGGACTGTAAACCTCTCTCAATCTGATGGTAGTACAGAAATGCTTAATGCTTATAAGATGATAAACAATTTTAAATATGAAGCTGGTTTATTTAATTTAATTAATACTAAATTAATAGATAAAGCTTCTTTCATCTTAAGATTTACTCCAATTGAACTTATGAACTTATCAATTTTATCTTCACAGAATGTAGAAGCACAAAGCATTCTATTAAATTTAAGTTCAACTGGAAATATCGATGTATTTTCTATTAATACTAAAGACATGTTATTAAAGCTTGTTGAATTAACAATTCTTTCTATAGAAAGAGTAAATATCATTCTTACTTAAAAAGAGGAACATATGAAAGTCCAAACAGAAATAATCATAGCTTCAGAGAAAGCTATGAAAGAGCTTGTAAACAGTGAAATACCGATTGACATATCTTTTAATATTGCTAATATTATGGATGATGTTTTAAAGGTAATTAATGTTTATAGAGCTCAAGAGCTGAAATTATATAAGAAGTATGGAGAAATGAAAAAGGATACACCAACCTCAGAAGAAGGATGGTTTGTACCTTTTAATCATCCAAAAATTGATGAATTTAATGAAGAAATAAAGAAATTATCAAAAGTAGAAGTTGATCTTAAAATTGAAAAGATACCTTTAAAAGAATTAGGCTTAATTAAAATTAAACCCCTTTCATTAAAATTATTATTAAGCTGGCTAATAGAAGGACAACCTTCATGAAACAGTTATTAGAAGCTATTAAAGCTCAGTTAGTATCAATATTGGTAATTATACTATTAGGATTTGCAATTTATTTTGGTTGGAATCAAATTCAAGAGTTAAAGAAAGAAAATGAAAGACTTGTAACCATTCAAACTAATAATATGAAAGCCTTAGGAGATTCACTTCGAATGTTGATAGATGCTCAAGGCCATAGACTTTATCAGCAGATGGGTTTTTATCAAGACATACAAAGAAGACAAAATGAGACTTTAGAAGATCAAGGTTTTGAATTACGTTCAATACAGGATTTGACGCTTAGCTTGATTAAAATAGTTGTTAGAATTGATTCTGGAAAAACTCAATATACTGATAGCACTATTGTAAGAACATTCAAAAAAGACACTTTATGGGTATCAATAGATGGTAAAACTGTTATTAATACCAAAAATGATACTAGATCTTTTACAGAATTAAGTATTTTGTCAAAACCCATTCCTATTGAAGTAGCAGTAAGTCAAAATGAGAAAGGTGAAATTGTTGGATCAGTAAAGTGTTTAATTCCAGGTGTAGAATTAAGATCTTTAAAAACATCTGTTGATCCAGGTTTATATGCAGGACAAAAAGCTAATCCGACTTTCTTTGAGTTACTTAAAATTGGTGGCCTAGTTGGTATAAGTGACCAATACGGAATTAATATAAATAAACTCCAAGCAGTGTATGGTTTAGAAATAATGTATGATAGTTATGGAGTTTGGTATGTTAAAACTGGTCAGAATAACACCTATGGAATAAAAGTTTCTAAATCAATTAAAGATATATTTAAATTCTAATGCTCCTGCTAGTTGCATTAGACTTTTATTTATATTATACTAAATCAAAGAGTTAATAAGAACCGAGGTAATTTATGATTATAAGCACACATCCAAAAGACATTGGTCTGGCAGATGCAATTGATGAGAAAGAAAGACTTGATATATGCTTATCAGTTACAATGTCAGAAGATGATGGTGACGAAGATAGTCCCAAACGTGCTAAGATAGAAGCTATTACTGCTGGTTGGAATTTAAATGATATTTATATTCCAACAGAGGTTTTGCCTATTATATTAGAATTTATAATGGCTAAACCAAAGATTTATGTCAATCATGATTTATATGCTTATATGGGCAGAGATGTTTTTGAATGGGCTGCTACTTATGAGAATGTAAAGCTCAATGAAGATAAAACTAAAATCGTTGGTGACATTGTCTTTACAGCAAATCCAAAGACATTCTGGTTGTATAAAGAATGTAAGCGCAATGCAAAAGATGTTCAATTCTCAATGCATTTCTCTGCAATCAGTCAAGAATATAAAGATGAAGCCCAGAATAGAACTGGAATGAAAGTTGTAGGTATTAATGCTTACAAGTCAACAGATATTGTGTCTTATGGAGCAGCAGGTGGTCAAGCTCTACAAGTCTATAATTCTATTGTACAGGAAAAATTAAATAAGTTTCAAACTAATCAATCAAACCAAGAGGAGAAGTTAAAGATGGAAATTAAATCTACGCAAGATTTACTTGCCAACTATCCTACTTTAGTAGCAGAAATTGTAAATGCTGAACTTGCTAAAAAAGAAAAGGAGACTGCTATTTCTCAATCATCTCAGAAAGTAACAGAATTAACAAATTCGGTTACTGCATTAACATCTGAAAAGACTGATTTAGCGGCAAAAGTAACAGAATTAACAAATTCGGTTACTGCATTAACAACTAAAAACACTGAATTGACTGCAGAAGTTGATAAGTATAAAGCTGTTGAACAGTTGAATGCTTGGAAAACCGAAGTTGAAACAGAAATCACAAACTCACAAATTGACTCGCGTCTTGTAACACCTTTGTTTAAGGATACTTTATTTGCTCAAAAAGAAATTGGTATCGTTAAAAACATGTTGGAAGACAGAAAATCATTAACTACCGGTTCTGTTATTCAAAATGGCTCAGCAGCAGGCTCAGCAACAGATTCAGAAACTAAACCTAAATTATCAGATGATGACATTGCTAATGGCATCAAAAAGAAGTAAAATTTTTCAAATGCTGTAAAAATAATAATAAATTAATTGGAGAAGTAACATGAACGTTAAAATCAGAATTCCTGGAGATGAGAGATTTGATTTAATCTCTGTCCCAGTTGAAGCTGCTACTGTGATTGCTAACGGTGATCTTGTTTCTTATGAATCAGGATACGCTGTTAAGCTTGATGCTGAAGCAGAAGATGCAACATTTGTTGGTGTTTGCGAAAGAGGTTCAAATCTTAATGAAACAACACCAATTACAGTTTGGAGAAAAGCTATTGTTGAAGCTACTGTTGATTCAGCAGCTTTTGCAATTGGTGATGGAATTTCTCTTTCTGCTGGTGGTACTCTTGAAAAAGCTGGTGATAACATCTTAATGCATTGCTTTGAAAGCAGTGTTGGTGTTTCAGTAACAACTGTTAAAGCAGTTATTGATGTACAATCTCTTGGCAAGTTGTTTGCTACAAATGCTACTGTTGGACTTTGTGGTCCTGCTGGCTTATGCGGCCCTATTGGTCTTTGTGGTCCAGAAGGTTTATGTGGCCCAATCGGTTTATGTGGTCCAGAAGGATTATGTGGCCCTATCGGCTTATGTGGTCCTGGTATTTAATAATTGATTATGTAATTAATTGCAGGGCTTTTAAAGTTAACAAAAAATTAATTAATTGGAGTACAAACAGAAATGAGAAACGGAATTATCACTGAAATGTTTAATTCCTATAAAGGTGAATCAGCTAGTGATGCTATTGCAGGTCAAAAGGTTGCTGATAAACTTGAGGAATTACTCAATGCTGGAAAAATTTCTACATCTGATTTATCTTTAGGTCAGATTGCAAAAGAAACGATTCCAAATTTTGAAAGATTGCGCGGTGCAGAAGCTTCAGAAGTTGCATTAGCAGTCTCAAGTTCACAATTTCCCACAATTTCAAAAGTTGCAATTAACAAAGAAATTATCGATCAATATACTCTTTATTCTGAAAATGTTGATCAGTTGGTTTCTGAAATGGAAGCTTCAAGAACCGATATTGAATTTATTGCTGGTTTCACAGATCCTGAAGCTCCAGAATTGAGACTTGAAGGTATGTCTTACCAAGAAACAAATTTTGGTGAGAAAGATGTTCAAGTTGTAATGGCTGATTTTGGTCGTATGATCTCTGTAACAAGAGAAGCTATTTTCAACGACAAAACAGGTCAGCTACTTGACCAAGCAAGAATGATTGGACAGCTAGGTGGTCAACACAGAGCTAAAATGGTTATTCAAACTTTGGAAGTTCTTCCTAGAACAGCTTTTAAAGAAGTTGCTTCAAAAGCTTTTGTCTATAAAGGCACAGCTTATGCTAACACAGATTTTTATTCTGCAGATCATGCCGCTCTTGATGGTAGAACAAACAAAAATCTTGTTACATCAAATGCATTAGCAGATTATACTAATGTTGAAGCTGCTTTTAATGCTTTTTCTGCTATGGTTTCTCCTTCTGGTGCTGAACTTGCAGTGGTTCCACAAATTATTGTTGTTCATGAAACTAAAGCTGCTACAGCTTTTAGAGTTTTCAATAATGATAATTTTGCAATGGTTGGACAAGGTGCCAATGTTGCTCCTGTTGTTGCTCACACAACTAATCCATTTGGTCCTAATGGTATCAAGAAATTCCAAATTTACACTTCAAGATACTTAAGTGTTGCAACAACTTGGTACATGGGTGATCCTAAACGTCAGCTAAAATGGTTATGGGTTTATAAACCTGCTACTGCTTCATTAGCTTCTTCATCTGAAAAAGCTTTCACAAACAACATTGTGATGACTTATAAATTCTCTTATCATGGTGGTTGTGGTCATAATGATTATACTTACATGCTTAAGAATACTGCTTAATTAAGTATTCACTTACACACACAAAAGGGGCTAAGAGATTAGCCCCTTTATTATAAGGCGTTTATGAGAGATTTATTAGCAACTTGGTTAGATGTTATAGATAATGTTCCTCAGTATTTCAAATTTGATAGTGGAGAATTTGAAGATACACGACTAACTAGTAATAGAATTATTTCATATTTATCAAAAGAAGAATCAAGGATTAGAACTAAACTAAAAACTTTTTACCCTGTTTTAAGTTTAGGAGAATATCAGGATCCAAATACGTATTGTTTGACACAAAATACAAATCTCGATTTTACTTTCAAAAAGCAGCACATAACTACGATAAATCTAGTTTCAAAAGTATATAAGTTTAGATTTACATCAACTACTGAATTTATTGTTACTCCAGATGAAGAAGCACCAGTAGTTGGAAATATTACTACAGATTTAACTCTTGAAGATATTATTGTTAAAAAAGAGATGTGGACAGGTTATATATTTGTCACTGATGATACATTTTATATGACATTAACTCATTATGAAGAGGCATTAGTACAATTAGCGTCAAAATTAGCAGCTGCAAAATTACTAGAACAGACATTTGCTTCAGAAACTAGTAATACTTCTGGAGATGCAGCATTACTTAGACAAGAAGTAAAGCAAGAATTAAATGCTTTAACGTCCACTGACGGTGAAGCAAGATTAGAAGTAAGTTGGAACACTCTGGATATTAGTCCTATTGCTACTGGGTATGATATTGATGAATTAGGAAATGATATTACAGAATACGAAGAGGACGTATAAGTCCTTACTACATATTTACTACTTGGAGCATAATATAATATGCTTAATCAGACTACTTCTTCTTTTGGAGAAGTTATTCTTAGTATTGATACCTTTCTAAAGAAAAATTTAAAGACTCATGAGTCTCTGAAAGATTATGCATATTATTCAATTGGGATTGATAGAAATACCCCTCAATTTCCATATTTAGTAGTATATCCAGTATCAGAAACTATTTCAAGAATATATTCTTCTGGTTTAGCAGATATAAAAAGAGTAATAAGATTTGAAACAAAAACATTAAAGCCTAAACAAGATCTTGCATTGAATCAATCCATAGGACTCACAAATAATGTAAGATTACTTTTTGCTGAAAAGAAAAAAGATGCTGTTTGGAAATTCACTAATGCTGAAAATAAACAAATAGTATTTAATGCTCAAGTCTCTGAAGTCAGAACTGAAGATGTAATAACTTTGAATCAAGGTCTTCAAGCTACTTCAAGTGTTGATATTACATTTTTCTCACAAATTGATTTAACAGAATATTCACCAACAAATAGAGATATAGCTGGTAATATTCAATTAGTAAACATATCTAATCAAAAAGAAATTATTAAGATTGTTCATAAGTTACTTGAAGATAATAAAGCTATTTTATCATTAGTAAGACAGTTTAAATATGGTGTTGTAGAACCTTTAAATTTTTTCCCAGCTATAGCAGTTGTTTCAGAATTGGCTGGCACAGAATCAACATTTCCTGGAATGAACATGTATGTTACATATGTAAAAATACACACTTATACATCCTTAATGGGTGGCGCGGATGCAGTATACCAGAACTTAGATATAATTGATAAATTAAGGAAAATCATATTTGCTAATAAATACATTTTCAATCGATGCAATGATTACACTTTAGGTCAAATTGAGTTTGGTATTTCAATGCTGGGCGATAGTTTATTATTTTCATCTATATTTAATATTACAGTAAAAAGTTTTGATTCAGTTATATAAGAGGTAAATATGAAAGTTCAATTTGTAAAAGAATCTTCTGGATTTGGTTACAGTCAAAAAATTGCATCTTGGTTATTACAAGATCCAGAAAATGCTGCTGCAATATTAGATTTGTCAATTGGTAAAGCAGTAGAATTACCAGAATCAATAGCAGTAAATTGTTATAATCTGGTTAATACTGCTACGGGTAAAGTTATTAGTAAGAATAATGGTATATATCTTACTGAAACTCAAATTAAGAATAAATATGTGAAAGCTGAAGAAGTTAAAACTAAAGAGATAATTGACCATTTTAAAGCTATAAACACAAAGAAAGCAAAAATGGCAGAAGTTTTAATCCCAGAAGAGAAAAAAATCTCTGATAGCTTAGAAACATTAAGTAAGTAATTTAATAACACAAGGAGACGCATCATGAGTTGTAGACAAATCTGGGAAGATATTTATGGAATAGAAATACTTCCTGCAGCAAAAAACACTGTTGCTCTTGCATTAGCAGCATCAAGTGATTTTGGTACTACTCCAGCAAACTCTCATGGATTAACTGGTACATGGGCAGTTGCAGGTTCAAACAATTTATTACCAGTAGATTCATACCCACAATTTAAAGCACCTCGTTCACTGGTTGAAAAGAAAGTTGCAAGTGGTAGTTCTACACAAAATTTCTTTTCTTTTACAAGTGTTGGTGCTCAACCGGTTCCAATTGTTGTACCTTTTTTAGCAAATGCACATAATTTGACAGCATTTTTCAAATTACTCTTCCAAGATAATGTATCATATGCTCAAGGTGTTACAAATACTGATCTTGAAATTGCAACACATATTCCATATGATTCTGGTTGTGCAACTGCTTTTGCTAATTTGATAAGAATTAGACAAGACGGTGATGAAACATTGTTGAGAGATCAGAAAGTATCTGCATCAATTGTTTCAAGAATTACTTTGAAGGGTGCTCAAGGTGGATTAATTGAAGGTGAAGTAGAATTTCTTGCAGCAAAATGGGAACAAATTGATGCTGGTGCTACACTTGTAGCAAGAATACAAGATTTTGATTCTACGCCTGCATTAAAGTTTGAAGATTTAACAGTTTTAGGTTCTACCGGAGATACTACTGTTACAGAACTTAACATTGCAGAATTTGATATTACATTTAATAATAATGCAAAACCTTTCTTCTATAATGAAGCTATCGCAAAAACATTTACTTTAGGCACTCTTGAAGTAACAGGCTCATTAACTATACCCTGGAATGATGAATCTGCACATGGTGGAAATGCTACAATTACTCAATTTGTTGCAAATACTACTAAAGTATTTTCACTTGTTTGGGGAAAACAGGCAGCAAATCCACTAACGTTACCAGCTACTGGAAATACTCTTGGTGTTGATGTTTTAACAGGAAAAAATAGTCTTACAGATAATTTCTTTGCTATTCATGCAAACCTCAAAGTTGAAGACTATGAAGAAACTGATCAAGAAGAAAATCCAATGATACCATTGAAATTTAGAATGGTTAAATCAGATACAGTACCTTGTGATTCAGTTGGAACATTGAAAGTATTAACCGGTTATAAAGCTGCCACTACTAAATGGGGCAGTTGGGTTTAATTAATAAATAATCCTAAAAAGGAGAAGTAACAATGATTAAAGGTGTAAACAAAACAGCTATTCCATATGTTCTTGAAGAAGATCGTTCTTCAGCAGTTTCTGAACAAACAGTTTTTCACATAAGACCAAAAACTGGACATGACAACAACTTGACGCTCCAAAGATATGCAGGAGCTTCAAGAGATGGCAGAAAAGGCACAAGAGAAATTAATGTCTCTAAGCTTGATGCTGCAGATCATGAAGAATTCTTGAGTGTTGTTGAGAAAGTTGAAAATTTCATTTATTCAGAAGATTCAGAGTTTTTCAACAAAGGTGAAATTTACAAAGTCATAACAGAAAGAGCACAATTGAAAGAAGTTGCACGTTGTCTTTCTGCTGATCATCTTTCTGAAGTTCTTGAAGTATCCAACAACATTAGCAAGCTAAATGATGGAGCAAAAAAAAACTCCAACTCTTAGTTTGGTATTATCTTTGGAAAAGTGAAAATAAAGAAAGAAGAACTCTTTACGATTGTGATATTTGCGCTCTTTCTCAGAATGAATGGTTTAAAAATAGAATATGTTTCAATTCTAGATATGGGGAAGAACAATATAATTTTGTTCTTCCCGTTCTAGATTTGGTATCTATGAAGATAAAAGAATCTGAAAAAAGATCATTTAATCAAATAGAATTTCTAGAATGGCTTAATGATTTTAATCTTGAATTTAATCCAGATATGCCATCTTTTGAAATTATACAAGCTTACCTAAATGGTAGAAATAAGACAGAAGCCGGAGAAATTTGTATTACTGGTTTTGTTGATTTTGAAATTGGAACTCTTATTGATTTAGAGAATGCTTGTAACACCTATCATGTCTTACCCTACAGTGGAGGACTACTTGACCAACCATTATTATTATTAGAAGCTTTTGGACTTGTTAGAAGCGAGATCAATAGATATGAAAAAGTAAGAGCAGATAAAATCATGGCTAAACATCAAAATCAAAGTGAGAAACCTCATAAATAATGAAAGAAATAAAATTTTCAATTAGTTTATTTGGTAGAGATTCAAAGAGAATTGCTAATAATTCAGTAGGAGCTCAAATACTTGCTGGAAGATTAAATACTATTAGTAAAAAGTTACAAGATATCCCAGTATCAATTGGGACAGCAGCAAACCCATCTATCAATAAACTTTCAGAAAATTTCTCAAAAAAATATCAAGAAAGCATACGAGATAATTTTATTCATAATCCTTCTAGTTGGAAGCCATTATCACAGTCTGCAGTTGACATACGTAGAATGTTAATTGACCCTAAATTTCTAGCACAAGAGATAAAAAATATTGTATTGTCACCAGAAAATAGAAGTAAAAAATCAATTACTAGCCTATTTTCTGATCAAAATATCAATAGCCTTGTGAGAGAGATATTACCAAAATTATCAAATAGAAAAGGTTTATCAGATAAACAAGTTATAGATAGATTTAAGAATAAGTATGGTTTATCAAATGTACAATTAAATGAGAGAATAGATGCTTTTGTATCTTCATTAAAACCTCCAATGTTACATCCTAATATGCATGCATCAGGACCAGCTCTTTTAACTACTGGTAAATTAATGAATTCTATTATTGTTAAACTTGAGAAATCAGACTCAAAAATGGGAAAAGTATTAACAAAATTCAGAGATTTTGTAATTACGTATGCAAATTATGGTAATAAACATTTTCTCGGTAAATCATTTGTAGTTCCAACATTATTCATATTAAATAATAGAGGCGAGATATTAGGTTCAATTAAAATTCCTATTTATTATGCAAGAAAACTTGGAAAATTAGATCTTTCACCCTTATTCAAAGTTGAGGTAAGAAATGAATCTGTGAAAGTAGCACCAAGAGACCCATTTATACTGAAAGAAAAAGATATGCAACTTTTAAATAAATTTGGTACTGATGCATGGGTACCTTTTACTAATGCTGCTCAACAAAAGATTTTAGAGATACAAGGATTATTATGAGTGCTAATCAAGAAAGAAAGCTTAGAATGATTGTTGAGTTTCATGGCAATGCTAGTAATGCAATGAAAGCTGTTGATGATTTTGAAAGAAAGTTTGGTTCTACTTTTAAACAACTTGGTGTTAATGTAGAAGTAGAATTAAGAAAAACAGAGAGGAGAATCAAACAATCATTTGATAGAATGTCTAGTTATGGTAAAAGGTTTTCAAAACAAATGAGTGGTGGAGCATTTCTAGGTGGTTCATCTGGTGGCATTGGTAAAGAGTTTGATTCTTTTGAAATAAGTCAAGGTGAAATGAGGGGTTCAACTACAGGCTTAAGACATGAAGTAGGAAAACTTAGAAATACTTTATTACTTGTTTCATTTGCAACTACTGCTGTTGTTAGTGCATTCAAGACAATGTTTCAAACTGTTTTACAGAATGAATCTGCAATGATTGGATTAAAAGCTGTTGCTATATCAACAGGCCTTTCTTTTGATAGATTAAGAGAATCATCAGTTATTCTTGAAAATTCTGGTATAATGTCTATTACAGGCTCAAGCGCTGCACAAAAGAACTTAGCAGCAACTAAAATGACATTGATGGAAGTTCAAGGTGTAATGGGCGCTTTAACAGATGCTGCTGCATTTAATAGACAAGGTACTTTGTCTATGGAAGAAGCAGTTGTTGGTGCTACTCAAGGTATTAAAAATCAAAATTCAATTATGATTGATAATGCTGGTATTACTAAAAACGTATCAATCATGTATAAAGAATATGCAGCTTCTATTGGTAAAACCATTGGAGCATTAACAGAGCATGAGAAACGTCAAGCAATGGTTTCTGGAATTATGCAAGAAGCAGAATTATTTGCTGGTAATGCTGAAAAATCAATGTTTTCATATCAAGGACGACTAAATAAGCTTAATGTTGAAATTTTAAAAACTTCTAGAAATTTAGGAGATATGGCTGCTCCTAATATAATGGCTGGTTTAGAAGCTTTAACTGGTGGTCTTTCAAAAGCTGGTAATGATGAAGGTTTTATGAAGTTAACCGCTTTATTAACTTCTTACTTTAAGGAATTAATGATAATTTTACCTAAAATAGCTGATAATTTTATGGCTATTCCAAGATTTTTATCACCATTATCTTCTATTTTTGACAATTCAATTGTAAAAATGACACTGATGAGTGGTTTATTATTAAAAATGAATTCTTACGCACAAGGATTTTTAATTAAATTCAAACAAGGACAGCTTCAAGGAGTTATTGATAATTCTAGTAAAAGATTAGCTAGTTCAGCTATATTAGCTACTGATAAGGGATTGAATCAGGAATCAAATGCTAAAAAAACTATAATACAATCTGCACAGTTTGAAGCAAAAATGAAGGGTAAGATTATTGAACTTGAAAAAACTGGTAATTTAAATGATTTGATACAAAAAAATGCTCAGAAAGAAATAAATCTTTTATTAGCATCAGAAGGAGCTCAACTTGAAAAAAATATTAAATATAAACAACTTATAAATGATCTAACCATAAGAGGCTTTAATATTTATAAAACTAATAGTGAAGTAAAAGTTGGAAAAAATACTATTTCGACAGGATCTTTTTTAGTAAGAGATGCAAATGCTAATTTGTCAAAGGATTCACTATTTAATAAAAAGGGAGCTTCACCTACTTTAGTTGCTGAAGCTAGTTCAGGAGCAGGTGCTTATAATATAGCTGGATTATTAGGCAAGATTGGTATACAGAAACAATGGTTTAAAGATATAGCAACTTCTGCAAAAATTTCTATGGCATCAATGAAAGCAGATTTACTTTCTGGTAAACTTACACTTGAAAGCTTAAAACTTGGTTTTGGTACTGCTGGTACAGCTGCTTTAGCTTTTGGAAAATCTGTTATGGCTATGGGTATGACAATTATGGCGGTTTTTGGTCAATTTATGATGTATTATACAATAGTAATGACTTTAATAGATTTGTTCAAACAATTAGTTGGAGCTTCAAATGAGGAAGCAAAAAAGAGAGAACAGAGACTTACTGACATTGATATTGAAATTAAAGCATTAACTGGTCTTAGCAGATCTTATGATTTATTAATTAATAAAGTAACGTCATTAAATCAAGCATTTGGAAATGGTTCAGGATATGAGAATTTTTATACTGCTCAAGGTAATACCATACAAGAAACAGAAATAAAAATGAAGTCATTATTAACTGATATGGATGATATAAAATTTGAAATGCAAAGAATGGCTCATTCAGGTAAAGATTCTGCTATTAATCCATTAACAGGTATTGAAATGTCTTATGATGAGTTTAAAAATTACCTTGATAATTTGAAAACTCAATTTAGTGAATTAAATACATATGCAAATGATGCATATGATAATATTTCAGGCACATTAACTGATGCTGGAGAATTTTTTGCTTCAGCTGGTGGTAAAATTAACAGTACTATTGGAAATGCAGCTAATCAAGTATCATCTTTTAATGATAACATTATTAAGTGGGCTTCTCAATACCCAATCTTAAATGAAAAGATTGGTGATGATGTCGTTACTACTCTATTAGGGATATCAAAAGATGCTTCATATTATGATGCATTAATGCTTTCAAATACTAAATCTTTTGAATTAGAAAAACGTAAATATATCATAGATTCAGAAAAGCAAATCACTGAAATAAAAAAGAATGCCTTAAATGAAAGAACTAAAGGTATATTTAATTCACAGTCTAAAGAAATGGCTTTATTAGTTACAGCTAGTAAAGAACAACTTGATGCTATAAGAGACCAACAAAGAGCACTTAAATTAGAATTAGAAGGTCAAAAGTTTGCAACTGGTGATGCTATTCTTTCAATGGGGATAAGTTCAAGAACATCTATATCTGCAGGACATACTTCTGCTAGAAATATTGATACCTATATTGAAGGAATTTTAGCTGAAGCTGACAACCAATCAAAAAGATATGATAGATTATTGAAAAATATTATTGCAGCAGACGTGAAAGCACGAAATACCAGTAGAAGCACTGGCCAATATCAATTAATGAATCTTGATAAAGGTAAGTCTGCTATAGAGAATAAAGATAATAAGTTTTATGATTCATATAAATCTTTAGTTAATTTAAATAAGGAAAGATTATTAAATGAACAAGATCTTGCTAATTTCTGGACAAAAAATAAAGAATCAATTATGCAAGGAGATTTTGATGCTTCAATGCTTGAAACTGTATTAAATACTTTTAATCAGTCAAGAGCTAATGTAAGTAAAGCCTTAAATAAATTAGTTGTACCAGATGAAGTAAATAATCTTGACTTCAAAAAATTTAAAGAATCTTTAGATAAATTATTAAAAGAAGGGGGTCAAGCATATGAAGAACTCTCAAGAGCATTATTATCTGGTTCTACCAAAAAATTAACTGAAGAACGTGTTAAAGAAGCTAAATCATTCATGGGTTCTGTACAACAGGCTTTAAGTAATAAAATTGGAGCATTGGAAAGTCAGGCAAAAGCAGTAGAAGACACACTTCCAAAACAATATGCCAATGCACTAATACAAATTAGGGATACTACTGAAGCTACTTCAACGCTTAACTCAAAAATTGCTACATTAAGTCAAACTATTTTGACTAATTCAGAATATGTTAATAATCATAATCAAGCTATCACCGACCTCAAGAATAAGTATAATGTTATAAATGATGTTTTAGACTTTAATCATAAATTAACAATGGATGGTATAGCTGATCAAGCTTATGCAGATGCATATATAAAACAACATGGTTTAGCTTTGTATAATTTACATGTTAAGAATGCTAAAGATGCATATGAAGCTAAAAAAGAATTTAATGATAAAATGTTAAAGAATGAAATTGAAACAGCAAGAACCAATGAATTTATACAATTACGTAATTCTGCTGATATTATGAAGATGCAGAATGAAAAATCAAGTAAAGCTTTAGGATTAGGTCTAAGTTCAACTCAAGCAACAGAACTAGAAGCATATGGTGATGCATGGATTAATTTTAGTGGTAAATTGGCTCAAGCTTGGTTTATGCAAGACCAGGCATCTGCAAATGAAGCTTCAAGAAATTTAGTAGAATTAGCTAAACAAAAGTTTAATGCATTAAAAAACATTACTAATGATCTAGTAAATCAAACTAATATTCAATCAATTGGTTCTGGTTCTATTATTGAAACTATGTTTGGACTTGATGCTCAAGGAATGGCTCAAATCGATTTAAAATATAATGCTCTTATAGCTAATGCTAGTAGTTATTATATGAATTATGCACAAATAATTCAATATGCTGCACAAAAAGAACAAGAACTAGTTCAGAAAAGAATGACAGATATAAGCAATTTTGCTGGTAATATGATTCAAGCTGCTTATAGTTTTGGTGCTCAAATAGGTCAAGCATTTGTTGAAGTTAATCAAGGTTTTGATAAAGAAAAAGCTGATATGCTTAAAGAACAAGAAACCTTATTATTAAGAGGAGAAATTTCACAAGCTCAATACCTTGACAGAACTACTCAACTTCATTCATATTATGCAGAAAGAACTCGTAATGTTTGGACTCAAGCTTTTAACTCTATTGGAAAAGGCATGACTCAAACAATAGCTGATATAGTTACTGAGCTAGGTAAAAATGCTGCTGAAAAAGCAGTTAAAGAATTAACAGCAAATGCTTCAATTGGTACTACTTTATTAACAGGATTAACTAGTGCATTACCTTATGCAGGAATCGGCTTGGCATTAGGATTCATAGGAGATGCTATCTTTGGGAGTAATAAAGAACCTGAGATGCCTGATTTTACTCAAACAAATGCAAATCAATTAAGTAAGTTTGGTGGAACAATAAAAGCTGAAGAAGTAAAAATTGAGATCTCTCCGACTTTTATTATTGAGGGTCAACAAGTATTTATTGGGTCTGGTTCAATTGTTGAGTTTGTAGATGAATCAACTGAATTATTGAAAAAGGCAGTACAGCAAGCCATAGATAACAAGGAATTTGATTTAAGTTTAGCAAGAGGATAAAATGGCATACCAACAAGGAAACTCTTGGGAATTGGCAATATCACTTCCTTTGAAGAATAATAAGTTCACAAAAGGTCAATATAAGTCTTTGTTAGTTAATGATGCGACTGTACCAGTTAATCAACCTACCATAACTTATGATAATACGCATTTAGATGGAGCAGAGATCCATAATCATTTACAATATGGAGATGAAATTTCAATAGTTTCAAACTCTACTAAAGATGTTGAACATCTGATTGTAGCAGGAATTGATAAAGTAAATAACCTTATTGTGCTTAGAGATAAAAATAATCAAGTTTTATTTGCAGATGGCGATTCAATATCTGCTTATTGTACAGGTCTTGCAGCAGGATGGGAAATTCCATTGGCTTCACAAGCATGGGTAAAAGCTGGTGGTATAAAGAATGGGCCTGTATCTAGGCAACTTACTAAAAGTTTTACTGCCGGTATTGGTGCAGGTACCTATGTTAAAACAGGAACAAATGCTGGATTAAATGGATTATTGACGCTTACACAGCATACCACAGAATATGGGTTTGCTTTAGATTTATTATCTACACAACTTGAATATATACAAACACCTTTATATTTAGATTCTGGTATTAATAAGTTTAAGATTGCAATTAATAACCCTGATGGATTAAGTGGAGCAGTAAATGTTTTATTAGGTCAATATCACAGAGGAGGGTGGCGAAAATCTTATGCTCAAATGCTTACTATCCATCTTGATAAAAATGATGTTACACTTGATTCTACGATATTTAAGCAAAGCTTAATTGATTATGGTGATGAATCTACTAATAATAAGCGTAGAAAATCATTATTAATACCATATCAATTTTATAGAATTGGTGGTAAGGTATTTGTAGATGCAGTAGCTACTAACAAAATTTATAATGATGATTATAATATTAAACTTGTACTTCAACCAAGTGATACCCTTAGAGATAATTCAACAGAAACTATTTCAGTAGATATACTAGACAGCTTAGCTATAAATACTAATCAATGGTTTGAGTTTAGTCAAGTGGGTTTATTAGCTTCTGGTATATCAAATGCATCATTTCCTCATCTTGGTTTATGGCTTGATAATAAGATAACTTCAGCGTATAGTGGAGATGTCAATTTATATATTGATGAACTCTGGGCTGAACATGCTGGTGGAGTTAATTACGCAGATGTTGATGGTTGTTTAAAATTCTCAAGATATAATGTTTGGCCAGAACAAGGAACTATCCAAATAAACCCAAGAAGTGAAAATTCAGAGATTCATGGAAGAAAACTTTTAAATATTGAATGTCAAATAGATTACTGTACTCAAGAGTTTTGGGACCAATTACAAACTCTATTAGAATGGCAAGATCGAGGCTATCTTTTGAATTTACATCCATATATTAAAGATATTGGTAATGTATTAACAGGAAAATTAACAATTAAGAATTATTCTAAAGGTTCCTGGGATTTAACGTTAAGAAGTTTCTTACTCTCATTTGAAGAGATTATTTAATGAGTAACTTTGTTTCAATTAGTCAATTTAAAGAAGCTATAAGTCAAATTCTTGAAGGAGATTTATCATCACCAAAAAGAGACAGGTTGACAAGTGTACATCAATCTGCAGAACTTTTTAATGCAACTGGGGATAAAATTACAAAACTTAGATTAAAATTTTATATTGAAGATGATGGTGGAGATTGGACTCTTGATAATCTTATAAAACCTAATTTCATATGGGATATGAAAAAGATTGCTGGTGCTGCAGTTATTGATAGTGGTAATCATGCTTTCCATATTAATTTAACAAGTTCAAATGTAAAAGAAACTACTGATGGGATAAAGTTTATTGGTAAAAGTAAATCCTTTTTAGTTTCAAGCACTATTCCTAATTTTATAGATGGTTCAAAGACTTTAATAAATCTATGGTTTAAGCCTGAACTATTAGGAATTGGTAATACTTCTTCATTATTTCAAATATCTGGTCAAACTGCTAAGCAACCTACCATATTTTCAATCAATCTTATCGAGAATGGTGGCCTTCTAAATTTTGGTTTAACCTATTATCAAGCTGGGGTTAAGTATAATAAAATCTATTCTGACACAATCATACCAAATGCTTATAATAATATACAACTTTTGATAGATACTAATCTGTCAATACTCGTCAATGGTTCAGCATTTGTTGATACTTTATCAATTAGCTTAAATCCACTCTCATTTACTAATATCATATTGAAATTTGGAGAGAATTATTTTGGGGAAATTTCTTACATTACTTTGCATATAAACAATAATGTAACTAGTGCTATGATGGATTATCAATACACTATGAGGTATCCTTTACCTAGAGATAGTGAATTAGTAGATTTAAGCGATGAGTTTGAATTAAGAGGAAAAAATCTATTTATAGATGCAGGTTCAATCTCTAAAGCAATAGAAACGATTAAAGGTGAATTTTTTATAAAATCAAATGATATTACTTTGAGGTCATAATGGGACTAACTGTTTCAAAATTTTATGATAATGCGGGTTTACCAATTACAGATTCAATAACAGTAAAATTATATGGACCTCTTGATAATACTCCAACAGATCATATAGGTTCTACTTATGGTGTTAATACTGGTATGAGAACTTTCTCTGACTTACCAGCTGGAGATTATAATCTATTCTTTGATAATATAATTGAATCTGGATTGAGTCCATTATTTATTGCTGGTCCTGTAATACCTACATTTTCTCCAGCTGCAGGAGATATAAGTTCTACAATGCTTGCTGATAATGCAGTTACTACTGATAAACTAGCAGCAAATGCAGTTGGGACAGCAAAAATTGCTGATGCAGCTGTTACTTCAGCAAAATTAGCTGATGGGGCAATAGAGGCATCTAAAATAGGTGATCAATCAGTAGCTAAAAGTAAACTTGGTACTGATGTATTTAATGGTACTATGCTTGATGATGGAGGATTTGGTCCTAAAGTAGATTCAACATCAATTGGATTCAATGTTCTAGGTGAATTAGAAGTTATTGATAATAGTATTACTTCAGATAAATTAGCAGAAGCATTAGCTACTGCTAACATTGCTGATGCAGCAGTAACAGAAGCTAAAATTGCTGATGGGGCTGTTACAACAAATAAACTTGGAGATGCATCAACAACAGAATCAAAGATTGCTGATGCAGCAGTAACTACTAATAAAATTGCTAATGAAGCAGTAACATTTGAAAAAATTAGTTCTCTGGCGATTGCTCAGTTGAGAGATGCTAATTATGGTATACCTAGTGATGTCGCTTATGTATCTGCCAATTATGCAAACCTTGAAGCACCTTATTTTACATTAATACAAGATGCAATTGATTATCTTGAAACCGCAGCAATAGATGGTGCAATACTTATACAGCCTGGAACATATACTGAATCTATTATAATTAATTCATCTATCTCTTTAGTGGGTATTGATAAGGCTAGATGTATAATAAATCATATTCCCACTGCAGCCATAAATCAAGCAGTAAAAATAACAGGTCAAAACACATTACCAATTACGTTACAGAATTTAACTATAAAATGCCTAAGTGATAATGCAATCGATGTTGATGCTATTGGAATTTATTCAAATCATGCTGTTAATAAGTTATTAATATCAAATGCAGACATTATAGTTCAAGGAAGAAATCATGCTACAAACCCAACTAATGGTATAGGAGTTTTTATTGATACTTCCCTATTAGTTGGAAATGTTGAAATTGAAAAGAGTAAATTAGTAGTAACTGGTGGAAACCATACAGCTAGTGGAACTGGAAAAGATGCCTTTGGAATTAAGATCCCCGTAAGAATGAATCTTGCTGTTAATTTTACATCCATTAATGTTATTGAGGGTACAGGTCTTACAAATGGAGCAGGTTATCCAATTTATGTTTTTGGTAATGACATTACCTGGGTCTATCCTAAGCCTCCTATATCTATTGGTGGAGTAATTGCAGAATCAAATAGTCCAGTTGTTAAAAATGTTTCAAATAATACTGGAGTTTCTGCAGTAATCATGGCTTCTGCATACTCATTTGCTCCTTTAGTTGCAGAAGTAAGTACTGCTATTATTTCATCAGAAGCAAATGAACAGGTAGTTGCAATGGAAGGAATCCTACAATAATGAGTGAACAATTACAAGATAAGAATACTGCTTATAGTGATTTATCTGCTCAGGGGTTAAGAAATTTATATAATGAGAATGATAGATTTGACAATTTTTGGAATAAACCTCTTCCAGATTCATTATTAACTGTAAATGGTAATAAAGCTTATTTTAATAAAAGTTGGAATAAAACACATACAGCATTTTATCAACGTAAATGTGCATTAAAAGTTGAAGTAACATTAGCTGATGGTTCAGTCCGATTAGTTGATATTGGTACTTTTTTAATGCAAGAACCCACTATTGATGATTCAAAGATAAATATTGCTTTAGAAGATTTAGCAAAACCCTTAATGGAAGAGCCAGCTGACTCAGTTAAAAGTGGTTTTCAATGGTATAGAAATGTACCTGTAAAGTTTCTAGTTGAAGAATTAATAAAGACTGTTTATTATGATAAAAGGAATGGTGAAGTACCAAGAGATTTTATCATAGATGATATAAGACCTGTAACACCTACAGCTTTACCTACTTTATCATCTCTTGGAAAGCCTCCCAGCTTTTCAAGACTATCAAATTCTTTAGATGAAGATTTAAAATGTAGAGTACTTTGTAAAGCTAATATAAATTCTTTAGGTGAAAATCTCTACATGGGTTTAAATGCTCAATTATGGGCTTATAATGATTTGGCAGGTACTTATTCAAAGATTGGTGAAATTATTCCTGCTGGAACTATACCTGTTTATATACAAAAATTATGGTTTAATGCTACTGACAATTTTATTTATGGGATTGCTCTTGAAGAAGAACAATTAGTATATAGTAATGATAAAGTTGAATATGGTAAATATGAATGTCAAGTTGGAGTGAATTTTGTTTTCTTTAAAGCAGACAGAGAATCTATAACAGTTTTATTTGATTCTCAATCTCAATCGTCAAACTATAATTTCAAATATAGTATTTATCCTGGTAAATATCACATTATACCTCCTTACTTTAAATTAACAGCAATGTCTCAAGCAGACTATAAAACTATTTATGGTAATACTTATCATACTTATAAGAATACTAATTTTAGGCTAAATCCAGTATTGTCTGGAATAGGAAATTTTGATATTGCGACACAATCAATTAAGAATCTTACTGGAGATATATATAAATTTCCTCAAACAGAGAATATTGCTATACCTTTTGCTCAGAAAGTAGGTTTTATAGCTAATAGATATATTGAAAATTATTTACCTGCTTGGTATGGTGCTGTTGAAGATCCAGGAGCTAATAAGTTTAGACATGCATATTTTGGTCATAATAGAACTTTCCCAGAAACTACGGGTAATAGATGGGTAAATAATCAAATTTATGTAAGAGAATATGCTGAAGATGATCCTTATTTTAATACAAGACCTAGTGAATGTAATCCAGTATATAGTTCACCAATTTATAATTTCAGGGATAGGACTAGAATAGTTATTCAAGGAAGAAAAACTTTAACAGAGACCGCTGATAAATATTACTATGCACCTACTGAGGGGTACAGTCAACAAGCAGTTTTTATAGTACAAACAAAAGATTTCATACTTGATAATAACAACCCAACAAAAGGCTTTAATAGGAATTCTGCATATTTTGAGGAAAATTATGATAGTAACTGTCCTTCAATAGATTACTATAATATAGATAATCCTTTTTCATATCTCCCAAATCAATTTACTGCTAAAACTTTTTATCCGGGTTATTTTTCATGGTATGAAGAAGCTTTATTGTTAAAAGACAGTAAATTGTTTGGGGTACATACTAGAATTAATCCTGAAGGTATTTCTTGGCCTTGGCTAAAATATACTTCCGGTCAAAAAGGCTCTATAGAGTATTTACCTACTTTAGGTATAAGTGGTAGTTTCTTTATTCAAGTACTTGACAAAGTTAGTAGACGTTCTAAAGGTAATTGTAATTTTTCACAAGCAGATTTAAATACACAAAGTTTTGATTATAATACTGGAGAGATGGTTCCAGAAACATTAAGATTTAAATATTTTATTTATGATCTTGCTTTAAATACATTTACTGAAGTTACTTTATCAGACATGGTTCAATCTTATAGTGGTGTCAATGTTCCTTTACAGATTACAGCTACAGCAGTAAATGGTACTACATTATTTATAGCTGGAATGTCTTTCAATAATCAAACAGATACTGATGGAGTTTTTACAAGTGAAAAGCATAATAAGACAAGAATATTAAAAGTTGATTTTAGTAGCAGTGTTGCACTTCCTACTATTACAGTATTATATGAGTCTAATTATAGTAAAATGTTAGCTACAATTACAGATATGCTGTATACTTCTAATGGATTAATTATATCTTATTATGATAGAAAGAAAATAGTAACATTTGCAGAGAATGCATATAAACCTTCATTAGGCACTCCTTTTGGTCTAGCAAAGCTAACTAATTTAAGTGTTTCAGTTGATGAGTTTTCTGACCTAAACCCTTTATATTCTAATCATTTTATTAATGGCAAATATCAGTTCTCAAGACTAATTAAATCAAGTATTGATAATTATCTATATTATGTACTAATACATGATAGAGATGAATCTACTAATAAAATGGAACTCAGGAGATATGATTTAGTTACTGAAACAGAAGACAGATTAGGGTTTATAAGTGATATTACTTTTGGTGATACTAATATTTTATCTAATCTTGAACTTCAAGAATTGGTTACTGGATTTAATACTGTTTTTGGAGTATCAACTGGTTATTTACCGAACTATATTAAAAAATCAAACTCAAAAAACTACTTATTCAAATATGATAAGTATTTATCTGGAGTAGTGGAATTAGCAGATTTTAATAATTTAAAAGTATGGGATGCTTTAAGCCAAATTGCTAGAGCATTTAACTATATAATGGGTTTTGATAATGATAAGTTCTTTTTCATAAAAAGAGAACTAGAAAATGAAGCAAGCATATTTATTGACTTAGATTTAGATCCCGTAATATCTAAGAAAAAGATTTTAGATGTAGATATTAAAAACGTTATTACTGCTACACCAATGGTAGCAAAAAAGGGCGATATTGAATGGAATGTAACTCTCTGTTCAAATATGTTAACTACTCAAGTTGATGATGGTAGAACTAATCTTGATATATCATTGAGAATACGTCAAGAAGATGATATGGCTCATGATATTGTGTTAAAAACTGTTGTGGTTGGTTCTGTACCTAATGTTGAAAATGAATATAAGAATATAGATCCTACTAATGTCTCAAATAAATACTTCACCAATGTTCGTTTTGCTTACCTTATTTATAATGTTGTATTTGAAACTAAACTCTATAGAGACGTTGCGTCTAACGAGACAGAAATATATCTGCCATCATTTTTTGGCTCAAATCTCAGTGATCAGCTCTCTATAGGGGATATTTTTGTAGTTAATTATACAGACACAGAAGGTAATTCTCAACAGATAAGTAGAATGATTATCGATGCAGATTTTTCAAGTAACATCATAATTCTTGAAGAGAACTTAGGTCAGGATTTTGCAGCATATACTCCAGTCTCTATTTTCAGATCTAATGCTATTAAAGGGGATGATAATAAGACAACTTTGTCAAATAATACTTGGAGTGATAAGGGAGTTACCTTCATTTCAACTGGTGTTATTCAAAGAGTTGCAGGTACTACTTATAATCTATCTACTGATATAGTTGAATTTCAAGTTGCTTCTTTTAAGAATCTTGGTATTGGTACAGTTATTAGAATTTCAGATTTAAATGCTGAATATCAAATTTATGCAAAAAAAGAATATGTGATAGATAATAAATCTACTCATTGGATTCAGATCATACCTTTTAATAATTCTATATTACCAACCATTGGGACTGATTCAACACTAATTAATAAAAGTATTCTAGCATACTGGGTACCAAAAGGTCCATCAACATCAAATGATTCATTGGTTGAAGTTGGAGGCTCTAAGATTTTTGTGGGTTTTGAATATGGAAGTACCGGAGTTTTTTGGCAGAATCCTAATGGTTATGATTACATAGAGATAAAAGCTCCTGGATTACAACTAGAAGCTAATAGTAGTTTAAAATATACTGCTGTTAATCAAGATTCAATATACAGATATGGTAAAAAAACTGAAGATTTACCAGAGAATAGATTTATGCAAAGGAATTTTATTGAGTATGCTACAAGATTAATGCTATTTCAATCTGCTTTTCCGAGATTGATTTTTGAGATTAAAAATTTAATACAAGCACAGAACGTTGCTGGTGAGTCATATAATTTACCTTTCTTTAAGATTGTGAGTACTACGGACTCAAAGCTTACCAAGGTAACAATTAGATCAAAGAAATATCTTCCTAATTTCAAAGATTATTCAACTGATTTCTATCTCATGTCACATGATTTTAATCTAAAAGATTTTAGTCAAAACATTAAGGTAAAAGGGATAGACCCATTCTAATAAAGGAGTAGACAATGCATTACAGAAATGGCAGAGAAGCAAAAAATGGTGATAAAGTTGTATCACTTGCAGGTTATGGAAATAGTCCAGTAAATATCAATGCCATAGGCATTTTATTTGATGCTCAACCAGGAAATGATTACTGCAATGGTAGCATAGCACCAATACTTGGTGGACCTGTTGTAGGTGCTTGTTTATGTGATTGCTTGCATTATGATGATGTTGCTGAACTTATAGCTTCTGCAGGCTTTGCTAAAAGACCAATTGGAAAGTAAATTTTCAATTGATTGTTATCTACAGAAAACTCCAGGTTTTGTTAGGATATATACCTGGAGTTTGTAGTGAATTGTATTGATAAATTTATTGTTAAATAAAATCCTGAAAACCTTAATTGAAAAGATTAACAATTCCTCTAGTTGCTTCAGCAGATTTTAAGATTTGTCTAAGGATAGAATTATAGATTTTAATGTTTCTATTTATCAGTCTATGGTCTACATCAAGACGAGCTTCAATATAAGCCCAAACATTATCACGATTACCTTGAAATATAATTAGTGTAGGGCCATCATTTACTTGTAAACAATTAATACTATGGAGCCTAGATTTCTGATCTTCAACAACAGCTTTTTTAATAGCTTCAAAAACAGGATCTATATATCTTAATGTATTTCCAATCTTTCTAAAACCAATTTCTTCAGGACCTGATTGTTTCCCAATTAATTCTTTATCATTAATGTTCATAGTCCCAATAATACCAGCTTGATTATTCTTAAGATTTAATTTATTAATTCCTTCTTTTGATAAGCTTAATTTTTTAATATCTTCGTCAGTTAATTTACTGTTATCAACCTCAGTAGGCTCTATACCTCCAGCAATTCCTTTTACTTTTAGTTTATCATCAGATTTTACTTGTGTATTATCGAGTAACCCTGGTGTTATAGAAAACCCAGTAGATCCTTTGAGATCATCGCCAATGAGAACTCTTTTTTTCAATTCTTCAAGATTTAGTTTATTAAGTTCTGTTTCTGGTAATGCAGATAAATCATCTTCAGAATCAAATTGTGGTTTAATCTGAGGAACAATATCTTTTTGAATCTCTGTTAAAGGTAATGTTACTGAATCAGGTAAATTTGATCCTGCCTCATTTTGTGCATGTTGACTGCTAGCTTCATTAATTCCCCCTTTTTGAAGCTCTGGTTTTAAGAAATTCTTAGTTTGTTTGGCCATTTCTTTGGTCCTCAATTAGTTTCAATCTTGATATTAGAAATATGATTCTTTCGGCTAACTATTATTCTATGCTCAAAAGAATTTTTTAGATTAATATCGTGAGAAATCACTAGTTTCAGCCCGCTAATATCACGTAGGATATCAAAGAACCGATCCTGCCCTGTAGCATCAAGTCCATCTAATACTTCATCCCAAAGAGTAAAACCAAAGTCCATGTTTGAGTTACGATTTAATTCTCTTAAGGCTAATCCTGCTGATAATGAAATGCGATTTGATTGACCATATGAAAAGAGTTCAAGAACACGTTGTACTCCAGAATCTTCAATAAGATCTAAATCTAATTCACTATTATTAACATCAAGTTTATAATTAACTTCAATATTAGTACCTAACTTGCTTAAAAAATCATTTGTAATTTGCTCTAACATTGGTTCAGTTTCAAGTAACTCAATATTCTTTATAGTTTTAAATCCATTTACCCAATATTCATACATTTCAAGCTTTATATGTTTTTCTGCAACTTTAGTTTGTATTTCAAAAATCTGATTTGATACTTTATTATACATATCAATCTGATTTTGCATTGTTTGTAACTTCAATTCAAGAATTCTTAATTCATTATTCTTTTCATTTAAATCACTCATTTTATAAAATGATTCAGTAAGGTGTGAACTCTCATTTATAACTTTATTAAGTTCATCTAATTTTTCTGTATACTCAGAATAAGTTGAATACTCTTTTAATGTTTTATCAATACTATAAGAACCTGTTGCATCTTTTACAATAACACCTTCTTCTTGTTCTGTTAAATGTGTATCAATAATATTTAGTATAACTCTTGAATTATGTTTCAAACTTTCAAGTCTTGTTGAAGTTTCAACTACTTTATCACGTTTTGATTTTATTTCTATTCTATACTTAACAATATTAGAAAGATTTTCATTAATTTCTTTTATCTTTAATTCTATTTGTGTCATATCAGTTTTATAATCTAACATGAATTGAGCTAATTTTGATTTATTAACTACTGATAAAACATTTTCTTTAAGTAATAATTCTGATTTACATTTTGGACATGAGAGATAATTACCAGAATTAATATGGTCTATTTTCTCACTTAATTCATTAGCTCTTTTTTCAAGAGTACTTATTTCTACTTTATATTCTGTATACTGAGTTTCAAGCTCTTTTAACTTGATATCATATACTTCTTTAGTTTCAATTTTTTTATTGCTTGAAAGCTCATTTATTAACTTTTCATTTGAATCAAATTCTTTTTTCTTTGAGTTTAATAACCAGCAAATCTTTTCAATATCGTTCACATAAGCATCAACTCTTGATTTAATTTCTCCTAATTCTAATTTTAAGCTAGAAACTTTCCTTTGAGCTTTATTATATTCTTCACCTTGTTTCAAATCTTGTTCAATAACATCAATCTTAATCTTTACTCCATTGATAGTACTAACTATCACTTTCATTTCTTTTTTAATTACTTTTTCATCAAAATCTTTTGATAATTGGTTTGTAAGAACAGTTAAATTATTTTCAAGTAACATAATCTCATCAGAGATTTTTTTCTTATCAATATTTGACAATTCAGATGCATAATCCATAATTTCAAGTTTTCTAAATCTTGATATCATTGAGCATCTGTCTTTAGATGAAAAATTTTTTGAAGCAAAACCTTTAGTAGTTTCGCCAGTAAAATAAGTATGGTTTAAAAAATCACTGAAATAAACTTTCTTTTTACCTCCAATACCTAATATCTGGAATAGCTTTTCACGTTTTTGAGAATCAGTATTAGATTTCCATTCTACACCATCAATTTCAAGATACAGTCGTTTTGAATCTTTCCTAGTCCTAACACTTTTAAAAACAACATCATTACCAATATCAGAGATAAAATTTACAGTAACTTCTACTCTATCACACTGATCATTAATTATATCTATTTTTCCAATTGTAGAATCTCTATCAGACTGGATTGGAACTTTATCAAAATAGCACCAAGTAATTGTATTTAAGAGTGTTGATTTACCCGATGCATTAGAATCATAGCCTACAGCATCCTCATTTGTACCAAAAATTCCAATAATGGCATTTTCTGGAAACATTGTAAAATCAATAAATTGCCTTGTTTTAAAAAGACCAAATCCTTCAAAAGCTAAACTTTTTAATTTCATAAAAATTGCTCCAAATACTTTATTGGGTCTTTATATAATACCATCTTTTTTAAATGATATTCCCATTCTTGTTCTGTGAACTGTAATCCTTGTTCACCATACTTTGTTGTATCATGTAAATTTGTTCCCCAAAAAGCTTTTGCAAAATCATGTGAAAAGATTAATGGAATATGAGAATGATGATCATCTATATCACATAATAAATCATCTTCATCTAATAAAGTATTATTTTCACAAGCTTTTTTAACTATTAATTTTAGTAATTTAGATTTCTTCATGATGCTCCTCTACGACGTTTAGAAGGTATTGGTATTCTTGATTTGCTCATAATCTGTTTAGGGTTACCATTAATAGATCGATCTTTAATTATACTACTTATAATATTTTTTGAATCCCATCCTAATTCTTCACATCTTTCTTCAAAACTCACATTAAAAGCTTTAACTTCTGCTCCTTTTTGCCTGCCCATATTAAGATCCTTCCATGAATTTATTCTCTGCCTGAGTGTATATCTTTAAACCATAATCTATCCATGATTTATCTACATCTTTTGAGAATTTTTTAAGCCTGTCAAGTCTATTAGTTGAATTAAGTATAGCTTCTTGTGTAGCATTTTCAATATTTTGTTTCAAAATCTTTTTATCAATTATAAGTTTTAATGGATTTAATGCATGAAATACTTCATATACAACCGGCCTACTTTGGCGAACCCAATGAACATCTCCTTCTAGAATAATCTTTATAAGAGAACCTTCTTTTATTTGCTCTTGTTCAAGCCAGGCCTCAATTTCTTCTGCATTTTGTTCATTAATTGTTATAACATATGCTTTACGTTCTTCAAGATTAATAAATTCTGCTTTATTTGAAGAATAATCATAGATTATAAATCCTTTTGCAACTCCTAATTCTGAAAAATCTTTTATAATTGGGCTACCAACATATGTTACTTTTTTTATAATCTGGTATCTGTGATAATGTCCCATAAATGTATGTCTAAATTTATCAAACATTCCTGCAGGAAATCCTCCCGTGAGTACATATTCAGTTGAAGCAACCGCACCTGAAATTTCATGATGTGCAAGGCAAAGAATATTTTTATTAGCTTCAATAACTGCTGTCTCAACAGATGCGCCATCAATTGTCCAAGGTATAACTAATATTTCATCCCCTTTTATACCCAGAGAAAGAGTTTTAATTTTATCAATAATATGAATTGGAGGATTTTCAACTTCCTCCATTAATAATTGTTCAGATAAATAGTTGTTTGTGAAGTCTGCTCCATCATGGTTTCCTACTATTATATGCAACCCAATCTTATAGAAATAAGGTTTAAGAGTTTCATAAAAAGCTTTTTTCAATCTATCTGGTGGGTTTAACTTATCAAATATATCACCAATTAAAAAGAATACCTCACAACCTCTTTCTACTGAAATATTTAATGCTTTATCAAGAGCTTTTAATTTATCAAGTGTTCTGATTGAAAGACCAGAAGCCCCATCAATAGGTGATAAATTATCACTTGTTGCTAAGTGTATATCTGCTATGAAACCATATTTCATTACTTAATCTCCACTTCAATAGATTCAATATGATCTTTCTCACCTTTACCCATAAGATAAAAATCTTTAATAATCTCTTTAAGTTCCCCTGGTGTAAGTATGATTAATGCCGTAGAATAAGTTAATTCTTGTATTCTAGGATTTGGTATACATATGTCTTTATCAAAATGCTTTTCAATAAAGTCTACTAATGCATATTTATGTTTAGCTCTCATCATGCTATCAAATGCCGGAGTTTGTTCATATGCACTTAGTTTAGTCATACCTGTATGGAGAATGAACTTATTTTTTTCTTCAAGCCTAATTCCAATTTTTTCACTCATGATAACCTCTATTATGTAATATAGCAAGTGTACACAAAACTAATGTAGCAACTATTATTTTTGTGTCATCAGAAATATCTTTTGCATATGAAGTTAAAAATGATGCAACAATTAAAACTGAAGATAGCATAATACGCCTAATATGTTTTTTCATAACTTTATTCCTGGTTTTCTTACAATTGCAAGACCTAGACATATTGCATCAGCAATGTCATCGTCTTTCTTTTTTAGGGTTAATCCATATAATCTATTAACATAATCAATAGTTACTTTTTTAGCATTTCTAATAACCTCAACCCCTTTAAATGATACTTCTTCTCCAGCAGCTTTTCTTTCTTTAAGTTCTGCCCTTAATTTTCTTGCTGACTTATTTGATTTTCTTTCTTCTTTTCCAACCCTAATACCTAAAATATTTCTCCATTCCATTGTATCTAAGTAATAGAGTTTAATTTCATCTATACTCCCATCTTCTTTTAGTGGTATTGCATTATCATTTTCATTTATGCTCATGATTCTCCAGATCAGTTCTCTATGCATCCATTCAAGTAATTTCTGTCTCCAACGATCTCTTCCTTTGTTAGTCTGCTCAACCACAATAATATTAGGTCTTTCTTTTAATATAAAAGCCTCAATTGGGTCCATTTGTGCGTCAATGAAATTGATGAAGTCAAGTGGATGTTCTAAACCGGGCTTATATCTTTTATGAAGAGGTGAAGCTTTTGACATGTCAAAAACGCCTTTATTAATAAGAGTAAGCTCAAAATCTTCATTAAAATTATAATTAAATACAGCAAATCCTGTTTTAGAAGCAATATCTAAACAAAGAATTTTCATAAAAAGTCCTTATAAATAAAGAGCCAGTAGAAATACTGGCTCAATTGATTATTCTACGTCTTCCATATCAGCATCATTTGCAGCTGATTTATCAAACTCTTCAAGACGCCCATTTGAATAAAGCATAAATAAAGCTGCTCCATTAGGAGGTGCACATTTGTTTTTATCGGCTTTAATCTCAACCAATTTATACTCATGACGTCCCCATTTATCTTTCTTTTTAGAACGTTTTTTGTGAGTAATCCTTAGTCTTATAGAAGCGTCAAATTTACCAGAATCACCACCAGAAGTTGTCGTAGAATCTCCAAATGATTGTCCAGGACGTGTCTTCATGTGATTAATCATGATAAGAGTAGTAATTTTATCAGTTAATTTATGAAGAAACTTATTAGGTTTACCATTAATCTGGTAAATCTTATCAGCTTCAATCATATTTTCTTGATTATAAGTACCATCTTTTTTAGATGTACCAGGTTTACCAATGAAATAGCCACTTCTGAGTTGTGAGTAAAATCCAGTTAACAAACTAGCTCTTTGTAGTTTTTCATTCATATTTAAACCGTCAGCATTATCAACAACTGAAGCTCCTTCTGGCATGATTGCAGCAACAGAATCAATTACGTATAAATTAAAAGCATTTGTAGCAATAGCTAACTGACATTGAAATAAACAATCATTCCCAGTTGAAGAATCTATCATTACTAATTCAGATCTATCTAAACCGGCGCCATCAGTGTATTTTGCTTCCATGAAAGAACCTTCTCTATCATCAAAAGCACAAAGTAATCCTTGTTTCTGGAACTCAGCAATTAAATTAATTGCAACAGTTGTCTTTCCTGCTGAAGGTGGAGCATATAGCTCAATTGAACGTCCTACTGGAATCCCGCCACAACCTAAAACTATATCATTCAGAGATGGCCATCTAGTCTTTATAACCTGTACAGGTACTGATTCATTAGCTACTCTATAAGTAGGAAACAATTCTCTAAGACCATCCCTTAATTCTTTATTCAAAGCCATATAAGTTCCTTATAGATTGTTTTTCTTTAATCCACCTAAAGTACGTTTCTTAGGTGCTTCATCAGCCGGTTTTGGTTCAATTTTAGTTTTTGTTTCTACTTCAGCTGGTGGAGTTTCAGATTTAACATCAGTATAAACTGCGTCAACAACATTCTCTTCAGCTGGAGTCTCTTTTTTACTTAACGAAAGTCTTCTTGGAGATTCATCACCGGATGTTTTAATGGATGATTGAGCACCAACCTTAACCTTTGAAGTTGAATCTTTAAAGTCAAATTTAACAGTGGGAAGACCTAAAGTTTTGATTTGTTCTTCAAATTCTGGGACTTGTGGATAGAAAAAATCTGCTGAATTAACTTTCAAACCCTTGAGATTCATTGGAAATTTCATCAATTTCTCTTTGATTTCAAGTTCATTCATTGGTTTAATAATCTCATCTAAATCAATTTCACAAGAATTGATAGCATTAATTTCATCTTCAGTGAAGATTTTTTCAACACCTAGACTGTCAATGATTTCTTCAGATGTAGCATTTAACCAATCAGCAGGAATTTGACTTTTCCATTGATTATCATATACAGATACTGTATATTTGGTACCAAATTTCTTAGGTTTAGTTGGGTCAACGCTCTTGTTAATAAGGATTGGATACAAGAAGAAAGGACCATTAAGTAGGAAAGTAGGATCAAGTGGATCAAGTGATTCTTCAAGACTTTTGATATCATCTCTGATACCTTTTGTAGCCTTGAAAGCTCTTACTTTCTTTTCTCCACGTTCTTGAAGATTTAATGCAAAGAACCACCATCTGAGCTGTGGTTTCCAACCTACTTCTCCTTTATCACCTAATCCTGAGCGGATTATAGATTCAATTGAGAAGAGAGTATCAACTACTCCACCTGATTCAAGAAAATTAAGAGCAATCAATGTAGGAGCATAAAACTTCTCATTATTCTCTTCTGTTTCTTTAATAGAAGGATAGAAAACTGTCTTAATCTTGAAAGGGCCTTGAACAATACGAAGAAGGTTATTACCCTCAGCAAGTTTAATCTGATCATCAAGATAATTTTCGGGTTCTTGATTCATTTCCCGTTGTTGTGCTGTAGTACCAATGGTCATACGTTTTTTTACTGGTTCTGGCATTTAAGGCCTCCTTTTGATTGTTAGTTATTCAAGATAAAGAATAATAATACTAGTGTTAAACAGATATAAACTCTTATCTTTATTTCTGCAAACCTGAATATTAAAGTAAGAAATAAGAAATAAGAAATAAGAATATTAAAACTAGTTTTCCTGCTGGGTCTCTCATATAGAATTCTTATTTATTATGATTTAAGCAATTTGCACATGAAATTATTTTTGCACCTGTAGTTGTAAACTCATCAATATGATCATCAAATACACAAAAGTAACCATAACCATCATGAGCTGTTAGTTTTTGTCTCCTTGCATATTTGCATTCAAAATTAATATTTTTAGCTGTAACAGAGAAAGGTGCACCAAGAACTTTATCTCTTCTGTCTAAAAGAGTAAAAAAGTTTTGTATCTTGAAGATTGGTTTAAACTTTTCAAGGTCTAATAAATACTGGTCTACACTAGATTGAGCCATCTTTACCTTTTCCCTTTTTAGTAAAATATCTTCTATCAAGCATGCCTTCTAAAATCTTAACTCTTTCAGCAAGAATGAATTGAAGTCCTTTTATTCTATGAAGTGAATTTTTATAGTTTCCTATTAATTTCTTTTGTTTTAAGAAAGTTTTTCCTTCTTCGGTCATGATGAATTGATTATAAATCATTTTATCAGTAGGTTTCGTAAAAGTTGAGGCTAGTTGATTCATTTTGAAAGCTTTAGCAGATTCCATTTCATCTATTAGTTCTTCAATTAGCTCTGCTAAATCAGCTTCAGATGCTGTCATAGTATATCTTATAGCACTGATTTCTTCTGCTTTTTTCTCAAGGTCAACATCAGAATCTCTATTCATATTACCAATTCTAAGGTAATTTTCAATATCCATTTCATAATCATTACCATCAAGATATAAATGGAGCTTACTTAAATTATGAGTAGCAAATAATTCTTCAATATTTACTGGCTTAAGCTTAATAGTAGAGATATCATCAGGTTGGTTTTTCAAAGCCCCAAAACGAAAAGTATTTATACTTCTTTGTTGACTCATTAGTTTATATCCAGCTTATACCCAATTTATACTAAATTTATAATTAATTGTAGAAAAAAATTGACAAAATAAATATATTACATCTTTAATTCTTTTAAGAATTTTTTTACTGTTTCTCTACATAATGCATAGGGTTTAAATAAAGAACTAAATCCAATTAAATTATATTGTGCGACTGATTTAATTGATGTCCTAACTAATTCTCTTTTAGAAGAAGTTGACTCCGAATACCATTTTTGAGTAGCAACATCATAAACTAATACTTTCTTACTCATTGAAGTACATAAAGCATAAATAGCAGTATGATAACCATCAATAAATTCGCCGTCCGATGGGTTCACAATACTAGAAACCATTATTACTATCTCACTATCTCTAATCATCATGCAAGTGCGTCTCATTAAGTCATTTAATTCCTCAGTATACAATGGCCACATAATATTTGATTCAATAATATATTTATCTTGAGAAGCTAAATCTTCTACGAACAATATTTTCTTTTCAATTCCTGGTATTCCAGATTCATGCTTAGATATATATTGACGAAGTTCAAATCCAGAATCAATAAGATCTTTATCTATTGATGATTCATCACATACAGACAATATTCTTTTCTTATCATTAAAATCATTTATTTCTTTATACTCTGTATTAGCTTTGTAAACATCACTTATTATTTCTTGTGTCCATGAATGAGACTCTTCAAATGTAATATCAAATCCTAATCTTATGGCATGAGCAATATTCTGACTCATACAATCAGGGTCAATTTCTGTATTGGCTGGTATAGAGAATATAAGCTTCTTTGTAACCATTTTATGCTTTATCAACTCAAAAACATTGAAAAATTCTATTAATGCCTTCTCCATTAAAGCATTGTCATCAAGTATGTATTCAGTTCTTTTAATAATCTTTGCTTTTTTTCCCACCGAATACCATATAAAGCCATAAGATCTTTTTATATTTAGTAAACCTTTTTCTTCTTTACCATAAAGAGCAATGATATGGGCATTTGAGTTCATATCTATTTTAGATAGATCCATTTCCTAAATCCTCAATAATTACATAATTACTTTCAAAATCTACTTTTAAAATCCAAAAATTATTATGAGGTCCAAGTGAAGTTTTGATAATACTTATGTGATAAGAAGTAACAGTCATTTCACCCACATGAAACTTTTCAATACCATTATCTTGATTGATAATATCTTTTACTAAATAACTATGAAATAATTCTAATTCTTTCATCTAATTTTATCCTTCTGTAAGTTAAAAATTAGGCTTCCAACAGCGGGAGGTTCAATTGGAAGCCATTATTTATTCTGCTTCATCTAAAGCATTAAATAATAGATTACCAGCAAAAGTTTGAACTTTTCTTGAAATTCCAGCATCTTTTGTAAGATTACTACCATAATTAGTAATATTATAGTAGAGATCATATTGTGAGTGAGTAAGCAACCTTTCTTCATCTTCCTCAGATTTTTCACTGATCATGGCATACTCATTGTAAATTGCGCTTCCCATAAGAAGCTGAGTGTCATCACCAATAATTCTTGAAAATCTTTTATCAATTTTCTTCAAAGCTGCAAACTCAATCATATTTTCATCAAGATATTTAAAGGCATTTTCAAGCTCTTCTTTACTTAAAACCATCTTTTTAACCTTTTCAATGAAAGCTTCAAGTAATGTATTTACATCATTTCTTGATTTAAGATTCAATTTTTCTCTTCCAATGCTACGTGGAGCAATTGCTCCATTTGTACACCTCAAAGTCCAAAGTTCCATGAAAGCTTGAGTTACAGATGAACAAGTTGGGAAGTGCATTATTGAAGAACCAATTTTATGGATATCACCCACAGATGCAACTTCTAATCCGTTTTCAGGTATGATTTCCATTTTCAACCAATGATTGGTGAACATAAACCTTGAACCTTCCTTAATCTTATTAATGAAGGCAAAATTAGAAATGTTTGTTAAGCGTGAGTTGTCATTCATATCAATGATGGTTTCAGATTCAGGTTTGAAGTAAGTGTCCAGTCTGTCAAGTTCTCTTTCTTTTGAAAGCCTGTTAACATCAAAGATTAGTTGATCGGTTGGAACCATCTTTGCATAACCCCAAGGAATTTTGAGAGTTGAGCACAGATTCATAAATCCGCTTTCAGAGATTTTGAAAGGATTTCCTTGAAGAGTTAATTCTCCATTATCAGTAATTTTCAAATCTCTAAAAAGTAATTGGGCTTTTTCATAATCAGTAGATTTTTCTGCATAAGCTAAAGCTTCATCATAGCTTTTTGTAGAAAAATGATCATCTTCTTGTAAGTCTAACATATTCAATTCTCCCGAATTATTTTTGTTAATTGTTAAAACAAATATAATTCATCAGTTTCATCTATAAAAATCTCTCCATCTTATAAATAAATTGAATCTTTTCAATCCTATTTCTAAAAATCAGTACTATAGGCCATTCTTTATTCATACCTCTAATATTTTCTGGTCTATCATGTCTAATCCAATGTATTCTGCAGACATGTCCTTGATGCTTAATGAGAATTTTAAACTGAGCATATGTATTAATATTTAAGATTTCAATACTATACATATCAAAAAGTCTTATAATCTCATTTAATAAATCATTTATAGAGTGATCAGATATGATAATTATATTTTCATTACTATTATTCATAATTACATTAACTAGATTCATAAGTTCAGCAGTGGTAGCACCACTTCTATATGGAACCATCTCTTCCATTTTCCACGCATGATAATGTAATAAATCTATATTAAGATTAGGATCATTATTCCCATACATTTTTTTAAATACTTCTAGCATATTTAAATCTCTCATAGTGATAATCCTAAAGATTTTGCTAACTCTCTTTTATATGCAATCTCTTTAATTAATGCTTCCATTAGCATAGCTTTTGGTCCTCCGCCAATCATAATACCATCAATAATAGATACTTTTAATTGAGTTGATACTATATAGTGACTTTGCCACCAGATAAAACTGATACCTTCTTGACGCTCACTTATTTTAATCTGCTCCATATGCTTAGGCAAAGGAATTGATGCTATTACAATTTCTAAAACTTCTTCTCTTGAATATTCTTTTAAATTCATTTTATTACTCATCAAATAAGTTATTTAATCTATCATCTTTATGTTCATACTTAATTTTAACTCTATTATAAAGCTCAATACCTTTTTCATCATCTTCTAAAAGCCTACAAATCAAATTTCTATCTAATCCATCTAAATCTTGATAATTACTTAAGTCATCATTCCCACGTTTTATAATTGATAAGACAGTTTTAATCTCTTCTTGGTCATAATTATGTCTACCTTCACTAAAATATTCAATTAATTCAGATTTAAGTGACATATTTACCTCTTTCTCCCATCTTCATATATTAAAGCATCAAATAATTTTGTAGCAATTTCTTTATTAATCTTTTTTAAGAATCGATAGCTAATATAAATGCCTTCTTGTTTACCTCTTTCATAAGAAAGACTTAATCCTCCAGAAATACCTGCAGGACTTATAGCTTTAACTTTCTGGCCTCTAAAGGTCTTTGCTATAAAATTGCTTCTTATGTCTGCTATATTATCTTTTCTTGACATTTTATTCTCCAAATCTATTTTTGAATATTTCAAGCTCAGATTCTAACTTAACTTTAATTCTATCAAGTGGTAACCATTTTGTATCTTTCACTACCATTAAATTAGGTATAATTGGTTTAAGCATATCAATCTCATTAACATGTAAGTATCCATCTGCTTCATCATGGACAGTGAACAGACAACAGGATTTTAATTGATTATCCTTGAAATATTCTCTAATTCTCATGAAGCCACATTGAGCAATATCACTTGCTGCTCCTTGAATGATGCTGTTAATACCCTGTCTAAAAGCTTCTTCCCAAGCAGCATTATTTGTGGAATTAACTTCTGGTAATCGTCTAATCCTACCTAATTTTGAAATTAAGAACCCTGTGGACAGTGCAAAATCTCTAACTTCAGATTGAAATTCAGCTGTTCTATGGTACCGGCTCCAGAACCACTTTGAATGGTCTGCTGCTAATGTTAAATCGACTTTCTCTTCACCTCTTTCAAGTTTTTCATTAATTGAAGAAACTTTTTTATCATCAGAACCACCATATAGACCACCAAAATTACAAAGTTTAGTAAGTTTTCTATATCTTTTCATTTGAGGATCTTTAGAATCATATTCAAGATTTTGTCCATGATAAAATAAATCAAGAGCTGCCATCCAGTGAATGTCTCTTCCAGCTTCAATATCATCTAACATATTAAAGTCTTGTGCGTGATCTGCCATTAATCTTAATTCTGCTTGTGAAAGATCTGCTGAGAAAAATTTATATTCATCAGATGGTGGGGCAAATATACCTCTAATATTTGATTTAGGCGTTTTCTTGGGTAAATTTTGTACATTTGGGGTTGAACTTAATCTTCCAGATGTAGTGCCAACTACTTTCATTGAGAAATGTAATCTATTAGTCGATTCATCTAGTCTTGATAATAATTTTTTACCTTCAAGATAAGTATTTATCATTTTTGCTTTTTTCTTATACTCAAGAATATCTTCTAATAAAGTTGCTCTTAATTGATATTCTTCTTTATCTTCTGGTGATGAACTGATTGATTCAACTTTGTTATATGAGAATTCTAATAATTGTTTTAATGTATCTTGATCTGTTGAAGCATCATCACTGTCAATGACTTTGTTATATTTTCCTTTTGATTTTTTATAAAGACCTTTATCTATTGCAGCATTAGTTGGTTTTACAGGTTCAAAATCTAACTTCTCAAATAAAACTATCTTTAATTGGTTAGAAGAATTTATATTAAATAACTTACCGGATTCATCAAGAGGTTCTGGAATAATAGGTTTTACTTGCTTAAAAATATTCTCTTCCAATTCTTCCATTCTATCTTTATATTCTTCAGCAGTTCTTGTAGCATATTCTCTATCAAAGTATACTCCTTCAATTTCAGCATCCATATAATGTTTTTGAAGAGGCATGTAAAAATCAAATAAGTATTGTTTTAATAATGCTGCTCCATGATATTTCTTTTCAAGTTTATCAATCTCTTCCATGCCTTCATTAAATATTCGTAATGTAGCATCAGCATCTTTTGCACCATAAATACCTAACTTATTTAATCCAATATCAGAATAGTTTTCAACTTCTTTCTTTTCTTCAGTAAGATTACTGTAGACTTCATTTTTGTATCCGGCTAAATCTGGATATCTTGCTGATAGAAAATCAAGCGATTTTTCTTTGTTTTCATTGATTATATATGTCATAATCATTGTATCACAATAGAAATTCTTTATTACTATTCCAAATTGAACTTGTAAGAAAGTAGCATCAAATTTACCATTATGCAATACTTTTTTGATCTTTTCATCTTCAAGTAAATCTTTCAAAAGTGAGATTACTTCATCGATGTCATCACCAAAAATGAAGTAGAATTGTTCATCTTCAAGGTATGCTAATTCCGGATCATGATCTACATATTCTTTTAAGATCTTGCCTTTAACATAGAGAGGTACATAAAAACCTTCTCCATGCTTATTTGAGAATGAAATACCAATTATGAAATCTTTATGAGAACCATATTCTCTTTCCTTATAACCTTTTCTTTTTTTATCTTTTATAGTTATAAATTCTTTATAATTAAAACCAGATGTTTCAATATCAGTTGATAGTAATTCGCTTTGCTTCATACTTAACATTAGAGACTTAAAATCATTAATATTATCAATAATTTTATATGTACCTTTTGGAATGTCAGGAGTAAATCCAATTAGCCTATTCTCCATTGAATCCATAAAAAGCTGAATTTTTAACTCATCATAAAATTTAGTACCAGGATTAAAAAATGAAGGGTGGTAAGTTATATAGAAAGATAAATTAAGTTCTGGTAAGAAGTTATAATCTTTTGATTCAAACTTTGTATTAAGATGACCATCCACTTTTAGTTTCTTTTTTGTCACTTGTTCAATAGCATTATTACCACATAGAATTAATATTGGAGGTTCTGCTCCAAGATTTGCATTTAGTTCTGTTATATGCATTATGAAATTTTCTAAATAAGGTCTACAATGATTTGAAGCATCTTTATTGAATTTACTCGATTCACCTCTACATAAATGTATAGAGGTAATTGCATAATTAGTCATCTCAAGGTCATTTAATGCTTGAATAAAATTTTGACCATCATTCCCTTTAGTGAGCATTAAAGCTTTTCCGACGTGTTGAACTAATGCTCCTTTATCAGTGATAAAAATAAACTCAATTGGAGAATCAACAGCATTAAGATTAAACCAAGAACCATATGAAGGAGAAAACTTATGGTATTTTGCATCTTTATAGAATGGACAGCCATCACAAACTGAAGGTTCTTCATCAAAATGAAATTCTGTGGGTTCAAATCCTAGTAAACTAAGGTATGATTCTTGAGCTTTTTCATTGATCTTTGCTTTATCTCTTCTAGATTGTTTTTCTTTTTCATAAGATTTATACTTATATTCTTTAAATGTTGATTTAAGTAAGTGAGGTAAATCATAGTAAAATTGTTGTGGAGTTCTCATATTAATCCTTGAATAGAACAATTATTTTATTAACTTAACAAATATAAATCATCAGTTAATCATTTTTGAGTTTTGACTATTTGTATGCAATCCTTTATTAAGCTGTATAGCTTTCCCAGCTTCAAATCCATGTTTTAATCCATTATTTGAAGATGAAGTTTGCATCTTTTTTTCTTTTTGGTCTTTTAATTGGGCATTAATTACTGCATCAATTTCAATATCTTCTCTCTTAATTAAAGAAGTCATTATATTTGATTCTGCCATCATTCTATTCTTTTCGTCTGTAAGTTTTTTATTAATCCCCATCACAGCTCCTTGAAGAAAAGATCTTATATAAGTATTTTTAGTATCACTAGTATTTGATAATGAATGAGTATTCCAAGAGGTTTTTGCTAGCTCTAATAATACAACTTCAAGATAACCAATTAAGTATTTAACTATTTCAATATTCACTCTTTTACCAAAAATCATTACTCCAAAAATAAAATTCTTTCTAGTGGAAAATACTACTTTACATAAATTATGTTTACTAATGATCATATATAGAAGTTGAACCCAATTACCTTCATTTTTACGTTTATTTTTAAATATTCCATCTTCAAATACAATACCTGGTAAAGCTGTTTCATCATATTCAATCTTTGATTTCTCTGAAAATTTAATTTCAGAAAGCTCTAAGTTATATTTAAGAAGAATTTCATTAATTCTGGCTGCAGCATTCTCTGCTTCATGAATTGAGCCTATTTTTTCTGCACCTTCTTTTAGATTCATTAATTTTTTTAATACATCGTAAATCTTTTTTGGTATTTGATCTTCAGACATCTTTATTTACCTTAGGCTGATTTAACCATTCATTAACTGTCATTTTTAAACTCTTCTATTATTTCAATGTATAGATTTTTAAACTTACAACAAGGAATTTTCGACAAATCAATAGTAGCAGACTTAACTACATGTTTTTGATTTTCAAAATTAATATAATAAATATAACTTATCTCTCCTAACTCATCAATTTTAGTTTCTTTTTCAAGAAAAGAATTTATTACTGTGATAGGTTTTTTATTCTTTATAACTACTACAAGATACCTTTTCACCTAGAACTACCTAATAAAAGATTAGTTATTGGGATAATTTGTTGCATAATAAAATTAGGATGAGCTTGAGAGATTTCATCAAGTACTCTGTTTCTTTCAGCAGATTGATATTCCTTAATATAATATATTTCTGTTACATTTGCAGTTACAAGTAATTTTAGACAATCTAAACAAGGTTGATGTGTTATATATGCTTTTAGTTGAGGATATCTTCTTGTTAGGTTAGCAACTGCTGCTACTTCAGCATGAGGACATCTTTTACAATGCCCATCAACCATTAAACAGCCTACATCTATACAATGAGCTGTGCCTTTTACTGATGAATTATATCCCACAGAAGCAATTCTATTATCATTTACTAAAACACAACCAACTTGTAATCTATTACAAGTTCCTCTTAATGCTGTTAATTGTGCAATAGCCATAAAATAATCCTGTCTTGTGATTCTACTCATTTTGAGTTCCTCATTGTGTTAAATAGTTTTTCTGGATCTTTGACTTTAGTATAAAAATTATTACCATCTATTATATTTTCTAATAAATCCATATTATTTTTTTCTTTATCAATTTCTACTCTTTCTTCATCAGTTAATAAAACTTCAAGTTTTGGGTGTGATTCAATAAGCATTAACATGTGGGAGAATTTTGTCAGATTTTTCATATTGTAGTTTTTGACAATTGACGTAGTCCTGTTTTTCCTTACCATATCCAAATTAATCTTAAAGCCATCAATAATATCAACTGGAATTTTTTCAATATTATCTGCTTTCTCAACACAATCTAGTATATCTGATTTAATAAATACTTCTTTCAAGAAGATTACTTTATCAATACTATCTAATGTTTCTATTTTATTTTTTGACTTTTTTAGATAATCATCAGGATCTAATCCATCTGGAAGTATTAATATATCAAAATCTAAACCTGCCATAATACATGACTTAGCAGAAAACATACAAGCTGTAAAACCTCCCTCATCTCCATCAAATAAAAATGTTACTTTATTAGTATATCTCCTTATAAGTCTTGCTTGTTCAATAGTTAATGCAGAACCAAAGATAGAAACCGTATTAAAATAATGTCTTTGATGCATTCTTATTTTCCCAAGAAAGCCCTCTACTAAATAGCAGTTTCCCATCTCAATAATAGATTTTCTTGCTTGAGGTAAACCAAATACCATTTCTCTCCTATTGAAGAAACGATTATTTTTAATATTTTTATATTTATCTTCACTGTCAATTAAAGTTCTGCCAGAAAATCCAATGGTACCAATGTTCGACGTAATAGGAATCATAATCCTGTTTGAAAATCTAGAAGGATTTATCTCGTTTACTGTTCCTGCATATTTTGAATCAATGAAGTTTAAATCTATCAACTGTTGTTTAAAATCTGGAAAAGCATTATAAAGAGCATAAAGATTTTCATTTGCATAGCCGAGTTTAAATTCAATAGCCATCTCATCGGGAATTTCTCTATCATCTAAAAACTTAATACCTCTTGGTAGATTGATCTGCTCGTGGTAATATTCAGTGATTTGATTAAGTAAATCTAGATCTCCAAGTTCAACTTCAATACCTGCAAGTTTTGCTACTCTTTTTATACTTTCTTGAAAATTAATTTTATCAATGTATTCTACAAACTTAAATACATCGCCACCTTTTTTACACCCAAAGCAATAAAAAAGTTGTTTAACACCATTTACACTAAAAGAGGGATTTTGATCTCCCTCATGGAATGGGCATTGTGCCCTCATGTCAGAATAGTTTGAGTCACGCTCAATCTTTATATATTGAGATATGATATCTTCAATCTTTACTTTATCTTTTAATTCTTTCGTGTTCAATTCTTATACTAATTTTAATAGGAAACCATTTAATAAAATTATAATAGAGTATTTTTAATTGAATAAATATAATTCTACGTTTATTTTTCTCTTCTTTCATAAGCATTTCTAATATACCTACGTATCCTATTCCCTCTAATTGATGTTGACCATAGCCTAGAAGTGCTAATTTTAGTTTGACTTTGTTTACTTTTAAACAAGTTTTCTCATCTTCAATCATACCTAAATATGTATTAACTACTCTGTTTGATTCCATTTTTCTTAGCCTTAAATAATAAATATTTATTAAATTTTCTTTTAACCTTCCAAGCAAAATATATTGCTGTTATGTTTTGAAAATAATGTAACCCTATAAATGATGCAAATGGAGAAGATGCTATCTCATATAATAAAAATTCAGAAACTTGCTCTTTTTGTTCTTGTGTCATAATTTATCTCCCAATTCTAAGAATCTTTTTGCAACATTAATCCAAGATAAGTTCTTAGACTGTTCTAATCCTTTTTGATGATAATCATACCAGTCAATATCATTGGTTAATAAATGTTTAACAGCATTTATAAAATTTTCTCTATGGTCTTTATTTTTTATCCAACCATCAACAATAATACCGGCATTTCCAACTCTTTCTCTCAAACAACCCCAATCTGAAGCAACTGCTGGAGTTCCTGCTGCTTGAGCTTCAATGGCTGTAATACAAAATGTTTCTAACCATGTGCAAGGATATAACCATAATTTACTAGACATATATTCTTTTGCAAGATCTTTCTGATTATGATATCCTCTATAAATTAATCCAGGTGTTTCTTTCCAATAATTTGGATGTTTTCTAATATTATCTGGATAGTATCCAAAAACATGTAATTCTAATCTATTATCCCATTTTTTTAGTTCTTCAAAAATGGGTATCAACTCAGTCATGCCTCTATCTGGATTACTTGAATATATTAATTTTGTAGGTATTCTTTCTACTTTTTGGTTAAATCTTGATAAATCTAAACCATTAGCAAAAATCTCCATTTTACTAGTAGGTATAAATGGATATGCAGCCGTAAAGAATCTATAATGATATCTTGATAACACTAAAAATTTATCAAAATAGTTTATATTAATAGGATTAATCCTGTTATAATAGTTTAAATCATGAGCCCAAAAATAAACTTTAGTCTTTGGATTCACAAATCTAAATTCTGGTAATCTTGACACTATTAAAGTATGTATTTCATTTATCTTTTCAAAAGCATCAAATTTCTCTATAGGTTCCCAAGCTACACCATCAATGATTTTTGGATTACCACAATTATTAAAAACATAAACTAAGTGACCTAATTTAGCAAGTTCTTTTGAAAGTTGTATTACTGCAATTTCAGATCCGCCAATTCCTTTCTCAGTGTTATCTGCGTCCCAAGTATGCCCAGCATCAGGTTTTACATAGAAAACTATTAACTGTTGTTTTCTTTTTACAACTTCATAAGTGTCTCTTTGAGCAGTTAAATATTCATACCTTGACCTAACATCATCATAAACTTCTAGATTAACTAATGGTTTAAAAAACTCAGATCCTTCTGAGAATCGACCAGTCTGATCATAACAACTACTTAAATATGCATATGCTTGATGTATTCCTGCATAAGCAGCTATTTTAAGATATGGAATAGCTTCTGCATATTTAATTTCATTAAAAAGCTTAATTCCGTTATTAAAATTAATAATTCCCCAATCTACCATTTGTCCTTGTAGTTTTTTTGATTTTAATTCAATGACTGCTTTTAAAGGTGTTTTATTTTCTGGTACAGGCATTGAATATCTTTCAATCAAAGTAGCACTTAATAGTTCTGCATTACCTTCATTAAATCTAATAGTATCAGTAGAATTGGTATATTTGTCAAGTATTGATAAATTACCAAACCTTTCAATCAAGAAATTGGTAAAATCATTAATGGGTATCGCTTTATCCGTTGATTTTCCAACCAAATGATTGATTTCCATAGTAGAATCTACTAATATTAAGAAATTTTCTCGTTCAGCAAATAATGCAAAATCTAAATCTAATCCGCCATGAAAGTAATTTAATTTTTTCCCTTTTAAACCTTTTAAGAAAGCTTTTACAAATGAATTTGACAAAACTGCAGATTGCAAATCAGAATATCTAGTGAGAAATATACCCTTTTGTGTAATTCTCTGGGGAGATATAAATCCATTAAGAGTGTCATTAACCTTTGTTGTGACTATACCAATATTATCAGCATGATTAATCAAATTTAAGAATTTATCTAAGTAATTATATTGTAAATCCAAAACACAATCACTATTTAAAAGCCAATATCCAGCATAATCTTCTTTACAGCTTAACCATTTTAATACAGTTTGATCGAATCCAAGATTACGGGTGCTAAGTTCAGTAGCTTCTGTCATCTTATTTGAAGAACTATTATCCCAAATAGTTAAATCAAACTTTGATTCATCAAATGTCTTAATTTGATTCATTAAGTTTTTTGTTAATTCTGGGGTTTCATAATTAATTACTAAAATTGCAATCTTATTTTTCATATTTTTTTCCTTAGATATTCAAGGTTTGCAGGATTTTGTTTGTCAATTGTATACCAGTCTGCTTTTCCTGTTCTTAAATCATGAGTATCTTTAAAATATCTTTTAAACATTTCTTTTATGTTCTCTAACCCATAATTTTCAACAGCATATTTTCTTATCTTTTCTGGATTAAGCTTCTCAGATGATTTACAAGCCCAGTAAATATCATTCATAGTTTTACATCTATAACCAGTTATTCCATGGAGGTTTGTTTCAACAAAAGCTCCATAGTCACTGGTAATAATTGGAGTACCACATAACATGGCTTCAATTGGAGCATGACCAAATGGCTCAACATATAGACTAAAATAGATTAGAGCTTTAGCTTTTGATAAGTATTTAACTTTTTGCTTAAGTGGTAATACTCCTACTTCAACTACATGATCAAATACTTTATATACTGAACCCGCTTGAATGTCAGGATCAAATATACTACCACCGCCTATAACTACAAGTTTTTTGCCTAATTGGTGAGTGACATCAATAGCAACTGATAAGCCTTTACCCCAAGTTTTCCTTCCCAAGAATACATAATAATCATCTTTCTCTGCTTCAAATGGGTAATCATCTACATTAAAATATGCTGGGATAACATAATCATAGTTGTTTGGAAAATATGAGGGAGAGTTTTTATTCCACCTATAGTAACAAGCTGTTGCCCATGTGTATGATTCAAAAATTCTATCCGGTAAATATGATCCACCATGTCCTATTCCAGGTTCAATACAAATACAATGAGATGCATAGACATCTGTGATAGGTCTAAAAGCATCCCCAAAGAAATTTAGAATAAAATCATGCTTTTTAACTCTTGACTCAAGACTTTCAATTGTATTCTTAATAAAAGCTTCAAAATCAAGACCTTCTTGATTAGTTAGATGGTCAAGAGCATTTTTATCTCTTTTGCCATGTATTTTATTATGCATGCTCTCAGAAACAACAGAAACAAATTCATCAATCTTCTCATCAATTTTGCTTCCTTCAACACCATAAACAATTACTTTATAGTCTAATTCTTTAAGCATCCTGCACATATAAATAATTTTAGTATTGAATGGATTATTAGGTGCTTCTTCCCATCCAAGTTTATAATCTGCTAAGCCTAATAGGTGAAACGTTGGTTTTTCTGGTTCTTTCAATTTTGTTTCAATAACTGAATTCACTATATACCCAACATGCCATGACATTTCATTGTTAGCAGCGGTTATAGTATCTGTAATAACCATACCTAGTTTTTCAAGATCCTCAATTGATATCTGGTTAATATGCTCAGATCCTTCATCTGCTGGATTTCCAGTAACTCCTGGCCACATATGTTCTTCTCTTGGTATAGTTATTAATAAAAGTCCATTATCAGATAACCAAGATTTAACTTTATTAATTGTCTCAGCTGGATTGATTAAATGTTCAATAATCTCTCCCATTATGATAACATCAAACTTTTCAAATGTTTTATATGTTTCAACATCTGCATTGATGTAGGGTAAAGCATATCTAAATTCTCCTAAGTGACATGCCTTTACATTTAATTCAAGACATTGAACTTTATTATAACCCAACATTTTAAGCTCATTTGAAAACAAACCAGACCAAGCTCCAATATCAAGAATTTTGATATCTTTACCTTTTACAGCACTAAGAGTTGATACTGCATTTTTTACAAAATCAAGTCTAGGTCTTATTAAAGGATTATTTGCTGAATCAAGCCATACATTCTCATTACCTCTATAATATTCTTTAACAATCTCTCTATTATGAGGGGTATTTATACCTTTCATTATCTCTGAAGTAGCTTTCTTGAATTGTTCAGTACTTATTTTATTCATTACTATTTCCTTTAATTTTTATTTATAATATCATTAATTGATTTAATTGATTTATTATCACTAACATTTTTTAAAATACCATATACCAAGCTTTCTAATGACATCTCTTTTTCAATTTGTGTAATGTAAACTAATCTTATTACTAGAAAAAGTGCTACTAATACATAATAAATTGTACTTATTACTGTAGATGGGTTAAACTTATCTAATATTAACCATGTTATCAATACTTGACTTAAATAAAAACCTTTCCGTATTGAATTACTCTTTAGCTTATATTCTGATATAATCTGGACATTATTTCTCATGACTCTTTTTCCAAATACTTTTTTACTTGTTTTAGAATATATTCACCAACTTGTGGTACAATACCTTTCCCTATCTGATCTAATACTTTATTTTCGCTTCCAATAAACAAGAAGTCTAAAGGTAGTCCCATAAGGCATGCTGATTCTCTTCCTGTAAGGAGTCTATGTTCCCAAGGATGTATGTACCTAGTTGCTGAAGACATGATAACTGGACCACATTTTGTTGAGTCCAGTCTTTTGTTGTTGATTCCTCCGTAGAGACCTTCTCCAGGACGAATACGAGACATTTTTTCAATTTTTTCTTCTGAATGTTTTGGAAAATGATCATTATGTAAAGTAACACCTTGTCTTCTAAGGTCATCAAGTTCTTCAAAGATAGGCCCAATAGATAGTTCAGCTCTATAATCTTTTTCTGGTGGTTCTAACATAAACCTAAAAGGAAATCTACTACCAATTGTAAATAGCCTATCTCTCACTTGAGGTATACCAACTTCAGTTGGGGTAATCCTATGCTCTTCAATATAATAATCATACAGAGGAACTTCTTCTTTTGAGATTTGATGCTTTAATATAAATCCAGCAGGAGTAGAATTAAATTGAACAAAGTTTTTCACAGAAGGTATATTTTCAAGAATGAATACTTTTGGTTTTCTAGCAATAATTTCTAATATAAATCTTACATATTCAAAATCTTGAAATTCTTTCATAGCCATAGTTTTTGCATTCTTGGAATTTCTAGAACTTGATGATATCTCTCCACAACTTGGACTTCCCCAAATAACATCAACTGGGTATTGATGAAAAGCTTCCAGTTCACTTGAATACATAATAGATTGAAAATTGCTACGGAAAGTTTTTATATTAAAATAAGGTCGTGGTTCTAGACCCCATCTAGCATTCATACCTGCCCAAAGTGCTCCTAAAATAGGAAAACCTGCTCCACAATAGATACTACCAAAAGAAACTTTCGATATTGGATGTGGTATTAATTCATCTTTAGTGCTTAGAATTTTACTCATTTCTAATACTTTTCCATAAGATTAAATAATTTATTAAATCTTTGATAGTATCATTTACTGATTCATTTGCAACAACTTTGTTTGGATTATTAGTTAATTCTCTTAATCTTGCAAGCTTAGTACCAATTAGTACTTTACAAGATTGCTCTTGTGTAACTCCAGCAAAATCACCGGAATATTTAAAATTAGAAAGACCATCAATCTCTGCAGCATAGTCATTCCCCTTTTTTCTTAATGTTTCCAAACACTCTGAAAAATCTGATTCCGCTAATTTAATTATGTCAGCAATTAACATTCTTTAACCTCTCTATAGTATAAGAAATAGCATTATGATTTATGTCACACCCAATGAAATCTATATTTAATTCTTTTGCAACAACAACAGAAGTTCCTGAACCAACAAAAGGATCAAAGAATACTCCATCACTTGGACAACTTGAGTCTATAATTGGATATAATAAAGATTTTGGCTTTTGAGTAGGGTAACCAGTTCTCTCTGTTTTATCATTTTGACCTAGAATTGAAATGGTCCATACATCGTCTAATATTTTACCTCTTTGATCATAATATTTTTCTTTATCATAACCTCTTGGTGCAGTTTCTGAATATGGTTGTCTTACATATTTAGAATCTGGGTTGAAATAATAGTTCTCAGTTTTTGTATATCTTAATATAGTATCATGTCTTTTTCCAAAATCTTTTTTCTTACGAGGTGCAGAATTATAGTACCATATTATTTCATTTCTGAAATTATGATCACCAAAAATACCATCAATAAGTATTCTTATCCAATGGGAAATGATTGAATCACAATGAAAGTATAATAAACCAGTTGGTTTAAGAACCCTATGCATTTCTATTAATCTTGGAGTATAGAATTCCAATATGTCTAATCTCACAGGTTTTAAATCTTTAAACTCCTTAAAATCTTTTCCAGTACCAAATAACACATCCCCATATATCAAATCTATACACTTACTTGGTAATTCTTTGAGTAAGTATAGATTATCACATTGATAAACTTGATTTACTAGGATTTCATTCATAAGAAATTATCTTATCATTACGTAAGAAATTTAATTCTCTCGCACTTAATTCATATTCCTTTTCATTTGGAATAAAATCTATTAAAACTTGACAGAAGTTAACAGAGTCATCTATTTTCAATAACTCAAAATCTTTCTTTTCTTTAATAAGTTGACGATCGTCTGCATTAAGATGGCCTCTTCTTAAATCTTCCATTTGTTCAGCTAATTTAGCTGCAACAGTTTGTAATAATACCATTTTTCTAGAAGCCATCTCTTTAATTCTAGAACCATTAATTGTTATTAGTATCGATTGAAAATTACTCATCCTATAACTCCTAAATCAATATTTCTTTCATAATTGTATTTAATCTCACTTGCTATATGAGCAGCAACTTGTACTGGTATACTTCTACCAATTAAATCCAGCTTTGTTGAAAAACTTATATGCCCAAATTGAAAATCTAATGGGAATCCTTGAAATGTAGCCGCTTCTCTTGGTGTAAGTACTCTATCATGCCAAGGATGTACATATTGAGTTTTTGATGATGCAATAACTGGGCAAATCTTTTCAGGATCTAATCTTTTATTATTTTGAGTTCCATAAAAACTATCACCTGGTAAGAGCTTATTAAAACCTTGTTTTCTTTCTTCAGAATGATTAGGATGTTCATCATCATATAATTTTCTATCTTTTCTTAAAAGATCTAATACAATTAAAACTTCTCCAGCTTTTTTACCAGCGAGCATTGTAGAAGGTTTAAGATACATAAAATCTAAATTCTTTAGCGAAAAGAAAATAAATAAACGTTTTCTAGACTGTGGCGTTCCATATATTTGTGAATCAACATTAACAATTTGAACACGATAATGATCTGGATATGAGAATGATTCTTTTGTTGATATACAATAAAGTTCATTATGCCTTACTTCAAAAAACCTAAGGAGAGAAGGTAAATATTCCATAACAATATATGGAGCATTTGTATAAAGTAATTTTACTAGAGCATGATAAAATTCAAAATCTTTAATGCCAAGAGTCTTTAAACTTGAACGATCCTTTCTTTTCACTCCTAATGCAGAAATTTGACTACAGGATGGAGATGATATTAAAACTGTTGGAGTAGGATAATTTACTAATCCATCATCAAAATCATTACTAATACTTATATTAGGGAAATTATCATAAAAAGCTACCTTACCTTTATGTATAAACTCTCTATTATCCACATTAAAAAGCACATTATAACCTTCTAATTGGAAGCCTAATAAATTACCTATGCCGCATTGAAAACCACCAACAGAAAATTTCATTGTTTCTCCATTAAATGAAGTGCTCTTACCCATTTATTTCCATCATAATACATGAATGAGTTTAATATTTCAGATTGATAAATATCTTCTTTGATTGCTTTCCTTTTACATGTTTTTAGTAAAGCTTCTTTACCTTCATAAGAGATTCTAAATCCATTATTTTTATCAAATACATAATATGAAGGCCAAACATATAAAAGATTTGAGTCAATATCATTAAATTGATAATAACTTGAGTCTTTATATTGAAGATTAGATTTATGAGACTTTACTAATTCATGTAAAAAATTCTGATTTTCTAACCAAAAGGGTTCTTTAAAATAAGCATGTCGTGCTGTATAACAATATTCTTCAAAGAAGCTCATATACTTATGTATAGTCTTTATAGCACTTTTTGATTGAAAAGCTTTACAACATTCAAAACCATATCTTGCTAAAAGATTCTCTGAGCTCATCCACATTTGAACCACAGGATGACTCAAATATCTACCAGTTCCTTTTATTAAAATTTGTAAGATTTGGTATGCTTCAAGAATTTGTTTATTTAAACGCTTATTATCAAGAAATTCTAAGCCTTTACATAAGTCTTTGAAATAGATAGTTTCAGCAAATTCTTTATCAGACAATAAAAAAGTTTGCATTATATACTCGGTATTTCTATATTTGAATTATCTGAATTATTTATTGAAATAATCTTAATACCCTCATTTTCAAGTACTTTAACTACTTCAAAATACATGGTTTGAATTTTTAATATTTCATCTAAACTGAAAAGTTTTTCTGTTCTGACAAGTTTTCTTCTCTCAATAGAGTTTGAATCAGCATATACAAAGAAAACTTTTACAAATGGATCTTTTAAAGCTTCCATTATATATGTTTTATCATATTCTCTTTCAAAGAAAGTACCATAAACAAGTGATGAAAGTAATGACCTATCAACTGCCACATTAATAAGTTCTCTTATTGGCCATATAGTAAGCCAAAAGAATTTTTGTAATTCTTCAATTAAATTTGTAAGTAAGAATTCTTTTGACATCCCCAATACATCAAAACGTTTTTTAATGAGTGGAATGTTATTCTTTTTTGAAAAGGCTTCAGCTAACGTTGTTTTTCCTGATAAATCTGAGCCTTCAAAGATATAAATCATGTAATTAATCCCTTAATTTTACAAAACAAATATAATTCAGCTTTGTTAGAGTAAAAGAATTTTAAATTCATTTATAATTTCAGACCCTTTTAATAAAGCATTTTTCTGATAAATATATATGAGAGCATTTGCATATTGTTGACCAAAGGAACTGAGTTCATGATTATGATAGTAAAAAAAGCCTTCACCTCTATCAAGTCTAAAAGCTATATTAGTTATTTCTAATCTTTCTTTCTCACCAAATCTCCAATCATCACAATAATCAAGGGAAGAGGTTTTTGATAATGCATTTAGAGTATTTTGCACACTACCTGTAACATCTCTTTTCTTTTGATAGTACCCAAATGAAGCATTAAAGTTAAAATTTCCTAATTCAATTCCTAATACAGAGGCTAAATATCTTTGTAGCATTGTGTGATGAAAAACATCATATGGTAATAGATTCATTATATCAACAGTACGCATATATACAGAACAATGTAACTTATTCTGAATTTTGAAGAAGTGAATATTTAATGTACAAGGCCTTCTATCCATTTCTTTTATGTAAAGATACTCAGGTTTCCACATTGTTAAAATAGCTTCTCGATCTGCTGAAAGTTTTAATTTTTTTAAGATGTGTGGAATTTGTATTGTATATTCCTCACCATAACTATAATGAAATTCTCCATTTTCTTTTTCAAGTTTTCTTTTCCAAGCAGGTCTAAAAGTCCATGCTGATCCAGGATTTTGCATTTCCTTTTCCTCAAAAGCCAACCTGTTTGCTAGTTCAACAAAAGCCCATGACCAGTTTTTCTTATGGTTAATTAATGATAAAACAGGATTTGTAATTGTAAAACTAATTGGAGTAATTGTCTTAGCTTTTGCCCACAAAATACCTTCGTCTAAAGTTTTTTGAAGAATCTTTATATAAATTTCTTGAAAATTATCTGATGTCATTTTTTCTCTTGAGTTTTAATTCTTAATCAAATAAATTGATGCAATTTAATAAATTATAAAACCTCATGTGGAAACTTCCGTGAAAAAAGTATATCTGCTTTTGTCATCAATTTATTGATATAATAACTTGAATAAGTTTCTAAAGCTTTATTAAATTCTAAACTTCTAAATAGCATTGATACAAATGATTTATTATTCATAATAATAGTATTTGTATCTTCAAAGAAGTAAAAACCTGCAGTAACATTATTTGAGACTATAACTTGCTTGTCTATAAATCGTTTATAGATTCCTTCAGACATATTTATCATGATGTTATATCTTTTGGTTGTTCATCTAATGATGGATCTATAATTGCTAATTCTGGAAAAGATCCGGTATTTTTGTACTCATCAATAAGATTAATAGTTACTTCTTCTAGTCTTGCTTTTAATTTGCTTAAATCAATAAAAACAGTTGATGGGATTGAAATAGCCATCGATTGAGAAAATTCTTGTCTCTGTACACCTTTTTGTTGAAAAATAACTGTGATCATGCTTTCATATTGGTCAACTGCTGTTCTTGCCATTTTAAACTCCTTTATAATTTAGGCCCTCAACTTAGAGGGCCTGTGCAAAAAATAACTCTACCAATCTATCTATACATTTCGATTATAGATAGTTTTTAAGTCATAAGATCTCCTTATGTTATTGGATAAATCTTTCCTCCATGAGAGCCACAATCTGGACTTATGCATTCACCTTTTGAGTTAACTTGTATGTATCCACCTTGTATTTTACAACCTTCGCATAATACAACTGGATATAATTCATTTTTATCATCTTCAGGAGTGCTTAAACCATAAAAATCATACTTAGTTGAATCCTCAAGAGGTTTAAATAATTTATCATGACATTGTTTACAAAAATCAGCCACTTAACCTCCCATAACCATAATCAACTAATTCTTTTACAGTGAAAAGATTTTCAACATCCCCCTCTGGTATAGAAATATCAAAAAGTGATTCACACTCCATTAGAATTTCTATAACATCTAGTGAATCAGCACCTAAATCATTTATTAAGTGTGAGCTTTCTGTAATTTCAGAAAAATGAACACCCAACTTATTCTCTAAGATACTCTTAAATTTCAAAAGTATAGCATCTCTTTCCAAAACAACCTCCTAATATTTAGATTCAATTCTAAACTGGTTTACGTTTGATTTTCTAAAGTAAAGATTAAGAATTTCAAGTGGTTCCATTATTTCAAGCATAAGAACAATATAAGCCTCATATGCTAATAAATAGTGTTTCTTGAATTTTGCTTCATCTGTTGGATATTGAGAGCATTTCCAAGGTTTATTCTTCAAACAATTCATTGTAATACCAAGTCTCAAAACAAAATCAGTAACAGCTTCATCAATACTTACAACCTCTTTAGCTTGATGTACTACTTTTTCAAGTGAAATATTAATATCAGTATGTTTTATACCTGAAAGTATACCCAATTCTGTTAAGAAATGTAAGCCATCTGCAAGTTCTTCTTTTGCATGTAAAAGTTGCTCATTTTGAGTTTCAACATTCTCACTATCATCAAACCATGCTTCAAGTGATTCTCCAATCTCCTCCATTGTTCTCCAAGCCATATCTTTCAATTGTGCTTGGCCTTTTCCATCATGAATATTGACTGGCATATCTTGAGTCCATCTTAAGCCATTCTGGTGTTCAAGAGGTGTATATTTTTGAGCTAATTGCTCTTGTCTATCAAAAATAAGTTCATATATCTTTGATAAGTGTTCTTCATTAAATTGATCTGGAAAATCATATACGTTCATTTTACTACTCCTGGTTTGGTAATTTATCACATTTTTCACATAAGACTAATGAATCATTATCAAGAATTTTTCCTTCTTTACCTTTAAATGATTCTACATATGTATGTCCACAACTTAATTCATACATATAATCTGTTTTCATACTACTGCAAAATTCTTCATTAGATACCTTTCCACAAATTCCTGAACTTCCACCATACATAAATCTTTTGACAGTTCTTAACATCTTATACCTGATTAATACTTTTTAATGTTAATATATTTATTTCATCTCTTAATTTTTGAAAGGCTTCTGTCAATTGTTGCTTTTCAATTTTAATATTTATACTTCTAGTAATAAATAATTCTATCTCTTGTGTAATCTTGCCTTTGTATATATACCCAAGAAATTTTTTATTCAAGTGCTTGCTAATCCTTACTTCAAAAAAACCATGTATTGGTTTTACATACCAACATACTTTACTCTCCCTAATTACCTCTGACATAACAATATATTTATCATCATCTTGTCCACCAGACCAATATAATAAGAATTCCTTGTCAGGATTTTTAAGCATATAGCTTAATACCAATTTTTCTTTTACTGCATCAAACATTTAATTATTAAACCGGGTTTCAATTTTTTCAGTTAACAAATTTAATACGTCTGTTTTTATTTTAAGATTGCTAAAATTCTCAATAAGATCAGAAGGACTAAAAGCTTTAATTTCAGAATCTCTTAATACCATGGAGAGTTTCAATCTGTCTGGATTTGGCATTTTAATATCTTCTCTTTCAAGATAATTAATTTTCACTTTTGGATTCTTTAAATCAACCAATTCTAGATTAAGCTTAATTCTTTGAAAATCTGCAGGAAATAATTGATTAAGTTTATTCATCAAATCTGGATGCTCATCAATCAATTTTGCTGTCTTGACCGGACCAAATCCATATAATCCAATAATGTTATCAGATTTATCACCAACAATAGCAAGATATTTTGGTATATCTGCTTTTGATACTCCAAATTCTTCCATTACCATTTGTTCATTATATTTTATAAGTCCTTTCTTACCGGGTCTAACAATATTTATATTTTTACTCTCATCCATTAATGAAAGTAAATCTTTATCTCCAGATATAACTGTGATATCTCTACTAAACTTTTTTACTATAAAGGCAATTATGTCATCTGCTTCATAAGTTAATTTATCAATTTGAACTATTCCACAATGCGTTAGTACTTCCTTTAGTATCCTAAAAGACTCTTCAATACGCATTTTTTCAAATTCTTCATTTTCCTTTCTGGATTCTTTATATGCAGGATAATATATCTTTCTCCAATAGGGTTTTTTGTCCCAAGTAATTACAATACTAGAGCCAAACCTATTAGCATAAGAATTAAGGATAGATAAAAACCCATATAACATACCCGTAGGTGCGCCACCACTTGATTCAAATTGAATAAAAGTATGGTATGCTCTATAAGCAAGATTAGAACCGTCAATAACTGTTATCATTGCTGCGCCTTTATAATTTTCAAGTAGCGTTTTCCATCAAGCATAGTATCTTCAATTAGGTTTTTCATGGTTAATTCTTCAATAACTTTTCTCAATCTTGTTCTTGGAGATTGACCATATTTACTATATTCAAACTTGACATCTACAGTATCATATAGCTCTTTATAAAAGATACCATTCTTACTTTCAAATATAGTTTTTACTATAAATGATTTTTTTGATTCTGTTGGATTCTCTTTATTTCTTTGAATTGAATATTTTACATTCTTCATTAGTTGAAATTCATTTACCATATTCATGTATTTTGAATATACTAAATCTAAGAAAGGTTCCCCATCTTCAATATGATCAGGCATTTCTAAATCAAATTCCTCTTTTACTAAAGCAAGTCTCTGAGAAAAAGGTAAATCATAGTTTAGAACACATCTTCTAAAATCCTCTTTCCCAATTATTTTTACTGAATTATTATCAGTAGACATAATAAATCCTTTTTATTTATTTACAAATATAATATATCATTGATTTTTATTTCCTTGTTCCATTAATTTTTTATGATATTGAAACTTATAGTCTCTTAAAAGATTTCTAGCCTCAATCCAAGTTGGATCCTTACTATCAACTAATTCTTTAATCTTTTGACTAACAAGTTCTACTAACCATTTGGTTATTGGGGGTTTTCTATCAACTTTTTCTGTTCTATATGTGAGCATTAAATATAAAGCAAAAGTTTGAAATGCTTCTACATTCATTTTGGGTATATTAACTTTAAGTTGATGATATCTTTCATTCTTCTTTCTGTTGGTTCTTAAGCCAATTCCACTAATAAAAAATGATTCTATACCTTTCTTTTCAAGTAAAAATTTATCAATGTCTTGTTCAAATTCATTCTTAGTATTAATTTTTCTTTTATTCTCCATCTATAATTCTCCATTAAAAAACTTATTTATATAATCAATAAAGTCTTCCTCAGTTTCAACAATTTTAATTATTGATGCTTTAGTCTTTTTATAAATATCTAGTCTTTCCTCAGAATGTTTTCTTAAATGTCCTACTTTTGTAATCCATTTATATTCTTCTTTTTGAATCTTATTAACTCCATCATCATCATAAGTGTCAATAAGCAATACTTTACCTTTAGTCTTAGTAACTCTTGCTCCTCTTCCTTTTTCTTGTACAACTAACCTCTCTGATTTTTTAGCAGAACCTCTTACAATAGCATCAACACTTGGGATATTGAGACCTTCTTTTCCCACAGTTAATACTATATTATTGATTTCCTTATTTTCTAGCTGAGTATATATTCTTTTTCTTTCTTTTAATTTAGTATCACCCGTTACTTCAATAATCTCATCGCTTATCTGCCTTAATAAATCTAACTGGAATTTTTTACTATCAATCATTAACAAGCTTGTTCCATCATGTTGATTAATAGTCTGAATAGCTTTTAAAAGCATATAATTTCTATTTTCATTTAAATAAATATTATTCTTTGTGGCTTCTTTCTCATCTTCATAGAAAGGAACTTTATGCTTATAGATTAATATATAAGGTTTTGCCAATCTACCAATTGATATTAAATAATCTTCATCAATTTGTATTAGCTTTTTACCACAGACAGCTTGAATGAATAATTCACTTTCTTCTGGAGTTGCTGAAAAACCAAATCTATTCTCAGCAGGACAAGCCATTGCAATTTTATAGTAACCAGTGTATCCTTGAGGAATTCTTCTAATAATCCTTCCACCTTTCTTTATAATTTTTGCTTTAGTAAAATTAGCATGATGTGCTTCATCTAACATAATTGTATTAAATTGTTCTAACCAGCCATTAGAAACTAATTCATCAAATGAAGAATCGAGTGTATCAACACTAGCAACTTTAATTCTGCTTTGAGAAGCATAAATAGATTCTTTACCAATGATAAAATCAATATCTTCATTTAATGCATTAAATATATCAAATCCTATTTGTTCAACTAAATCAATACTGGGTACTATAACAAGTGCTTTACCTTTGAAATGTCCTAGCAACGTAGCAATAATAGTAGTTTTTCCTCCTCCAGTAGCAATATGATAATAACCTCTTCTATTTTCAATCCCAATATCAATAGCTAGTTTTTGTTTATCATAAAAATCATAATCAAATTTAGCGTGTTGTTCCTCAATTATATCCTTATAATTTCTTTCATCAATTATATTTAATTCAATTGATTCTGGTACTTCTTCAACAACTTTGTTAAACAAGCCTGTAGGAAATTTTCTTAAATTCAAATTTGCTAAACATAAAGATTTATCTTGATGGATTATCTCTCCATTACCTCTGTGAAATGCAGAATACTCAAATTTACATGCTTGTTGCACATAGTTATACATCTCATATGGATTCTCTTCTTTATTAATAGAGAAATAAGTATAATTATGTTGTATTCTTAGATTCATGATAATGACTTAGTGATATAATCTATAAATTTAGAATTTATAGAAGAAGTATTAATATCAACATTATGAAACATTGCTCTTATCTTTTTCATAGGTTTTGCAATACCATTTCGTCTACTATAACCAATGATTTTTGCGATAGTTTCTCTTTTCATGTTTGGAAACATAAGTTTTAATTGAAAGATATTACCAATTTTTTGACCAGACTTCCCTCTAAAAACTCCTTGTATTTCTTTTATAAATTTTATAAGTGTACCATCTGATACATAAACCCTAATATCAAAATCCATTGGAACTTCAATCTCAATATCATAATTTTCAATTTCTAAATTTGGGTCCATATGAGAATTTATAACCATACCTGATTTTTTAAAAATTGAAATAATTTCTTTAACCACTGCTTGTTTTACAAGCATATATATCCATGCGTGTGGAGAGTTATTTTTTAATGGATTATATGTTTTTAATGCTTTTATATAACCAAAATAGGCAATAGATTCAAAATCTTCTTTTAATAATATTCCTGATTTATCCTCATAATACTTTAAATACCAAGATCTTTTTAGTTTATAAAAGTAGTAACATAATTCTTTATCAGTTACTTTACCTTCTTGATATTTTGCACAAAATTTAACTAATTCCTCATTTTCTATCATTTTGAGTCTCAATATTAGAAGATGGTTGACTTAGACCTTTTTTCTTAATACCTTGATTACTTGGATCTTTTGAAATAAATTTTCCTATGTCTTCTTGGAAAGGAATATCCATCTCAAATAATGGCCCATTATTTTGTTTTGCAATGATCCATGTAATGTTTGATTCTACTAATTTTCTATCATGAGCTTTTGGATAATGTAAAAAGAATACTGTTCTTGCAACTTCTTCATATGCTCCAGAATCTTTTAAATCAGATAGTTGTGGAATCATACTCTTTCTTTTAGTAAGATCTCTATTTAATTGTACTATAACACAAATATGTATATTTAATTCTTTTGCAATAGCAAGCATCTCAGTTAAACACTTTGTTACTTGTTGAGCTTTATTTGATGTACTATTTACAACATCTTTTATTCTATCAAATAAATCAAAGAATGCAATTTCAATACCTTTTCTCTTTAGCATTCTTAATTCACTTTTTATCTCAGCGAGAGATTTACTTATACCTTCAATTAAATGGTAATTCCAAGTAGCAATCTTTTCTCTTGCTTCCATTAATTTTATCTTTCTAAAATCTGTATCTTCCCATATGTGGCAATCTACAATAAATTGACCAGGTATCCCACTGACTAAAGATTCTAGTCTATCAGATTCAACTTCCATTGTTTGCTCAAGAGCATAGTTTACTACACCTACTCCTTGCTCACACATATTTTTAATTAGATTAGTTTTTAGGGCAGATTTACCATTTGAGGGTCTTGCAGCAATTACTGATATTTCCCCCCTTGATATTTTATAGGTTAAAATATTATCAATTTCTTCAAAGCCTGTAAGAATCCATTTTCTTTCTCTTTTTTCTTTATCCTGTTGAGCTCTAAACTCAAGATAGTTTGTACCTGAGACTACATTTGATGAATAAGTCTTTGTATCAAAAACTGAATCAATATCTCTTATAATAGTATCAAAAGAAGTATTATCATTATTAAGCCTTTTTGATACTTCTTTTAATTTTTGATCTGTAATTCTTCTGTTCTTCTTATCATGTAAAATCTCAATAATAGAATCAAACTTCTCTTCAACATAGAATTTGTCTTCAATATTGAATAGTTCTTCAAGACTCAAAGGTTTTCCCATATTCTCAAGCATTGAATTTACTGAGAATATATCAACTTCTTTTTGCTGCTCAATAACTTTTCTAATTGCTCTAAATACTACGATAAAATTTGGATTTGCAAAATCTCCATCATCTAATTCACCAATTCCTTTGAATGCAGCTTCTCGGCTATTAAGCATTAAACCAACTGCTAATTGCTCGGATAAAAAATCTTCAATCATATTGTGCCCTTGGACTTGATCAGGATGTTTAATGAGTGGTTTGAGATTAATTTCTGTAAAGATTTAGGGGCAAATTCCCAATCTTCACTTGATGGGACATTTAGTATGATTAATTTTGTCTGATTATAAATAGTCTCAATATAATTATTTAATGCTTCTTTTTGTATATTATTATATAATGAAAATTCTAAATTGTCAAGAAGCCTCATATCATATGTAGATCGACTTAATTCTCTTATGCTGTCATACTGCCAACTATTTGTTATTCTTACGCATTTAGTACGTATGAATTTACTTTCCATAAAGGTAGTAATCAAGTAATTATAGATTAAATTTCCAATAAATGTATCACCTGTAAAAGATATGATTTTTGGGTCTACATCTGGAAAACTATTAATTACTTTATTTAATGCTTCCAAGCTGGCTTCACTTAATGAAGATTCAATAAGTGATGGATCAGTTAAATTAAGGTACCTTAAATTCCAGTCTTCTTCATATTTTTTAAGACCATCTGTCATAAAAATTTAATCCCATGAGAATTAGAAGTTCTATTTGCTGCTTTAATCTGTACTAAGCCTTTAAAGAAATTTTTCTGGAGAGTAGTACAATCAATAATAACTTTCTGCCAGAAATTTGTGTGGCTTGTAAAATAATCAACTACTTTTTGATATTCTTCCAATGATACAGAAGGATTAGCTTTCACAAGAGTAAATATTTTTCTTATCTCACTATTTCTATCTTTAGTAGTGAGATATACTTCTCTTATATTTTTTTCCTTTAATTTTAAATACAAATATTCAACTACATCAATTGCCAAGATAAACTTTGGATCTTTCATCAATTCTGCTTGCTCTTTCTTTCTTTGTTTTCTACGCTCTGTTTTAGTTGTGCATTTGATTTTTGAAGTAGCAGGTATACTTAACTGTTCTAGTTTTTTAGTATATATATTCTGAGGTATATATACTTGCTCTATCAATCCTTCAATAGTAGTTAAATCATTTTCAAATATAGTAGATTGCATATCAATAATTTGATCATTTGTCCAATCTTCAACATGAAAAGATACAAATCCAGAAGGGAATAAAACACCTAATTCATTTTTATTAATATTATATTCAAAGTGTTCTGCTGCTTCAAGTTTATTTAATAGAAAAAATACTTGTTGATGGCTACCATCAAATGATTTCTTAATAACATTTAAATTAAATTGTGAGGATATATTGCTGCGACAAAGAAAGAGGTAGAATAAAAGTTTAGCCTCTGAATTACTCAGACTAGTAAATTGTTCTGGTGAAATTATATTAATCATATTGAAAATTTACTCCAAAATTGATGTGACAAAATTAAACAATCAGTTACTCCATTGGTGCGAAATTAATTGAATCCAGAAGAATATAAGATATTGTTTGAAGAATTAGTTTCACTACTAAATGATCCAGAATTTAACTTATGGTTAAAATCTCAGGAGAATGAAGATAATTTTACAGATTGTATAGAAACACTATCAAATATGATTGAAAACTATAAAAGAGATAAGGTTAATTAATGGATGAGAAAGAGATTAAAATAACGTCCAATACCCCTGTTGAGCAACTTATAGAAAAAATTGCTTTAGGCGAACTCCAATTAGAGGGTAGAGGTTATATCAATAAAAACTCCGGAGTTGTAGGATTGATGATATATGTAAAGGATTCTCCCAGTGAAATAATTGATATCTACTATGAAAATTATCTTGAATCTGATGGAAAGCTACTTAAGATTGGTGGCTAATAATCTCAATAAAATAAAGTATACTCAGAGTTGCGGAAAATTCCAATATATTTAACTAAAAAGCTATTTAACTTATTTTAGTTTTAAATTATTAACCTTATTTATATATAATATATTAGGATTTTCGAACTCGGTGTTCTTCAAATTGAGAGTTTTAAACTTTTTACAGATTGATTTTTGAACCGCCAGAAAAAGTCAAAACACACAAGTTACTTTTGACTTGTTATATGACATATTCACTAATGAAGTCAACGGTTCAACGGGTGTTTTTAAATTAAATTTGAATTAAATTATGGTAAACAAGATCTTAACATTTATATTATTAACATTCTGATATAAAATATAAAAGCAACTACGGGCGAGCGCATTGGAAAGAAGTTTATTTATTAGAATATTTTGATTATCAATTATTTCACTAATAAGATACATTTTATATTTTATCAATAAAGTATGGTTCTAAAAATTTTTCACATCAAAAAATAAAAGATGTAATATATTTGTTGTCTCAAATAATAAATTAATTTCAACCACTAAAAGGAGCCAAACAAATGGCAGAAGTAAAAACAGAATCCGTTGCAACAGAAACTGCAGTAGTAGATCCAACACAAGGTGAATTGCTTTGTGGTAAATTAGATGAAATTACTGAACAGTTGAAAACAGATATTATTCGCTTTTTTGATAAGGGTATGAAAGCTCCAGGCAAAAGAGTAAATACTGGCAGTTCTGCAATGACCAAATTCATGAAGGAACTTAGAGCTGCTTTAAGAGAGAAACGCGAAACAATTGCATCTGCACCTCAAGCTTAATATTCTTCTAAATATTCTTAGTCTAGAAATGCCAGAATTTATTTTCTGGCATTTCTGTATTAATGATGAATTATATTTGTTGAATAAAAATAAATAATTGATATGGCAAAAAAAGAAAATTTCTCTTTTAAAAAAATTAAACATATAGGTAGATGGAAATCATTTGAACCTGAGACTCATGATATTAAATTAGGTGGACTGAAGATAGGGTATATACAAGTACAAAGAACTTTTGCTAGATCTCATCCTGATGATGGTATGCATAAGATACATTTCTATGTAAAGGATGAAAATATAACTAAGAGGAATATAACTCTTAAAATATCTTTTAATAGTAGTATTGATGCTAAGAATTTCATTCTACGTAATGTAGAAAAGTTGAAAACTAAATTTGATTTTTATAAATGTCCTAAAGAGAAAATATATGAAAACTAGAAAACAAATATTTATGGAAATTGCAATAATTGTATTTATAATTATTGTTATCTTTTCTTTCTTTGGTACTACATTTCAATATAGAGAATGGTATCATAATACTTCTGCATCTATTACAAATACACATATAATTAATACGGGCAAGTTTAATGATGAATTATATCGTGTAATGGATTTTCAAACTGGAAAAATTATATATGTAATTGCTAATTCATCTAATGGATCAATATCAATAGCTGTCACAGATATGAGACAAAAATGAACCCTTTTAAACTGGATAATCCTATTTCTAGATTATTTAATCAAAGGTACCCTGATTTTTGTAAGCTTAATTTTAATTTAGGCTTATTGATTGATGATTATAAAAAGAATATATCTTATGGTCCACATAATGATAATTATATAATCAAATTAGAATGGATATCAGAGAATATTGGTGAGTATAATATTTTCTATAAAGGAGTAGAAATTTTTTCGTGGACTATCTATACTGACAATAAAACTGATGATGGTATGGGTATATGTGTGCCTAAGTTTGAATTTAATATCAATTTAGAAGGCTCCAGAGAACTATTTGAGTACATTAATAAAGATTCGGGTGAAAGAAAAATCCCAAATAAATATTATAATGTTGATATTAATAAGACAGCTTTATTTGTAGAACAAATAATTAGCTTTTTATTAAAAAAATTAGATCTTAGACTAAAGATTGAAAAAGCTCAAGAAGCTTATAATCAAAAAGAATTAGTTAAACAACATTTAAATAGATTCAACAAATCAATAGAAGTTTTATCTTCTAAAATAGGAGTCTAAATGGATTTAAAAACAATTGGATTAGTCTTTGATGATCTTTCAAAGATATCATCAACAAATGCAAAGAAAGATTTAATAAATCTTTATAAAAATGATGAAGATCTTAAATTGATTTTTCGTTTTGCATATGATCCATATATTAAGTTTTATGTAGCAAAAGTAGTATTAATTAGTGAAATTAATGCTTGTAAGTTACTGTACACTGTAGATGACTTAATGGATCAATTGCAACCACTACATGACAGAGTCATAACAGGTAATCAAGCTAGAGAACATGTGGAAAATATTTATACTGGATTACCTTTTGAGTTTAGACCATATCTTGAAAAAATCCTAAAGAAAGATCTTAAAATTGGTGTAGGAATTGGTCTTATAAATGATATTTGGCCTGATTGGATTCCTGAATTTAAATTAGGTTTATGTGAGAGGTTCAAGAAAGTAAAACCTAAATTCCCTCTTTTGATTGAACCAAAAATTGATGGGGTAAGGGCTCTCATATTCATTAATCCAGATGGAAACATTGAAATCAAAGCTAGAAGCGGAATTCCATATACAAATTTCAAAGTAATTGAACAAGAAACTAGAACTTTATGGGAATCATTTTATGACAGAGAAAAAGAGTTTTATAAAAATGGAGTTGTTTTAGATGGTGAGATTCAAGATAAAACATTTAATGGTATTATGAATAATGCAAGACGTATTCATGATGTACAATGTGATGAGGCAGTATTCAAATTATGGGACATTCTTCCTTTAGAAGAGTTTTTAGAAGAAAAATGTACCCATAAATTAAAAGATAGAAAAAATAGACTCAATGAATTCTTATTTGATGATGGAGAACCTTTAATGGCACCTCACTTAGTTACACTTCCATATGGTGAAGTTAACAGCATGGATGATGTAATTAAGTCTTTTGAATATTGGAAAGGTGAAGTTGGGGAGGAGGGAGTCATTTGTAAAGACTCAAACTCAATGTACATGTATTCAGCGGGTTCAAAGAGAGGAGGAAAACAAGCAACTTGGTGGAAGTTCAAAATTCAAGACTATGATGAAGTAATGGGCAACACAAATGAAAGTGAATATATTGTTAAGATTTTAGATGCTTATTTAGGTGAAAAAGGTACTAAAAATGAAGATAGATTAGGTGGGTTTACCTATGAAGCTGAAATACCACTAGTCGATGAAGATATTGCTATTGAAGAGAAAACAGTAAAAATATCTGGTAAGTGTGGAGGAGGGTTTGAAGATAAAGAAAGAAATGATTTTTGGAAAAGAAAAGATGAATTAATAGGTCAATTTATAGAAGTAGTTTCTCAAGAAATTACTATTAACAAACAAGGTACGCATTCATTAAGATTTCCTATTTTTAAAAGATTTAGACCAGATTGTATAAAAACTGGAAGAGGATAAAATGAAAATACTTTATATAGGTCTTGATAAGTCATTAAATACAGATAAAGAATTTCATTTCTTCGGTCAAGATATAAAGAACTATTGGTGAAATGATGATTGAAGATATTATTACATTAAACAGTTTTGCAGATGCTCAAAGATATAAATTTAGACTTAAGAAAGTTAATAGAGATGCCGGTGAATATAGATTAGTTTGTGCTAATACTGGTATACTACTCATACATGGTAATATTCTCTGGATTAAGTCTCAAATTAAAAAGATGAATCTTAATATTATAAATAAATCATATGTATATGTTGGTATTTATTTATATTGGAAATATTTAAAAAAGAAAGCTAAAAAACTTCAAGGATGATTATGGAATGGAGAGATTCAAAACTATATATATATCATCAAATTGGTCACATTATTGTGCTAGGTGTAGACCCTAATAAAAAAGCAGAAGGCAAAGCACTAAAGGTTTCAAGTTATTTGAAAGAAGTATTTGCTCAGAATCCAGGACTTAGAGCTCAATATAATGTAGATATTTTATCAGGTGATTTTCATCAATATTATAAAGAACACAACATAATCCTGTTACCTTGTAAGTCTACTCAAAGAAATAAATCTGACTTCTCTGTAATTCAAGAATCAATTTTATGGTTAAGAGCTTGGGGAGATAAGAACTTTGATGATCTAGAAGCAAGAGGTAAAAAAGTCTTTGTGCCTTTAATTGGTACTGGTAAGCAAGGAGTCAATCCAGGAGATGTACAAAGGTTTATGGAGGCAACTCTGAAAAATGCAAGGATCATTGGAGTAATCTAGCCTTCACGTATAGTTTAAAAATCCAAATAACTATATCTCACATATTAATTGAGCAAAATATAATATTTTCAAGTATCAAAGAGATATTATATTTGTAATTCAATTAAAAATATTCAATTAAGGGATTAAATGAGATTAATACCTCTAATGTTTACATTATTAATGCTTCAAGTAATTCTACCTTTATTTGCACTATTTATATTTTTTTGTTTAGGATGTTTTGTTTATTTAATTTATACCCTTTCCAGAGGAAAAATATGACTAAATTTCTTGTTTTTACTGAGGATAATATTGAGATTTCAAAAGTTAAAGATTTAGCACCATCTTATTTTATTGGTTTACCTGAGGGAAAAGAAGATTCAATTGAGAATTATCTTGTTGGTGAAACTTTTCCTTATTTTAAATTTATAAATCTTGAAAATGGCTTAGTTATAAATACTGCAGAATGCTTGAAAAAATTTAAAGAATTCCAAATTTGTTTTAGGAGTACTAGTAATGTAATCTTTGACTCAAAAAACCAAAGGCCCGATATAGACTTTTTAACATATTGGGCAATGTTTGTTGAACATAAAAAAGGTACTTTTTCATTAAATGAATTTCTTGATACTCACAGCTTGTTAAGAGATAAAGATTAATTTTGCAGAACAGAATAGAAAGAAGCTTTATATTTGTTTATCAAATTTTTATTTCAATGAGAAATAAAAAATCAATTAATAACTAAAAGGAGCCAAACAAATGGCAAAATTAGCAGGATTAAAAGCAAAAGACGCTGCAGTTGCAACGGATGCAGCAGCTGGTCAAGTTGCCTCACAAGATGCAGCAGCAGCCGCAGTAGAAACAAAACCAAAGAAAGAAAAAAAGGTTAAAGAAGACAAGCCGAAGAAAACTGAAGAAGAACTCAAGGCAATGCGACTTGCAAATCTTAAACCTCGTACAAAATCTCCGGAACAAGCAGCAGCAGACGAAGCATTGTTAAATGCATTGAAGGACGTTCTTACAAAAAATCCTGACGGTCTCGGAACTGAAGAAATTTTGAAATCAATTAGCTCAACGCCAATTGAACAATTGAAAGCAGAAAAATTTGATCGAAAAGTTCGCGGAATGTTGAGAGATCAGCTTCATTGCACAAAGACTCAGACTCAAGGTTCAAACAAAAAAGTCTACAAATTACCGGTTGCATAAATATCCCATGTCATGATTTAAGCCCATTCAAGAAATACTCATAACAGAGAAAGTATTGAATGGGCTTATGTCGTATTAGGGAACAATTAATCATTTGAGGAAGATATGGGAATAGATACAACAAATGATATTGCTGGACGTCCAAAATTTTTACAAGAATTGTTTAATAAATCTAAAAATGTTGATGGTTCAAGATATAAAGTAATTGAGGGGAAAAGATTAAATAATAAAGTATTCCAGACTTCATTGGGTTCGCAAAAGCTAGAACAAATTGATATCATATGGAAGCAAAATAATCCTCACTTAAAAAAGCTTGATGCAGCATTAAGAGAACTTGAAAAGAAATGGGAAGAAGAAACTGATCTTACAAAAAAAGAAATTTTATTCTATAAATATGAATTAGAAGTGGAATCTTTTTTTGAACCTGGAATTGAGTTGGATGAATTTGAATTAAAATCTGTTGATGACATTAAACGCCATATACTAGAATTAGAAAGGGCTTTAAAAGATCGCTGACAAGAAGCATTATATTTGTTTTGTCAATTTTATTTTATTAACAAAACAAGGTCGGGAGGCCTAATTAAAAATGGCAAAATTATCAGGTTTAAGGTTAAGCAATGGAGAAACAGTTAAACAAAAGGCTGATGCTCCAGTTGAATCTACGCAAATTGAAAAAACAGAGACTGTTGTTCCAGTTGAACAAACAAAATCAGCTGTTAAATCATTGAAACAAGTTGAAACTGCTCCTGCTGATTTAAAGACGCAGAAAGCTTCAAAAGGCGATTCAATCTTTGAAAAATTCTTTGAAATTGTTTCTGATGGAAAGCCCCACAAAATTAAAGATCTACTTGATACCTTTTCTCTTCCCCATACAAGTTCAGGTAGAGAAAAACTTCGTCAATGCAAGAGAAAAATTGAAACATCTGGTGGCTCATTTAAAGATGAGATTGTTGAAAATGCAAAAGCAATTTCTCTTATTATCCCTACAGAAGTTGTAGCAAATTAATGAAAGGGACTCAGGTCCCTTTCCTGGTTTATGAAAGATAAATTTAAGCATTCATTATCAAAGCTAGATGTAAAGAGTATTGTAACTGAATTTAATTTAGATTTAGAAGGAAGTGTACAAGTTGAGATTGATGGTAAACAAAAGGTTATATCTCTTCAAGAGAATTTAAATCTTTATAAATGTGATGTAAAAGGATATGAATTCTCAACAAGAGCAGTAAATCGTAGAAGAGCAATTCAAAATTTTAAGAAATTAACTAGGAAATCTTTTGGTAAGCAAGTTATACCAATTGAAGTTTTTATCTTCTTGGATGATAAATGGCAAATAGCAAAGTAAAAAAAGAATTTACTGGTGTTGCTCATCAAAGTAAAGAAATTGAAATGAGTGACAGTACCAAGATAAAACTTACAATAATGGAATTAAGTAATAAGTTTTATCTTGATATTAGGTTATATACTCTTTCTGAAACAGGTACTTGGCTGCCAACAAAAAAAGGGGTTTGGATATCATTAAATACAGTTGATTTTAAAGTTGAGGAGGTATTTGAATTAGGTAAAGAACTAATACAGGAATTTAGAAATGGGAGATAAACATAAATACATTTTTAAATGTAAATGTCTAGTCAAAATTAAAAAAGGTGAGCCCATCTCTTTTAAAGAAAAATCAAAATCTATTAATGTATTTAGAAATTTTGGCATACAAGATATAAATGGTTTTGCTATAAGAGACTTAGCTGAAGGTGAAATTGTTGAATTTAATCGTTATATAAATACTAAAGACTTCATAGTTAAAGGAGAAGAATATGAGGATTTACAAAAATCTTTACGAGACAGTGAAAGAAACACAAAGAAACTTATTCGAAATGGGTCAAGAGGTTAGACTTAAGTCATTTCAGAACAAAAAACTTGACACACCTGAACTTGTTGAGAAGTATACTACTAAAGAAATTCAAGGAGAAACATTCTCAATACTAGACCCATTAGCTGAAGTTAAAAAGGCTTATGCTTTTATCTATAAAGATTCAATAGAACAACCAGATAACGTTCTTGCATGGGCCAATGTTGAGTTTCTTGAAAGAGTAGATGAATCAGCTATTAGTCCCAATCCTGGTGAAGCTTGGAAATTACGTCGGTATGTTTGGGAACCAATTATGGTTAATGGTCGTTTTGAATATACTTACAATGAGCGCTTCTTCCGTAATAATCTTCTGCTTCGTATTATTAATCAACTTGTATTAGATAGGAATTCAAGACGTCAAGTATTAAATATCTATTCAAGTGATCTTGACCAAGACATGAATGAACAAACTGGACGGGTTTCTTGTTCTTTAGATTATTCTTGGTTGATTCGTGATAATAAATTGATTATGTTTTATCACATGAGGAGTTGTGATTTTTACACGCATTTTATCAATGACATGTACCTTGCTGGAAAATTAAATGATTGGGTAACTAAAAGAATTAATGATCAACTAGTTGATGGAGTGCCAATTGAACCCGGTAAACTTATTGTTCTTATTAATAGTTTACATGCTTATAGATCATATATGATAGATCGTAATATATTTTAAGTTTGACCAATTCGAATTGGTCAAAAGTGATGAACACGTAGTGTCACTCTAAACGTCTTTAAAACCGCTTACATAACGGACTCCAAGACAAACACGTGATTCTTTTTGCATTATTCATTTATGGCTGGTAGCAATACCGGCCATTATTTTTTATTATTAAAAGAGGTAATAGTGAAATCATCAATTATGTCAGGTATATTTCTCATTTCTCTTGGTGTATTTATTTTTTCAATTGGCTTACAGATAGTAATAAACTTATTTAGTTTAAAACCTGTCAGTGAATGGCCTACTGATATTATTGCTTATTCTTTTGGTTCTATGTTTATCCTCTGGGGTTTATTGTTAATCATCGATAATACCATATTAATATTTAAAGGAAAAAAATAATGGAACAGTGGAGTAGAAAAATTAATGTTTTAGATAAGGGATTTGTACGCCTTGTTGATGTAATGGGCTCTGATGACTCAATTGTTCAAGCAGCAAGAGTTTCATATGGTGCTGGTACTAAAAAAGTCTCTGAAGACAAAGGTTTAATAAAATATCTTTATAGACATGGGCACACATCACCATTTGAAATGGTTGAAATGAAATTTCATGTTAAAGTTCCTATGGATTGTTGGCGTCAATGGATTAGACATAGAACTGCAAATGTAAATGAATATTCAACCAGATATTCATTAGCAATTGATGAGAAACAAGAAACTGCACAAAATCAGTGGAGAGTACAAGCTCAAGACAATAAACAAGGTTCTGCTGGAAAACTTGAAGATATAAACCCTATATTAGCCCATAATCTTTCAAAAGATGAGAAAAATTTTCAAGCTATCGCTACAAGAATATATAATGAACGAATTGAAGCTGGAGTTGCAAAAGAACAAGCAAGAAAAGATCTTCCATTATCAACTTATACAGAAGCTTATTGGAAGATTGATTTGCATAACTTATTTAACTTTTTAAGACTTCGATTGGACTCGCATGCACAATATGAGATCCATCAGTATGCTTTGGCTATTGCAGAATTTGTTAAAGAAGAGTTCCCAATATCATGGTCTGCATTTGAAGAGTATGAGTTATATTCTTTAAAACTTTTCCAGAAAGACTATAACTTAATACAAATGATCATTGCTGAGAAATATACTCCAAAAGATATTTTTGAATTGGCCACAGAATTTGGTTGGTTGTCGTATGTTGATAATTCTTATATTAAGGTTTCAAGAGAATTAGATGAGTTTGAATCTAAGTTGAAATTACTAGGCATTTCCTCACCTTTCAGTAAATTAAATAAAAAATAGAATCACTGATGTATTATTTTTGTTTTGTACTTTTTTGATTAAATAAAGTTTGCCTCTTTTGTCTTTAATATGTCCAATTGACCCCCCACAATTGGAAGCATTTAAAACTTAAGAGGCATTTTTATTAGAAGAGATATATTTGTTTTGTCAATAAATTAATTCAAACAATAAAAGGAGCTATAATGGCTTACGAATCACCAATGCAACAATTACTCAATACTTTGAAATCAAGCAAAGGATTGAAAATCGGTTTAGGTATCTTTGGTATCTTAATCGTTCTCTGGATGGTTATTACAATCATACCAGAAGGTTCTCGAGGTTTGCGTTTTAACATGGGTAAACTTGAACAAAGTACACTTAATCCTGGCGTTCAATTTACTATGCCATTCTTTCAATCGGTTGAAGTTTTGTCTGTGCGGCCTGAAGAAATAGAAGTTGATGTTCTTGTAGGTCCGGAAGGCGCTATTACAAAAGATAACCAAACAGTCGGTGCGAGTACTAAACTATTTATATCTAACAATGAATACAAACTGCATTATCTGTGGCAAAAAGTGGGCGTTGACAAGATGAAGAGCATTGTTTATCGAACTCTTCAATCCGCATTTAAGCAAGTTATTGGTAAATATACTATATTTGATGTCGCAGCTAATCAGCAAATGATTGCTGGTCAAGTCGAAGCTCTTATAAAGCAGGAATTAAAAATCTATCCTGTCTTGGTAGATAATTTCAAAATCATTAACTACGACTGGTCAGAACAATTTGAGAAGCAAATTGAACGAACTATGGCTGAAGCTCAACAAGTGAAAGTAAAACAACAAGAATTATTGATTGCAGAACAAGAAGCTCAAAAGCAAGTAAAACAGGCAGAGGCTCAAAAGACAGCGAAAGTATTAATTGCGGAAGGAAATCTCGCTGCGGCAGAAATCAATGCTAAGGCTAAGTTCAAAGAAGGAGAAGGCCTACAAAAGTACTACATATTGACTGCTTCATTTATGCAATATGAATTGGAAAAAATCCGGCTACAAAATAAATATGAAGAAATTAAAAGATGGGATGGAAGATATGTCCCAGCAAATCATTATGGGCCAATACCCGTACAAACAGGCTCATTGTTAGGTCCTAATCAATAAAATAGGCTAGCAATCAAAGGAATTAAAAACGTACTTTGATTACGGAGATGTTGTAATAATGGTAATTATCGTATCAGAAATGATATGGGATTTAGGTTCGAGTCCTAACGCCTCCGCAAATAAAAAGGATTTACATGGCTAATAAAATACAGATTGTAACTAATGAAAAATTAATCAATGCAAAGGTTCTAATTTCAATAGGTTTTGGTAGTGATAACAAAACTTTAGAGATTGTTTATAGGAAATCTATTAATTCATGTTATGTGTATAGAGAATGCTTTAATTTAAAAAGTACTAATAAACACAAACAGACATATTGTGATTCTTTCATTATGAAAAAAGAAAAATAATCTTGAGGTCTAAAATGGCTGATGCTCTAATAGTTTTAAAATTAAGACAGAATGCTTACGAGCAAGTAATGACTTATCCTCAATATAAAGGACATTTTGATAATTATGTTTTAATCCAAGTGAAAAAAAGAATAAAAACCAAAATGGGCAATATATTACCTAAAGGTAGTATAACAATTTGTAATCCTGTCATTATTGATGATAGATTTAGTAATAAATCTGTTCTTGTTTGGTCTTTTACCCATAAAATAGATATTACAGTTCAATGCAAAGATATAGCATTTATTTGAGGTTTTAAATGACACAACTTATATATAGCAGTAGTGAAATAGAGAGAATAACTCTCAAAGGAGGAAAGTCTATATCATTATTAAATGTGTCAAGACTTTTAAAAGCTATTGAAGAGGGAAAAGATCTACAATCAAAAGCAGGTAAATTTAGCAAAGAGAGATGGGCAGATAGAATTTCAGTGTCACTATTTGATATTATTTCATATCCTGAAAATTTTAGAGTTAAACCTGATGAGTCATAATAAAATTGCTATAATCGGAGTTGATTTTGGTGAAATAGAAGCTCAATTAATATCTCATATGGTGTCAATTAATAGTAAATTAAGAAACATTGAATTGTTCGAGATAATAATTAAGACACCTGAAAGACTAGTACCTGAGATTTTCAAGCTTAGTAATGCACTATTTGAAATCCCAAAAGAAGTTTTTATTGAGAAAAGGAAAAGAAAACATTGGGTAAAATCAAAGTTTTATCATGAAAGGAATAGATTTTAAACTCCTTGAAAAACAGGGTAAATAAATAACTAAAATAGAGGTACTAAATGGAAAGGTTATACTTGACAGATAGGTTGAAACAACCTATAACAAGAACCGACATTGAACAAGCTGTATTAAACTTCCCATTCTTTGTTGAACGCTGTAAAGAATTTGAAGCTGAGCTTCAAAGAGCAAAAGGAAATTACTCTGAAATAATAGCTTTAAATTATATTCAGGTCTTTCAGAAAATGTTTCTAAAAGAATTTATTAAGTCTAAAATCAGTTGGTATTTACCACCTCTTAACAGTTTTGGACGTTACTGGGTTAAAACACAATTAATCTATTTTTATCATTTGATGCTTTCAGATCTTCTAAGAAGATTAAAAATGCTAAACAAAGAACATGCAAAGATTTTATGGAATTTTTCAGTAGACTCAGATGTATTGACGGGCCTTAGTTTTTGGGGCTGTGACTCAGTATATTCAATCAATGAAACTATTACTGAAATCTCTTTGGCTTTATTAAATACAATTATTGCAGATGTTTATGCAGTAAGCTCTTTATCTTTTCCTACTCATGAGACATTTCAAATTATTCTTGATGGGGAGGTCGATGAAGTTGAAGTAGGGGAAAATGCAAGTGAACTTGAGACTGTTCTTAAAGATAAAAGACTTGAAGAGTTTTACATATTAAAATACAGTACTACTCTTATTTAAGAAGGTTTTTTGAGAAAGCACTCTTTTCCTTCTTAATCCAAAGGCTTCGCCATATTAAATTTATGAGGTTTAATATGAGTGAAGCCTTATATTTGTTTTTATCAATTAAAAACAATTAAAAAGGGTATAAAGATGAAAAAAGAAACAATCAAATGCTTTGAAGTTGAATTAACAAGCGCAAGTCCAATTTTGTATAATAAGCCTATTATCTCCAAAAAAGAAGCTGGAGATGCTCATGAAAAATTTGAAGACAAGACTTGGAAAGAAAGACTTCATTTTGATCCAACAACTAAAGAAGTTTACATTCCTGGTAGAGCACTTAGTAACACTTTAGTTGAATGTGCAAGATTTTTATCAGAATCAGTTCCTGGTAAAGGCAAAGCAACTTACACAAAACATTTTGAAGCTGGCATATCAATTCCTGAAAATATCCAATTGGGTATTGATGAAAGTGCAGTAAGTTATCTACCAATGTTTGTACCTTCTGATGGTAAAAAGGGCGGAAGTTCAAGGGTATGGAAGAAATTTCCAGTTATTACAGAATGGACTGGAAAAGCAAGAATCATAATTATTGATCCTATTTTGATTGATAGGTCTGAAAAGGTTATTGAATATCTTGATAAAGCCGGTAAATTTGTAGGATTGTTGGCTATGCGTCCAAGAAAAGGTGGAGAATATGGACGTTTTCTTGTTAAATCATATAAAGAAGTTGAGTTATGATATGGAAACACAAGAAATTAGACATTTTCCACATAAATCAGTATTTACTGCTCAGTTGATTACATTATTGTCTTCAAAACAAGTAGGAGACATTATTTCAGATGCAGAGATGATGATCTTAATCAACAAAGATACTAGACCTAGCAGAAGTGGATATCAATTCTTATTGTCTGCTATTTCTTATGTACTTAGAAACAATGGACTAGTATGGAAACGATTATATAAGCAAGATTGTATTAAGTGCTTAAATCCTTCAGAGATATCAGATTTAACAGATGGAGAACGCAGGAGGATATCTAAGACTGCATCTAGGTCAATAAGAAAGTTAACATCAGTAAATGTTGATTCCCTCCCAGCTGAGCAACGTCAAACTTATATTTCTAAGATTGCTCAATTTGGAATGTTAAAACAATTCTCAAGCGTTAAAACATTGAACGCACTTAAATCACCAGAGAAGTCAAATAAACTTTTATTTACTCCTGACATTGATTTTTACAAGAAAACTTTTTCTAATAAAATTGCAACATCTTAATTATTCAATTAAGCTCGGTTTCATTTTATTTTACTATATTTAGTTGCTGTGGATTTGATTGTATTTCATTAAGTTAAGTTTGAGGCCTCTACTAGATTAGAGGCCTCAAATTTGATTATTAAATTTGAATATATCTAGATTGATTCAGTTAAATTGTATTAGATTGAATTGCATTAACTTCTATTGAATTGAATTTCACTTTATTCAGGTTAGTTCAGTTTCAGTTTATTAGATTCAATTATATTAAGTTTGAGGCCTCTAGTCTAATAGAGGCCTCAAATTTGATTTTTAAGTCTTTTACTTTATATTCGATTGAATTAAGTTACAGTATATTCAGTTCTGTTAAATTGAATTAAGTTAAGTTTATTATTTTAAAAGCCTTATATTTGTTTTTACCAATTAAAATAAAATTTGAAGAGGATATAATGTTGGATCCTAAGCTTTCTGAGTTAAATGAATGTATTATATTTACTCTTGAGAGATTAAGAGGTATACACTCTCTTAGATGCGTCTATTTATCTAAAAACATTAATTTTGATGAAACTTTTCGTGAGTTTAAAGCTTTTCATGATATTGAAATTGCTGAAGAAATTGATGATGATATGTTAGCTCAGATTTCAATAAATTCAGTACCATTAGTCTTAATTTCCATCTATGATTTACTAGAAGATATGATTAGAGAATATATTGAAATGGGAGACGATTCAGAATCTTTAGCTGCGTTGACTGATCACATTGTTATTAATTATGAAGAATTCTTAAAGGAGCATTTAAAGTGAGTACAAAAATAAAATTACCTTTGGTTTATGATAATGAAAAATGTAATCAATTTGTTAAAAGAATGGTTAAGGCTAATATTCCGGTTAGAGACTATCATGGAAGATTCTCTTGGACAGGTCCAGCAGTCTGCACAAACAGAAGAAAAGAAATTTACGCAGATGATATTAAAAAAGCTGCAAAAATGAAACTTCAAAGAGATGAGATGGGTTTAGAGATCATCTATTATCCAATTGATAGAGGTAGACTCCTTGAAGATAATATAGAAGAATTTTATTCTGAAGATAATAAAAACTAAACAAAAGGCTAATCATGAAAGCTGCTCTTAAGATAATTGTTAAAAAATCCTCAAAGAATAATCAATGGTATTTTTCTATTGTTTCAAGAAATGGAAAAATTATGGCTCAAAGTGAAGGCTATAAAAAAGAATCAAATGTTTTAAAATCTATTCAAAGTCTTAAAAATAATCTTTTCCTTTCAGACACTATTGTTATCAGACCTTTGAGAAAGTAAGATAAGTTTTAGCAGCTGTAGTATTAATTTTGTTTTATCAATTTTTAAAAGAGATAAAATTATGTGCAAAAAGACACTAATAATTGCATTAATGTTGTTTTTTACTTCAATTGTAATTAAGAGCCAGCCTTGGATTAGTCAAGCTATGGGCACTTTTAACTTAAAACAGTTAGTAGTATCATCTCAAACACATGGAAATGGATCAGGTCAATTCTTTTTGGGTATAGGTTCATATCAATCTCAATCAGGTCAAGAAATGATATATTCTTGTTATGTTGAAAGGTATGGAATTATATATCCATTAAATATTCCTGCAAGATTTGTTACCATAATAGAGTCTAATGAGCATTTGCATTTGTATGTTTTCTTAAACACTAAATCAATGAATATGGCTTTATCTTCTGGCAATGTTCAAATTACTGATATTAATAATTTTGTATCACAGTATTTTTCTTCTGACTCATACGCTAAGTCATTATGTAATGCTGAATTTAGATTCTATATACCAAAGAATTCAATTATTAATACCATTGATTTGAATTTAAAGACAAGGTAGTATTAATTTTGTTTTATCAATTAAAAAAAAGGTATTATATGCTAGAGCTCAATAAAAAACTTTCATGGTTTGAGTGGTCTTTAGTCGTCTTAATAGTATTCTTAGTATTTGCCGGAAGTTTTTATATAAAAAGTCTAAAGGACGAGAGGGATCAATTACTTATTTCATTCAAACAAGATCTATTTCGTTCTGATCTTCAATTTGTAAAAGAAGACATTGAGATGTATGGGTATATTTCAAAAAGAGTCAATAAAGATTTTATTGGTTCAATCGAGAAGGCTTCAAAAGAATATTCAATTCCGGTTGGAATGCTTCATTCAATATTTAGGGTTGAGTCAGATTATAGATGGATGATTAATCACCCAAAGATATTTGTAAAAGGTAAAGAAACAAATGCAATTGGTCTAGGTGGGGTGGTTTGGGAATACTGGAGTGATAAATTAATAAATAAAAAAATTGCTGAAAACAGAAATGATCTTTATATACCAGAAGTTAATATTGAAGCTGCGGCTTATATTTTAAGATATATTATTAATGAAGAAATTCATAAACCAGGGGCTGATTTATTAGGCAGAATTATTACGCGTTATTATGGAGCTTATTCTGAACTATACAAAGATAAAACAATTAAAATTACCAGTGAGCTTTGGATGAAAAAAATGATCAGAGATATTAAATTAATTGGTTTTGTGAAAATTAAGTAGGTTATTATGAACTTTGAAGAAAAAGCTTATTCAACTCTGAAGACTTGTACTCATTATTGCGTTGTGCATAAAGGCATTTTTAGAAAAAGAAAGATTATATTTGCTTTTAAGAAAAATATTGGTACAAATGCTTGTTTACGGCTCGAGTCTTCAAAAAAAGGATTAAAGGTTATAAACGCTTATCAATATATTGCAGATGATGGGTTTTCAGTTATAATGGATGAACACACAACAGTAAATGTTTCTAAAGAGGTTTTTGATAAGCTTGAAGAATGCATAATTGAAAATTTAAATGAATGGAAATAAAATAAGGATAATAGATATGATCTCACCAATGTTATTTGCTCCAATCTTTTTCAGAAGAGGTAGAAGAGGTGGAATAGGAGGTCCTTCATCTAAACCTGTTGAAGACACAAGAACTCAATGGCAAAAGTATTTAGATGAACCAATTTGGAGACCCTCAATATTCTTTTTCTCTTTTGCTCTAGCTTCTTTTATTTTCCTTTTGGTCTTTGAGGCTGCTATACGTTGTCTTGCAGTAATTGGAATAGAAACAATTGAAATCACAAATCAGTGGTCAATAATTATATTAACTGGAGATTATTTTATAAAGTTTTGTGCTTTATATTCTCTATTATATCTATTGTTCTTGATAATAGGTCTAATCTTATTACCTTTTGCCATACGCAGAAAAGATAAAGCAATTAAAGCAGGAGATGAAGAATAAGTTTAAGCCGGAGATTTTAACACTAAACAATCGGGTAAAGCGTTAATTTGTGTATTGTGAGGGTCACAATAAACACTCCGGCTTTATTTTTTAAAGGATTTTTAAAATGAATGGTTTAGAAGCATTATTGATATTAATGGGGTTGTTTGCATTTTTTATTTATATTTCAATTTCATCAAATTGGTACCATGAAATAATTCAACTGCGAAAAAAAGAACAAAGATGGATGGATATATATGTACCAAGTCTAGATGAAATCATTCAACATGAAAGAAGTTCAAAATTTATCAATGGTTTAATTTTTTTAATAGGCAGAACTAATAGACTATTTATTGCAATTAAAAATATTAAACACTTTAGGTTTAATTTAGATATTGCCAAAGCTTATCGAGAGTTATCAATCAATAAAAATATTATTCAATAAAATCACGAGAGTACTATAATGGAAGTAACAATTAAAAACATGCCGGTTCTGGAAGTTGAAGTAAAGATTAACAAGAAACAATTCTTTTTTAATCTTGAAAGAGATGGGAATAATTTTGGTGTTATTAAAGTTATTAATATCATTTCAAGTGAAAACAATACTAAAAATGTATTTATAGAAATGGCAGTAGCTCCTGAAATTGCTGCAATTTGGAACATGACTCCTGAAAATTCTCAAGCTATTATTCAAAAGAATTATCCAGAGCTCCATCCTTTAACTGAAGAAGTAATAAAATTCTTACTTAAGCATAAGAAATTGGATGTGCATTCGGACTTTATTGATTCTTTTAATAATGATTTTGAACCTAATAATGAAATCTTAAAAGGTCTAACCTTTGTAGCTTCTCAGCCAAAAATTGTATCTATCGATAAAAGGAACCGTAATATTAACTGAGGTTAAATGGACCAGAACGAGTTATTAAAGTTTAAGCTAAGAGAAAGTGTTGAGACTATTAATAAGTGTCATACACTGCTTGACAAAATTAATATGCCAAGAACTTCAAGGGATAATAAAATGTTTTCTCTAGAAGAAAGAATTTCAATATTAGTTGATATAAAGAATGATCAAATCAAATACTCAATTTTCAGCAAATTTTTACATAAATTGAGAACGAAGCTTTATATTTGAATTATTGATTTAAAACAATTTGATTTTTGTATTGCCTAGCCTTTGCAATATGACTCACTCACCAATAGGGGTAGGATGAATTTCCGCCCCCTATAAAGGCATTAAATTTGAGGAAAATATGGCAGAATTAACTCAACAACAAATTGATAGTATAGCTGAAACTATAAAAGCTATGGATCAGTATACCCTTTGTAGGAATTGGAGGTTTGCTCCTTCTGGTACTTTAATGTTTAGGAAAGATTTAATTACTAGTGAAGGTAAAAGTTTGGGAGATTTATTTTCAGACACTCTGAAAGAAAAAGGTGGATTTACTTCAGAAATTTCAAAAGAATTGGGGTGGTGAATTGACTAAAGAACAATATGATATTTATATTGAGAATAGAAATCATAATCCTCATAAAATTGATTACCTCTACAGATGTTTATATACTGGTGCAGGAGAAGAGTATCAATTAGAAGGACAATTTAACTGTTCTATTAAGGAATTGAAAGAGCTTTATCCAGGTGTTCATCATACTCAAATAACATTACTTAAAGCGCTTTTTATTTCTCTAGATGAAGGGCTTAATAATCAACCTATTCAGGATCAATTGCTCGAAGAATTTAAACTTTATGTATCAAATAAAGATTTATTTGATACTGATATCAGTAAATGGCTGCTTCTTATTGAAACAGATAGTTATGAAGAATTAATGGAAGGATGATATGGCAAAAAACCCTATTAATCATATGAAATCTGCAAATACTTCGATTTATGAAAGTTCAAATTTTATGTCCCAGAGACTTTTTATAAAGTCTTTGAGAAAGTTTATTGAAGAAAATTATAATTTGACTCAGTCTCATGCTTTCATGCAAATGCTTTTGTTATTGAGAGATTATTACTATCACAGAGTAGTTAAAGAGGCTTATGAGAAAGCAAACCTTGTTTTCTTTGAAAGAGTTTTAAAAGGTGATATCCCAGTAGGTCCATTATCACTAGTAGATAAAAATATGCCAACCCTTAATGAGCTCCCATATTTAATTGAAGATATATTGGAAAGGGAAAATTCTAGGTATTATGAGGCTGTTTTATCTGGTCGTCCTCTAATACAGGACCATCAAATCAAAGGATATACTTGGTTATATAATGAGATGACTTCATTTATAAAATTTAGGAAAGATATTAAATGAGAAAAAGAAAGCCTTTAGGTATTTATGGAATGTGTATAGGTAAGAATACTTGTATAGGTACAAAACCAAAAAAGGTCATTGTTGTTTATTGGAGAGAAAATAAACAAAAGAAGACTAAGAAGTTTTATTACCATGTTTATGCTAAACCTTTAGGTACTTATGTAAGATCAGATATTTATTCTGTATCAAAAAAAGCATTGAGGTTCAGAAACTCACTTAGTTATTATAAACTTAAATTCTCTCATATTACTCAAAAACAACTTTTTACTGCTATTGATTCTCTTAATTGGAGGTTTGACATATAATGATAAATACTATATCACTTTGTGATGGAAAGTATACTTTTAAACATGATGATGAGATTGGTTCTTTTATTTGTTTAAGATATGGTGGTAATTGGAGAAATTTTACTGGAGATGGTGCAGTTCTTTCACTATTTCAATATATTCAAGATCTTGAACTTGAATTAAAAAAATCAAAGAATCAACTTGAAATGATGAAAGAAGATTATCATGCTCAATTAAGTCAAAATGCTTTAATTCAGAGTCAAAATGCTTTTAATCAAGACCCTAAGTTTCAAGAATTAGGTGAGTTTGAACTAGATGATATGCTACCTATTGAAAATCCATATTATATTGTAGTTAATAAACATAATAGAGTAATTGCCTATGGTAATCATGACGAACAAGCTGTTAAAACTTGGGCAGATGAGTGGGCAATTGAGAGTGATATGATATTAGATGTAGATTACGAAATAATATTAATTGATTTACTTAAACCAACTCAGAAAGAACAGTATTATGCTGTTATTAACAAAGTTAATAAAGTAATTGCTTATGGTCATCATAATAAAGAAATAGTAAAAGATTGGGCTTCACAATTTGCTGAAGGTCAATTCAGTTATGAAATAAAAAGATTATTCTCAAGGAAAATAGGTTTATGAAAGAATATTTATTTATTGTAGGGTATTCTTGTGATCCCAAAAAGTATATAACGAGAGTATATGCTGATTCTTATGAACTAGCAGTGGATTTTTTCATGGAAGTTAATGGTCTTGATAAACAAAAATATCGAGGGGTTGTATCAACTGTAATTGAATTAACAAGTATGTCATATAAAAGAACTAAGTAGTATTAAATTTGTATTGTAATTAAAATTGAGGTTTAAAATGGCAAAAACTGTATTAGCAATAGTGCTCAATAAAAAAGATTCATCTCAAACCCTTTTATCTGTTTTATCTGAAGGTATTAATGATAATTTTAATACTTCAGATCTTGAAGAAAGAAGAGTTAAAAATAAATCTATTTATGATGAATTTCAAGCTATTAATGACCCATTCATTATTTCAAAATTTAAAAATACACGTGGATTTTTAGATGCTAGAATGAAATGGGAAGTGGATCGTTGTTTTACAAATGAGATAACTTCTGAGTTGTCAGAAGAGATGCATATTAATAATGAAGAAGCTCAACTGTTAATGGAAGAACTTACTTATATTATTGTTAATGCTGCTGCAAGATTAAAGATGTCAAGATATTCTCTAATTGAAGCAATTAAGACCAATTGCTCGGATAATTTTTAATGTATCTATACAATAAATTGAAGGCATTTTATTATGCAAATTCCAAATAGTATATTAATAGAGCAATATCATAAACTTTATAAATGTTTGAAAAAGATTAAATCTATTCATGCTCTATCTGTTAAAAACTTCATTGATTATTATTCAATAAATAGAAGGATATATTATATCCCCAATCATGATGAATACTTAATGGCTTTATTGAAAACTTTGAAAAGGTCTAAGCTTCTAAAGAAGGGTAAATTGAGGGTTATAGAGTTTAAGTTATTAGATGTTCCACCTCATCATTGTGGAGATATTACTTTATGTCTTAGTGACTATGGAGCAATGAATTCAATTGTTGAGTTTTTTAAGTATGATAAATTTGAGTACAAGAAACAAATAATTAAAAAGAAACTTACTAAATTATATCCTGATTTAAATCATTGTATTTGGGCAGTTATTATGTTTATAGTTGATAGATCATTGGAAGATTCTTTACAGAGTAAAAAAAGATGAAAGCTATAATAAGTATTTTAATTTGGGTCTGCATAGTAATATTGATATTAAGACTTTGGAGAAAATAATAATCTATTGTAGAAATAATATTAATCAATACTTAAGAGGGCTTATGTTCATTTATTATATTTTTTCATTTGATTATATTAATAATATTGAAAAATCAATTGAAGTTATTAAAATTAAAGCTAAGTCTAAAATGAAAGTTGAAGAATATATAGATTCTAGCTTAGCTACTAATACAAGTACTGATATAATCTTAAATGGTGAACAATTTAAAATACTTGAAAGTAAAGTAAAGATATCAAAAAAGTTAAAAACAATTGATATTTCTGATTCAGATGAGTTTTAAATGGATAATTGTATAGATATACAGGAACAATTTGAACAAGAAGAAACTAATCAAAAACTTCTTGAATTATTAAAGAAATTACCAGAAAGAGAACGTACGCTACTAATCCTCAAATATAGAGATGGTTTATCAATAAAAGAAATTAGTAGAATTCTTGATGTGAAACCTATGTCTCTTTATATTATGCATCAAAAAATCTTCACTAAGCTAAAAACTGCACTTGAATAGTCAGATGTATTATATTTGTTTTGTCAATCAAAATAATTTGAAAGGAAACAAATATGTCCAAAGAATTAATAATTCCTAAATCACTTTCACATTTCAAAGATGGTTTACATTATTTAGCATTTGATACATTGAATGCTCAAGCGCCAAAAGAAAACAGAGATCATTTGAAGCTTAATGGGTATAATACTGTTGAAGAATTGATTAATGGAGATTTTGATTTACAAATTTATCATGCTGAAAACTTGATTATGCATATTGATCTTGAACAAAAAGGAATTTTCTTTACTGAGGCTTCACTTGAGCAATGTTTAAAGATAGCAAATCTCGGTGAAGATAAAATTATGGAATTATATTCAAAGCATGATATATCTCATGATGGTGGAGATGATTTTGATTATGGTCAAAGTTTTCCTGGGATGCTTTTTGATATTATGGATGCTTGTGTAAAAGATGAAACAACTGAAACTGCGGTGTATCTTCAATGACAAAATATAATTTTGAGCATTATACTGATATGGATAATTTTTCAAAGGAAACAAATATGCTTAAGTCTTTAATTATCCCAAAACATTTTTCTTACTTTAAAAAGGACCTACATTTTTTAGCGTTCAATACTCTTGAAGCAAAATTTCATGAAATGATGAAGACTCTAGATTTAAGGCATGAACATTGGGGTTTAATCGAAGAAAAGATTAATAGAGATTTTGATTTGAAAATTTACCATGCTGAATCATTAATTATGCATATTGATACTATTCAAAAAGGTATCTTCTTTACAGAAACTTCACTTGAAAAATGCATTGAAATAGCTAATAAAGATGAACATGATATTATATCTCTTTATGCATCTCATGGATTTTCCTATAATGGTGAAGACGATTTTTATGATGTTCAAGGTTTTCCTGGATGGGTTCTTAATATTATGAAAGCTTGTGTTGATGATAAATCTATTGAAACTTTAGTACATTTCTAATGAGTAAATATAGTTTTGAACATAAAACTGATATGGATAATTTTTCAAAGAAAGATTTTACATTGGCTATTGAGGTAGTCGAAGGTTTAATAAGTAGGACTACTAATCCACTTGAGTTAAGGAAATGGAAAACTCGATTAGATGATCTTAAAAGAAGGATGAAAAAATTAAAATGAGAAAAGGTTATAATAAAATTACTAGTAATAGAATTTATATTACTTATTCTGACAGTAATGGAAAACTTCATCTTCAGGGTAAAAGACAAATTGATAAGTACAAAGACCATCCGTTAATTAAAGTGGCAGTAAAAGAAAAGTCAAAAATTGCTATGGTTAAGTTTATCAGAGGTAATTACAAAGAATATATTAGCCTTAGAACTGCTCTTGATATAGTGAATGCTATTATGATAGGCTCTCATAAAGATTTCTTAACCACAATGGAGGTTCTTGATACAGAATTTACTTATTGTGGTCCTATAGAAAGTTCTTTTTCAAAATTTAAGAAATTTAACCTTGCAGAAGTTTTACTATTAGAAGAAGAACTAAAACTAATTGAAACATCAAAACTCAAAACAATGAGGACGTCATTAAAAGAATTGGTTTTTGCAGAAATGTATAGCTTTTTTAAGAATCAACCCCCATCAATATTAATACAAAACTTTCAAGCATTTTCAAAAGAAATAATAAGAAGAACATGAAAACTATAAAACTTAAAAAACTTGTCGAAAGAGAAACTAAAGATTATGGCAATCTTTTAGAAGAAGCTCTTTGTGGAAATTGTGATGGAGTATTATTAGGATATGATGAAGAGATCTGTCCAAGTTGTGGTTGTTTAGTAGATTGGAATATCAAAGCAGAAATTATCAAAGCTGAGGAATAGATGGCTTTTAGTAAAGATAGAGAAAGACAGAGGGATCAGGCAATTATAAACAATTATAAATCCATTGTATTTGGGCAGGTCAAATCTATACAGATTACTTTTATCTGTCCTTGTTGTCATCAATATGAAAAGTTGGGTTTCTCAGAGGGTTTATTTTTATTGGATTTCAAAGAGCATCAATATAAGCATAAAGCTTGTGGTAATGTTTTTCCATTAAAGATTCAAATGCCAAAATGACAGAGATATTATACTTGTATTGTCAATTAAAAAGAGGTAATATATATGATGAAGATTAAAGTAGCAGACTATTTTGCAACTTCAGGGTCTGATCAAATGTCAATTTCATTACCAAATAATCTATTAATTGGTAACAGATTATACTTAATGAAAGGCTCAGAAGTTTATTTTAAAGTCTCTTGGGGAAGGTTAATCTTGAAAATTGAATTTTTTCTTGAGCATACTAAAGATCAAGGCTATTATTTATTACATAATGCTTCTGATCATAAATATATCCTTCCAAGAAATTTACCATTCTTTAATAAATATTTTTCTTGCATTGAGTATTTTGATGTAGTAGATGCTAATCCAAATATTAACTCAATAACAATATCTTCTAGATTTATATTTAAATTATTGTTTCTTCAAAGATATAGCTCTTTTAATGATGTTAAAATTTTCTTAAGAAGATTAGTATTTAAAGGGAAAAAAGAAAATAAAAATGAAAATGAAAATATACCTGTTGAGGCTGCAAATGTGGCAGATCAATCAATAACTCAAGAGAATTATAATCCAGAGCTTTTTGCGCTTCAATCAAAGAAACATGCAGAAGCTCTTAAAAAACTAGAATCAAAAATTAAAGTAATTGATGTTAACAAGTTAAGTAAACATGACCGTTACTGTGGTTTATATAGCTCAAGGAATCATATCCCAAGAATCAGATTCAGTTCCTATTTTAGAAGTCTTTTGAATTGTAAATTGTCTGCTATTAATGATGTTGATGATACTGATTCAAGAATTACATACATCATTGAGAATGTGGTTGAAGATGATAATTTATTAAAGTTTTGTATTATGATAGAAAAATCATTAACAGGTAAAAAGATATCTTGTGTTGGTGATAGAGCTTATCTTGAAAGAGCGCACAGACTGCAAGGAGCCCCGTCTGAATTTACAATAGCTAAGAATGTATTTGAGCCAATATATAAATTGGTTGGTACAGCAAAACCTACTAATATTAGCTTTGATGAAACATATAAGACTTTAGCTATTTGTTTTGAGTTAGACAAGACTTCAAAAACACCATATAAGTTTGATAAATAACAGGAGACATACTTTTGAATACTTTTAATTTTAAAGCATCAATGATTATAGTTTTCTTAATAATCACTATTATATGGATGGTGGTGTTTATGATTAAGAAAGAACATCAGTATAAAAGAAAGATTATTGTTGAGAAAGTACTGTCAACTAGCTTAAATAAATATTCAATAAATTATTATATTCAATCAGTCGGATGGATAACTGAATTCTCAGATATAGTATCAAAAGGGAATATAGTAAAAGTTGAATATGATGAAGTATACGTAAGAATTCCTTTGTGGTATTTCCCTTTTTCTTATGGTAATAATTCTTTTACTTATATTCACTCAAAAGGTATAAGTATTGAACCTATAATAAATTAATTTTAAATCTTGTTAATAAACTAAAAGGTATATAAATGAAATTTTACAGAATGCTTTTAATAACTTGGTTGTTACTAACATTTATAGGTTGTGCTCCCAAACAAAAAATTATTACTGGGTATGAAACTAAAATAATTTTTGTTCAAGAAAATAATTATGAATCTAATAAAAGATTTAATGAGTTAACTACTGCTGGGTGGGAAATTAAATCAAGCCGAAGAGCATGGACTGGTTCAAGACGCGATATGAAATGGGGTACAGAGTATTCTATGCAAAAAGCTATTTATTCAGAATGATGTATTATATTTGTTTTGTCAATCAAAAACAAATTGAAAAAGGTTTGATATGGATAGTAAGTTAAATTTTATTGAAGCATCTAATCCATTTGAAAAGACCTTTGTTCTAAAAAACCATCATCATATAATATCTAAGCAAAAAACTATTACTGCTAAAAAGACTCTTGGTAGAAATGACTTTTGTTTTTGTGGTAGTGGAAAGAAATATAAATTTTGTTGTATTGATAAAAGAGGAATCATATGAAACTCAATAAAGCTCAAATATCTGCAATTGCGTCAAAGATTAAAAATGCTAGAATATTACAGATTGTAAAAGAAAAGAAACGATTAGAAAAAGATGCATCAGTCAATTTATCCTTGGGTAACTGTTTAGCTATCATTAAGAGAGCAGAAGATTTATTGAATAAACTACCTTTTAAAGCAGATGTCTATATATCTTCTTATTCTGTAACAACTCAAGAATCTGCAGTTAAAGATAAATTAATTGATGCAAGAATTGAAGCTTTGAAAATTAATACTAATCATGAAAGTATAATGGAAGAGATTCAATTGGCTTTGATCGATTCAAAAGATCTTGAAACACTGTTAAGTAAATTTGATATTAAATTATAAATGGAATCATTTCAATATATTCCAGAATATATTTTTTCAAAAGAGATTCCAATGTGGGTTGATTCTTTGGTATTGGAGTTTAGAAAGAGAAATGGTATTAGAAAATCAAATAACTCTTTTGTTTACAGAGATGAATTACAGTTTGTACATAGAAATATGCCAAAGGTACTAGATTATTCAAAAGGGAATAAATAACAATGAAGCATTTGCAAAAACACTTGTTAATTATAATCGAAAAAGTAACACCAGAATTAAGAATACTTATTACCAATTCAAAATTTGGTAGAAAGTTTAATGCTTTTTTTCTGAATGATGAAGACTCACAAGATTTTCATTTTATAATACCTTCAGACTTAATTATACATAATATTGATGAAGATTTAAGAAATGAATTTGGTGTTTTGGAATTCCAAGTTTGTGCACTTCTTCCTGATAAGATATATACTTCAATAGATAGTTCCAAAATACCAAATGCAAGATTTCTTGAAGATGCTGCAGAACACCTTGAGACACAGGCTCAGGTCTTCATTCAGAGGAGAAATAAGTCTCCTGAGCAATTCTTATCCAAGATGCTTGATAGAATACTTTTGTTTGCAATTGATCATATAAAGCCAGAATCAATTGAAGTACCCGTAAAATCATCTGTTACAATACATCAGTTTCCAAAGAGTACATCATAATTTCAAATATAGGATAAATATGTTAAATGAGCTTATCTTATTAATTGTTTCATATGTGGTTCAATTGTTTGTTCTCATAATACTTGTAATAGATGGATATCCATATATTGAAACTAAGAAACAATTTCACATTTTAATGATACCTTTTATTTTATGGTTTTTCTTGCTCTATAGAATGTGTATTAATCTAATTGATACTTTTAATGATATTAAAGAATATTTTAAGGATTTAGATTGATGGGATATGGTCAAAAAAACATTGATGCACTTCAAGAAATTATTAAACGTTATGAGTCTATAACGGATGATATGATAAAAAAAGTATATGTTGAGTATAAAGAACGTCACCAATTATCCTTAATTACTGAAAAAGAAATATGGGAAAGAATGCCATATCTTGTTAAAAAAGAATATATTTTGGATGGACATGAATGTTTATTATGTAAATCATTATATAAAGAGTCTGTTACTGATAAAAATTGTAAGTTTTGTATTTTATATGATAGACAAGAGTATAAATTTTGTACTTTTCATATTACTTATATATCTTTTGATTCAAATTGCACAAATCATTTAATGGTTTATGAAATGATTAAAGCAAGGATTAATTATTTGAAAAAAGTATTAAAAGAAAAGGCTGGAATTGAATTATGATATACTCTAAAGAGCATATTGATGCTTTGAAAGAAGTCATTAAACGTTATGAGTCTATAACGGATATTGATATATTAAGAATACATTCTAAGCATAAAGCTACTTATCATCCTTATACTTGGGAAAAGATGCCTTATTTAATTAGAAAAGAATTAGTATTTGAAGATGGAGAATGTTTATTGTGTAAGTCCCTTAATAAAAATACTATTATTGATAAAGAATGTATGAAATGTATTTTATTTGTTGATGAACATCCTTGTGTTAAGAGCTCTACCTACTTATTAATGGGAGAACACTGTCTTTCTATAATTCATCTTGTCAAACTTATTAATGCAAGAATTAAATATTTGAAAAGAATATTAAGTGAAAAAACAGGTGTTGAGCTATGACATATTCTAAAGAACATATTGATACTTTAAAAGAGGTTATTCGACGATATAGAAGTATTACTGAGAAACAAGTTTATAAAGAATTAGAAGACTTTTCTGCAGGAAAAGTGCCCAAGAAATTAAAAAATAAATATGTTCTAAACGTATTTGGTACTTGTTTATTATGTGAGCAAGTTTATTTTCCATATCATTTTTTTGGTATGTCAGATAATTGTAATAAATGTATTTTAGGTCAAGATGATCATTTTAAGAGATGTAAATCTCATCCTAGTTACATACTTTATGATTATGAGGATTTACCTCCCTCACCTAAAGCTATATTAAAATTGTTAAATGATAGAGCTGATTATCTTCAGTCTATTTTGAATAAATATTCAATGGAATTATTAGATGAGCTTAAGAAAGATTAAAACAGCCAGTAAGACTTTGAAGAAACAGCAGATTATTTCAAAAGCAACAACTTCAAAATTACAAGAAGCAGTTCCTGAATTATTGGATATATTACGCAGTGGAGACTATTCTCATAACAGGTCTCTTCAAACTATTGAAATAACAATCTCAGTAACTTATGACACTAAGTAATATTAGAACAAAAATCATTTCTGAAAATATTAATATTGTTTTGAGACATGAGAAAGAATTAACTGATTGGGAATTAGGTTTCATAAAGAGTACGCATAAATATTATACTCAAAAAGGAGATCTTTCACCAAGACATTTTAATACACTGAAGAATGTCGCAGATAAATATAGAAATAAATAAATTGAGGTACAAAATGAAAGCAGTAATAAAAATATCTGAAGATGAATTAATGAGTCGCTCTGATTGTGTTAAAGAGACCAGAGAAAATATTGATAAAATAGATGAGATCTTAGCTCATAAAGGCCCTATTCGAATTGATGGCTTCAAAATTAGATTGGCAAACGACCAGGATATTGATGATCAAACTACGATAACATTATCAGACGCTTTCATTGAAGACATTCTTTCAAAAACTGTTCTTGTAGATAGCCTTCTCAAATTGAAGAAACAATATCAAGAGGTTATTGTTGGAGAGCTCACTTTTCCAATACTAGATAATAGTTTGATGAAAAATCTTTTGAATATTCGGTCTTATATAATTGAATACAATAACTTGGAGTCAGAATACAAAGTTATTGACCGAATATATCTACCATCTGCTTTGCAAGGAATTCAAGAATTGATTGATAAGCTTGAGGTTAAAGATGAAAACTTATAATGAAATTGCTATTTTTGAGAGTATTGATAATACTAAAAGGATTGAAACAGAAGCCAATTTGTTTATGGAACATTTGAGAAAGACTAAGAATGATTTAACAATTAAAGTTCTATTATCAACCTCACAATCACATTCTCTTTATGGTGGTGCACCAATCACAACAACTATTTGTATACATTATTCATATAAGGAAGACGTAAATGGGACAAATTAAATTGACTTTGCAAGAATTTCAAAAAAAGATTAAGATTATATCACAGCTTCAAAACAAGATAGATGAAATTGATGCATTGTTGTTGAAAGATTCTGATTCAATTGAAGTTACTAATCTTTCATTGAGAAAAAGTTTGTTACCACATGAACCAAGATACATAATAACAATTTCTGAAGATCTTTTACCTGACCTTGAATTAGAATCTGCTATTATTTCCAAATTGAAAAATTTGAGAAAGAATTATATTAAATTTATTGAAGATGAATTACCTTTTAAAAATGGAGATGAATTGTGAAGTATTACGTGATGTCTATAGAAGAGTTTAAACAAAGGTTAAGTGACATCAATGCACTTGAAGTATAAATTAATGAAAATGAGAAGCTCGAGATTCAAAAAGGTAATGGAAATTAATAAAAAGGATAAATGATGACATTAATAGATATTATTTTGTTTGTTATGACTTGGTCAATACTTTGTTCAATTTTCGCTGTAATTATCTATAAAATTGGCATAAAAACCAAAAAACAGATAGTGCCTACATCAAAATCATCTTCACTGAGAGCTCATCAATCCAGAATCATATCCTCCAAGAATGCCCCGTTGGTCACAGATCTTCTCACTAAACATTTGAACGATATTCAGAAAGATCACCAAAATGACAATCTGACTTTCACAACGCAGTATTCCACAGACCTGACATCTTGGTCGGTTCTGATCATCTGGTCTTGGGATGGTCCCACAGATACCATTTGACTCTCTTTTCAAAATATTGACTCCATATCCCATTCTCCACACACAGATAGTCCAATTCAATAAATTTTCCAAAATATCCAAAATACAATCATCTCCACATCTGGACACTTCACAGCCTCCGTCCGTCCTCTCACCCGCCACCTATCAAATTTATATTATAGTACTCATTACTTTGGGGGTGTACGTTAAAAGTTTGGTGCCCTTATAAGTTGTATTCTTTATATAATAAATACTATTCATTATAAGACTTAAACTAAAAACAATAGCATTCCAAATACATACATTAACATAAATATATAAGGAAAATATGCTAAGAGTAATGTATTGAATGGATAAAATAAAATATCTTTTCAAAGAAAACTCTATCTTTTAACATACAATAGGAATAATAGTAGGATAATGAATGTAATGGAAAAGAAAAGGAAAAATGTAAATTTAACCGGCTGGGACGGATAAAATGGCTATAAGCTTAACCAGTTTTAAATGGCTAACCGGCTATGTTACTATGTATTAATATTCAATAAAAGCGACCTGTCAGTTCCGTGCAGCCGCCATTAGGCTGGAATAGATGTTCCAGCAACTTGAAACATCTTGTAATTGATAGATGGAACAAAATGTTCCACTGTTCCAGTAACTTGAAACGATGTTCCAGCTTCAAGCCGGTTAGCCAATGAGCCCCTAGTTTGTTTTTCTTTTCAATATAAGTAACTTTATCTATCCAAAATGGCTCCCGTAGATTATTCAAGGATATCCAACGAACAGCTCTCAATAACCACACCAGATAGCAAATGTGCCCCTATTGCAAATTCCAATTGTATCCTTGGCATACTTTGGAGTCGTCGGGCTTTCTTTTGTAGTCGTTGGCAAACCTTGGTAAAAAGATACCATTGTTGCCAATATACAATACTTAGCCCAGATCTCCATCTTTGACCGGCTAATAGGCACAAACTATGGGATATAATACATAAGTTGAGGAAAGAAGCCCAGAATATAAGATATGATAGCTGCGACTTACTTCGTCCACTGGACTCGCTGATTAATGATATAGGATTAGATAGCTGTATTATATTTGTTTTGTCAATTAAATAATAAAATTGAGGTACCAGATGCCATTTACAATTAATGCAGAAAAACATCTTTACTCCGATGCTATTGAAGAATATTATCATACTATAAAACCTAATATTAAAGCAAAATTTACTCATTATGATTTATCACAGCTAACGGATGATCCAGGTAATACAACTCTACATATGGTATCTATTAATGCTGGTTATGATAATCTAATGTCCAAACAAGAAGTTGAAGGATTGAAAGAGTATTTTAACATCACATTTGATGATGAAACAATGGTTTGGATCTCTCAAAATAATGAAGATATTTTTATTATAAGCTCCATACAGTAACATTTTATTGCGCGCTATCATCTGGGCAAAGATGTCAGCTATCTCACCCATATGGATGATACACTAATGTCCCAGAAAGTTATATAACTTTCAGACGTCTGGACAAGCAGGCATAACTGATAATTATAATAATCTTTTTGGGGCAGAGGTGTGCTCTTAGATTGCTCTGTTATATATGTTAATAAAGTTAAAAAATGGTTGATAATATTGATAAAAGTATTTATTTTTGAATTGTCAATTAAAATAAAAAATAATTCAAAAGGAGGCAACGTAATGCAACAATATTTTGATACAATCAATTTGAAGCAGGTAAGAATAAAAGTACATCATAATACAAAATGCTTTTGTTCTACCCTTCCTAAACAAAAAACATACTTAACTGAAGCGGAAGAAGCTCAAAAAATTAAAGATGCTCAAAGAACAAAATTATTGAATATGTATAAAGAATCAAATAGGGTAAAGCCTTTTGTTCTTGAATTGAATCAAGCTATTGCAGCCAAAAACAATCCTCTCCTTGTTGAGTTAATAACCAAATATGGTATGGAATTTGGCTTCTTTAATAAAAAAATTGAATCACTAATTGCTCAAAAACCAATCCTCATTTCAAAAATTGTTATAAATCATTATTTAAAAACTCTTGATGATACAAGTCAAACAATCCGTTCTTCAAAATTCATCCCATTGAAGCTTAAATATACAATATCAAAGAAGGATAAAGAAAGGCATAATAGGGTTGAAGAAGAAATTAAAAAATTGAATCCAAATTATGAAATGAACCTTTATATTATTGAAGACTAATTAACTAATAAGCTATAAGGAGGCAAAAAATGGAAGTTTACCAAGATACACTGCGGATTAAAACAATTAAAAATGTTCCTCCAACTCAAGCGGAAGTAATACAAAAAGCACAAATAAAGATAGATGAATATTATTCTGAAAACGTTATTAATGGCATTAGAACTTCAATTGATGAAAAAAAGATACTCAAAGAAGAACAAGAATATAGAAGATCTGATTGGGGTAAAATCAGGAATAAAAGACTGGCACAGTTTGATGCATTTATTGATGGGATAGAAGATCCGGAATTAGCAGATTATCTTATTATCTGTAGTACAAGATTGTTTGGGAAGCCTGAACCCGAAGAGTTGAGGTTAATTCGGGAATACAAAAAGAAGTTTGGTAATGTTAAAAAGATTTATTCACATATAAATGAGGAGGATTGAAAATGAAACAAGATGTAATTGCAAAAGTATATGTTAATGCTGACGGAGTTGATCTTGGTACTACATTTATTAAAGCTCATTATACTAATCCAGACTTTGGTATAAGACCTGAGTGGGAAGAATACAAAGATGGAGAACAACGTAGGATAGATGCTATTAATGCAATATCAAAACATATTGGCTCTATGGTCATATTATTTACTTGGGTTGAGCTACACGGTGCTTATTCAATCTCGGCTACATTCCATTTTAAAGAAGCTTTTGTCTCTCACGGGCTTTTGATTAAAGAAGAATATGCAGAAGATCAGAAGATTTGGGATGCTTTCATAAAGGCTTTATTGAATGATGAGCAATGGAATGATGTATTTGCGGAAGCGGGTGTTGATAGAACAATATTATTTTATTGTGAATCATATTAGATAGCTAAGAACTTGTAGATATAAGAAAGCTTATTAATAAGAAGTAAGCCTCTATGTTTCAAAGATAAGAGGGCTCTGAAGTAGGAAGCCGGCAGGATAATATAAGATGGTAGGACGAAGTCCGATGGGTTCGCTGATGATATTATCTAAAATTAGAGATGTTTTTATGTTTGGTAATTAAATTATAAAAAGTTAAATAAATGTTGACAAAAGAAAATTTAGATATTAATTTTGAAATATCAATTTTATAAAATAATATTAATTGAGGAGAAGTTCAGATGATTAATTTAAATTTATTGTCTCATTTTGTTCTAGGCTATATAATTGAATCTTTTTTATCATCAAGAGAGAAATCATATTATGCTTCAACTTCAGAGAGAGAAGACTATTTGAATGGTTTTCAAAATAAGTTACTTGAAGAAGTAAAGATTAGAGGATTTGACTCTTTTGATTCATTTATTAAATTTGTTAATCTTGAGTTGAAAAGAGTATATAAATAAACGGATGTATTATATTTGTTTTGTCAATCAAAAATAATATTTAAGGAAATTAAAATGGCTACTAGAACTACACTTCAAAATAACATTAACAAATTAAAAATGATCGTTATATCAGAAACAGGATCGCCGAACAAAAAGGGCTTTAAGAGAACAAAACCTCTTTATAAAATGAATTTTGTTCAAGCTCTTCACCGGATTGGTTTTAATAACTACGCGTTGGCTAAAGCTGCTGGTATGAGTATTGCAGACTTTAAAGCTATCACCGGTATATCAATTCAAGAAGCAAAAGAAAACAAATCGTTGCAATTAAAAAGATCGAAACTGAACATGGCTTTATCTACATTGGCTAATAGAGTTATTCGTCATAATGGAAAAGCCGGATATGTTCTCGGATATTAATTAGTAGCCTCCTTAACTATTTATGATTGACTTGATCCCGGATCATATTAACCATCCGGGATTTTTTATGCGCGCAAATGGACAGAGATAAGCCTGCGAACACCATGGAAGTGGGTAGTTATAATATAAGGATAAGATATGGCTTTTACGATTTTACCTATTACACAACTCACCCAATACTTCTCACAAAATTTTTACATTTCACCTTATATAACCAAATATAATACTTATCTATTCACCACCCACTTTACACTTGTCAATACACAATTCCCTACATTGTAATGTATATAATATACAAAGCAATTGAAACAACATGAACAACAAACTATATTAAGACCTTAATATCGGATTAGCCATATAGGATAATAAGATACTAATGTCCGATTTCCACGGGATTCGCTATAAGTATAAAGTATTTAAATCTAAAGCAATTTCACGGGAGTCGCAAACTACATTAAGACCTTAATATCTTTTTTAGGTACATCGAAAAGCGGATTGTTAGTCCGCTTTTCTTTTTATTACTTAGCTTCGGTTTTAACTTCGGTTTTAACTTCGGTTTTAGCTTCGGTTTTGGCTTTGGTTTCGGCTTTGGTTTCAATTTTACTTTGAACAGTTTCAACTTTTGAAAATCGTTTTTTCAATCCGGTTAAGCTGAAAAGTAAAACGTTTCCTTTTTCAACGAATGAAACTGCGCAAATATCACCATCAATAGAAACAAACTTCTTTGAGTTAGCAATTTCTTGAATAGCTTCAAAGTTTAAACCGCCATCTTTTACCACTTGATTTTGAGAGATACCCAAATTTTTACTTTTTTGGCAATAGTGCCTAAAACTTGAAAAAGGCTCAATTTTTGATGAATGGTTTTTTAAACCAATTCCTGAGTAACTGCCTAAGTAAATGTTTCCAGCTTGCAGGTGAGTTTTTAAATTCTTACTCTCATCAGTTGAAAAGGGGACTTCAAGGGCTTTTTGAGCTTCTGAAGATTGGGAAGTCCGTGAGTTAATGTTTACGGAATCACTGAATTTTTGCTCTGACATAATATTACTCCTATTTGATTTGGTTTTTATTTTAGCTTAATTACCTTAATTAAGCTGTTTAAAAATAATTTCTTTTTTTACTAAAGTCAAGTTATTTTTTTATAAAGTTGCTTTTTATAAAGTTATATCTTAAGTCTAAAACTTATAAATTTGTTGTTTAATGTCATTTTTTAAGTCATGTTTCAAACCATTATATTTAACCTCAGTTTGAAAAATTGGACTTGGTTTTTTTTGTTCATTTAAAGCTATGGAATGCCTTACCATATTAGCCGATACATAACTTTTCTTTTTATTAATTTGATTTGCCATGCTATTACCCTTAAAATATAAAATTAAATGATTCATTATTTAAATACCATGCCCACCCCAATAACCAAAAAATACCGCTTAATATTGCTAAAAATAAACCTACTCCATTTTCTTGCTTATCTTCAACTATTTTCATTTTAACCTCTTAATATGTGATTGTTTAAGTCTTGATTATTATTTCTTTTATTTCCTGATGTTAATTTTGCTGTTGCAACCTCATCAATTAGAACCCTAAAAACTTGATTTTGATGAATTAAAGTTGCTTCTGTTTTATTAAGATTTAAAACTATAGTCCAACCCTTGTATCTCCCATAGGTTACTTTAGATTCAAAGTATCTTATTTTGTTTCCAATTGCAGTAACTATTCTAAATTCTTTTTTTATTGTTTCCATGTTTATATCTCAATTAATTACTAAATGAAACTTAATGAATGTATAAACAAAAATCAATACTTTGTAAAAATAAATAATATATATTTTGTGAACTATCAAGACTCAAACTATTACAACTCAAAAAAAGTTTCAAAGATATATGACGGGCGTCGCCTTGTCTATACACCATAACCTTGAAAATAAGCATTTCTACTGTGGACATGTTTCCGTCTTTGTCACTTGACAACTATAATACAACTCAATTGACAACTTTTTTTATCAATGAGAAGCCCGTATCCGGAATAGCCGGTTAGCCACTAAAGCTGATTAGCCACTAAAGCTGATTAGCCACTAAAGCTGATTAGCCAATATCCAATCATCCAATCATCCAATTATTCCACCTATTAACAACTCGCAACGATTTCAAAGTCTAGTCATCTTCCAAAAAATTTCTTAAAAAATTTTTGAACTTACCCGACTCATCCGTCTTTCACATGCCTAAAAAATCTTCACTCAACTTGCAAGCGGCTTCCAATTTGAAATTATACTGAGATATTGAATATCCTTTAATTTTGGATTTTCATAAAACTAATCCAGTGTAAGCAGGACTATATAATTGATAAAATATACGCTAACAAATATCTCCATATTCCCAAATTATAATAAAATTGTATCGCTGTGCTTTGATTGAGTTCTTAGCATATATAGATGGGATAGGCTAAATAAAGCCATTTTAATTTTCCGTAAAAACATAAGTGATCTATCCTAGATGGCAAAACAACAGATAAGACTCGGATCTCTCTCAGAACAATCAAAGACCAAAGATGACCCTGGACAATTTATAAAGACTGTTAGCAGGCAGATTAGTGGCATACGGAAACTTAAAAAACTCCAAGGATATCGGGTTGAAGAAGATACAGCTGAGAGCACTCATTGGTTGATATCGCCAGAAGGAGTTAAACTAAGAAAAATCTGTGGCCATAGAACAACATATGGTCCATGCCTTTTGACTGCAGGATGGGGATCAGATCACAAAGGATTCGGAAAATGTTCGAATCACGGTCGACGGTCATTGTATAATATTCAGCTTTCAACGGCACACAGGCTCCCAGCACGGATGTCAGAATTATTGGAACATGCAGAGGAGCTGGAGGAGAAAGATCTCATGTCTGTTGACACAGAGATCAAAATGCTATATGCTTTGCAAAACTATATTATGACAATGGGTGAAGAAATGACTCTCGACCAAATTGAGACTGTCAGAGGTATCACACTTGATTTGGTGAAAGCCAAGGGTCTGAAAAACAAAATACAGCGAGAATTGCGTCTCGATGCAACCTCCGTCAGAGAATTTGTCCAACAGATATTTGAGATCATTGCTGGAAGAATTCGCGGCCCAGAGGCTAAGAACCTCATGAACGATATTCTGAATCAAGTCATCATTCCGTTTAGAAATAAAGATAGAATACATTCTGGAGAAATAGATCCAGACCAAATGAAAAATTCATTTTTGAAAAAAGTTGAAGCTGCTATTCCTGTGGAGTAATCATGGCTGGAGTTGTGAATTCTGAAACATATTATCTTGGTGCAATCAAAGCTAAAAGGCCGAAAGGTTTTCTGGGGAAATGGTATTTCATTGACCTGAGATTATGCTCTGATAAAGAAGCCATATTAAATAGATTAAAAACTTTCTCAGACTTTGAGTATGACAAGAAATTGTATACTCTGAAAGAAGAAGATGCTGAGAAAGTATGAAGACCTATGTTGATGTTGCGGCTTGGTTAGCCGGTCCTGGTTATAAACCAGTGTATATTCAATGTTGGATTATGCACAAATATAGTGACAGAGTCTATGCCAGAATAAAAGGTTTTACTCTACCAGGCTGGATACCAAAAACATATATCATAACTGAGAAAAGCTCTTAAAACTCTTGGAGACTATAAATGGCAAGAATTATTATTGAACAAGATGACAAAACTGTTATAACTTTGGAAGGATATGAAGCTAGTAAATGGATGTCAAATAATTTGTTAATGGCAAGTAATGCACAAAAACATGGATGCAATCCTTTCGAAAATGACCCAATAAAATGGAATACTTATCTTCCTACAAATCCTGAAAATAGTTATATCAGAAATAGGATAAATGAGATTTTTGAATGAAACTAGAATGGACAAATCAGAAACCAGATCACTGGAGGATAAAATTAGATTATGATGAAACTTAAGAAAGATGATTTAATATTAGTTGATTGGGTAGATTCAAGTGGTCAACCGGGTTGGTTGAGTAAACAAGATTGTCATATTGATATATCACAGTGTCAATCGGTAGGTTTTCTAATTGAATATACTAAAGAAGGTATTTGTTTAGCAGAAAGTCGTTGTACTACAATAGACCATAGGCCTTATAGTGGATTAACATCTATACCAAAACAAGCAATTATAAAAATAAAGAAGCTAAAGTAATGGCAAAAAAAGATGAATCACAAGATTATTTATATAAGTTCGCACAAGACTATATAGATGATTATAATAAAAAGACCACTGGAGCTGTTTTTGAGTGGAATCAACGTATTGCTAATGAGTTTGCACAGATCCCTATTGAAACTTTGATAAAAGATCCATACTTTTTAGGTTTTGGAGATAAAGTTTATGATGGTGTTTTACAAGATATAGTAGATTTGTTTGAAGAGAGAAAGAAAAGACAGGTAAACTTAGTTATTTTCATGGAAGGAATCGGCTCTGGTAAGACAACTAAGTCTTCTATTATTACTTGGCTTCAATGGTTTGAATTGTCCTTGATTGATAACCCACAAGATTACTTTGATTTAGCTCCAAGCTCAGTTATAGCATTGATTAATATGAACCGCACAGAGAAACAAGCTAAAAAGGTAACATTCACTGAAGTCTTTAATCGCTTCCAGTGTGGATTTAATAAAGACTATTTTCCTATTGATTCAAGATTTACAACTGAGATCCGGATCTCAAGAAACAATACTACAATTTTCCCTGGTACAAGCTCTGCTCTTTCAGCATTGGGCTATAACTTATATGGGAGTATTATCGATGAAGCTGCTTTTTTGGAAGTTACTGAGGATTCTAATAAGACTGTTGATGGGAGTTTTGATGCTTGTGAAGAGATGTATAATGCTATTTACAACAGAATGACTTCAAGATTTATGAAACATGGTAAATTACCAGGTATGATCTGTATGATTAGTTCTCCAAACTTTCCCGATGATTTTATGCATAAACAGATGGAATTGCATGATAAAATTGTAAAGGAAGCAAAAGAAAAGGGTACTATTCCAGATTCTGGAATCTTTTACAGAAGAAGACCCATGTGGGAAGCAAAAGGGCATAAATTTTACCCTGAATTTAATGGAGGTTATGATGAAGATGGAAAACTCCATAAAAAAGATAATTTTTATATTGATACTGATAATGCAGAGATTATATCTGATCCAAAAGTCATAGAATTACTTGATGCTGCTGATGCTGCAAACTTTCCAATTGTGTCAATGGAAGCTGAATACCTTTCAAAAGTTGCTAAGTACTTAAAGGTAGGTTAATGAGTGAAGTAAGTCGATTATTGATTTTACAGAAAGACTTAATAAAACTAATAGAAGAACCCATAGAAGAGGAAGATATGCATAACATACCCACATTTAATGTTGTTGATTTAGAAACTACTAATTTGAGTCCTAATGTAGGAGGTGAAGTAGCTGAAATAGCAATTATAAAAGTTATAGGTAATCAAGTAAAAGATGTATATCATAAGTTTTATTCTATTAAAAGCATCTCAGATAAAGCTGCTGAAAGAAATGGCTTATCAGTTGATTTATTGAAAGGATTTCCATCATTTAATACCAAAGAAGTCATAAAAGAAGTGAAAGAAGTACTTGGAGAACATCCAATATATGCACACAGTGCCGCTTTTGAACATGCTTTTCTAGAATTTTATGGTGCTACTGCTCCTAATCATGTTTATATTGACACATTAAAATTATGTAGAGAATCAAGGAATAAACTAGTAAACAATCAATTATCAACTTGGACTTCTACTATGAAGATAACTCATCGGCCTCATGGAGCTTTATCAGATGCAATTGCACTAACCAATTTAATTTTACTCATGGGTTGGCAAATTAATCTACTAGATATAGTAGGGAATAAAAAATGATATATGTAACTGATATTCATGGTCTTGTTAAACCTCATGCCCATCTATTCTCTGATAAGTCTGCAGAAGAATTAGTAATATTTGCTGCAGAGATTTTAGGGTTAGAACCTGATAAAGCACACTGGGTGAATCCGGAAAGAACAACAAAAATAGTTGAGTTTCACTTTAATATTTCTGAAGCAGATAGAAATACTTGCATTTTTCGTGGAGCTAAAGCCATTAATAAAAAGGAATTAGTTAAACATGATTATTCGTGTACCAAAGTCACTACAATCTAGTGCTCAAAGGAATATTGAGAACTTCATTAGAGATATTGCAAACATTACCCAGAGAGGTATACATCCTTTTATCAGACGTAAAAGAAAAATAAAAGACTGCAAGAAACCATATCCTAATTTATTTAATCCATTTACAAAGACTTTTGACCCAGATTTTATCTGCAAAGATACATTTAGACGTTTTATGCATATAGATTTAGGTCAAAATAGAGATGCTGTTGGTATAGCCATGTGCCATGTCCCTTCCTTTGTTGATAGAGAAGTTTGGCTTGAGAATCCTAATGATAAAGATAAATTAAAGATAGAAAAAGTTAAATTACCCGTTGTGAAATGTGACTTCTGGGGTAGGATTACTGTAAGGAAAGGTGAAGATATTATATTAGGTGAAATAAGGGAGCTAATTTATGAATTAGCTCGTCGTCACTTTTATTTTGGTCTTATTTCTTTTGATAGATTTCAATCATTAGATAGTATTCAGATTTTAAGAACTTATGGTTTTAGAGCTGGTCATTTATCTATTGATAGGACAGCACACTGGTTACAACTTGATGATAATGAATTAGGTTATTCAAAGAAGTCAACTGAAGGAAACTATAATGCAGCTCAATATACCTTAAGAGAATTGATTTATGATGATAGATTACATATACCAAATTCAGAAAATGTAGGCTATGATAGAGACTACTTTGAAGATGAATTAAGCTATGCTCAAGAAGTGGGTGCTACTGGTAAAATAGATCATCCACCTGGAGGTACACTTGATGTTGAACAAGCTATATGTGGAGCAACATTCCATTGTGTAATGAATGAAAGGATGTATTATACCACTCAAGCAGAACAAGAATTTGAACAGAATCAAGACCAGTTCTATAAGAACGCTCAAGCACAATATGACAACTATCTATTATCTAATGATGGTAATGGTATCTCAACTGACCCAAGAGATATACAAGATTTAAGATCATCATCTAGATTGAATAATCCGTATCTATAGGATATAAATGAAAAATCCATTTAAGTTCAAAATTAGAATTACTACTCAAGAAACTATTGATACTCAGATTAGTAAAGCTTCTGAAGAAGCTGCATCAGCAGCTGTTAATTTGTTCTATGAGAAACATAAAGAACGAATTGAAAATGAACTTGCAGAAGCTAGAATACTTTCTTCAAATTCAGAATATTTATTTAGTGAGATTGAAAGGAGAGACAATAGTAAAAAAGAGCTTACAGCATTTGTTAAGAAACAATTAGTAAAAGATGAGAAGTTTTCAAAGAATTTTAATGATGTAAATGATATTATGTTAAGCTCTATGGATTCTGTTCCTGAGATTGATTTAACAAACTCAGAACTATGGTTGATTCAAGATGCTTGTTGGACAAAATATGCTTTAGATCCTTTGATAAATGGAATAGTAGATAATTATATTGATTATGTTATTGGTACTGGTATCACAGTTTCTACACCGGTGAAAGAAGTTAATGAAGTTATTTCAGAATTTCGTAGAATTAATTCTATGGAAATAAAAGAAAGAGAAATTGTTAAAAATGCTTTTCTTGATGGAGAGTATTTCTCATTACTTTTTAATAACGCAAAGGGGGATGTGTATTTAAGAAAAGGTCATCCAAAGACAATTGAAGCTATTGAGCCTAATCCTGGAGACATTGAAACTATTTATTCTTACAGACAAGCTTTTGCAAAATATGATTCTGAAGGAAGTTCAATGGGGTCAATGAATCCTCGGTATATAAAAGATATTAATTATGATGAAGTATTGGCTACTGGTATTTTCAGAGAAAGGTCTGTTTATGAAACAGTATTTGAAAAAAATATTGTTATTAAATTTATAAAATTAAATGATGCAGATAAGTTAAGAGGATTACCACCACTAAAAAGGATTCTTAAGCTTACTAAGATGTATGAAAACTTCATGATGGATAGGATGGTTTTAAATCATGAAAGGGCGAAAGTAGTTTGGATAAAGAAGATCCTTGGAAGACCTAATGAAGCAGGTAATGCTAATAGAGCAGTTAATTCGCCTAGAGGCGGAATGATGATGGTTGAGACTGAAGGAGTTAGTTATAGAATTGAATCTGCTAAATTAGAAGCTAGTGAAGCAAAAGAAGATGCATTAGGTCTTTTATATTATATTGGGTCTTCGGTTAGATTTCCACTTCATATTTTAAATCAAAGAACTGACCAACAAGTTTACGCAAGTATTAAGAAAGCTGATACTCCTTTTGGAAAAATGATTGATTCTGCACAATTCTTTTATTCAAGACACTTTGAAGATATGTATAGATATGTAATTAAACAAAAGATTAAAGCTGGTAAACTTCAGAAACAATATACTTATCCTGCTTATGAAGAAGATTCCATTATGCTCGCAGTTCAATACATATCAGAAGCTATATCTGAGGGTAAACTTACAAGAGAAGAAATTATTTTAGCTGCTCAAGAAAAGCTTGATGTGGGTAAAAAAATGGTTACTATTGAGACTGAAAAGATACCTATATCACAAGATTTTCCACAATATATGTTGCAAGACCCGAAAGAGATGGCAGAAGTTCTTAAAGTACATAAAGAAATTGGCATTGCATCTTTAGCTACTTTATCTGCTAAAGCTGGATATAATTGGCCAAAAGAAAAGATTAAAAAAGCAAGTGAAGGAGCTGTTGATCCTGTTATGAATAAACTTCAACAAGATTCTGATGCTCAAGAGGTAAAAAAGAATGAATCTGTAAAAGCTAAACCTGCTAATAAGAAGGAAAAATAATGTCAGTTTTATTAGAGTTTGATAGATCACTTACTGTCAATATTAGTATGAGGCAGGGTGATTATTATATTAAAGTATTTAGAGTAAACAATAATGGAGCTGCTTATACTTGGCCCAATGTTACAGAAATTATTTTTCAGGTTAGGCTTAATAAAAAATCTCCTACTAAAGTTATTGAACTTAAGAAGTCAACAGGTGAAATAGTAATAACTGAAGGTTATATGGTTATGTATTTTACTGTTAGTAAAACAGATGTACCCGCTAAAGAATATGGAAGTTCAGAATTATTAATAATCTTTGATTCAAGTAAACCAACCCTTTGGTGGGATGGAAAATGTACAATTAAACCAAGGGCTACTAAGATTGAGTGATATTACTGTAATAGAGTATAATCTTGATTTTACTACGGAAGATGATTCTGCGATTACATTAGAAGTACTAGGTGGTAATGTAACTGTTATTACTTCTGGTACTCAAATTGAAGAAGAATTAATTGGTGCTATAAATGGAATTAATAAAGTATTTACTACTACTTATAATATGATGCCAGGATCAGCAAAAGTTTTTATAAATGGAATAAAACAAACTTCAGGAACAGATTTTGTTGAATCAGCAATCAATGCGGTCACATTTTCAGATGCTCCTAATACAGTAGGTTTTGAAGACAAACTGATAATTAATTATACAAAGGAGTTATAAAATGTCAACTACAAAGATTAAATTAAGCAAACAAGTATTTGCTGATGATAATTATGACATTAATGCTAAGAAGATTACTAACTTAGCAGAACCAACATCAGCTCAAGATGCTGCTACTAAGAATTATGTAGACAGTTTATTGGGTGCAAATGATGCTATGGTTTTTAAAGGTACTATTGGTACTGGTGGCACTCATACTATTGTTGAATTCAATGCTTTAACTACTTATAATGCTGGTTGGACTTACAGAGTTATTGAAGCAGGTACAATTCGAGGTAAAGTTTGTGAAATTGGTGATTTAGTTGTTGTTATTACAGATCGTGCAGGTTCTGGAAACTTAGACGCTGATTTTACAGTTGCTCAGGCCAATACTGATGGCGCAGTAATTGGTCCAGCATCTTCAACAGATAACACTATTGCAAGATTTGATAGCACAACAGGTAAACTAATTCAAGGTTCATTGGTTACTATTGATGATAATGGTTCAGTAAATATACCAACTGGTCAAGCTTATAAAATTAATGGTAATCAGATTACACCAGATGATTTAGCAGAAGGCGCTACTTATAAAAAATATTCTGCTACAGAGCAAACTAAACTTGCTGGTATTGAAGCTGCAGCTGATGTAACTGATGCAGTAAATGTTGGGACATCAATTCATGGAGCAGCTCCAAAAGCATCTTTAGTTGATGGTGATAAATTTGCTATTATTGATAGTGAAGCTGCAAATGTCTTGAAAACTTCACTTTGGTCAGTAATTAAGGCTACACTAAAGACTTATTTTATGGGTCTTTATGTTTGTAGAGAAGTTCCAACCGGTACAAAAAATGGAAGTAATACAGATTTTACATTAGCAAATACTCCTGTATCGGGTACTGAAATGGTATTTGTCAATGGTCTTTTGATGAATGCCGGCGCTGGAAATGATTATACAATATCAACAAATACAATCACATTTTTAACAGGGTGCATACCTATTTCGACTGATACAATTCTTGTAACTTATTGGAAGTAATTCAATGGCTAAAACGCAAGTACCAGGTAGTAGAGTTCTTGATGGTAGTATAACGAATGCGGATATAGCTTCTGATGCTTCTATTGAGGTGTCAAAATTAGCATCATCCGCATCTACCCTTATTGGTACAAAAGCAACTGGTGGTACTGTTGCTTTAACTCCTGCTGAAGCTAAAACAGTTTTAGGAGTAGGTGATGGCTTATGTGGCCCAATCGGCTTATGTGGCCCAATCGGCTTATGTGGCCCAATTGGCTTATGTGGAGCTCAAGGCACGCAAGGAATTCAAGGAGTTTGTGGCCCAATCGGTTTATGTGGCCCTATCGGCTTATGTGGAGCTCAAGGCACACAAGGAATTCAAGGAGTAACAGGAAATTGTGGCCCAATCGGCTTATGTGGCCCTATCGGCTTATGTGGAGCTCAAGGCACACAAGGAATTCAAGGAGTAACAGGAAATTGTGGCCCAATCGGCTTATGTGGAGCTCAAGGCACACAAGGAATTCAAGGCATTCAAGGATTATGTGGCCCAATCGGCTTATGCGGCTTAACAGGTAATTGTGGCCCTCAAGGAATTCAAGGAGTAACAGGTAATTGTGGCCCAATCGGCTTATGTGGAGCTCAAGGCACACAAGGAATTCAAGGCATTCAAGGATTATGTGGCCCTATCGGCTTATGCGGCTTAACAGGTAATTGTGGCCCTCAAGGAATTCAAGGAGTAACAGGTAATTGTGGCCCAATCGGCTTATGTGGAGCTCAAGGCACAC
>Ga0209416_1000067_pt1 | contig 123986 bp, 149 predicted proteins | sample RifGroF1_FD_184001 | JGI IMG/M metagenome (GOLD analysis project Ga0209416, IMG submission 184001) | Groundwater microbial communities from Rifle, Colorado, USA - Groundwater F1 (SPAdes) (version 2) | ecosystem: Environmental > Aquatic > Deep subsurface > Groundwater | place: Rifle, Colorado... | reverse complement strand
GTATCTTCTTGTTAATTCTTCCTGGTTTAAATGTGGCTCAATTCGCAAAAGTGGCTGTGGCATAGTTTTGTTTTTGTTTTAGATTGATTACAAAACTATTATAGCATAGATTATGTTATTTCGGTATTATATATTATAATTAAGAGTTCTTTAAAATAACCTCTGAAGTGGCCAAACGGCCAATGCGTCATATATATTTCAAATTCTTAAACCCTTTTACAGGAGATAAAGAAATGAAAAAGATTGCCATTTTTTTAATGTTAACCATCGCTCTGATTGGTTGTTCCGACAAAACTTCCGAAAACATTATTGGAAACGGCCAGACCGTCAGAGAATTCCTTTCCGAAAGAGGCAGGATTCTCCCCCAGGAAATTTCCAAAGGAGACAAGTTTTTTTCGGAAGTAATCATAGTTTATGGCCCACCACCAGAGGAATGGTCCATCAGAGATAACAGAATGATTTGGGTTACTGGAGGGATCAACCCAGACTCAATGATATCATTTAAGTTCAACCTTTGTGCAAGAAATATTATTGCGCAAAGGTGAAAAACTGCTCCCCCCACCCCCATGGACAATGCAACATCGTCCATGGGGTTGTTTTTTTATTCTTAAAAATTTACCTCGTCAAAATCTCACACCCACCACTTTTAACCACAATAGTGTCTTCAAAATGCGCAGAGAGTTTGCCGTCATCCGTCAAATATGTCCAGCCGTCTCCTCCTAATTTTATCTTATGCGTTCCGACATTTATCATCGGCTCCAGTGCTAGTGTCATCCCCTCTTTCAAAATTATATCCTTGACACTCCAGTGATAGTTAGGCACAACCGGATCTTCGTGCAAAATTTTCCCGACACCGTGCCCAACCAAATCTCGGATAACTGAAAAACCATTTGAGCGGGCATAGCTTTCCACACTGATTGAATATTCACTGAGTTTTGCCCCCGCCTTAATTTTGGCAATTCCTTGATTCAATGCTTCTCTGGTCACATTCATAATTTTGTGCGCCTCGGGACTCATCGCGCCAACTGAAAAAGTCCGCGCCATATCAGTGATCATCCCTTCAAATTCCATTCCGATGTCAATTTTCACCAAATCTCCCTCTTTTATTATTTTTTCCACACTTGGAATAGCGTGCACAATTTCATTGTTAATTGAAGCGCAGATTGTGGCAGGATAGGGATTGTTTTTGTCGCCATAGCCTTTGAACGCCGGTGTGCCTCCACTATCAAAAACAAGCCTTTCGGCCAGCTTGTCTAACTCCAAAGTATTTACGCCCGAAGCAATCATTTTTCCAATTTCACCCATAATCATCGAGAGTATTTTTCCACCCCGACGCATCGACGCTATTTCATTTTGAGTTTTAATTATTATCATTGCAATAATTTTTTTATTATTTACGAATATACGAATTAAACGAAAATACTAATTCGTAATTTAGCTAGATTCGTATTTTCGTAAATCAGCAACCGCTATCTAATCTACTTAATATGTCTTGGAAAACTTTTTCAATTGTCTGACATCCATCCACTTCAACCAATTTTCCTTGTTTTTTATAATGCTTAATAACTGGAATAGTTTCATTTTGAAACACTTTCAATCTTTTCATAATCACCTCTTTTGTATCATCGATTCTTTGCATAATCTCTCCAGCACAATCAGGACATTTTTCCTCTTCGCTTTGAATATCTTTTCCTTTGATCAAAATCCTTTTGCATTTTTGGCACATCCATCTTTTAGAAATTCTCTTTAGGGTTTCTTCTTCTGGGATGTTTATATAAACTATTTTATCTACATGTCGTCCTGATTCTAATAATATTCTATCGAAATATTCAGCTTGTTCCATTGTTCTTGGTACGCCTTCAAAAATAATATTCTGTTCACGAGCAAAAGAAGCTAATTTTATCCCGAGCACTTCCTTGAGAATGCGACTAGGTACCATCGCGCCAGCAACATTTTGATATTGATAAATTTCTTTTCCTAGCGGGGTATCAAGCTTCGCAACTTCACGCATAAAATTTCCCATGTTTACTCTTTCTAGGGAGAATTTTTCTGCCAACATTTCAGTTTGTGTGTCTTTTCCAGATCCCTGTGGACCTAAGATTACTAAGTTCATACTATTTTAATAAGATCTTAATTTACGAATTTACTAATCTAGCGAAAGTACGAATTCGTAATTTAGTTAGATTCGTATTTTCGTAAAAGTTAGAAGCCTTCATAATCCCTCATTACCAATTGTCCTTCAATTTGTTGGATAAGCTCAATGACCACAGAAACCACAATCAGAAGTCCGGTGCCTCCGATTGAAACTGAACCCACTTTGGTGAAGCCCTGCACGATAAAAGGTAACACTGCGATAAGGCCAAGAAATGTTGCGCCCGTGAGCGTCACGCGATTCATAATTCTGAAAAGATATTCCGAAGTGTTTTTGCCTGGGCGAATTCCGGGGATGTACCCACCTTGTTTTTGCAAATTTTCTGCAATCTTGTTGGGATCAAAAACTACAGCCGTATAAAAATAGGTAAAGGCCACTACCAGAAGAAAATATAGCGACCCATAGAAAAATTGATTTTGAAAAAAATTCCCGACTGCTCGCGCTACGCTAGCGACAGTTCCATTAGATGAACTAGCCAAAAAATTAGCTACCATTCCTGGGAAAAGCATAATCGACATCGCAAATATAATTGGAATTACTCCTGCTTGATTGATGCGAAGTGGCAGATGAGTGCTTGTTCCTCCAAACATTTTGTTTCCCCGAATCCTCTTGGCATAAGCAATTGGAATATTTCTTTGTCCTTCGGTCATAAAAACTACTGCGCCAACTGCGCCAATTACAACGACTAGCAAGAAAACGTAGGCGAAAAATTGAGTTGGATCCCAAGTGGATGCAATACGAGAAATGGCTGAAGGCAAACCAGAAACAATTCCCGCAAAAATGATGAGCGACACGCCATTGCCAATCTTTTTTTCTGTGATGAGTTCTCCAAGCCAAGTGAGAAAAATTGTTCCGGCCGTAGCTACAATCACAATTGAAACTAACCCATAGGCTCCATTGGGCGCCATAATTTGTTGTGAGCGAAAAAGTGAAATCATTCCGATTGTTTGTAAAGCGGCAAATGGCACAGTGAGCCACCGCGTCCATTGATTGAATTTTTCGCGTCCTGCCTCGCCTTCTTCTTTGTATATTTGTTCAAGTCGCGGAACAATCATAGTCATAAGTTGCATGATAATTGAAGAAGTAATATATGGGCCAACTCCAAGCATCACAATAGAGATACTAGAAAGGCCTCCACCAGAAAAAAGATTTAGCAGTCCAAAAAATTGATTGCCCTCAAAAAACATTTTCAGCCTTTCTTGATCAATACCAGGAATAGGAATGTTGGCCGCTAGGCGAAAAATTACTAAAAGCGCCAAGATAAAAAATATCTTGTCGCGAAGTTCTTTGACTTTGAAGATTTGAATTATTTTTTGAAACATGCCAATTTTATCTTCGAGCGAAGCGAGAAGCTATAAAATTGAGCATCCCGTAAAAATTCGCTCTACTAATTTAAAATTATTTTCAAATTAAGCCGTATTGGAATTTTGTACGGGATAAATTATTTCTTGTCTTCTGCTTCTTGATTTTCTATTACTTTACCACCGGCTTTTTCAATTGCCTCTTTGGCTGATTTTGATAGAAGAATATCCTGGCTGAAAGAAAGTTTTTTGGAAAGCCTGTCCGCCGATGAGGCGGATATTCCACCACCAAGAATTTTGATTTTTTCTCGTTTTATAACTTTGCCGAGCAATTTAGTTTTAACCAAGGATTCAACATTCACTGTTTCGCCATCCTTAAATTCTTTTTCTATTTGATCTAGAGATAAGACAGTTGCTTTAGTTTCTCTTGATTTAAATCCTTTTTTCTTTTTCATGTGATCAATGAGGGTTGAGCGTCCACCTTCAAATAAAGGGTCAACATGTGCTCCACTTCGAGCTTTTTGTCCCTTATTACCCTTGCCACAATAGGTGCCTTTTTTTCCACCTCGTCCAACAGTCTTTCTTTTCTTCTTTTTGCTATTAAGTTTTAGAGTGTTAACTTGCATTGTTTTATTTAAGTAAAAATTATTTGGCTCTCTCTGTTCTTTTCTTTGAATCTTGAAATGTTCTCAAAGCTTCGATTGTAGCTCTTGCTACATTCAATTTATTGGCTGTTCCTAATGATTTTGAAACAATATCTTTGATTCCAGCTAAATCAACCACGGCGCGCACTGCTCCACCAGCCACAATTCCACGACCTTCTGGCGCAGGTTTGAGCATAATTTTAGCACTCCCTGATTTTATGAACATGTCATGCGGAATGGTGTTTTTGTTGACATCAACATTGATCATGTTTTTCTTGCCATCGTCGAAAGCTTTCTTAATTGCATCCGTCACATCCGCTCCTTTGCCAACACCCACACCAACTTTTCCTTTTCTGTTACCGATAACCAAGGTAGCGCGAAAACGAAATCTTCTCCCGCCCTTAACCACACGCGTCACTCTGGCCAAATCCAAAAGCTTCTGTTCGTATTCAGGTTTTTCTTTTTTAGTTCTTGTTCGTTTGTCTCTGCCCATAAAAATTTTCGTAAATTAAAATTTTAGTCCGCCTTCTCTAGCTCCCTGCGCTAGCGCTTTTATTTTTCCATGATATTTATAACCACTTCTGTCATATACAATTTCGCTAATCTTTTTCTCTAAGCATTTTTTAGCTATCAAAATTCCAACATTTTTTGCACCTTCGATATCATTTTTAGCTTGCTTTATTTCTTTGAGATAAGCCGAAACTATCGTAGTTGATTTTTCATCATCAATAACCTGAGCAGATATGCCCGTGAGACTTTTGAAAACCGCTAAGCGTGGTCTTTTCGCGTCACCCTTAATCTTAGCTTTTATTCGCTTTTTTCGATGAAGTCTTGCGTTGTTTCTACTTGTTTTCATATTAATATCATTCACTACTAATTATTTTACGGCGCCGGCTTTCTTACCGACTTTTCTTCTGACTTTTTCTCCTTGATATCTAAAACCTTTTCCCTTGTATGGTTCAACTTCTTTTAGGGCTCTGATATTAGCTGCGAATTGCCCAACTTTTTGTTTATCAAATCCTGAAATTGAAAGAACATTGTTATCTTCAATTTTAACTGTCAATCCTTCCGGAATTTCTGCTTCAACTGGATGAGAAAAACCAAGTGCCATTACCAATTTCTTTCCTTGCAAAGCCATTCGGAATCCCACACCTTGAAGTTCCAACTTCTTTTCATATCCATCCTTGGCGCCAACAATCATATTGTTCACTAGCGCACGCGTGAGTCCCCAAAGAGCGTTAGCTTCCTTTGTGTTTCTTGTGCGGGAAAATTTCATTTCTCCATCAGTGACTTCCACTTTGATTTGTCGACTAATTTCCAAATTCAAAGTACCTTTTGGTCCTTTGACTTCCAATTTTTCACCGTCGAGCTTGACCTCGATTCCTTGTGGTATAGCTATTATTTTTTTTCCAATCTTTGACATATTAGTTTATATTATTTTTACCAAACTTCACAAATATATTCTCCGCCTAATCCAAGCTTTCTCGACTCAGCTCCGGTCATCACACCCTTGGAAGTAGAGATAATAGCTGTGCCATAATTATTTTTAACATTCTTAATATCCTTGTTTTTGATATAAATTCTTTGACCAGATTTGGAAATTTTCTTGATTCCTTTGATTGCAGGAATTTTTTTGGTTGGAGTAATTTGATAATATTTCAAAATTATCTTTATCAAACCTTGCGCGTCCATAGAAGTTTTTTCTATAAAACCTTCTTTTTCCAGAATTCCCGCCAAGGCAATTCTAAGCTTAGATGGTTTTATCATCACTTCTTGGTGCCCAGCCATCTGAGCATTTCTTATTTTAGTTAACATTTCAGAAATTTTGTCCATAATTTATAAAATTAATTACCAACTTGCTTTTTTAACTCCAGGGATTTGCCCAGTAATAGCTAACTCTCTAAAACATATTCGGCAAATATCAAATTGTCTCATATATCCATGTTTTCTTCCGCACTTCCAACAACGCCTGACGGATCTGGTCGAAAATTTAGGTTTTTTGCGGGCTCTTGCTTCAGTTGATTTCTTCGCCATATTATTCTTTATCTACAATTAATAAACTTTTTATAAATTAATTTTTAATTTCCATTGGAAATCCTAATAGCTTAACTAGTGCCAAGCCTTTCTCTCTATTCTGTGCATCTATGACTACCGTTACTTCTAGACTGAAAGTATTCTTGACTTGTTCCGGCAAAATTTCTGGGAAAATCAATTGTTCTTTTATCCCAATATTCAAATTTCCACTTGCGTCCACCGCTGATTCTTTTAGTCCGTGAAAATCTTTCACGCGAGGGAGAGCGGCTTTGACTAATCTTTCGATAAAGCTCCACATTCGATATCCTCGTAAAGTCACTTTCATTCCAATTTCCAATCCCTCTCTTGTTTTAAATCCAGCAATTGATTTTTTTGCTTTAGTCGGCAATGGTTTTTGCCCAGTAATAACAGCCAGAGTTTTAGTGATATCTTCAACCTGAGCAGAATCTTTCAAAAATTTTCCTATTCCGATATTGACCACGACTTTTTTTATTTTAGGCACTTCAAAATCATTAGAAAGATTGAGTTCTTTCTTCATTTTTTCAACTACCTCTTTATTATATTTTTCTCTAATACTAGCCATGATCTTTCTTTAAATATTTATTATATTTCTCCTTGGCATTTTTTACAAATTCTTTGCTTCTTTCCATCTAATAGTTTGTATCCCACTCTAGTAGGTTTTACGCATTTTGGGCAAATCAACATCACATTAGAAATCTGAACTTTTCTCGGCACTTCGATTCGTTGTCCTTTTTCTCCTTGTTTCCTTGGTTTAGAATGTTTTTTCATAATATTCAAACCTTCCACGACAACTTTACCATCCTGTGGAACCGCCTGTAAAACCTTTCCGGTTTTTCCGGAGTCTTTACCTGCAAGCATTTTTACTAAATCATTTTTCTTTATCTTCATAATTTTCAAACGATGCTAATCCGCTAATATATGCTAATCTGCCAATTGCTAATTTTCCTTATTATTCGCAATTCGCAGATTCGCATATATTCGTAGATTTGCATCACGTTTATAATACTTCCGGTGCGAGAGAAATTATCTTGCTAAATCCCTTATCTCTGATTTCCCTAGCAATCGGTCCAAAAATTCTAGTCCCTTTTGGTTCCTTGTTGTCCAAAATCACTGCGGCATTTTCATCAAACCTGATGTATGATCCGTCTTTTCTTCTAAATTCTTTTCTTTGTCTAACAATCACAGCTCGCACCTTATCTCCTTTTTTCACTATTCCGCGAGGTTCAGCAGTTTTCACTGAGGCTACAATAATGTCGCCGATACTAGCGAATCGTCTTTTTGATCCACCTAAAACCTTAAAGCATTGAATCATTTTTGCCCCGCTGTTATCAGCTGCCTTTAATTTTGTTTGAGCTTGTATCATATTCTTAAATGATGCTAATCCGCTAATATATGCGAATCTGCGAATTGCTAATCGTTTTGTTTTATTCGCAATTAGCAGATTAGCGTTTATTCGTAAATTAGCATCACATTTATACTACTTTATATTTCTTATCCTTACTCATTGGTCGGCAAGCCACTATCTCTACCATATCGCCAAGCTTGCATTTATTTTCTTCATCATGCGCCTTATATCTTTTGGTTGATTTATATTTTTTCTGATATTTTTTATGAGTTTTGAATATATCCACGGCAATAATAGCGGTTTTGTTACCTTTGTCGCTTACGACCACGCCCTTCTTTTTCGCTAATATTTTATTGTTATTTGAATTATTTTCCATTTTCTTTATTATTTTTCGCTAATTAGAGTTAATATACGAGCAATATCTTTTTTTTCTCCTCTCAGTTCTCGAGTATTTTTCACTTGTTTTGTTGCAATATCAAATCTAAGCTTTCGGACTTTTTCTTGTTTTTCCAAAATCATTTTTTTCAACTCTTCGATATTTTTTTCTCGTAATTCTTTAATTTTCATATTATTCTTTTTCAACAAATTTAGTCTTTACGTTTAATTTATAAGCTGCGAGTCGCATCGCTTCTTTGGCAATTTCTCTTTTCACGCCATCCATTTCAAATAATATCGTCCCTGGTCTTACTACTGCCACAAAATGATCAACTGCACCTTTTCCTTTACCCATCGGAGTTTCATCACCTTTCTTTGTCATTGGTTTGTCAGGGAAAATTCTAATCCAAATTTTTCCTCCACGTTGGACGTATCTGGTCATTGCGCGCCTAGAAGCTTCTATTTGACGAGCAGTGACTAAACTTGCGCCCATAGATTTCAAACCAAAACTGCCAAAACTAATCTCATTACCACGATGAGCTGTTCCGCGGATTTTCCCTCCACGCTGGATCTTTCTGTGTTTTACTTTTTTTGGCATCAACATAATATTTGCAAAATTCTATTTTCTTTATAATTAATTTACGCTCTTCTCAAAAACTTCACCTTTATATAACCAAACCTTCACTCCCAATGTTCCATATGTCGTGTAGGCTGTCGCTCTGGAAAAATCGATATCGCATCGCATAGTGTGCAGTGGCAATGTTCCTTTGGCTGACCATTCTCTGCGACTCATTTCAGCGCCACCCAATCTTCCGGACATTTCAATTTTCACTCCTTTGATATTTTTGTTTTTCATTACTTGTTCCAGTGCTGATTTCATAGCTTTTCGGAAAGGTAATCTTTTCTCCAATTGATCAGCGATGTTTTGCGCCATAATTGCAGCGCTCTCTTCCATATTCTTAACTTCCTGAATATCTACTTTCAAATTCATGTTCTTGTTGCCTTTGAAAAAATTCTTTTGGATATAACTTTTAATATCTTCAATGCCACTGCCACCGCGTCCTATTAGCACTCCTGGTCTGGCAGTTTTGATGATTACTCGAATCATTTTGGCTGACCTTTCTATTTCTACTTCAGATATAAAAGCCGCTTTCCATTTTTTGGAAACTCCACCTCTAATTTCAATGTCTTGCTTGAGGTTTTTTGTATATTCTCTTTTACTAAACCATTTAGATTTCCAGTCTTGAGTTATCCCCATGCGGAATCCAATTGGATTTATTTTATGTCCCATACTAATTTAATTTTATGCGCTTTATTTAGACATTTTTCTTATGAATTACTAATCTTATACAAATATACTAATTTACGAATGGGATTTCTGATTTAATTTTATTCGTACATTCGTATATTTGTACTGATTCGTAATTCGTAGAGACTACTTACATTGACTTTCTTTGGAATATTTTTTTTGCCCAACCCTTATTAGGAGTTTCTTTTTTGGCACGTTCTTCACCACCTTTTTTGTCAGAATCCTTGCTTGATTTTTCTTGTGTTTCCTTTTGTTCTTTTTCTTCCTTTTTTCTTTCCTTTTCTCTTTTTTTCATTTCCGCTTCCATCTCTTCCTTAGTTTTTCTATTCTTTCCTTCCACTCTTTCTTCTAGGATAATTTCTATTTTCGATGTTCTTTTCAAAATCTCGCCCGCTCTTCCGAAAGCTTTTGGCATCCAGCGTTTCATTGTTGGTCCTGCTCCGATTCTAGCTTCAAAAACATACAGATTATTCTTATCCAAGCCAAAATTATTTTCCGCATTAGCAATTGCGCTTAGAAGCAATTTTTTCATGTGTGGACTGGTTCTTTTGACATGTGCTTCAAGCTGATCAAGTGCTTCCAAAACATCCAGACCCTTTATCAAATCAGCCACTAATTTTGACTTTCTTGGAGCGATTCTCAAATTGTTTAATTTTGCATTAACTTTCATAATTGTTGAATATTATTTCTTGGTGTCTGTTGAGGCCTTAGCTGCTTTAGCAGCGTCTAGTTCTTTTTGTTTAGCGGCTGTTTCTAATTCTTTTTGCATTTTTCCTCCGTGACGGACAAATTTCTTGGTTGGAGAAAATTCTCCTAATTTATGTCCGACCATTTCTTCAGAAACCAAAACTGGAATATGATCTTTGCCATTGTGCACACCAAAAGTGAAGCCAACCATTTCTGGAGAAATTACCGAGGCGCGAGACCAAGTTTTAATTGGAGTTCGATCCCCTGGTTTCTTATCTTTGATTTTTTTGATGAGCCTTTCATCAACGTAAAGGCCTTTTTTTAGACTTCTTGTCATTTATTTTCTCTTAGTTCTTCTTTTGATTATGAATTTATTACTATATTTTTTCTTCTTTCTGGTTTTCTTACCGAGAGCTATCTTTCCCCATGGAGTTTTTGGATGCTTAAGTCCAATTCCTTGGCGACCTTCACCTCCACCATGTGGATGATCAACTGGATTCATGGCTGAGCCTCGCACTCCTGGCCTCACTCCCATATGTCTTTTTCTTCCAGCTTTTCCAATGTTAACAGAATTATGTTCAAAATTACTTACTTGACCGATAGTAGCATAGCATTCACTACTTATCAAGCGAATTTCTCCAGAGGACATTTTCACTTGAGCAGTTTTTTGATCTATCGCAGTAAGAGTTGCTCCTGATCCGGCGCTTCTGGCTATTTGTCCACCGTGATTTGGAAAAAGTTCCAAATTAGAAACAACTGTTCCAATAGGAATGTTTTTTACCTTAGCACGATTACCTAATTTAATTGGAGCATTCTCCTCCGAAATTATTTTTTGATCAATAGCTAAACCTTCCGGTGCTAGCACATATCGCTTCTCTCCATCAGCATAAATTACAAGAGCGATAAAAGCGCTTCTGACTGGATCTTTTTCAATTGAAGCCACTCGTCCCCAAATGCCAAATTTATCTTGCATAAAATCAACTTTGCGATATCTCTGTTTAGCTCCACCACCTTGATGACGCACAGAAATTTTTCCTCCCGATCTCCCGGCTTTTTTGGTCATTTTCGCCAAAAGAGATTTTTCCGGTTTTCGGTCGGTTATCATAGAAGACTTCACAATAGACATGTTTCTTCTACTAGCTGTATTTCGTTTATAAATTTTAATCGCCATATTGGTTCGAGTTAACTCTCTAAATTATTTTCCTCCAAAAACATCAATACTTTCTCCTTTTTTTATCTTCACTATTGCTTTTCGGTAACCTGATTTTGTTCCAAGTATTCTACCTCTAAGTCTTTTTTTACTTGGGATATTGATTGTTCTGACAGTTATCACTTTTACTTCATATAATTCTTCAATTGATTTTTTAATTTGAATCTTAGTCGCTTTTTTAGCCACCTTGAAAATATATTTATTCTGCTCTCCTGCTATCGTTGCCGCTTCAGTTATCCATGGCTCAATGAGAATTTTTGAAGCGATATTTGAATTTTCTACTTTTTTATCTTCAACCATTTTTTTCTATTACTTATTATACTTTTCTTCCAAATATTTAATTGAGTCTTTTGACATTAACAAAAATTTATTTTTGAGCATTTCCAAAACATTCAATTGGCTAGTCAGGATGTTTTCTGTTTTTTTGAGATTTCGACTAACAATTCTAAGATCTTTTTCTGAAGTTGTGAAAGATATCAAAGTTTTTGCGCTGATTTTCAAGTTCTTCAAAACATCAGCCATCGCTTTAGTTTTCTTGTCTTTCAAATCAAACTTATCTAAAATAACAATTTCCTTATCTTTGAGTTTTGCACTCAAAACCATCAAAATTGCTTTAGCATTCATTTTCTTGTTGATTTTTTTGGTAAAATTTCGATCGTTTCTTGGTCCAAAAGCCACTCCACCTTTTTTCCAAGCAGGATTTCTAACTGATCCTACTCGCGCTCGGCCTGTGCCTTTTTGTTTCCATGGTTTGATTCCGGATCCAGCTCGATCTCCTCGATTTTTTGTGTGAGCCAAGACTTGTCTTTGATTGGATTGAATTGCCACCATTGCCTGATGAATAAGAACGTCATTTTTTTTCACTCCAAAAACAGCTTCGGATAATTCCATTTGTTCAACTTCCTGACCTTCTTTATTGTAAACTGCAATTTTCATGATAGTTATTTAACACTTACAATTTCAACTACTCTGCCGGCTACACCTGGCACGGCTCCTTCGAGTCCTAAAATATTTTTTTCCTTATCTATAAAAACAATTTTCAGATTTTTACTAGTTATTCTTTCGCCACCCATTCTACCAGCCATTCTTTTGCCTTTCATAACATGCTCAGGGAATCCAGAACCAATTGATCCTGGTTGGCGAAGATTATGTTTTCCTCCATGACTTGCTGGTCCACCAGCGAAACCATGTCTTTTGACTACGCCTTGGAAACCTTTAGCTTTGGAAATTCCACTTACTTTTACCTTATCTCCAATTTCAAAAATAGAAACGTCTAGGGTAGCATCTTGCTCCAAGCTTATTTCATTGACTCTAAATTCTTTCTTATGCTTTTTATTTTTAGTTTTATCTATTTCCAATTGAATAGCATTATAACCATTCTTTTTTTCATCCCTAATCAAACTAACTTTGGCGCCACATTCAACTAGCGTCACGTTCTGTGCGCCTTCTTCGCTGTAAAGCGTTGTCATGCCTAATTTTTTCCCTAATATAAATTTATTCATAAAAAACACTAACTTAACTAATATTCACTAACTTTAACTAATCTATTTTGTTTATTTCGTAATTATTCGCTTTCTTCGTGTCTGATTTAAAAAAAACTGGTCATTACCAGCCGAAACTCTTTCGAGTTTATAGAAATTTCTTTCTTGGCTAGTTGAGTATCCGACCAAAACTTAATATCTGACTTGGTTGGACTTTAACTAGAATTCCTTACGAATTACGAATTCTTACGAATATACTAATGTGAGTTAAAAATAATTTTTGTATTTTATTAAATTATTCGTAATTCGTACATTCGTACTGATTCGTAATTCGTAAGGGGTTACATTTTTATCTCCACATCTACTCCTGCTGGCAAATCTAGATTAGTAAGGCTGTCAATCGTTTTTGGAGTTGGGCTAATTATATCAATTAATCTTTTATGAATTCTCATTTCATATTGATCACGAGAATCTTTATGAACAAATGTTGATTTGTTAACAGTATATCTTCTTATTTCGGTAGGCAAAGGCACTGGTCCGGCGATACTTGCGCCTGATCTTTGAGCTGTTTCAACGATAAGTTTAGCTGATTGATCAATAATCTTATGATCATAAGCCTTAATCTTAATCCTAATTCTTGGTTTTACGTCGCCTTCTACCTTCAACATTTAGTTTTTAATATAATCTATTAATTATGCTTTATAAAGCTCGCCTCATGAAACTTAAGAGACGAGCTCTGAAAGCAAACGATTATTTTATAATTTTTGTTACCACTCCGGCACCAACAGTTTTTCCACCTTCTCGAATAGCAAATCGCATTCCTTCTTCCATAGCAACTGGTGCTCCTAACTTAACTTCAAAACTCACTGTGTCTCCAGGCATAACCATTTCTGTTCCTTCTGGTAGCACTACTTCTCCAGTCACATCAGTTGTTCGGATGTAGAATTGAGGCTTATAGCCTTTGAAAAATGGAGTGTGTCTTCCGCCTTCTTCTTTGGTCAAAATGTAAACTTCTCCGTTAAATTCAGTGTGAGGAGTGATTGATCCTGGTTTTGCCAAAACTTGGCCTCGCTCTACATCTTCTTTTTTAGTTCCACGAAGCAATACTCCGGCATTGTCTCCTGCTTGTCCGCTATCAAGAGATTTGTTAAACATTTCAATTCCTGTAACAATAGTTTTTTGTGTTGGACGAATTCCCACAATTTCAACTTCAGTATTGATATTGATTGTGCCTCTTTCAATTCTTCCGGTCACAACTGTTCCTCGGCCTTCAATGGAGAAAATGTCTTCGATTGGCATAAGGAAATCTTTTTCTGTTTCTCGTACTGGTTGTGGAATTTTTTCATCCAAGGCTGCCATAAGATCGATAATTGGCTTTGCTGCTTCTTCTTCAGCTGATTTTGATTCAAGAGCCTTGAGAGCTGATCCACGGATAACCTTAGCATTGTCTCCGTCAAATTCATATTTAGTAAGAAGTTCTCGAATTTCCGCTTCAACCAAATCAACTAATTCTGGATCATCCACCATATCAACTTTGTTCAAAAATACTACGATTTCTGGAACACCCACTTGTTTTGCAAGCAAAATATGCTCTCGAGTTTGTGGCATAGGACCGTCAGTCGCAGCTACTACCAAGATTGCACCGTCCATTTGAGCTGCACCAGTAATCATATTTTTGATATAGTCAGCATGCCCTGGGCAGTCAACATGAGCATAATGTCTTTTTTCTGATTCATATTCACAATGTGCAGTAGCGATAGTGATTCCTCGTTCTTTCTCTTCTGGAGCCTTGTCAATTTCATCAATTCCTTTTTCCTTGGCTTTTCCTAAGAAAGCAAGCACGTGAAGAATAGCTGCTGTTAGAGTAGTTTTGCCATGGTCAACGTGGCCGATAGTTCCAACGTTAACATGAGGTTTAGTTCTTTCAAATTTTTCTGCTGCCATAGTTTTAATTTTGGCGCGATTTTTGCATCCCCCGCCAGAGCGGAAAATTCCGGCTTAAATCCGGATTCGCAATTAGTCGCGATTTTTTATTAAGTTATATATTACAAAATTTAGTTTAATACACTTTTATTATTTTGGCAAGTCCCCCAAATATTTGTTACTGTGGATAAGACTAATCGGCCTTTTCGTAGCGTATTTCCTCACTTTTTGTTTCGCTTATTTCGCTAAGATCCATATCTTCAATTTTTTCCTCTTCTTGGATCACTTTCCAGCTTGCTATATCATTGTTGATTTTATCAACCAATTCTTGTTTTGTCAAGCCTTCTATGCCTTCTTTCTTTATTTTCTTAAATTCTGAAAGACTTAGAATTACATAATATTGTTCTTGGTCTTTTATCACCGCTTTTCCTCCCAAGAGATCAAGCGCTTCTTTGAGTTTTTTATCCAGCATAATTTTGATTTAATTTTTGTTAAATTAATGCTAACTTATTTAAAATTGGATGTCAATGGAAAATTATAATTTAATAATTTCCTTTTGCAAATCAGTCGTCAAAACTAATTTAAAATTATCAGTTATATAAAAATCTATCTCACTCCTAATGCCAAATTTTCCTTTTAGATATATTCCCGGCTCAATCGTGTAGGCTACATTTTTATGTAGGCTTGAATGAGAATTCGGTCTAAGTCTGTTTCTATTGCCATGCGGAGAAAAGAATCCTAATAAATGACCGGTGCCGTGGATAAATTTTTCACCATATCCATTTCGATGGATAAAATCGCGCACAGCATTGTCCACTTCGCTACCTAAGATTATTTTCTTTTTTCTAAGATTGTTTTTTATCTTTTTTATTCCAGCATTTCTCGCATTTATAACTATTTCAAAAACTTTTTCAATCTCTTGGGGGATTTTCTTCCCCCGAAAAGCCATCCAGGTGATATCCGCAAATGGCGCACCTTTTTGGTTTAATTTTGCCCAGATATCCAGCATTATAATATTTCCATTTTTCAATTTTCTATTTGATTTTTTAGTGGGAGAATAATGTGGATTGGCAGAATTTTTGGAAAAAGTAGAGACGAGGCAGTGCCTCGTCTCTACAGGAAACACCACCACCACAATCATTATTAATTTCATCACGCACAATTTCCACAATCCCATGCACATGATTCGGCATTACAACAAATTCATCTAATTTTACAAATGGAAAATGAGCTGGAATTTCGCGCCAATATTTGTCCGCCATTTTCCCCACGTCCGACAACACCATTGTCCCATTTTTGATTTCCCCAAAAAAATATTCCTTGTCTTTCGTGCAAATCGTCACGAAACCCGCCTGCCGGCGAGGCAGGTACATTCCATTTTGGGAATAATCGTAATTTTGTAATCTAGCAGATTTGATTGTATATTTGTTTTTGAATTTTTCGGGCATTTTTATTTTTGTATTGCATTGCATCGTAGAGACGAGGCAGTGCCTCGTCTCTACCGATTGCAATTTCTATATTATAAATTTTACCACAATTTCTGCGACAAATAAAAAATCCCCGCCTCTCTACGCCGATGCGTAAATGAGAGACGGGGCTTGTTGAAAAGCAACTAATAATATGTCGTTTCGCGGATGCATTCGCAAAGCAAATCATTTATTTCAGCTCCTTAATTTCTTCCGAAAAATCAAAAGCTTCCAACGCAAACGATGTCTTGCTTGTGCAAGAAGGATTATTCGAAAAAAACTCATGTTCTTCTCCATCAGAGGAAATCACAGCAAAATCCAGAACATCTTTAGTCATATGTGGGAGTTCAAAGGCTTCATATATTTCCCCCGCCTTAAAAACCAATCGACCCCCTGTTAAATCTCCATGAAAGCATAGCTCCCCTCCGTGCAAATATACATTTTTTTTACAAATCGCCATCTTTAAACCCTCCCAAAAAATGTTAAAAGAAAAAAATATCTCGCCGATTTTAAGAACATAATATTAGCTAAGCACATCCCAATCAAAAAAGCAACATTTCACACAAAAAAGACGAGGCAGTGCCTTGCGAAAAAGACGTAGCAATGCTACGTCTCTACGATTTTTATTTTTTCAAAAATTTTCTCTTTTCTTTTTTCAATTCTTTGATATGTGTTTCAGGAAATAAATTCTCTGGCATAGTTCCCCTAACTCTCTTTATGGTTTCCCGAACTTCCCTGCCAACATGAAAATGGGTTATATTTGCTCTACCCTCACCTATTATGCTTTCTTTGATTATTTTTTCATCCGTTTGAGTTATGCGAAAAAGATTAGCAGCCAGTTCCGTTGCTCCTGCGCGATCTAAAATGTCATCTTTACCAATTTTCTTTTTTTCTTTGATTTGTTCAGCATCCAATCCATAGAGCCCAAGATAACCAAAGTTATTAAATTTTCCGAAGTTGCTAACTCCCGCTTGTTTTGCAGTATCAAAAAGTTTTTTGTTGTGTTTTTTTACCTCACCCCGGATGAATAATCTTTTATTCACTTCGCTCGCCTGCTCAAAAATTTCTTGCTTTCGTGTTTGCACAGCAAAATATGTCTGAGCGGTGGCTATCTCTTTTTTTCTTGAGTCTCCATTTTGAGCTATCAAATAACAGGCATAGCGAGAGAGTTTATAGTTTTCTATCTTTCTTATGCTTCCACTGCCAAGCTTGACCATTTTGGCGGCGCCGACAAAATGGTCGGAAACCTTTTGATTGCTAGTTTCACAAGCATCTTTTGCTCGCAAAATCACGCCCTCAAATTTTCGCCATTCTATATAGCCCAAAAGAGGCATCAGCTCTCGAGCCTCCCAATATTCAATGCCCTGCTTGTTTACTTTTTTGATACTTTCAAAATCCTTATTAAGAGAATTAATTACAATTTCTTTTGTTTTTTTCATAGTATGTGCTTTTAATATTAATTATAATGATATTATAACACTACATACTTTTTCGTCAAATCCCCTACCCACAAAAAAGACGAGGCAGTGCCTCGTCTCTACGGAATTTAAATTTGTTTCATGCTTTCTATTTCTTATCCCCACTAATAATTCCTTCGGCCACATTCTTCGGCACTTCGGCGTAGTGGGAAAATTCCATCACATAGTTGGCGCGACCTTGGGTCATTGAGCGAAGTTGAGTAGCATAACCAAACATTGAAGAAAGTGGAGCCTCGGCGTCGATTTCTTTTACTCGGGCATTGCCTTCACCACGGTCATTCATTTCTTTGATGATTCCTCGTTTGGAGTTCAAATCCCCCACCACGTCACCCATAAAATTCTCCGGAGTGGTGACCACTACTTTCATAATCGGTTCCATGATAATTGGATTGGCGCGTCTAGCAGCTTCTTTGAACGCCATTGAACCAGCGATTCTAAAAGCTGCTTCTGAGGAGTCAACATCATGGAAAGATCCATCATATACAGTGGCTTTGATATCCACCATTGGGTATCCTGCCAAAACTCCGTTGTCCATGGCCTCTTTAATTCCCTTGCCAATCGGAGCAATATATTCTTGCGGAATAGCACCACCCTTGATTTCATCCACAAATTCAAAGCCTTTGCCAGCCTCTTGTGGTTCCACCTTAATCCAACAATGACCATACTGTCCGCGTCCACCGGATTGCTTGATATATTTTCCTTCCGCTTGCGCATTACTTTTAATTGTTTCGCGATAAGCTACTTGCGGTTGACCGATATTAGCTTCAACTTTAAATTCTCTTTTCATTCGATCTACGATGATATCTAGATGCAATTCTCCCATCCCGGAGATGATAGTTTGAGCTGTTTCTTCGTCAGTTCTAATTTTGAAAGTTGGATCTTCTTCGGCTAATTTTCGCAGAGCCATTCCCATTTTTTCTTGATCCGCTTTAGTTTTTGGTTCCACTGCAATTGAAATAACTGGTTCTGGAAAAGTTATTTTTTCAAGTAAAATTGGATTTTCCGGATCACACAAGGTGTCTCCTGTAGTGGTGTTTTTCATTCCCACAAGAGCTCCAATTCCTCCAGTATAAATTTCCTCCACTTCTTCTCGATGATTAGCATGCATTCGCAAAATTCGTCCCACTCTTTCTTTTTCTCCCTTAGAAGAATTCAGAACATATGAACCAGCCTTGAGCATTCCGCTATAAACTCGAAAGAAAGTTAATTGACCCACAAAAGGATCAGTTGCTACTTTGAAAGCCAAGGCAGCAAAAGGAGCATTGTCATCATATTTAATGGCTACTTCTTTAGTTTCATCATCAACTTCCGTTGCTTTGATCGCTGGAACATCAATTGGGGATGGCAGATAATCTACTACTGCATCAAGCACCAATTGTACTCCCTTGTTGCGAAGAGCCGTGCCAGTAAAAACTGGAACAAGTGTCACAGCGTTCACTCCTTTGCGAAGAGCAGATTTTAGTTCGACTTCGGAAATTTCTTCACCGTTTAGGAATTTTTCTGTGAGCACATCATCAGTTTCAGAAATTTTTTCTACCATTTTTTCTCGCCACTCTTTGGATTTTTCAAGCATGTCAGCAGGAATTTCTCCTTCATTGACAATCTCTCCCATCTCTCCAGAAAAAGTATAGGCTTTCATCTTGATCAAATCCACCACGCCGGAAAAATCTCCTCGTTCTCCAATTGGAAGTTGCACAGCTACGGCGTTGGGCGTAAGTCTGTCCCAAATAGTTTTTAGAGCGTAATAAAAATCTGCGCCTTCTTTGTCGATTTTGTTGATGAAGCAAATGCGCGGCACCTTATATTTTTCTGCTTGTCGCCAAACAGTTTCTGATTGCGGCTCCACTCCTTCTTTCCCATCAAAAACTACCACACCACCATCCAAAACTCGTAGTGATCTTTCCACTTCCACAGTAAAATCCACATGCCCTGGAGTATCGATAATATTGATTTGATGATCTTTCCAAAAACAAGTTGTCGCTGCTGAAGTGATGGTGATTCCGCGCTCTTTTTCTTGTTCCATCCAGTCCATTGTTGCAGCGCCTTCATGCACTTCACCAATTTTGTGAGTGATGCCGGTATAAAACAAAACACGCTCAGTGGTGGTAGTTTTTCCAGCATCAATATGAGCGATAATTCCGATGTTGCGATATTTTTCGATTGGATACTCTCTTGCCATAGTTTTTACAAATTATGAATTTCATACTCTCATACGAAATCATTTAGAATATTAATTTAATTATTGGATACAATTGCACTATTTTTTAAAAATTTATTTATAAAAAATAAAATAACAAAAAAACCTACGAAAAAAATCACCCCAAATCCCTGCTGATCATAAAGAAATGATGCGACGAGCGGTAAAAAAGCCGGAATAAATCCAATTTTGATAATTTTATCTTCCTTTATTTTAAATTTATTTTTTACATAATTACATCCCCAAATGCAACCAACAACTAGTCCTATGAGGGTAAATAAATATACCCCTTCTACTATTCGATAATATACCAAATTATTCATAAGCAAAGTGTCTTGATATCTAGCTCCTATTAAATATAAAAACAAGAAAGCCAAAAAATAGAAAACAAAACCTAAAATACTTTCTCGCAATAAGATGTTAAAAACTATTTTAAAAAAATTATTTTTTTCAATTGTATCTAAAATTATCTCTCTAGATGAAATATATTTTATACTTGAAAAATAAAAAGTTACTAAAAAAGCAACATGTAACCAGATATTGAAATATTCTTTTTTTAATATTGACGGAAAAAATTGGTAGATTGAAATAGCTAGAAAACAAGCAAAAGAAACCAGTACGACCTTTTTTTTATTTTCAAATCTAATTTTTTCACTAAGAAAAGCCGCTGCCAGCATAGCCGAAATCCATCCCAATATAATATTAAGGATAATTAATGATACAAAACTTATTAAAAAGTTATTGTATCCTAATAAGAACGATAATTTTTTCGAAGATAAAACGCCAAAATAAGCAAAAACAAAATAAAAAGCAAGAGCAATTAAAAAATAAACTACCGCAAATTTAATATCTGAAGCTTTTTTTGTTTCCATATTCAATAACTTTAAATTAAGCAAAATGTGCAAAAGCCTTATTAGCATCAGCCATTCGGTGAACATCTTCTCGTTTTTTCATAGCTCCGCCAATTTTGTTTGAAGCATCAATAAGTTCATCGGCCAATTTTTCTGCCATTTTCTTGCCTTTTTTCGCATTAATGGCTGCTTTTAACCAACGGATAGCTAGAGTTGTTCTTCTGTCTCCCGCAACTGGAACAGGCACCTGATAGTTAGCACCTCCCACTCTTCTGGATTTCAATTCCACCAAAGGAGAAACATTCTTGATAGCTTGTTCGAAAATATTCAAACCACCTTTTTTTGTTCTTTCGTGAATGATATCAAAAGAATCATACATTATTTTTTCTGCAATAGTTTTCTTTCCACTTTCCATGATGCTCACCATAAATTTTCCAACTAGTATATTATTATACTTTGGATCTGGTTTAGTATTTTTTTGATAAATTCTTTTTCTTCTTGCCATAAATTTTATATAAGATGCTAATCTGCTAATATATGCTAATCTGCTAATTGCTAATTATCCTCATTATTTTATTCGCAATTCGCATCATTCGCATATATTCGTAGATTCGCATCGCTTTATTCTTTAGCTTTTTCTCTTTTTGCTCCGTACTTTGATCGGCCTTGTTTTCGATTAGCTGCTCCCGCGGTATCAAGCACGCCTCTTACTATATGATAGCGCACTCCCGGAAGATCTTTAACGCGACCTCCGCGAATCATCACAATTGAATGTTCTTGCAAATTATGTCCAATCCCTGGAATATAGGCGGTCACTTCCATTCCATTTGTGAGACGTACACGGGCAATTTTTCGCAAAGCTGAGTTAGGTTTTTTGGGAGTAGTAGTTGAAACCTTGATACACACTCCCCGCTTAAACGGACCGGCGGTGTCTGTTGGTCTGTTTTGAATAGTATTAAAAACATATTTAAAAGCCGGTGTTTTGCTTTTATTCTCCGTAGTTTTTCTCGGTTTTCTTTTCAACTGATTGATTGTTGGCATATAAAATAAAAAACATTAATTAAAAAACGAAACATCTTGGGTTTTAAAATTGCCCAGTGAAATAATCTTAATTGATTGAGTTTATTATGTCAATAGCTAGTCTTGACATAGCTTGGCATTTTTAGTTTTGAACTTTCGGAATTTTCATCTCCCCTAAATTTCCAACCAAAATACTGCGTGCCGGCTCGAGAATGTTTTTGGTCATGGATTTTTCTTTTTGAATTTTTCCAATGAGATCGTCTATGTCGCGATTGATATTTCTGGCGATATTTTTGAGAAGTTGATTTTTTAGGCGTGCTGGCCAAGGACTGAGATTTATCGCATCATAAAGCATTTTTTGGATTTTGATTACTTTTAGTTTAGCTTCTAAGAAATTATAGGTAGATTTTTTAGTAATAAGTTTGTCTTGATAATAATGCTCGACATTTTTTATTATCGAATCAATAGTTGGATGAATTGTGAAATTCAGTGATTCCTCGGCAGAATTTCCCGCCTTATCCTCGGCTGATATTTTCAAACTGTATTCCCCCTTTTCCACATATGACGCGTCGATTTTATCTTGAGAAAACATTTCACCGTTCAAAAATATTTTTGTTTTTTCTTCGTCCACGCCAGAAGAATCGTCAGTGATGACAAACTCTATCGGGATAGTTTCATCGCTTGGATATATTTTGTTTTCTGGACTGGAAATATTTATTGCTGGAGATGTAGTGTCTTCATTATTTCCTTCCCCTGTATCTATTTCATCCTGCGAAACTTCAATTATTTTTTCTTCTTGTATTCCATTTTCCGCAGTGCCACTTATTTCACCCATGATTTCACTAGCTGTGCCATTTTCATCCTCTGTTATTTTCGCCATCTCAATTCTATATTCTCCATTGCCCGTGCCCTCGGTGATAATTTTATACTCGCCATCTTCCGGATTAGGAATGGTCAAAAATTCATTTTCTGTGTCAAAGCCAGAATAATAGGCACCATCGATTTGATTATTTTCATCCAAATGATTTATGTTTTTGCCTGCCCATTTTCCGCCTGGAGAAATTACTTGAATGTCGATGGGGGAGAAAACAAAGAAACCTAAAATTTTATCAATACTAAAAAATGGCACGTCTTTTTGTGCGTCATTTCCAGTTATCTTTTTAAAGACAGTCTTTGCCGTCTTGTCTGGTAATTTTGCATGTGAAAAATTTGTTTCAACTTGCTCATCAGAAAAAATATTTTCCGATGATATTTTTGGAACGGTGCCATCCCCTTTTCCATATTCCAAACCATGATCACCAAGAAGTGCATCAAAATTTTCTGGTATGCCGTGTGCCCACAAAGAGTTTTCATCAACTGAAGGTTTGCCAACTCTTATTTTTGTAATTGTCTTGTCACTGTCTAATTTTCCTGTGATATTTGTCACTACCACTGAATTCATTTTTATGATGTTTTCCGGAGCGTTTAGATTATCTAAAAAAATATTTTTTGGATAATGTTCATCGTCTGCATATGATCGCATTTTTTGGGAAGCTATATCATACAAATAATCATAAACTGGTAGAAGTTCTTGCACTGATTTGATTGGTTGATTGTGCAAATATTTGAAAATACTATCAAAGCCAGCTTCCTTGGCTTCCTGCTTGAAAATAAACCAGGATATTAGATCTGTTATTGATGAATCGGAAGGCGGTATTTTTCCACCATCCCACATCAAATAATCTTCTGGCGCACCAGCATTGGGCGTTCCAAGCATTACCAATTGGTCGATGTCGCCTTGATAATTTTCTGATTCGATATATTCGCGTGTCAAAAGTCCGCCCATTGAATGAGCCACCACATCCACTTTTGGCCAATTGCTATTAGCTGTTTTTATTTCTTGAATCTTTTGCTTGAGTAAAAGCGCAGTGTTGAAATTACTATCGCGCCATTGATAGGGAAAAACAAAAAGGTCTTTGTCTTTTTCATAGCCATTTTTTTCGAAAGTTTCAATTAAACTATCATAAGTTTTGAAAATTGGGTCAGCTTTCCAATCGCCGCCATCAGTTATTTTCCAAGAACCTAAAATTCCCGGTACGATAATTACCGGATCATGAAATTGTTCTTTGGTTAAAAAAGGTTCGGAACCTATAGAGCCCGACAGCTTATCATAATAACAATTTTCTTGAGAATTATAGGTATAGCATTCTTTCGAAGGTCCCCCTTCAGAATTCCACCAATTAAACCTTGCGTCTAATGAATACGGTAAATTACTTTCATTGTATATGTCAGATTCATTATTAATAAAAGATGATCGCTGTACTCTAACTTTTTGCGAATCTGCTGTATTTTCCAAACCTAGCGCCATTTTGTTGTCGTGAAATTTTGTTCCTTGAACCTCCAGTTCGCCGTTCTTAACTAAAAGACCCGCCTCGTAATTGTTAGCATAGGCGGTGTTTATGAATTTTAAATTATTCTCCACTTGATAAGCGACCAGACCACCTCCGCTAATGTCAGCATTTTTGAAAATAGCTTTTCCTCCTCCATCAATGTTTATTGAGTATCCGCCGGAAGATTCACTTTTTTTGAAATAGACTGGATGCTCAATTGTTCCATTGACAAATAAATTTCCCAACACAACCAAGCGTGGCCAATCTTCTCCGAAAGTTATCGTGGCATTATTTTTAATGATAAGGGTTGCCCCTGGTTGAATAGTAAGTGTTCCATCAATTGTATGATTTTCATTCCAAGTGATATTTCCAACTATTTCATTTTCCGCCGCTTTGGAGAAATTCAAAACTCCTCTGATATCTACAGGCGTAATCAAGGTAAAAATTATTATTAAGATTATAATACGATATAAGTTTTTTCTAATTATTTTCATTGTTTTATTTTTTGTTTTTAAAATATTTAACAATTAGGTATATATTTAAAAGAGGCCAAAAGAAAATAATGACGTATTGAAACCATTCAATATGATATGTAAGAAAAATAAGAGATCTCGAAAGAATTAGTAAAAAAAAGAATATATTAGCTAATATTGAAAAAATGGCTCCTGATAAAAACACATTCTTTAGTTTTAAGAATACAAGTAAAGATATTGCAAGAAATATAACACAGAAAATAAACGCCAACAATAAATCACTGGGACAATTTAAATATAAACACATACTTTTTCTCCCTCAACCTCCCGCAAAAATTATAAATTATAATTCTGGCCTGAGGCGAGTTTTTTTAATTTTTATTTTAATTTTTACATTTTTATTATATTACAACTTCTTTTTTCTCGCCACAACAAAAATTACCTTATCCTTTTTTGACTGTTTTTTTTCAACGCTTTAATATGTTTTTCTGGTGGTAAATTTTCCGGCATTGTTCCTCCTATTTCCCTTATCACATTTCTCACTTTTCGTCCCACTTTAAAATGAGTCGCGTTGGCTAAATTTTCTCCAATAATATTTTCTTTGTTGATCTTGCCATCTGTTTGCGTAATGCGAAACAAATTAGCCGCCAATTCTGTGGAGCCTGCCCTATCCAAAATATCATCTTGACCAATTTTTTTCTTCTTTCTAATTTCACTGGCAGTTAATTCATATAACCCAAGATAACCATAGTTATTAAATCTTCCAAAATTACTCACGCCGGCTTTTTTGGCAGTATCAAAAAGTTTATTGTTGTGAATTTTGACTTCACCTCGAATGAATAATCTTTTTTGATTTTGATCAAGTTGTTGAAAAATTTCCTGTTTTCTAGTTTGCACCGCAAAATATGTTTGCGCCATAGCGATCTCTATTTTTTTTGAATCTCCATTTTGAGCAATGAGATAGCAAGCATAACGATCTAATTTCCAATCACGCACTTTTCTTTTTGTGCTTGAACCAATCCAGACCATTTTACTGACGCCGGTAAAATGGTCACCCACTGCTTGAGCACTGTTAATACAAGCCCTTTTTGCCCTTGCAATTACTTCTTCAGACTATAAATTATTGGCAACTCTTGGGCTGTGGATAACTTCGCCTCCCCTCTCCCAAAAAACCACCCGAGGGTGGTTTTTGAAAAAAGTGTTACTTAACGGATTACTGAACAAAAATTTATATAAGTAATTAATTACGTAATTAAATCCTTACTTCTCTATTTATAAATAAGTTCTTCTTCCGCTTTAGCATAAAGATTTTTCTGAAATCCAAAAAACATTTTGCGGATTTTCTCAACATCACCAAGTGATTGTTCAGCATTAGCAATCGCGTGATATTTCAAATTCAAAAGAATTGGCAATTTTTCTTCATCAAGTTCTTCCACTCCTTTTTCTTCGTATTTATTCAAAACAAAATCCAAAAATTCTTTTTGTTTTTCATCCAATTTTTCAAAAATCTTATTCTTTGATTGCTTCACTCTTTGCACTCTGGAAATTGTCGGCGTTAAAAAAGAGATATAAACTAAAACATCAAACAAATCACTTTGCTCGGCGTCAATCATTTTTTGCAATGTCTCCAATTCATTTTTGCCAAAACCAATTTCTGCGATACTGTCCAAAAAAGCTTTGCGAGTTGTTGGATTTGACCAAATTTTTCTCAATTCTTCTTCGCTTTTGAAAAACTCCGGCATTGCACCAAACATATTATCCATAAATTCCTCCACAGAAATTGGCTTGCCATCTGCGCTCCAAAATGAAGTAGAAATCATATGTTGAATTTCTCGTTCTTTGCCGTCGCGTAATTTTATTTTCAATTTTCTTTTTGGTTCTTCTTGATTTTCATCTTTCATAATCAAGCTCATATCTTTTGCTTCTTTTGGATATTCAAACTCTTTTGACTCTTTTTCTGTGGTTTCGTCTATTGGATCACCATCCCATTCGGGATCAGAAAAATGATGATAGGCATCCACAAAATCATAAATCGTAAAATATTCCTTTCCATCAAAAAGTCTGGTTCCGCGTCCAATAATTTGCTTAAATTCAATCATTGAATTTACCGGTCGCATCAAAACAATATTCCTAACATTTCGCGCATCCACTCCGGTGGAAAGTTTTTGTGAGGTTGTTAAAATTGTTGGAATAGTTTTTTCATTGTCCTGAAAGTCCCTCAAAAATTGATCTCCGCGCGCGCCATCATTAGCCGTCACCCGCACGCAATAATTTGGATCCTTGCTATCTTTCATTTGATTTATCAAATCACGAACAGCCAAAGCATGATCTTGCGTGGCGCAAAAGATAATAGTTTTTTCATTTTGATTTATCTCATCTAATAGTATGCGCACCCTTTTTGCTTCACGCTCTTTGATGGTAATAATTCTGTTAAAATCTGCCTCTTCGTAAATCTTTCCTTCTTCCACTTCCCCTTCTACTATTTGATCATCCGAAGTATAAACATATTCATCCAACGTAGTCTGAATTATTTTCACCTTAAATGGCGTCAAAAAACCGTCATTCACTCCTTCTTTGAGTGAATAAACATAAACCGGTTCACCAAAATATTTGTATGTATCCACATTGTCTTTTCGCTTTGGCGTGGCAGTAAGTCCGAGTTGGACTGCTGGCGAAAAATATTCCAAAATTCCTCGCCAATTACCTTCGTCATTGGCTCCGCCCCTGTGACATTCATCAATAATGATAAAATCAAAAAAGTCTGCCGGATAATCTCCAAAATATGGTGTTCCATTCGAACCACTCATAAAAGTTTGAAAGATTGTAAAATACACGCTACCACTCATCGGCACTCCACCCTTTTTACGAATGTCCAACGGATTAATTCGCACCAATGCATCTTCTGAAAAAGCAGAAAAAGCATTGAAAGCCTGATCGGCTAAAATATTTCTATCAGCTAAAAATAAAATTCGTGGTCGGCGCGCGCCATCTCGCTTCAAAGTCCAACGAGTTTGAAAAAGCTTCCAGGCAATTTGAAAAGCAACAAAAGTTTTTCCGGTTCCCGTCGCCAAAGTCAAAAGCACCCGATTTTTTTCTTCGGCAATACAATTCATTACATTATTCACCGCAATCTCTTGATAGTATCTCGGTTTTTTTCCGCTTCCACCATCCTCAAACAAAACATTGTTGAATTTTTCTTTCCACTCATTTTGATCTGTAAAAGTTTTGTTCCAAAGTTCATCAGGCGTAGGAAAATCAATCACACTTCTTTCTTCCCCAGTTGCTAATGACATTTCATAAATCTCTTTGCCGTTAGTAGAATATGCATAATCAATTTGCAATTTTTGCGCGTATGCTTTAGCCTGCGCCACCCCCTCACCCACTTCCAAATTTTGAGCCTTCGCTTCAATCACGCCAATCTTTTGATTTTTATAAACCAAAACATAATCGGCAATCTCAGGCTTCGCGCGCAGTCCACCAGTTTGAATTTTTCCTTCGGTTATGCGAAATTCTCGCAAGACTTTTGATCCTTCAATTTCTCCCCAACCACTCGCTTTGAGTTTTGGGTCGATATATTCAGCTCTTGTTTCTGATTCGTTCATATATGATTATTTGAAATAATTATTGACCGCATCTTCAAATTGCTCAATAAAAATCTGTTTAAAATAAGCAAGATTATTTATTTCATAGAATAATATAACAGCTTTTTTGTACTCTTCAACATCCACAATTCTATAAGAAAGCGGTATTGAGTGATGTGCTAATAAAATAGCATTGGAAATCATCCGCGAAGTCCTTTTATTTCCATCTTCAAAAATTTGAATATAAGCGATAAGAATTGAAATCAAAAAGGCCTTTTCAAAAAATGACTCCTTCTTATTGATCAAATCAACCATATTTTTCAACGCTTCTTTGATTTGTGGTTCATTATCCAAGGGTCTATATTTAGTTCCGGTAATGCCAACTCCGGCTTTTCTGATATTTTTGATTATTCCAAGTTTTTTTGTTAAAACAGAATGAACATATTCAACATCAGCTGATCGTAATTTAATAAAACGCTCTCTGTTTTGAATTGCCTCATTAAAAGCATCCTTATGATTGAGGATCATTTGAGTCTCTTCTTTGGTTTTTCCTTCCCCGATAACATTATTTTTAATCAAGGCTTCCGTGCCCAAGAGTGAATAAGTATTTCCCTCAATAGCTGATGACTTCCAAGAAAATTCAATCATGATTCTTTCAAATTCCTTGTTGATAAGAGTTTGACTGTCGTATTTTGAAAAATTTTTAACAAATTCTCTTTGCAAACTTTCCAACTTCTCTTTTTCTTCAACGGTGAAAATATCATTCTCTAATATGGAAAATATTTCATAATTAAAACTTTCTTTTACATCTCTTTTTAAATATGGAATATTAAAATATTTTTCAACATCAACCTCTTTCAGTATCTTATAATTTTCAGATAAAGAATAGACCACAAAAGCTCCAGCACCGCTTTTTTGCAAAAAATTTTGTGTACATAAAAAAGACAGGTCTCTGGTAATTGTTTCTCTGGAATATTTATCATCAAAAAAAGCAACCAGCTCTTTATTTTGGAAAGAATGATTTTTTTTGGCAAATTCTATAATTTGTTGTTGTCTTTTATTCATAAGTACATCTTATCATCATTGCGTCATTTTTTCAAGCCCATTGCGTCATTTATAATAGAAATACGCTTAAAACCTATCCCTTAAGCCTTTTGATTGCGTCATAACTAATCCACCGTATGCGACATTTTTACAATTCCCCCGCAAAGGCTTTCTTGAGCACCGATTTTTTCAACTCCTCCAAATCTGCCAGTTTTTGCTGATAAATCGCTTCCAGTTTTTTCGTTTCGGCGGAAAGCGCGTCAAGTTTGGCAACGATGGATTTTTGTTCTTTTAACGATGGGATTGGAATTACCAAGGATGATAAAGCTACCTGATTCAAACTCTTAATGTTTATACCTGTTCCACTTTCGATAAGATGCTTTTTGGCTATTTTAGATTTTAAATAGTGACATATGTATTGTGCAAAATTTCTGTTTGAAATTAATCTAATTCTTATCGTAAATCCAGAATGTGAAATTTTCTCAATAACCCTTCCTGCTAACATGCATCTACCAATTAATTTTGGATTTCCATTTGAACGAACAGTTAAAATATCATTTTCCCTTAAATAATCTGTCTCATTTAATTTTCCATCAATCGTCACCGATTCCAAATTTTCTAGCGGAATCCAAAAATTTTTCTGAAAATCTTTCACTCCAACTATTTTTATTGTTTCTCCCCTACTTCTCTTTGTAAAGTTCATTCCGTTTCTGAAAGTAGCGATTTCTCCCAAAGTTTTATCATCCCAATTATTCCCTGAACTTATAAAAATATTTTCTAAATATAATTCAAAAAGTTCCTTAGAATTTTGCAAATTTTTCTGAGCATTTTCTTTCGCCTTTTCAATATTTTCAAAAACCACATCCAAAATTTTAACAATACGGTGTTGTTCGGGGAGGGGTGGGAATGGGATTTCAATACTTTTGTATAATTTTGAATCGAGATTTCTAATTCCAGTAGAGTGACTTTGCATTTTTTCAGTAATACCAGAAATATAAGAAAAAAATAAAAATCGATGCAGAAAATTAAAATCTAATTCCCTTGAATTTTTAATTCTTATCGCAGAAGTGAAATTACTGAAAGAGAAATCACCGTCTTTTTTATTAAAAATAACAACACGCCCCACTGGTTGCTTTGGTCCTCCACCAGATTTTTCGAGAATAATGTCACCATAAATCAATTTTCTATTTTCAAATTGTTTTTTTTCAACTTCTAAATAAGCAATGTCGGAATCATCCAAATTACCTTCTCTTGTAAAATTTGTATTTCTTATAACTCCGACTTTAATATACGGAGGATTTTTACCCCTCCATAATCCATTATAAAAATCACAAACTTCGCCGAGTTTTTTTGTTTGCCAGTTAGTTTTCATAATTAAAATAATCTTTTTTTCTAAAACTAAAATATAAAACAGGATAAAAAATAATTCTAAACCATTTTGGTTTAGGAGTAATTTTTTGTATTAAAGCCGAATTTTTCCCCTCATCAATTTTTACTTTAAAAAATACACAAAATGAGTTGTTGCCGAATAATTTTCCAAATTTAATAAAATTATTTTTCAAGACATATCCCGCCTCACTCGTTCCCATTGTTCCCAGCCCAGCCAAAATAAAGACGGGTTTTTTAGATTCTCTATCGAATGTTTTCTGTATTACACCTGCATCATTCGGCAAATAAGCATCAAAGCTAATATTCGTATTTTTTACCTTTAAAATTGTATTGTCTAACTCAAAAAGTATTGGACTACATCTTTCAATCAACTTATGCGTTTTAGGATTAAACCCAACTGAAAATATAGGATCTGACCAAATATTCCAATCATTTATCAAATCTCCAATAAAAATATTTTTTGTTTTATTAACAAGTCCTAAGATATTAAAAACATCAGCGACGCATTCACTATCAGCGCAAGAAGATACCGGATCAATATTTAATTTTTTCTGTATCCCAAGATTGGTATGATTATTTGGGGTTGGTTGAGGGAAACGGGTAACATATTTTGGATTACTTTTTAAATTCCAATTATCATCCGCACTAGACATTTGGGAGTGAAATATAAAAACACGAGAATCTTTGTCAATATAATCTTTAAAAACTAATCGAGATGGTCTTATTTTATCCCACCATTTTAATAGTTTAATGCCCAAAAAAATCATTATAGGAATTAAAAAGGAACTAAAAATAACATCCTGCCAAACAGATTTATCGTCAACGCCAGTAAAACTTAATAGGGTTGTAATTTTATCCCACATATTTTTTCTATTTTTTTCTTTGCCAAATCATAAATCAGCTTCTTTTTCTCCAGTTACTCTAGCTAAAATCATTATTAATTCTTTTACCTTACTATCTGTGACATTTTTAAAATAATTTTTTAGATTATTTTTACAGAAATTTATTACAAATGCCAGCCCTTTCTGTATATTTAGATATATCTCTAAATCACCTTCTTTTAGTATATACATCTTGTTCGCGTATTCATTTTCTATCTTTTCAGTGACATCACTGTGATCTGTTTTGAATTGAGTAGCTAGCTGTACTGTATTGATCTTTATCTTCGTTTCTGTGGGATAAAACTTCCAGGCATAATCTAAATCCGTGATAATAAATACTTCCAGCCCAAAAGAATCAAATAAGTTGTGCCATACCTCATAATTGCCCTTGCCTTCTATATCCAGAACAGTTATATCTTGAGCTATGCCCTTTTTGATTTTTTCTTCTATTTCACCAAGAACGGCACGATAAAAATATCTATCATCTTCTCCTTCAACAAGCAAAACTTTACTGCCAAAAAAAGCGTGTGTAGATCTCTTGTTGTCAAGTATTTTCACAAGCCATTTTTGTTCCTGAGAAATAGTCGGCTGATTTATCTTTGTATAACCCTCCTCGTTTATAGAAAGACGAATAACGCTACTTATCGTCTCCGAGCTTATAAGAGACTCCGAATGCGTAACTAAAATGTATTGGCATCCTTGTTCTTTGTTTAATTTCTCAATAACTCTTAGATATTCATTTTGAAACTGATAATGTAAGTGTATTTCCGGTTCATCTATGATAACCAAACCACCTTTTAAATTTCCTCTTCCATACGCTTCAAAAACAAGATGTATAATTGCTTTCTGGCCAGCACTTAATGAGTTTATATCAGCAACTGCCTTATTCCGCTTTATGTCTATAAACGAAAAGTCAAAATTCCATCGAGATACATCCATAAGTTTTATTTCGACCTTTAAATTTACTAATTTTATCTTTTCGTTAATTAATTTTATAAATTCAAGTTGATTTGATGCTTTCTCGCATTCCTTCTCATCTTTTTTAGTTTTAATCAACCCAAAACATTCACCCGCCATTCGCAATCTAACCAAAGTAAAGACTGATGGCTCTCCGTTCTCTGTTGAGTTTGTGCTTTTTGAATACTCAATTGTTTTTAATTGTTGAATTTGTTTTTCAGCAGTATTTCCTGCACCCAAAGAAGCGCTAGTGGAGTATGTATTATAATTTCTATAACTTCCGATTAAGGCAAAGGATTCTGCAAGATTACCAATTTGATTTTCTGAGTTTTCTTCATTATATATTTCAATAACTTCCTTATATAAATTATAACCTGTGAGATAAGTAAAACCTATATCTTGATTAGTTTGTGTTGTATAAGTTTTACTTGCACTGTCTAACTCAATATCTATTTGATATTCATTTTGATAAGCTTCGTCAGCAAACATTTGCTCGGCAGAATATACGCCGATAATTGGAGATAGCTTTATTTTATTGTCCTGCAAGAATTTTATATTTGCTCGATCGATATCATCAATCTCAATCACTATTCTTATTTTTTGTGTCTTAGTTTCAAAATCATAGTTTCTTTCTAAACGAAAATCCCTATAGTATTGTATATTGTTCATCTTTGCTAAAATTGTTTTCTTTTGATTGGAATCTATATTAGTTCTTTGACTATAGAGGTCACTATTTCGATTGTATGGTACAAAAAGAACTCTTCTGAAAATGAAGTTGATTACCTCGAGCGCGGTCGACTTTCCCGCACCATTTTGACCGATTAAGATGTTAAAATTTTTATCAAATGAAATTTTGGGTGCATTGGCAATATCTTCAACATACTTGAAGCTCCAGATATTAGATATCTGTAGTGATTTTATCTTCATATCTTTTTCTTTATTTCACTTAAAATATTCAAACTTTCGTAATCTAGCCTTTTCATCTCCTCCAAAATCTCCTTCGGCTCTCTCAAAATATTTTCTTCTTTTTTATTCGGATTTTTGACAGAGAGATCAAAAGTTTTTTGATCTATTTTTGAAACATCCAGTGACCACGAATTGGCGCTGTTCGCTTTGGTTTTTTGAAGTTTCACAAATTCTTCCAAATCTTTTTCGTTCAAAGAATTAGTTTTGCCAAGATTACGATCTAGATTCAATTGATAGAACCAAACTTTTTTAGTGGGAACTCCCTTGTCAAAAAACAAGATCACAGTTTTCACTCCCGCTCCTTGAAAAGCGCCACCGGGTAAATCCAAAACTGAATGCAGATTGCAATTTTCCAAAAGCAACTTGCGAAGCGAAACAGAAGCATTGTCCGTATTGGAAAGAAAAGTATTTTTAATGACAATTCCCGCTCGTCCGCCGGCTTTCAAAATCTTGATAAAATGTTGCAAAAAAAGAAATGCCGTTTCACCGGTTCTGATGGGAAAATTCTGTTGAATTTCTTTGCCAATGCCTGCACCAAAAGGCGGATTGGCCAAAATCACATCATAACGATCTTTTTCTTGAATGTCATTGATGTTTTCCGCCAAAGTATTCATATGCCTGATGTTCGGCGCTTCAACGCCGTGCAAAATCATATTCATTATCCCGATAATATATGCCAAACCTTTGATCTCTTTGCCAAAAAAAGTTTTGTTTTGCAAAATATCCATTTCCTTGGAAGAAAGTTTGGATTGATTTTGGGTCAGATAATTATAGGCTTCCACTAAAAATCCGGCTGATCCGCAAGCGCCGTCATAGATTGTTTCGCCAATTTTCGGATTAACTGTTCTCACAATAGTTCTGATGAGCGGACGAGGGGTATAATATTCTCCACCATTTCGCCCAGCATTTCCCATTTTGGCAATCTTGGCTTCATAGAGATGAGAGAGCTCATGTTTTTCTTCATAAAGCCGAAAATGCATTCCGTCCACCACATTCAAAATCTCTCGCAGTTTATATCCGCTGGAAATTTTGTTTTTTAGCTCATGAAAAATTTCCCCAATTTTATATTCAATAGTGCTCGATTCTTCCGATCTGAATTTTTTGAGATAGGGAAAAAGTTTGTTATTCACAAAATCATTCAAATCCGCATCCAGTGCTTTATGATGATCCAACTTGCCATTTGCATCTTTCGGACAAGCCCAAGCATTCCAACGAAATTCACTCGATAAAATATATTTATATTTCTTGCCAGCTAAAGCGCTTTCCGTCTTTTTCGTTTCTTCCAAATCATCCAGATATTTCAAAAACAAAATCCATGAAGTCTGCTCCACATAATCCAATTCCGTTCCGCAACCGGAATCAGTATGGAGAATATTGTCTATATTTTTGAATGATTGCTCAAACATACTTTGTCTAAATAATTACGTAATTATACTATACCCCCATCTCCTAATAAATCAAAAAAACGCAACCTATTATTCCGCTCTTGTTTCTGATTCATTCATAAAAATTTTATTGCAACTAATATTCTCCCAATATTTTTAAAATCTTTTCCGAAAGACAGCTAAATTCTTTTTGCGATTGTTCCAAATTTTCTTTTGTTCCTCTTATATTTTCAAAACCATCGATAATTGGATCAAGATTAAAAATAGCCTTATTTTTGATTTGTGCTAACGGAGATAATTGTCCAAAGTCTTTAATCAAGGCCAATTCCACCTTCCATGATTTTTCAACTAGACCATTACGACAATGTTTTTCTGATAAATACTTTTTAATATGTAATGGGATTTTTTCAATCCATTCTTCATTGCTTTTGATAGGTTTTTTTGAATATTGATTGTATGAATTTATTACATAACCTATAAACAAACCTTCGCCATCCAGAACTTTGTTATGAGGAATTCCCTTGTCCTTTGCCAAAACTCGGGCAGTTTTTTTCCAATTATCTTTCCATTCCTCAAAAGTATTTCCTAAATTTTCAATGCCTTGAACGGAAAAAGCGTCTGGCATCAATGGTGTGATAAAATAATCAGAACCTAAGAATATTACCCTGTTTAAGAGATTGAGATTTGGAGATGTATCGATAATAAAAAGGTCAATTTCTTCATCTAACCCTTTTTCAGTTAGAAATCTATCAATAGCGCTTGTGATAAAAAATCCTCGTTCAACGCCTTGTGCCGACTCTCCATAAGATGAGATTAGAGAATTTTCATATTGAGACAATTTAAGACTACCTGCTAAAATAAATAGATTATCATTAGTTCCAATTTTTTCAAAATTAACATTCTTGTCTATATCAGTGCCACCCTTAATGATACCTTCGAGAACTGTATAGATTGTTTTTTGATTATCAGAGAACAGATTTTTTTCAAACATGCCAAGTGCCAGCCTAGATAAATTACACTGAGGATCTAAATCCACCAAAACAGTTTTGTATCCCATCTCTGAAAACTTAACCGCACAATTAAAAGCCAGTGTAGTTTTGCCTACTCCGCCTTTATTATTGGCAAATAGAAGTTTTTTCGTCCTAGCAAATTTCATATTCCAATTATAACAGATATTTATCTTTTTACAATTTTATCCGCTGAATTTTCTAAATGAAATATTTTCTATCTTCAGTTTTCAAATTTCGGGATTTTGTTTTCGGCGGGTCGACCGGCTTTTTTCCAGGCAGAAAATGTGTTAAATCTTGCATAATCAATTGTGATGATTTTTTCCTTAACTTCACTTTTTCTGCAAGTTCGTGAAAAATAAACTATATATTCAGGTTTTTTTATCCAACTTAATGAATCCGCCAATTCAAAAAGATCACAAACGACCTTATCTGTTTTATCCTCAAAATCAGAAAAAGTACCGACTTCAAAAATCATTTTGACATTTCCTTTTTCACTATTCACAATCACATCAGCCTCGATATAGTGCTTGCCTTCTTTTGGACCAACTTTCACATATCGACCAAATTCAATAAGATTTAATGGATATTTATGTTTTTCAACCAGCTCCACATAGAGTTGAGCTTTGATAAGATTTTCTTCTTGTTCTTTTGATTCCTGTTTATCTCCCGATAGATATACCACCCGTGATTCATCACGGATAATCAAAGTTTTGGCAAAAACTTGCGAGGCGTATTTTCTTTCACCTCTATCAGACAAACAAAATCCTTTGCTATTATTTTTATTTTCCAAAAGCGATTCAAATTTTTCTGCTGAAAGAACTACCATCTTAGGACATCCTCTTTCTGTGAGGGTATAATATGTACCATCTTTTTGCACTTCTTCGGCAATATTAAAAATATTTTTTCTAGCCGATGTAATCGACAAAGTTGTTTTTGTACGCATCTTTTATTTTAAATTTAGAAGTTATGCGTACATAATAGCGTACATAGCATTTTATAGCAAGCCCTCGCATTTCAAACTCAAAAAAGAATTTTCGCTCACAATCACATGATCGATTATTTCTATGCCCAAAATATTACCAGCCTCAACTAGGCGTTTTGTGACTTTTAAATCATCCTCGGAAGGATTAACATCGCCCGAAGGATGGTTATGACAAATTATTATTTGCGCAGCACAATGGCGAATAGCTGGTTCAAAAACTTCCCGCGGATGAATCAAGTTGGCGTTGAGAATTCCCACGGAAATAATTTCTCGTTGAATTTTTTGATTACGCGTATCTAGATAGAAAACTACAAAATGTTCTTTTTTATTATCTCGGATATCTTTCAAGTTTTCCCAAGCATCACGCGGAGACAAAATCAATTCAGTTTTTTTGCCATTTAAAAATCTCCTTCCCAACTCAAAACAAGCCAGGATTTCTGCTGACTTAACTGGGCCAAGTCCGAAAGTTTCTTTCAGCTCAGAAAAATTCGCTTTGGAAAAACCTTCCTTGCCAAATTTTCTGATAATTTTTTTCGAAATTTCGACCACATTGGCATCCTTGTTGCCAGTTCGAAGCAAAATTGCCAAAAGCTCTGCATCAGACAATTTTTCTGGTCCATATTTTTCCATTTTTTCCCGCGGTCGATCAACGCGCGGAAGATCTTTTATTTTTGACATAATGATATTATACCACTAAAAAATATTTCTGCAAGTTTCTATATTTATTTCTCTTCCTTTTTATCCTTCAAAAGACTTACTAAATATAAACTTACAAAGACTACTCCCAGGGTAATAATAACTGCATAGATAAACTTCGCCCATAGACTGTTTTGCTCTAGTGGGAAAAAATATTCAATGGACGATTTAATGGCATCGTTCCAGGCAAAACCAGCCACCAGCCCCAAGGCGGCTGTAATATAGCCAGCAATTTTGTTCCTTACTTCTCGATTGATGTCGGAAACTTGTTGTCTAATTTTTTTCATAGTTTTAGTTTTACGAAATACGAAATTAATACTAAATACGAAAGTACGAAAAAAATTATTCTTTTATTTTCGTATTTCGCTCATTTCGTAGTTCGTAAATATTTAATATATACTCAAAAACTTTCCCCGCTGTCATAGCATAAACATTGTGCTCTCCAAAACGAGACGTGAAAAATTCTTGTGTTTTATTATTATGTTTTAACCAAAACTTTTGTCCGCATTCCTGCTTTTCAATTTTTTCAATTTGAAAAATTCCTGCTTTTTCAGTTTTACCAAAAAATTCCACTCTCGCTTTAGTTTTTTTAGATAAGCTTCTCACTCGCGCATTATCATAATTCAAAATTAACGCGCCATCTTTTTTGGTACGTCGAGCCAGATATCGATATTCCAAAAACAAATTTTCCATTCCGGAAAAAGATTCAACATAGCGCTGATTAATTTCCGAAATGATGGAAATTTTTGGCCTCACAATTGAAAGTAGATAACGCATATCCCCTTTCTCGGAAACACCCAACTCCAAAACTAAATACTCTGGAAAGTTTTTTTGAAAAATTGCCAGAAAGGCTTGGAGAATAATTGGAAGCCATGCGCGATAGGAATTATATCCACTTTCAACATTAAGAATTGCCAAGGGTAAACCGATTTCGGTGTTGAAATTTTTTGGGTTAGCTCGCACTGTTTTTCCTTTTTCCTCCAAAATTTTTCGGATTTCATCTCGAATGAAAGTTTTGTTGGAACTGCCGGAAATTGCGATAACTTTGGGACGATGAACAGCCAAGACTATTTTTGTCACATATTTCAGATAATATTTTAGAATTGTTTTGCAAAAAAATTTCATAGTTTTTATAAAAATATCTTTTCCATTCTATCAAACGCTCGGTTGATGTCGTGTTCGGTTCGGCCAAAACTAAGGCGGATATGGTCTTCGCCACTTGGACCGAAAGCCACTCCTGGGACAACTGCCACCTGTGCTTTTTCCAACAGCCAAAAAGCAAATTTAAACGAAAAACTTTCCGGTGCTTCGAGCGAGCTAAAATCAAAATCCTTTTTTATTATTTTTGGAAAAACATAATAGGCACTTTCCGGTCGGACATAGCTAAAAATATGTTTCAATTTATCGAGGCGCGCGCAAATCAAATTCCGTCGTTTCAAATATTGTTCATTGAAAAAAATCACATCTTTTTGCGCCATCTCTAGCGCTCCCATGGCGCCGTATTGAGAAATGACTGGGGCGCAAGTGACCAGCGAGTCATGTACTTTCAAAATTTCACAAGCGACACTTTCGTCGCAGTGAAGGTATCCCACGCGATACCCCGTCATGGCATATGATTTGGAAAAACTAAACAATCGAATAACCCTCTTTCGCAGTTCAGGAACTTCCGCCAAACTAAAAATTTTTTCTTTTCTCGCAAAAGTAAAATCCTTATAAACTTCATCTGAAATTAAAAACAAATTATGTTTTTTAGCTAACTCCGCCAAACCCAAAAGCTGTTTCTTGGAATAGATAGTGCCCGTAGGATTATTAGGATTGCAATAGAAAATCGCTTTAGTTTTGGGCGTGATGGCTTTTTCAAATTTTTCCAACTCAAAACTCCAATCTTTTTCTTCATTGAGTCCCACAAAAACTGGCGTGCAACCGCAAAGCACAATCACTTCGCGATACGACGTGTAGGTCGGCTCAGGGATAATTATCTCATCTCCTGAATTAGTAATCGCCAAAAGTGTCGCCGTTATTCCTTCAATCGAACCAGCCGTCACAATGATTTCTTTTTCGAAATCATAAAACATATTGTCCTCGGCCAACTTGACTTCGATAAGTTCGCGAAGTTCTGAAAGTCCTGGCGAAAGAGAATACTTGGAAACTACTCCGTTTTTGAGCGCCAGCTCCACGCGCCTTTTTATCCCTGAGGGCGTATCAAAACTTGGCACTCCTTGTGCCAGAGAAATGACATCGGGAAACTTGGACGCCCGAAGCTCCATTTGTTTTATCACTGAAAGTCGAAGATCTTTTGTGCGTTCAAACATTGAAAATTATTTTATGTCTTTAGCTCTTTTTAGTGCGCCAGAAATTAATTTATCCAAGTATTTTGAAAAATTTATACCTGTAGCCGCAGCAGCTTGTGGCGCCAGACTCGTTCCTGTCATTCCGGGGATAGTGTTAATTTCTAAAAAATATAGTTTCCCGTCATTTTTATCCCAGATAAAATCTGCGCGTGCTAAATCCAAGCAACCAATAGCTTTGAAAATTTTCACCGCATATTTTTGAATTTTCTTTCTAATTTCTTCAGGAATTTCTGCCGGACAAACTTCTTTCGAACCGCCCTTTTCATATTTGGCACGATAATCAAACCAGCCGGACACTTGCGGGATAATTTCAATTACTGGCAAAGCTTTGGGTGATTTGTCTCCCATCACCGCCACAGTCAACTCCCGACCTTGGATAAATTGTTCCAACAGAACTTCTTCTCCATATTCCAATGCTGTTTTTATCCCTTCTGCTAATTCTTCTTTTGTGCTAGCTAAACTTGTTCCAACTGATGAACCAAGCTCTGCGGGCTTCACCACTATTGGCAAATTTAGTTTAGCAATAATCTTTTCTAGATTGAATTTTTTATTTCTCAAAACAACCACGTCTTTCGCAATTTTAAGTCCCACTGATTTGGCAATGATTTTTGTTTTTTTCTTGTTCATTGCCAAAGCACTAGCGAGCGTTCCAGAAAAAACATATGGGATCCCAAGCATATCTAACATCCCTTGCAATTTTCCATCTTCCAAATATGTTCCATGTCCAATTGGCAAAACTATATCAATTTTTTCTTCTAGTTCTCCTTGATAAAAATTATTCAAACTTTTTTCTTTATCTTTATCTTCAACAAGAGACTGCGATTGTTCTAGAGTTATCCCGCCTTCCTTTTGAGTATTAGGCAAATTCGTTCGCATATATTCATCCCCCATGCTTCCAATCAGCCACTGCCCCCCCTTAGTTATCGCGATTGGCACAATATTATATTTTTCCTTATCAAGAGCCTCCATCGCCTGATTGGCGGATTTCAAAGAAACCTCGTGTTCACCAGACTTTCCACCAAAGATCACAGCTACGTTGATTTTTTTGCTCATATTAATTTAATCAATTAAATTATTAGGACTTACGCATTTTTCTGAAAATCTATTTATGTAGCCATGACAATGACAGGATTGAAATCTATAATCGCTATCTAAAATCTTAGTTTATTTTTTTGTAATTTCAGCGAACAATAGAGTTGAAGAGAAATGCGTAAGTTCTATTATTATTCAATACAGCAATCAATCGCTTTTCGCACTAATTCTCCAAGTTTGCCCATAAAACCCGCTTTCACTGAATCGTTTTTATGCAAAGCCTGCTCATCAATTTTTTTCACATCATCCGTGCCGATTACTTTCATATTTATTCCCCAAAACAAAGAATAAAGATCATAAGCTTTTTGAAAAAGATTTTGGGCTTCTTCTTTTTTACCCATCCCTTGCTGTTTAGTACCAACCTCCATCAGTCGCATTGAAGCTGCCAACAAATGCTTGGAGATACACCACTCCTCACCCTCAGGATTTTTGACGATTTTTCGAAGCAAGTCCCCTCGCATTTTTCTCACTTCTTGCAAAAGATCAAAATATTCCGGCTTATTCAATTTTGCACCCGTGAAAAAGAAATGCTCTTCAATACTCACCAGATTCATAATGGCAATTGACAAATCCTGATCGGACGAGAGATCGAGCTTGTCCTGCTTTTTCATTGTGTCGACTTTTTCAATTAGTTCGTTGAGATTTTTGATTGGGTTTTCCATATATTTATTTATGAAATTAACAAGTTAGAAAATAAAAAATACCACTTAGAACTCCCAGTATCACAATCGGTACGACAACTTTTTGAAATGGAAAAAAAACTTTGCCATCATTTTTCTTTTTGAGATATGAGTTTATAAATACCGCTATAAGGAAAAAAATGCTACCTAAAATTATCCCCAGTAGTAACTTGTCTATTCCCCAAAGCTTATTAGCCGGATGTCCAATCATTTCACTCTCATATAACGGTCCGATGGTAAAAACATAAAATAGTCCGGCGACTAGGATTTTTCTGAAATAAAATTTTATATTTTTCCTTTTCAGCCAATCAATTGTCCAAATTATCATTGAAATTAAGAGTCCTCCAATCCAAAGGCCGGAAATCGTGTCGTCAATTCCTAGATATTGGGAAAGCCCGACACAAGCACTCACTGCCACCACACACACTGGACAAACCGCTTGTGCTGAGCGGGCAAAAAACAAAAGCATACCTAAAAATAAAAATTTAAAATAATTTTTTTGTATCTTGCCTGCCTGTCCGGTAGGCAGGTATCTTGTATCTTGTATCTTGTTTATCATTTTGTTTTGTCCTTGAAAAATTGTATGACTTCTTCTTGACCCACATAGCATTTATCGTTCTCCCAAAGGAAAGGCACTCCGATTGCTTTTGTGTCAATCCCACACTTGCCGGCTTTTTCTGCGAGCAAGGCAGAATTGGTTTTGTTGTGATAGACTTCCCCTTGCGCAAAATTTACTTTTTCTGCAATTTTATTATCTTCGATATATTTTTCCACAATCTTACAATGAGGACATTCTTGTCCATAGAAAAATATAATTTTTGCATTTTTGTCCACATCGCCACTGGGTTGTCCGCAACCAGACAGAATCAAACCAAATCCCAAAAACACAGCAGTTAAAAAATATTTATTCATTTTTTTATTCATTTTAAGTTATTATGCTAGGCACTAATTATACTAGCATAAAACCTAAAAACACAAAACAGCCCCGATTGCTCGGGGCTGTTTGATTGATTCGCATGTGCGCGTTCGTAGTGCGCTATTCGCATACTAGAATCGGTCTCTTCGTCCACCGAAATCTCGGCCACGTCCATTTCCGCCTCCAAAGCCACCTGTGCGAGGTCGGTCTTCTTTTGGTCGGGCTTCATTAACAGTCAATGCTCGTCCTTCAACTTCTTTTCCATTGAACATGTCAATTGCAGCTGTCGCTTCCGCGTCAGAACTCATCTCAACAAATCCAAAACCTTTGGATCGTCCAGACATTCTGTCGGTGATGATCATTGCTGAAGATACTGTTCCCGCTGCGGAAAACATTTCTTTCAATGCTTCATCATTCACATTGTAGGATAAATTTCCTACGTATAGTTTTTGTGCCATTTTCTTTGTTGCCTTATTTAATTTAAATATTGCAAGGCGACCTCTCTCATATCGCTTGTTCCTTACTTTTTTTAGATAAGGCAAAACTTACTGAGAAGACTTACAACTAAAAAGATTGTAGCTTAAAACAATGAAACCGTCAAATCGATACTAACCGAAAAATTACTGACTATGGAGTAGCTTTCTCTGTATTCTGCGCTACCGGAACTTCATCAGCTTTGGGTTGTTCTGTTTGAGGTTGGTTGACATTATTATCCCTATTTTCCTCCGGCGCTACTGGCGCAACTTCCGGTGGCAATTCCCCTTTTTGCAAAGTGGCATATCCAAAGAAAGCATTGAAACGATTAGACCAAATCAAAACATTGAAATATTTTTCCAAATCAACCGACTTGTCCACTTTATAATTGACGTTTCCTGTGGTTGATTTCATCACACCCAAATCAACTACATCATTCTTATCAAGATTCAAAATTGGTGAAAGATAAATGTGCATATCTTGCCCATTGACCATTTCAAAACCTTCCAGTCGCAAGAAAACATTCCCCCCGCTTTTGACAAAAAGCGCCTTGCCCTTCAAAATTTGTTCCACATTGTTAAATCTGCCCTGAGAAATAATCTCCCCATTGGCCGGAAAAGCTTCATCTAAACTATCGACTTCTATCACCCTACCCGGCTCTTGCGAGTCAGTGGAAATTGAATTCTTCGGCAATGGGCGCGGAGAGTTTTTTATTTTTTTCACCAAAAATATTATCCCAACAATTATAGCTAGGATAATAATTGCAACTAAAATCATACTCGCCACTTTTTTCCAAGTTTTTTTCTGATAGGTTTTGCGCATCACCACCCTTGGCGTTCTCTCCCTTTTGAAAAGATTCATCTTCTTAAATATTTCTGGTTTTTTGATTTTTTTGAAAGGATTGACGATTCTAATCTTTTTTATTTTTGCTATTATATTCCCTATCGCTTTTTCCATCGCTTCTTTTTTGATAATAGTTTTTTTAGTTTTGCTAATTCTTCTAACTTTTATAATTTCTTTTTTCATTTTGTTTTTTTTAAATTATTTCTAAGATAATTATAATTCAAAAACAAAAAAATTACCAGAATCATTCAAAATTGATTAAGCCTTGATTTATTTGAAATGTTTGATATAATCAACCAGTGAGGTTTTTTGATAGTTCTTTTAAAAAAGAACTATTTTAAAAATCCACAATTAACAACTAAATATTCCGCGATAGCTCAATGGTAGAGCAGTTGACTGTTAATCAATTGGTTCCAGGTTCGAGTCCTGGTCGCGGAGCTAGTGCTAAAAGAGACTTACTTGAGTCTCTTTTTGCTTTTTAGGATTGACTTATTTTAAACCATCTGGTAATCTTTCATATTGGAACTTTAAAAAATAAATAATGAATTTATAATTAGGCAATTAAACGATGTCAATTTATTAAAATATAAAGGGGAGAGATGATAATGAAAATTATAACTGACTATTTAAATGAGGCGAGCGTAGATAAAGAACCTTTACCTGAATACACTGGTGAAGGAATCACTTTCGATGACAGTATCTTTCAGCGATGTTTTAATGGAACGTTCAATTCTAGACAGGTTCTGCAAATAGTAAGAATGCGGGAAGAGAATAAAATCGCGCATCTGAGTCGCTGGAAAATGAACACCTTCAGTGTTATTGGTTTTTGGGAGGTTCGTGTGTGGTGGCATCTTGGATGGAAAGTCAAATTTATCACAAATGCAGAGGGGTGTATAAATTAGACGCCTCAAGTGCTTGAAAAATATTTAGTCACAGTCGGCGGAGCATTAATTTTGTTTCGCCGATTTTTTATACTTTAATTAGAAAAATTAAGCCTTTAATGATACAATGGAAACATGTCTGAAAAAATAATAAAAATTGAAGACTTGGGGTGGAATGATTTTTTTGAATCTAACCGGATAAAACTTGTTTTGGAGGTTTTTCAGATTGCTCGAGTAATTGGGCAGTTACGAGGAAGCTATCGAGTAAAAAATGGCCAGGGTGAATATTTGGCAAAAATAACTGGCAAGCAAATGTTTGAAGCAGTGTACAAGGAAGATTATCCAGCAGTTGGTGATTGGGTGGCAATTTCTAAATTAGAAGATGGAAAAGCGCTCATCGAAAAAATATTGCCCAGAAAAACAATCATGCAAAGAAAATATAGCAACAAAAATGAAACTCAAATTATCGCTACTAATATTGATGTAGCGTTTGTAATTGAATCAGTTGATAGGGACTATAATTTAAATCGCATTGAAAGATATTTTGCCATGGCAAGTGATGGTGGGGTAGAGCTGGCGATAATATTAAATAAGATAGACTTAATTTTTGAAGAAGAATTAAGTTTGAAACTCGATCAAATAAAAAATCGATTCAGGAATATTAATGTTTTTGCAACCAGCACTTTGACTGATAACGGATTAGATGAGTTAAAAAATTATATAGCCAAAGGAAAAACGTATTGCTTCTTAGGCTCCTCTGGCGTGGGAAAATCCTCTCTAATTAATAGCTTGCTTGGGGAAAGTAAAATAGAAACTGGTGAAATTAGCTCGCATTCAGGCAGAGGAAAACACATAACAACTGCAAGAGAAATGCATTTCTCAAAACAAGGCGGTATCATAATAGACAATCCAGGAGTGCGAGAAGTGGGTATGACGGATGCTAACACCGGTGTGGATAATTTATTCGATGAAATAACGAGCCTATCAAAAGAATGTAAATTTGTTAATTGCACCCATATTCACGAACCGGGATGTGCAGTTCTGCTAGCCCTAGAAACTGGAGAAATAGACAAAAATAGATATACAAACTATATCAACCTCAAAAAAGAAACTCAGCATTATGGAATGAATAAATTGGAAAAAAAAGAAAAGGATCGCCAGTTTGGAAAATTTATCAAACAAGCCAAAGCAGATTTCAAAAAATATACTCACAAGGATTATTAATTAAAAAATAAAAAGATGCATAGGATTATTAAGATTTCATCTGAACATAAAAAACACACCGAGCTTCACGAAGAGCTTGAATCAGCTAAAAAGAAAGTTGTTATTGGTGGAATTTATTCTCACTATAAACATCCGGAGAATACTTATAAAGTTCTTCGCTTGGGATTTCTTGAGGCGGATGATTCTATTTGTGTTATCTATGAGGCAACTTATGATCGAGAACTGATTTTTGTCCGACCACTTAAAAGTTGGTTAGAAGTAGTAGATTGGAATGACAAGAAAATTTCAAGATTTAAATTAATATGAAATCTAACAAAAAAGCGTCAAAGAAAAAACATTGGGATATTTTGGGGATTGGCAGTCCCCTGTTTGATATTGTGATCAATATTAGCGAAGAAATGCTCGTTAAGTTAAATTTCAAAAAAGGATCGATGAATTTGATTTCAAAGGCGGAAAGTGAAAATATTTTCCAGCAATTTAAAAACATCAAACTAGAACTCACTCCCGGTGGCAGTGTTTCCAACACTCTTTCTGGGGCTAATCTTTTAGGCAGTCGAGTGTCCTTTTTAGGGCTCGTCGGCCAAGATGAACATGGCAAAAAATATCAAGAAAAAATAGAAGCGGAAGGTGTCGCTTCTCATCTTTGTTTTCATGACAATGGAATGACTGGACACGCCATTGTGTTTGTCACTCCAGACGGAGAACGCACGATGGCTACTCATCTGGGCGCGTCAGTTAATTTCAATAAAAATCATATCCAAGAAAAAGAAATTAAACGTGCAAAAATTCTTCACATCGAAGCCTATCAACTGGAAAATTCTGTCAGTCGCCAAGCAATTTTGCATGCCGTGGAAATTGCCAAGAAAAATGATGTTTTGGTTTCACTGGATTTATCTGATACTCAACTCATTAAACGCAACAAAAAACTTTTTTTGCAAATTGTCAAAAAGCATATTGACATTGTTTTTGCCAACGAGGAAGAAGCCACCGCCTTTAGTGGCAAGAAAAATTCTCGCAAAGCTTTGCACGAAATTGCCAAAAGTTGTCGCATCGCCATAGTGAAATTAGGAGAAAAAGGCAGTCTAATAGAGAAAGATGAAAAAGTTTTTGAAATTTCACCTCAAAAAGTTAAGGTGATAAACACTAACGGCGCAGGAGATATGTACGCTGCTGGAATTTTACATGGATTGATAAATAATTTAGACTTAGGAGAAGCTGGCAAAATAGCCAGTCATGTCTCAGCCCTAGTCGTTGCGAGTTCTAGTGCACGACTTAACAAGAAACATCTTAATTTAATTAAAAATAAGTTGCGTCTTATTATAAGATTCAAATCTTATTTAACAAGGTAAATGGACAAAATACAAGATTACAAAATCAAAGATATTAGCTTGGCAGAATATGGGCGAAACGAAATTATTATCGCCGAAAAAGAAATGCCAGGGCTTATGGCATTGCGAAAAAAATTTGGCAAAAAGAAACCTCTCCGAGGCGCGCGTATTTTGGGGAGTCTGCATATGACTATTCAAACGGCGGTACTCATTGAAACCTTGGTTGAACTAGGCGCATCCGTGCGTTGGGTTTCTTGTAATATCTATTCCACTCAAGATCACGCTGCTGCCGCCATCGCCAAAGCCGGCATTCCTGTTTTTGCTTGGAAAGGTGAAACATTGGAAGATTATTGGTGGTGCACCGAGCAAGCTTTCAAGTTTGGCAAAAATCTTGGACCAAATTTGATCGTGGATGATGGAGGCGATGCCACACTCATGCTTCATCTTGGCACAGAGATTGAAAAAAATCCTAAGTTACTCAAACAAAATTATTCTGAAAAAACTGAAGATGAAAAAGAGCTCATGAAAATCCTCGCTAAAATTTATCACAAAGACAAAACTTTTTGGAACAAGATAATTCGAGACGTCAAAGGAGTTTCCGAAGAAACTACCACGGGCGTGCATCGACTCTATCAAATGTTTGAAAAAAAGAGATTGCTCTTCCCCGCGATTAATGTTAATGACAGTGTGACCAAAAGCAAGTTTGACAATCTTTATGGTTGTCGAGAAAGTTTGGCCGATGGCATCAAGCGCGGAACAGATGTGATGGTGGCGGGAAAGGTTGTAGTTGTTTGTGGATATGGCGATGTCGGCAAAGGTTGCGCCCAAAGCATGAAAGGTCTTGGCGCGCGCGTTATCATCACCGAAATTGATCCGATTTGCGCTTTGCAAGCTTCGATGGAAGGTTTTGAAATAAAGACTGTGGAAGAAACGCTGGGTGAAGGCAATATTTATGTGACCGCCACTGGCAACCAAGATATCATCACAATTTCTCATATGGAAAAAATGAAAGATGAGGCGATTGTTTGCAACATCGGACATTTTGACAATGAAATTCAGGTTGAGAAATTGGAAAAATATGATGGGATTGAAAAAATAAATATCAAACCACAAGTGGATAAATATGTCTTCCCTAACGGACACGCCATTGTGCTTCTTTCGCAAGGCCGACTAGTTAATCTTGGTAATGCTACGGGACATCCAAGTTTCGTGATGAGCACTTCTTTCACCAATCAAGTCTTGGCGCAACTGGAGCTTTGGGAAAACAAACATGCCATTGGAGTTTATACTCTGCCTAAAAAACTCGATGAAGAAGTCGCGCGGTTGCACTTGGAAAAACTAGGCGTGTCTTTGACTAAGCTCACCAAAAAACAAGCTAGCTATATCAACACTCCGATTGACGGACCGTATAAGTCGGAAAATTATCGATACTAAAAAAATTGTTCATGGATCTAAAATTAATCATCGCTATTATTGCATCCGCTCTTACGATCATTGGGTTTATCCCCTATCTGAAAGATATTTTTACCAAAAAAACCAAACCGCATTTATACACTTGGTTGATTTGGAGCATCACTCAAATCACAGCCACCGTTGCACTTCTATATGGAGGTGGAAAATTTGGTAGCATTAGTTTGATTGTCGGAACTATTTTAGTACTCTTCACGCTTTTGCTTTCTTTTAAATATGGCACAAAAAATATCACAAAAAGTGACAAGATTATTCTCGCGCTGGCATTACTAGCAATTATAGTTTGGTGGCAATTGGAAAGTCCCCTGCTTGCACTTTTTATGGTTTCCGCTATCGATGGCGTTGGCTATATCCCAACTATTCGAAAATCATTTGTTGACCCGTGGAGTGAAACAATTTCTTTTTGGGCTATGATGGCTTTGGTAGATTTATTAGCTATAGCTTCCAATGACCAATATAATCTCTTGACCACCACCTACATCACAACAATTTTTGTGGCTAATATTGTAATTGTTTCTGTTTGTTTTTTCAGAAGACAAATTATTCAGAAAAGAAAATAGAGCCTTTTTTTCAAATTTAAAGGGAAGGCAACGAAGTCATTCGTGCCCTCCCTTTTTTACACTAAAATTAGTGTATAACGTGGCTTTCTTCACTGCCCACCTCCTTTCCTTCGCAATAATTACATTGATTAGTTGCTCCGCTGGCTAATTTCAAACAACCTAATCTATAGTGGCATTCTCGACAAAACACATCATTGCCGTCAAATCCCACGCAGTAGTATAAGTGGCAAGATGTGCATAAAAATTTTTCGTTAGCATGTTTTACCTCTTTCCTCGGTAAATAGCTAACGATCAGGCGTGCCGCATCACTTATTATTTGACGCTCTTCGGCGAAGTCTTTTCTCCGCTTACTCTTGGGTCGCCTGTCTTTGCTCCGTCGCTCTCTCTTTTTCTGCTTACGTTCCGGTACTTTTCTCATAATAGGAGCCTCCAAGGGTTAAAAGTTAAGTCGGAAATCAACAATTATTAATACACCGAATTTTTTTCTATTCTTATCCTATCTTTTTTTTCCTCCTTTCCCATTAAAAGAAAATAATTTTCTTCAAAAAAATACCAACTGCTAAAAACTACTTCTGCTATCCATGTCATTATTGCATCTTTCATATTCTGCCTCCTTTTGTAAAAATTTATTAAAATCTTACACAGACAGAAAGAAAATCTTTTTAAAGGACAAAAAAAGCCACCGATTAGAGTGGCTTTCTATAAAAATTGTCTGATTGAGTTTTCATGTCTTCATGATAATCCAATCCACATATCTCGTCAATGCCTATTTTTTGATTTTCTTAGCTACTCTCATAACGCGAGAAGCGTCTTTGGCGACATCACGCTTTGCAGAAATTGCCAATTTGCTTATCGATTTCCAATGTTTTTTGAGATCATTAGCAATCGCTTTAATTTCCTCTTTAGTTGCCATTTTTTCTTTGGCATATTCCTTTGATACTGCGTCGATAATTTCGAGATAAATTGGCTCGGTGATTTCTTTGGCTTTTTCTAATTTCTCAATAACATCCCCTTTCATTTTGATAGCCCAAGATTTGGCATGTTCACGATGCTTTTTACCTTTTGGTCCGAAGAAAAAATAGGCGGTTGCTGCTACACCAGCCAAGCTTGCGCCGATGACTGCCAGCTTGATCACTTTTGAATTATCCATTTTCTTTTGCATAATATTTATTTTTAAAATTAATTAGCTTTTTTTTGATCTTTCTCTTCTGAGCGCTTTCTTTTTCGTGCTGGTGGAAAAAACATTCGAAAGATAATGTTGTCTTCCAACCTTTCTTTGAGTTCTAGAATAAACTCTTTTGAATCCTCAAAATTATCTTGCAACTTTTCTGAAATCAGATATAAATTTCTACCGGCTTTGATAAGATAAAACAAGCCGATAGAAAACAATACTGAAATAATCACTGTCGCTACGGAGGAGATAAAAAAGAAAATATCTGCTTTCATCACTGTTTCCATATATAATATCTATTTTAGATTAAATAATGTTTCGACCTTGTAGTAATCTTATTATAACTAAAATAACAGCAATTACAAGTAGGATATGAAGTAGTCCGCCGAGAGTATATGAAGTGATGAGTCCCAAAAACCACAGGATTATTAGAACTATAATTATTGTCCACATATTTTTTGAAAATTTAATTACATACTAGATTTTTGTTTTTCACCAGAGAATATTCGCACTAACTTGACGATTCCCCAAGCTAAAACAGCGTACACGATAATTGCTACGAGAGTTGATGGCTCCAAAACTGAAGTCGTTTCTACTCCTTGAGCAAAGCCTCTGCGAAATATTCCTTCAAAAGGAGCAATGAAAATTCCTGTTATCCCGTAGATTAATCCTACAAATGCGCTTGCAAGGCTCGCTCCCATCAATTTGAGCACGAGACGAAAAACTAAGAGTATTTCCAAAAGTCCGGCAAAGAAATAAACTAAATATTCAATCGTCTGAAAACCAGTCGCTTCGCTTTTGATTGAAGTCACTGCAACTGGAGACATGCCATCTTCTTTCGCAGTTGTAGTTTCTTTTATAATTTCTGTCATATTTTTTTCACCGCCTTTCTATTTTTGCTAATTTCGACCTTTTTAATTATCGTTTCTTTAGGTAAATATTCAACTAAAGCTTTTTCTATTAGACTAGTAAGACTCATTTCCTCAACAATGGCTTGCGCTTTCGCTTGCTTGGCCAAAGAGGGTTCTATAAAAATTGTTAATCTTTGATTTTTTTTAGTTGTCATAGTTGCTATATTAGTGATTATTGAACTACTTGATATATTACAATAACAATAGAATTATATTTCAAAAAGATAATTTTGATGCTAGCTCTTGATTTTTTTCTACAGTTATGCTACATTTTCAAACCAATTGGAAAGTAGTATTTTAACAACTTAACCCTTTAATAGGAGAAAGGAGATTAAAAAGAGTAGGTTTTTATTTTTTCAAAAAAACAATCCAGAAAAATAAAGGGGCGATAATGCCCAAAAAAATTTATTGGAGGATATGCTATGAAAAAATTAACACTCGCCATCACAATTTTTACGATTTTTTTCTCTCATTTTTTAATCACCGCGCCGGCCATGGCGACGGAGCCTATCATTCAGGCGACGGCGGTCCCGATCGGGATCTGCACGAATTCAGTGATTAAGGAGGTTTCGTTTGAGCTCGCCTGGCCGCTGGGCGTTCACGCGAAACTTGTCCGCAATATATATGCAGAGGAGCTTGGATTAATGCCAAAAAAAAGCTCCGCCATCTTTTTCATACCCTCAAATGAAATCGAGGATATGGAAATTGAAATCCGGGGTCAATCAATTGAAGACACATGGGTAGGCTTCTGGACCAAAAATGGCCTCCTCAATATTCAGTGGACCCTGAAAAGAGTCCGTGCGGACAATTATATCAAGCTCATCATAACAACATTTCAAGGCGAGAAATACGAACTCGCATTGGACGATGCCGTCAAGCCATTTTTGAATTTTATCGGCACAGAAGTCATCCAGTTGCCCGATGGAACAAGGGGGATTTTGGTAAAATAATGCCTCCCGCTCCTTCGACCGAATCGGCCACAACCATAGACCCCGGTGTTCTAACGAGCATCGGGGTCTGAATTTTTCACAAACCCACCTTCTCTTCCCAAATTTTCAAAAATGCGCTAGAATAAAAACTCAGTGCTTTTTTTATTTTTAATTTTTCAAAAACATCATGGCTAAAGACGACGTCGCAGTACGATTTAACAAAGTTTCTTTTGAATACGCCCACAACAAAACCATCCTTGATTCGGCTTCTTTTTCCATCCGACAAGGCACCAAAATCACTATTATGGGACAAAATGGTGCTGGGAAATCAACTATTTTGAATTTAATCACTGGATCTTTGAGAGAAGAAGATGGTTCAATCTATGTCAATCCTGCTCTCAAAATTGCTTATGCCAAACAAGTTATTCCGGCCGAACAAATGACACTCACCGTCAAGGAGTTTTTTACTAAATGTTTCAACGAAAAACTATACAACCTTGATCCAAAAATTGACAAAGTTTTGGACCTCGTAAACTTGAAAGCCCCGCACGACAAAATAGTTAAATCTTTTTCTGGCGGACAACAGGCTCGTCTGCTTTTAGCTTCCGCTTTGATTCAAGATCCAGATCTTTTAATTTTAGACGAACCGACTAACAATCTGGATCATGCTGGTATTGAACATCTCACGCAATTTTTGATGAACTATAACAAAACTTGCATCGTGATTTCTCATGACGCGGATTTTTTGAATTCATTTACTGATGGCGTGCTCTATCTCGACATCTTCACCCACAAAGTTGAACAATATCTCGGCGACTATTATGTCGTGGTAGCGGAAATTGCCGATCGAATTGAAAAAGAAAAAATGAAAAACGCCCAATATGAAAAAGAAATAATTGCCAACAAAGAAAAAGCTAACTTTTTTGCTAACAAGGGTGGCAAGATGCGACTTGTAGCTCGAAAGATGCGCGACAAGGCTGAAGAAATGGAAGAAGCCAAGGTGGACGTCAGGCGCGAAGACAAAGCCATTCGTGATTTTGAAATTCCAGTCCAAGATGGATTGATTGGAGAGATAATCAACATTTCTTCACTTACGGTAATGAAAAATCATGAACCCGAAGAAAAGAAAGTCAAAATTTCTCTCAAGAAAAAAACTCATCTGCTCCTCGCTGGACCAAACGGCATTGGCAAAAGCACACTGCTTGAATCTCTCGCTTCCGGTCACGCTAAAGGCGCAAAAATTACCGAGGGTGTTCGTGTGGGATATTACCGTCAAGATTTTTCTACCCTTAATTTTGAAGACACCGTGCGCAATTCTCTTTTTGCTGTTATGCGAAATGAAGATGAAGAACGAATGCGCTCCGTGGCTTCCGGCTTTCTCATCGACAAAACTATTATCGACGCTAAAATTGGTTCGCTTTCGGAAGGACAAAAAGGTCTCGTAGCTTTTGCGCGTCTCATGCTTGAAGAGCCAGGACTATTGATCCTAGACGAACCAACCAACCACATTAACTTTCGCCACCTGCCCATTATCGCCAAAGCTCTCGACTCCTTTGAGGGCGCCATGATTCTCGTGAGCCACGTGCCCGAATTCGTCTCCCAAATTAGGATTGATGAAGTGTTAGATCTTGAGAAATAGAAAAAAGCGTATCAATAAGATACGCTTTTTTTATTCCCTCTTATTTCTCGGACTTATATTTTTGACGAGAAATTAATAATGGATATTTTTCTTAGCAAGACTTAATGCTAAGTAAACCAGCAGAAATTAATTTAGTATCACAAATTACGCTTTAGTAATTTCGAGACAAAAATATAAGTCCGAATCTTTTTTTATTCCACGAAAGTCAGCGCGATGCCTTTTTTGTCGGCGCGACCGGTGCGACCGATGCGATGCACATAATCTTCATAAGTTGCAGGAAGATCAAAGTTGATGACATGACTGACATTTGGAATGTCGAGTCCGCGGGCAGCCACATCAGTGGCGACTAAAATTTCCACAATATTTTCTTTGAACATTTTGAGTGCCCGTTGCCTTTTACTATGTGGTTTGTCTCCATGAATAGATTCCGTCTTGAAACCTCGCTGAAGCAAACTCTTGGTTAGCTTGTCGGCGCCATGTTTGGTGCGGGTAAAAATCAAAACTTTTTCAAATTTAGCTTGAATGAGCAAATCATGCAGTGTGTCTGTTTTGTCTTTGCCTTTTTCCATACGCACAATATTTTGATCAATTTGCGCGCTTGATTCTCCGCTTTTGACAGAAATTTTCACCGGTTGATTCAAAAATTTTCTGGTTAGGCTTTCAATCTCAGCGCCAAATGTTGCTGAGAAAAGCATAATCTGTCTTTGTTTTGCCACCAGTGACAACAGCCAATTCACGTCATTGATAAATCCCATGTCCAACATGCGATCAGCTTCGTCGAGCACAACACTACTAAATTGCGATAGATCTAAAACTTTTCGCGTAATCAAATCTTTGAGTCTGCCAGGAGTACCCACAACTAAATTATGCCGTCTATGCATTTCCTTGATTTGTCTTCGAATGTCTGCGCCTCCCACTACCACCACGGAAAAAATATTTAGTCTTTTAGCCAAGGCCATAAATTCATCTTGAATTTGAATAGCCAATTCGCGAGTCGGCGTCACAATCAAAACTTTTTCGCGCGGATTCAAAAGAATTTTATTGATCATTGGAATGAGAAAAGCCCCCGTTTTTCCGGTACCAGTGTTAGCCAAACCAATTACATCTTTTCCTGAAAGAATAGCTGGAATAGCTTGATCTTGAATCGGAGTTGGCGTGGCAAAACCACGACTTTCAATGGCGCGTTTTAGCAATGTATGAATTTCTAAATCATTGAAAGCATAGCGAGGTTTGAAAACTTCTGTTGGCACAATTTCTTTGGCCTTACAAATGAAACGACTAACATCAATTACATTACCAGTAAATCTTCTTCGACCACTTGGGCGAGAACCGCCCCGCGATCCGCCTTTTCTACCACCATAAGAACTACCTGCGCGAGAACTTCGCGCGTTTGTTTTGTGTTGCATTATTATCTAACATAAAAAATTAATTATTTTATGTTTAGATACGTGTGAAGATGTATTAACATAAAAAGTAAGTATACCCTTTCTTTTTTATTTTGTCAAGCTTGAAGAAACATTAGTCAATTAATTTCGAAAGTAAAGGAAATTCTTTGTAGGGTTGATTACAATAATTTGAACCCATATGTCCTTCGTGAAGAATGATTTGCATGCCACCCAGTTTATCAAACATAATCCTTCCTTGTGTGTCATCACAAGTCCAAGGATCATTGTCGGAATTGATGAAAATAAATTTTTCACATTTTGGTTTGATCGCCTCCCAATTATATTCATCAACATTTTTTTCACTACCTTCTTCTCTTCTGAGTGCCTTGGCATAGCCCGAAACCATAATAGCCTGTTTTATTTTCACTTCCAGTTTTTCTAGGAGACTCAAAATTATTTGTGCTCCGGCTGAGTGTCCAATAATCACTGTGTTTTCAGCAAACGTTCCATTTTCCAAAAGAAATGAAAGCCAATCTTTTCTATTGGGAAACTTAGCGTTAGGAAGTTCCGGAAGCCAAACTTCATAACCTTGCGCTTCCAAATCTTTTTTCAAAGATGGAAACCAAAAATCATTTGGCGAATCAGCTGTTCCGTGCAATATTATCGCATTCTTATTTTTTGTATTCATAAAATTAAATAATCTTTTTAACTCTACTAGCAATTATTTCCAATAATTTTTTTCTACTATCCCCACTAAAATCATGATTGCCATCAATGTTTATGATTTCCGCTTTGCCCAGTTTTGAAATATTATTTTCATCCAACACTTCGTCTTGATTGGCATTAATAACTATTAGTTCAGTCAACTCAGAAAGATTCTTGTATAATTCGACTGGATTGACATCTACTCTTTCTGCGAAATATTGGGCTGGCACAATCGTGAGGCTTCCGTCTGAGCGTGTTATTTTGGAAATACCTTTCATGTCTATTTCCGTCCCTGGACGAGAATTGAATCTTCTCATCATTTTTTCAATGAATTAGCTATGTCGGTTAAAAGTCCCCTGTCATCTTTTTTCACCCCAAAACCATGGGAATAAATAACTGTATGATTTTTTTGTGACATATTTTTATGTGAAATTATTTTTAAAAAGTATTATTTAACATGCTTGTCCGCCGATGAGGCGGGCTACTTAACACTTCCATTTTACCCCCATTCCCCCAATAAATCAAAATTTGACAATCAAAAAGGCGATGCGAGAAGTGTTCTTCCGCATCGCCTTTCTTTTTTCTCATTTCGGGATTAATTCAATCCCATTCGATCTTGCCACCGCGGTGACTGTTTTCCTCGATATCGATATGTGAGAAAACTTCAATGAATTTATTAAACCTTAGGCCCAATGCCGTTGCTTTGACAAAAACATATATGAAATCATACACAGCATCAGTAAGTTCCTGTCGCACCATTGGATCCCTTACGGGTTTGTCACTTTCGAGATACACAAACACCCCACCCTCCTCAGCTCCTTCCTGGATGATATGAGGGTTTACATACGGGATAACCTGTTCTCGAGTAATACCCAACCCTTGAATTTGGGCTACTCGGAATCTCAGACGATTAAATAAATTTTGATATGACTTCTTTGGCGCCATCAGTCCATCGATTTTGATTATTAGTCGCATGCCACTTCCTTTGCCATTTTTTGACATACTTCCTCCCTTTTAACATTTGATTTAATTACGGTTTATTTTCTCCTACAATTGAAATCTTCTTGCAAAATTATAATATTTAAATCTTTTAATAAATTTTTAAGAAACAACGGTTTTAGATTATATGATATTTTAAGTGGCCTGTCAAATAAAAGATTACTGAGTTCAAGAAATCAACGCAATGGCTGATATGAGTTAAGATAGATAAATGAATACATACAAAAGACTTGGTCTTAGCGACCGCGAAGAGATTAGCAAGGGCATTTGGGCTAACGAGAGATTTGCTACCATTGCCGAAAGAATTGGCCGTCCTGTAAGCACTGTTTCCAGAGAAGTCTGGAACAACACAAAGTACAGTTGGTGCTATTCGGCTGAAAAAGGTCAACAAAGAGCAAATGAAATTAAGAAAAAAGGGCGTCGTCCCAAAAAACTGGAAACAAACCAGCGAATAAAAAAATATGTATATGAAAAATTAAGACTGGAGTGGTCACCAGAAGAGATTGCCAACAGGATTAAAATGGATTATCCTCAAGACAATACTATGCGAATTTCTCACGAAACAATTTATCAACATCTGTATTGTTTGCCTAAGGGTGAGTTTAAAAAGGAGTTAATGAAAGCTTTACGACATGAAAGAAAAATGAGACTGAACAGAAAATCTATCCACTGTCGACGCCAGAGAATTCCTGATATTATCAGTATTTCTGAGAGACCAAAAGAAGCCCAGGGCAGGATAGTGCCCGGACATTGGGAGGGAGATTTGATCGTCGGCAAGAATCATGAAAGTGCTATAGGCACTTTAGTCGAAAGAACAACGAGAACAACCATTATTTTTCCATTAAAAACTAAGGATGCTTTCGCTGTTAGGAAAGCCATGGTCAAAGCTTTTGAAAGGATACCTGAACAATTTAAAAAAAGCTTAACTTATGATCGTGGTAGTGAAATGTCTCAGCATAAACTTTTTACCAAAGAAACTAAAATCAAAGTTTTCTTTGCTGATCCGCATAGTCCTTGGCAGAGAGGCACCAATGAAAATACTAACGGATTAATTCGTCAATATTTTCCTAAAGGAACTGATTTCAAAGAAGTAAGTGTTAAAAGAATTAAAGAAGTTGAAAACAAACTAAATGCTAGGCCTAGAAAAACTTTGGGGTATTATACGCCTGCTGAAAAATTTTACGAACTAATTAATAATCAGAAATTTGCGTTAGTAGCTTGAATTCAGCATTCTTTTTTTCTCAATAAATCAAAAGCATAGGAAAAAATTCCAAACAATGCTAGGATGAAATTATTATGAATAATCTAAAAGAAGAAAAATTTGATGTTGTAATTATTGGAGGTGGAGCGTCTGGGATGATGGCGGGGATTCTGGCGAGCGAAAATGGCGAAAAAGTAGCCATCATTGAGAAGAATTCTACGATAGGGAAAAAATTGCTTTTGACTGGCAATGGCCGGTGCAACCTCACGCAGGCTAATTTTTCCAATCGAGAGTTTGTGGAAAAACTTGGCAAAAGTGGTAAGTTTCTTTTTTCTGGTTTGGCTATTTTTGGTCCGCGCGAAACGCAAGAATTTTTTGCGAGATTGGAGCTCAAACTAAAAACTGAAAAAGACGGCCGAGTTTTCCCCGAGAGCGACAAAGCGCAAGATGTGCTAGATGCCTTGAAAAAAAGTTTGAAAAAAAATGGAGTGGTAGTGAAACTCAATCAAAATGTTTTGGATTTTGAACTTGAGAATGCAAAAATAGTCTACGTCAAAACAGCTGAGCGAAAAATCTATGCCAAAAATTTCATTCTTTCTACTGGCGGAAAATCTTTTCCCACCACTGGTTCGATTGGCGATGGATATGCATGGCTTGAAAAAATGGGACACACTATCATTTCTCCTGCTCCGGCACTAACGCCTATAAAAATAAAAGAACGCTGGGTCAAGGAGTTGCCGGGAGTGAGCCTTCCAAATGTCGGGATAAAAATATTACAACAAGACAAAAAAATATTCGAAATAACTGGAGAAATTCTTTTCACTCATTTTGGCCTTTCCGGACCAGCCGTTATTAACGCCAGCAAATATGTTAGTCAAAATATTTCCAAAGGTGAAATCTTTTTGGAACTTGACCTCTTCCCCACTTTCACACAAAATGTACTAGAAGAAAAATTGAAAATAGATTTTGAAGAATATAAGAAAAAAGATTTGAAAAATTATCTGGCTGAATATTTTTCGCAAAAATTAGCTCTCACAATTTTAGAACTTTCTAAGCTTGAAACCGACCGAAAAATTTATTCTCTTGGCAAAACTCATCGCAATAACTTAGCTAAGCTTTTGAAAAACATTCGTCTGAGTGTCGATTCACTTTTGGATTTTGAATCAGCCATGATAACTTCCGGCGGAGTGAGCCTCAAGGAAGTAGAAAACAAAACTATGCGCTCAAAAATTATTTCTAATTTATTTATCGCTGGAGAAGTATTGGATCTCGACGGACCAACCGGCGGATACAACCTCCAAATCGCTTGGACTACGGGATATTCAGCTGGAAAATCCAGTTCCCACAGCCATTGACAAAATCAAAAAAGAGGCGTATACTAGTCTACAAGTCCCAATAAGCCTGCAGTTAGAAGAATCGTCGAACTTTTTTGCAAAGCCTCTAGTGGAACAATTTAAATAACCTATATCTCTATCACAATGGAACAAGGAACAATCAAAAAATTGACTGATCGAGGATTTGGATTCATTTCCCGAGAAGGAAATGACAAAGATCTTTTCTTTCATTCAAAAGAACTTCAAGGTGTAACCTTTGAAGAACTGCGAGAAGGTGACAAGGTACAGTTCGAAGTAAGCGAAAGCCCAAAAGGACCATGCGCTGTCAACGTATCAAAGATCTAATACTTTTTAGTATTTAAACTAAACCGCCCTGCAAGGGGCGGTTTTTTTGTGGCTATGATATAATTAGATTTATGGAAATACGAGAGCGACAAAACTTGCGAGTAAAAAAATATAGCACCCGAAGAAAACTTTTTGTGGGCTTGTTTTTTTTGCTTATTATTTTTGTGCTTTTCAAAGGAACCGTCTGGCTAAAAAACATCATCTTCGTTGAAAAAGAATCGGCTAAAGAAATTTCTACACAAACTGAGATACCCACGCAGGCTGAGACGAAAAAAAACACTGATCGCGTGGTGGAATATACAGTCTCGACTGGCGACATTCCAGCTGAAGTTTTCCAGTCAAACGGAAAGCTGGATGCCAATGATGTGGTGTCACTTTTAGATGCCTCTAAAGATGTTTATAATTTCACCAATATTAAGATTGGCCAAAAACTGCGTTTCTATTTTGGTGAGGAGGAAAAAACTAAGCGCATTGAATATGACAGAAATAATGAAGCACTAATTATTGTGGAACGAAAAGACGATGAGTTTAGCGCGCGTGAAGAAAAAATTTCCTATGAAATTTCTCAAAGTATTGCGCGAGGAAAAATTGAAAACTTTTTTTATGTCGACGCCATGGAGGCGGGATTGCAAGAAGCCACTGTTTTGGAAGTAGGTGATATTTTTTCTTTCGACATTGACTTTACCACTGAAATTCAAAAAGATGATGAGTTTGTAATTGTTTATGAGAAACGATTGAGAGACGGGGATGTTGCGCCCGACGGAAAAGTTTTGGGCGCAAAATTTATTAACTCCGGCACTAGCTATTTCGCCTACTATTTTGATAATGGTGGCAAAGGTGGATACTATGACGCCGAAGGTCGGCTACTTGAGCGACAATTTCTGAAAGCTCCACTGAGCTATCGCCATATCTCTTCCGGCTTTACGGGAGCGCGCATGCATCCAATCACCCGAAAAGTTTCCGCCCACTATCAAATTGACTACGCCGCGCCGACTGGTACACCTGTGGTCGCCTCCGCCAACGGCACAGTCGCCAGCGCTGGATGGGAAAATGGCTGGGGCAATATCATTCGCTTGATTCACGACAATGGCTATACTTCCCACTATGGACATTTGAGCGCCTATGCCAAGGGTTTGCGTTCAGGTATGCATGTTAGTCGCGGGCAAATCATTGGCTATGTTGGTTCGACCGGTTGGTCGACTGGACCGCATCTGGATTATGGAGTAAAACTCAATGGCTCCCCTGTTAATCCCCTAAAACTCGACTTGCCTAAAGGCGAACCAATCGTCGGAGAGCAAATTAAACTTTTTGAAGAAACTAAAAATAATTTCGCTGAATTATTAAAATAATTTTATGCTAAAAATTTTTGCTGATTGGCTCACTTATTCAATCTTTAAGATTACCCCGGAAACACTTCTTGCTGAAGCGGTTAATTTTTTCATTTATGACACAATTAAAATATTTTTGTTATTAATCGTCATTATTTTTTTCGTGTCTCTTCTGCGCTCATATCTCCCGCCGGAAAAAATCAGAAAGATTCTCTCGCAAGAGAAAAAATATTTTGGCAATATCTTGGCATCACTTTTTGGCATCATTACTCCTTTTTGCACTTGTTCAGCCATTCCGCTGTTCCTTGGTTTTTTGGAAGCCGGCGTGCCACTGGGCACCACTTTTTCTTTTTTAGTCGCCTCACCCATGATAAATGAAGTGGCACTGATAATGCTTCTCGGGATGTTTGGTTGGAAAATTGCTCTGCTTTATGTCACAAGCGGACTTCTCATTGCAATTTTTTCCGGAATTATTATTGGCAAACTAAAAGTAGAAAATTTATTGAAAAATTTTGGGGAGAAAAATAAAACTGCCAATCAGATAAAATTATCAGAGCTTTCTTGGAAACAAAGAACCGTTTATGCCAAAAATTATACTTTTGGGATTATAAAAAACATTTGGGTTTATATAATTATCGGCGTTGGGATTGGAGCCATCATTCATGGCTATGTGCCCACGGATTTTCTCGCGCAATACGCCGGCGCTAACCAGTGGTACGCCGTGCCTTTGGCTGTACTTTTAGGAATTCCCCTCTATTCCAACGCGGCTGGCGTGATTCCACTAGTTGGCGTACTCAGCGAAAAAGGTGTGAGCATTGGCACGAGCCTGGCTTTTATGATGGCTGTCACCGGATTGTCATTTCCTGAGTTTATGATTCTTAGAAAAGTAATGAAAATAAAATTAATTTTAATTTTTGCCTCTGTCGTTGGCACAGGAATAATTTTCACTGGCTATCTTTTTAATTTTATTTTAGCTAAATAAAAATGTTTGGCATTCCTAAAGAAAAATTGAAAATCTTGAAAGCCCTCGATGATCCCAAAAAGATTCAGCTTTTTTTGAATTCAATGCCAATGAATTTAGAAAAATCTGGCGACACTTGTTTTTCGCCGATGACAGTTCTCGACAAAAAAGTTTGTCACTGCATCGAAGGCGCCACACTGGCCGCGCTGGCTCTTCGCATCAATGGCCAACCTCCCCTACTTTTGGATCTTATGGCCAGTAAAACTGATTTTGATCATGTCGTGGCGGTTTTCAAAAAATATGGCAAATGGGGTGCCATTTCCAAAACTAATCATGTTTTTCTACGCTATCGCGAACCGGTCTATTCTTCCATTCGCGAATTGGCCATGAGCTATTTCCATGAATATTTTGACACTACTGGTCGAAAAAGTCTGCGCAGTTTTTCCGCTCCGATAAATTTGAAACGTTTTGATCATCTTGATTGGATGACCACCGAGGAAGAAATCTTCTATATCCCCGAATATCTGGCCGACGTTAAGCACTCCCCTATTTTGAATCGCAAGCAAATAATGTATCTCCAAAAAGCCGACCGCATGGAATCAAGAATTGGAAAAATGCTGGAGTGGGAGGAATGAAAAATTATTTTTATTAAACCCGTCGAATTTGATGGGTTTAGAATTTTTAATTTTTAATCTTTTTTATTCTAGTCCTCGCCTCAGATATTCCATCTGCTGATGGTAGTTCTTCAGGCATTGTTCCGCCCAATTCTTCAATTGTACGCCGAACTTTTTGCCCGACATGAAAATGCGTCAAATTTGCGTTAATTTCGCCTTGGATTTTTTCTCTGCGTAATTTTGCATCAGCTTGAGTGGCGCGAAATAAGTTAGCTGCCAATTCTTCGCTCCCCATATGATCAAGTATTTTTTGAGATTTTTTTAAACCTTTCTTTTTGTGAATATCATTTGCGTCCAGCCCCCCCATACAATCCCCTATATCCATAATTTTGAAATTTTCCATAATTGCTAACTCCCGCATTTTCCGCGGCTTCAGCTAAGGATGTGTTGTGAGTTTTTATTTCACTACGCAAATGTAATCTTTTATTATCCTCTATTAACTGATCTGATTTTTCTTGTCTTCGAGTTTGAATCGCGAAATATGTTTGACCCAAAGCAACCACTTCTTTGGATGGATCGGAATTTTGGATAATCAAATAACACGCATAACGAGATAAATATACTGTATCAATTGCTCTTTTTGCGCCTGAACCTATTTCAACCATTTCGTCCATATGGGAAAAATGGTTGTGGATAACTTGACCACTATTTTCACATGCTTCTTTGGCTTTATTAATAACATTTAGGAATTTATCGTAGCTGGAATAACCCAACACTTTAGCCAAATCACGAGACGACCAATATTCACTTTGATATTCATTAATTCTTTTTATTTCTTCAAAAACATTATTGTTCATATTTTTAATATTTATTTGTTATGGTGATATTATATCATCTCTATTTCACTCGTCAATCCCCCACAGAAAAACAGCCCCTGAAGGCTGTTGGTGTTACTTAGTATGCCTTTCCGCCGATGAGAGGCGGGTTACTGAACAAAAATTATATTTACAATTTTCTACTATCATAGGCCCAGTGGAGCACAGCTTGGTGCTGTCTTGAGCGACAATTCAAATCTCCTTGCCAACAATTTTTTTGAATTTGGGTAACGTGACGCCTAAAAGCTTTCCAGCGACGAATTTGACGAGCATCATCCTCATGCCTTCTGCCTATATAATATCGACAATACCATTGAAACCAGCCTCTTGGATCATCGGAGTGAATCCATCCTTTTTTTCTCCAAACCGAAAGGGGTTGAGATGCATCTACTTTGAAATAATTTAAATTTTTGTCATGCCCAGAGAGACCATCCGGAAAAAGTTTAGCCTTTGAAAACCAATCTTTGGGAAATTCTTTTTTGCAATCTCGTATATATCTCCCTCCAAAAATTCCAAGCTTAAGCATTTCTTTGGGGGTCAACTCCGGCTTAAATTCGGGTGCAAAATTTTCCCCAGATTTTTCTGTGATAGTATAAGCATAGTTTTTTTGCATTTTGTCATTAACGACAACTTCAATTTTTTTCATTGTATTATGTAACAATTAAAACTGAAGCAAAAAACCGGCAAGGCAATGAGATAGAGTTTTATAAACATATTTTTCTTGTTAATTTTAAATTACCTTTTCCAAAATAACTCTTTTTTCTTCGGCGGTTAGTTTGTTCATAACTTCACCCACTTATTTATACAGATACTACAGCGCTCCGGCGCTAATCTTACACTTAAAGTAAGTAACTAATTTAGGTAAGTATTTTAATACGTATTAGAATATGTATTGAATTATTTCTGAAACACAAAAAGATGTTCGTGCATAATCAAAAGAAAATTACTTTCCTTAGATCGATTCACCCAAAATCCAGTTGCTTGGCAGTTATGTTGTTTTTTTATTATATCTTCTTTCAATTTAAATCCTTGCTTTAGAAATTTTTCCATAACTTTATATGCCATAGATTAATACATTTTATTTCTTCAATAGAAAATTAATATTCGCAATAAAAACTTGCCACACCAAAACCAGAGTCGCCACTAAATCTGCCATAACTCCAGGGATATGATGGCCATTGGATTTTGTCATTGTCCTCCCTTTTTATAAATTTAAAATCATAGGGCGATGTCAATAATCTCTTGATTTCTCTTCCGTTGGTATAATCAATACCTACAATAGAATCTTTATTATTTAACATTGCAATTAAGAATGAGGAAAATATGTTACCTCTGATTATAACACCCCTTTCTCTAAAATCATCAAAATAACTCAATTCCTCCTTTCCATTAATTTTGAAATATTTCGATGCTTCTATGCATAAAGTAACCCGAAAATCTGGGTCGTGTCCATCTGAAGTCTGATTTTTATAGGCCAGATTTGCTTTTCTCAATATTAACTTAAGTAACCGCATATTCATCTCTGGCATTTCATCAAAAAGCTTTTCTAAAAAACTAATCGTTTGCCCTTTTCTACTTGGTCCACTCCAAATCAATTTATTATCGCCTTTTCTATTTAATTGCCCACTGAGCAATGAGTTATCTATAACTTCGCCCACAAACTTATCTAATTTTATATTTTTTTGCTCAAAAAAATCAAAATAATCAATACACTTTAGATATGAATCGATATTTTTGTAATAATTTTCATTAGCTATTGGAACGATTATTACAACTTTATTTAAGAGATTAGATGATTTTAAAAATTGTTTAAGCGTCTCTAAAAAGAATGCGCCTGAATCGCCTGACCTGTCTATATCTTCAATGATAACGAAAATATCTTTTTTTATATTATCGAGCTGTTCTCTAAATATCCTCTGTACATCATTTACACGCTTTGCTGGAGATGTTTCAAGAAAGTGATTAAACCCTTCTAATACTGCTAACCCCGGTATTTTAGATAAGACATTAATCAAAGTTTTTTTATCATCATTAGACTTCCCTTCAATCTCTTTTTTCGCACTTAAAAAATGATTTGGATTGATCTTTTCAACACAATCCAAAATAAATCCCTCCCAGAGATTTTCTCTGTCCGGATATTTCCATGCATCAAATTCAAACCATACGTAAGTGGCCAAATAATTAGTTGCTATTTTATGCAACATTGTACTTTTACCACTACCAAATTTTCCAACCAAAGCAATAATCGATGAGTTAGGTAATGAATTGAGTTTTTTAGTAAATTTTTCGCAAAAATCACCAATATTCAAAAGATCATCAGCCTTGCTGTTTTCTTCTAATAATTTATAATTTTTTACAAATCCATCTGCCATACTAAATCGTTTTTAATTTACTCTATTTTTCCATATTTTTTTATCGACTCCAAGCATTCCTCACACCCTTCTGCTTTTCCGCCTATAAATTCATTATACCCAAACTCTTCAATATCTTCACTTTCCCACAATTCCACTTTCCATTCTTTTCTGTATTTTTTCGCTAATTTTTCTATTTTTTTCTCCAAAGATTCACTGGTAATTTTCTCTAAAAATCCTTTCGCCAAAAGTTTAAGCGTTTCTTCATCTAAATTTTGCAGATTTTCCCACAACTCAAAAGTTTGATACTTATCATCTTCCTGAATCATTTCCCATTCTTCAGGTTCAATTTCTATAAAATCATCATCCCCTTCAGCGTGCTCTTTGCACATAACTAGAAATGGAAAATAAAAATTCTTATGCTCATCTAAATATTTTAATATTCTTATCGCCAACTCTCTTGAAATTTTCATATAATTGAACAGAAAATTAATTTTTATTTCTGATCAATTTTTGATCGATTCACGATAATTGTCAAATGACTAATTTATACTTACCAGGACTAATAAATTCAATGTAATTATTATCTCTTAAAACCTGTAATTTTTGTCGCATCTTATCCTTAATAAAATTATTGTCTGGATGTTTTATTTTTAATTCTTTTTCAAAAGCATAAACTTCATCTAGGGAAAAATTTTGTTTTTTTATTCTCTCAATACAACTCATAACATCCAAAAGCCAACCTTTCGCACTAATTTCTTTTTCTTCTCTCAAGAAAAGTGTTCTCTGCCAATTTTTCAAAACATCTTCTTTATTTTCAAAATTTCCGTCTTTTACATAAAATATTTTTCCACTTTGCGGAATATTTTGAAGTAAAATATTGCATCCAACCCAACCTGCTCGTCTTGCGTCTTCCGAGAGAGGTTTTCTTTTTTCAATAATTTCAGGAACAAAAAAATGTTTCGGAATAACTACAAAATTTTCTACCTTGTAACTTTGTAAACTATAATTCAAAAAGAAAAAATTCGGATTATTAACACTATCCAGCCTTTCAATCATTTTACTATACGCGCCATCAACAATTTTCTTGCCCATACTATCCTTCTTGCTTTTCAATTCATATTCTTCCTTACAATTTTCACAATAAAAATCTGCAACTGGTTTATTATTTCCATATCTGTCGATACTTAACTTCCCGCAGTTTGGACAATAAACTTGCCTATCAACCCAATCCTCAGTCAAAACTCTTATCTTTTGAGATGAGCTAGTATAATTGTCAGCTAATTTTATATTGAAAGATAAGTCCATTTTAAATAACCTTATATCTTTTTCCAATCCTTAATCTCAACCCCACCCCTAACTCTTTTCACAACCACCTTCTGTTTTTCTTTCCAGCCTAATTCTTTATACATCTCAATTGGAATAGTGACAGCTAAGCTGGTTTTTCCTACTCTCGTGATTTTATTCACCCTGTTAAATAAGATTTGAGGCGATTTTTTAGAAACATCTTACCATGATATGTTTTTAAATATTTTTCTCTATGTGTCGCATCCTGCTGATTTAGATATGCTTCATAATATATCAATTTCAATGGCCTTCTATCTTTAGTTGATTCAACTTTTCCTTTTTGATGCTCCTCAAATCTTAATTTTAAATTTTTAGTATAACCTACATAATTTTTATTATCCTTTTCACTCCTTAAAATATATGTGTAATACATAGACTATTAAAAAATTTAAAATTATTTAACAGGGCAAGTATTTTTTTCTTCACTTTTTCTTGTTGTCATATTTTTATATTTATTTTAATCACTATCGCTATCTTTTTTACAACTTAATAATCTCTGCCTTATTTTCTCCTAAATCATAAATCGCAACCGTAAAATTATTCTCGATTTTCCCAGCTTTCAAACAATTAATTGTTCCTGGATTAATATGTAAGACGCCATTTACAGATTCTATCTTTGACACATGATCATGGCCTGAAATTACTGTTTCCCACTTTCCAGAAAGCATCAATGCCTCTGTTATCTCGCCAACATTTCCATGATAAACCGCAATCTTTTTTCCTTCCAATTCTAAATTTGCAAATTCACCATGATATTCTAACTTATCCCAATTATACTTTTCTTTATAAGTAAAAAAACGATACATATCCTTGTCATTATTACCAAAAACCGAAATTGTTCTGATGTCACAATTATTCATGAAAAGCCAAGCTGCTCCAGGCGAACCCCAATCACCACAATGAATTATAATCTCAACTTCTTTTTTCTTGAAAATATCTATCGCTTTTAGAAGATTTAGTCCATTGTCATGGACGTCAGAAATAATTCCAATTTTCATATTTTTGTATGTTACTTAACTAATTACTGAACACTTCCATTCTACCCCCTTTCCTCCAATAAATCAAAAACCGCCAGTGATAGCGGTTTTGTGAATTTTTCTAATTTTCAGTACTCTCTTTTTTGTGAATAAATATTCTGCAACCTGTGTCATTTGGTTTTTTGTCAGTGTGATATATATCACATACAACTCCATCAAGCACAACATCCGTGATAACCGGATCGCCATAACTAAGAGGCGCTCTATTTTCAGTAATAACGTCGCTAAAAAATTTAAGCTTGTCAAGAACTCCCGCCTTTTTTATCTCTTCCTTCCAAAAATTCGTACCTTTCCAAATTTTATTTTGATTTTCCATGCTTTCCATAAATTTATTTTAAATTAATTATGCTACGCAATTAATGGTGCAAACTCTCTGTTTTCTCGATATTATTCAACACTTCTATTCTACCCCCTTTCCCCCAATAAGCCAACAAATATGTTCATAAATTTTGTGGAATATTTGGTCTAAATAAGTGTATTATGAATAGGTTTAAATATTGTTTATTCAAGCACTGTTGACATTTCGCTGATTTGGGTGTATATTTTATGCATAAAGACGAAAAGGATCCGAAAGGTGTTGGTGCCTAAGGAGCCTTTTTTTATTTCATAATCTTCGCTTTTATAGCCTCACTATCTAAAAAATCAAAGAACTCTGACCCAAGTTTTTTATATAATGACGAAGCGAATTTTCTATTTGGAAATAAAGCTTTTTTAAATCTTTTTTCCTCGATAAGAAAATCGACTAATTGCTTATAGTCCCCATCGCCAGATACCAATACTACCTTTTCAAAAACCTCTTTTTTATATAGTTTTTTCATAATAGAAAAAACAATATCAGAATCTACGTTCCCCTTTTTCTTTCCAATCATAGCAGCATTATGTTCTCTAAAAATCAAAACAAATCCCGCTTCTTGTATCTCAGTATAGAGATCTTGATTCTTCTCATTCACAAATCCAAGAAAATAGTAGGCTGTCTGAATATGATATTTATCCTTCAAAAAAATTCTAAATTTCTTCAAATTAACTTTCCATGGTCGTTCTTTTATTTTTCTTGTTCCCATATAAAGATTTTGTCCATCAATAAAGGCAAGATTATTTTCTTTTTCCATAAATTTAATTCAATTTTTTCACAGTTGGATTGTTCAAAAGTGACCTCATTTGAACAATAGCTATTTCATTTAATTTGAGCAGTCTCTCTTTCTGACTCATTCCCATTTTTATAAATTCCGAATTTAATGTTTCAAGATTAGCCAGACAAATAAGTTGATATACATCGGAGTAATCTCGAATGTTTCCTTCTTTACCTTTATTTTTTATTCTCCATTCCAATGCAGTCATCCCAAACAATGCCTTGTTTAAAATATCCGCTTCATTGGCATAGGTGATGTCTGCATCTTTTTTTGAAAGTTGCTGTGGCAATACGATGTTTTCCTTGATAGAATCGGTGTGTATGCGATAATTGATTTTGGTCAAAGCTCTTTTTGCATCCCAACCAAGAGTTAGTCTTTCGGTTTCCTCTATTTTTAATCTTTGGAATTCCTTGATTAAATATAGTTTAAACTCGGCTGATATCCAAGTTGCGAATTCAAAAGCAATATCTTTATGGGCAAAAGTGCCTCCGCCATAGCGTCCTGATTTTGTTATCATTCCAATTGCATTTACAGCGCTGATCCATCTGGTCGGTGTCAACGAAAAACTATTAGAACCTGCTTTATTTTTAAACCCGTCGAATTCGATGGGGTTAAAATTAGGGTTATTTATTCTCTCCCAAATACCTAAAAATTCTATCGTAGAATAATTTCTCATCCAGTTTTGAATGATATAGTCTGTCCTTTCAGGATCTTTATATTTAGCCATATCAGTAAGCGAGATATAGTCACCCTCATTCTTTTGAAAAGTATATATTTGTAGCCCTTGTGTGTTTATTTTTTTCATAATTTAATTTAAATTTTTTGATATCTTTTTTCTTTTGCTGACAAATTCAACTGTTCCCAAAATGGAAACGATTGAGACATTTCATTATCCCGATCTCTCATTTTTCCATCTTTAGCCAGCATTTTCAACTGGTCACATTTTGTGACCACTTCACTTTTTTCGTTTTTCAAACGATTCTTGAGAGTAGTCCAATATGTTTTTGCCTTATTATATTCTGTTTGCTCTATCAAAGCGGCAACAATATCAATTACCGAGAAATACCAGGTTTCCGTTTTTTCGTCGTAGTGACGACGAATCCTAAAATCTTCAAAAATGACGAGTGAACTATATTTGTTTTTCATAACTTTATTTAGTTTGTTATGATGATATTATATCACTCTGTGATATTTTAGGCAACTTTTGAGCTGTGGATAACTTTATTTTTTCCAATCCTCACTGAACACTTCCATTCTACCCCCCTTCCTCCGATAAATCAAAAACAGCCATCAAGGGCTGTTTTCAAGTTTGGTACCGCGTATGGGATTCGAACCCATGATTTCCAGGATGAAAACCTGGCGTCCTGACCGGGCTAGACGAACGCGGCATAATTAATCTTCTTTATTTTTTAATATTTCTTTTATCCTTCTCCTACCAGAGGCAGACTTCCAATATTTTTCAGCTTCTCTTGCAAGTCTTTCGTCAGGCAAAACTTTTTCTAATATTATATAACCGAAATCACCGAAATTTTTTGTTGTTCTAACGCCTTTGGTTTTATGTTTTTTTATCCTATTTTCTATATTATCAGTAAATCCCGTATACGTTCTCTGCTTATCCTGACTTATTAATAAATATATAAAATAGTTATTCATAAATTGGGCTACCCGCCTCGACTCGCGGAGGCGACCGCTCGTCGACGCGAGGCGGGGACGAACGCGGCATATAGTTCAATAAAAAATGCCTTAGCAGGGCACCTTTCAATGATAGAAAGATATTATCATATATTTAAAAATAAATCAACTATTTCTAATCCTCATCACAACACCTCACAACTTGCGCGTGGAACAGACTGTTATCCTTGGCGTCGCGTGAACCGATCGCGCGCAAAAATTTGTCTTTTTCGTATTTGTCGATTATCGCATTTTGCGGTTTTTCAATGGAAACTCTGATCATTTTTCCATTCTCATCTTCAATTAAAACTTCTTCTTGCGAGAAACTTTTCACCTTACCATAAATCGCACTCTCCCGAGGAATATTTTTTCCCGACCAACTATGAAGAAAATCCCCCACTCCAATGATGCCAAAAATAGTTCCCAAAATCAGAGATCCCACAAAAAAATATACAGCGAAAGAATCTGTCCGCGTACATTTTCCACAAAATAATTCAATTTGATTGGCGAAATAAATTGCCAAGATCACAAAAAAGATAAATAGCGCGATATAGTCATAGGGCAAAGTCAGAAGAAAAATTTTGAGTCCTGGTATTCCCAAACTCAAAAATTTTAGCGCGCCGGTTTTTTTCAATAAATAGAAAATGACACTCACTAGAAGCGACCCGAAAATTATCGCGCCAGCCAGCGCGCTTTCCAGTCCCAATTTTTCCGCCATAAAAACCAAATGACTGCGCATTTTCACTTTCTTGCTTTTTATCGCCTGCATTACCTTTTCTTTTATTATATCTTTTTTTTCTTCCATAAATATTTCAAAAATTATTTATCATTATCAAATGGCAAATCTTGCCCTTTCAATTCTTCGGAAAGTTTTTGCTTGGCGCGACTGATTAGTGTGCCCACAGTATTCATCGGCTTTCCCAAAATTTCACTTATCTCTTCATATGATTTGTCAGAAAAATAGCGGAGCACCAAAACTTGCTTATACTTAAATGGCATTTTGTCGAGCGCCACATTTACCTCTTTGCCAATTTCCTTTCGAAGCCACGCCTTGTCTGCCCCCTCTTCAAAACTCATCATTTCCAATTTGTCTTTGGTCGCGGCGATATCTTCCCAGGGGATAAATCTCTTAAGCGCTCTTCTCTTGATAAAGTTGACTGCTTCGTTGTGCGCGATGCGATAGATCCAGGAAGAAAATTTTCGCGCCGTGTCATAACTTTGCAAATTTCGATAGGCCTTGAGAAAAACATCTTGCAAAATATCTTGTGCTTCATCCCGTGAACCAATCAAACGAAAAAGATAGGCGAATAATTTTCCTTGATATCTTTCAATGATTTCGCCATATCTTTCCTGATCCGAGTTTCGCACAATTTCCACCAGCTCGCTGTCAGTTAATTCATTTTTTGACTTATCTTCTAGCATTTATAATACTTGAATTTTTTACTTTATATTTCGCAATAATAATTATACTACACTACTGCTATTTAGCATATGAGCTTTCATCACAAAAAAAATACCGGCATTATAGCCGGTATTCCTATTTTATAGCCAAATTATTCCATAGATGATCTCACCGCTTGCGCCTTTATATCATCTAATTGCTGCGAAGCTTCTTTTTGCACCTCGGAAACTTCCTTGTCAATTTTTCCCATTTCCACATTGAATTCATCTTCAGCCGCTTGCATTTCATTCATCATTTCTGCGTGCTTTGCTTTATATTCAGGATCATTTTCATCCAGTTCAACACCAGCTTCTTTGAATTTAGCATCAATTTTTCCTTGAATTTCATCTTCTATTAAATTAAGCACGTCTAATATTTTTGAATCATCTATTTCTTCCTCATTTAGCATGGATAGATATTTATTTTTCGAATTACTTTCCAGAAAAGTATTTTCGTTTATATATTTTATTAATTCTTCTTTAGTCATAATTTTATTTTTTATTTTTATTAAATCCTAATTAAATAGCTTGGCCAGCCATTTTTCTTTCCATGTTAATTCTCATTTCCCTGATTTTTTGGTATTCCTGAACTAACGGATTAATTTGTTCCCAAAGAGAACCTTCTTGTTGTCGCAATTTTCCCAAACTCCTTTCGTTGCGCCAATTATCAAACTTACTTTTAGCTTCTCTGCCCCTTGATTTCAAATTTTCACCAGTTTGTTTCCCTCTTGCCATTAGGGCATCAAATTTTTCTGTAGCAATTCTCGTTGTATGCTCCACACCCTCTTTCATTTTACCACCAACAAATTTTCCAGCGTCTACTGTTGCGTTAATTCCTTTTACAGCACCCTCTTTTGTTGCTTCTGCTCCTCTTTGGATTGCTTCTGGAGCAGCAAAAGCATAGTCCACGGTTGCGCCAGCTTTTTTCTTAAGCCAACTCAATCCCTCAAGTATTCCATTTTTTGTTTTTCCAAATACTTCTTTTCCCTTATTGAATAAAGCAGATTTTCTTTCATTACCTATCTCTTGAAGACTTTTTCTTTCTGAACCCTCAGTCCCTTCTTCTACTACTGAAGCTTCTATTATATTTTCATCCTCTTGTTGTGGCTCGGGTTTATTTTCTTCTGCACTGTTCATATTTTTTATTTTATTAATTATTAGTACTATTTGAAAACTATGCTAAAATACTGTAATATATTAATTATAGCACAAAAAAACGACTTATGCAAATAATATTGAGCCTTGAAACATCTTGCGATGAAACTGCCTGCGCTATTTTGGAAGAAAAAAATGGTGATTTTTCGGTTTTAGCCAATATTGTCTCTTCACAAATAGCTCTTCATGCCACTTGGGGTGGAGTAGTCCCAAATTTGGCGGCCAGAGAACATTTGAAAAATATTATGCCCGTTATCGACGAAGCCTTGAAAAAAGCCCGCTTGACTTCGAAGGATGTTGATCTCATCGCTGTCACTAATGGCCCAGGACTAATACCGGCACTGCTTATCGGAGTGGAAACCGCCAAAACATTATCCTACCTTTGGAAAAAACCCTTGATTGGAATTCATCATATTGAAGGACATATCTATGCTAACTTTATTAACAGTGAACAGGAGTCAAGAATCAAGAATCAAGAAAAAATAAATTCTTGTTCATTGTTCACTGATCATTGTTTTCCTATTCTTTGTTTGGTAGTCTCCGGCGGGCACACTCAACTCGTTATTATGAAAAAACATCTGACTTATGAAATTATCGGCGAAACTCAAGATGATGCTGTGGGCGAAGCTTTTGACAAGGTCGCAAGAATTTTGGGGCTTGGTTATCCTGGTGGACCGGCAGTAGCGAAGGAAGCAACAGGAGTTAAAAAATATAAACTAGAAGCTCCCCTCCCTCGTCCAATGATCAAGAGCGACAATTTTAATTTTTCTTTTTCTGGACTCAAAACTGCTGTTTTATATTTAGCCAAAAAAAATGAAAAATTATTGAAGAATAAAGATTTTGTAAGTGCAGTTTGCCAGGAATTCCAACAAGCTGTTTGCGATGTCTTGATTTCCAAAACCATACGCGCAGCAAAGAAATATAATCCCAAAACTATTATGCTAGCCGGTGGCGTGTCTGCAAATTCTGAACTGCGCCGACAACTTGGTGAAGCGATCAAAAAAGATTTGCCGGATACTGCTTATCGCATACCAGAGACTAAATATAGCATAGACAATGCCGCAATGATTGCTATCGCTGCCTCTTTCCGTTATAAGTTCAAAAAAGGCACTCATAAATTGAAAAATAATTGGAAAAATTTAGAAACAAACGCTAATTTAAAATTAAACTAATATGAATAAAATTCTAATTTTCTCTTTTGGAATAGCGGCCGCCCTTAGTGCTTTGATTATTCAGACAATTCTAACAATCATCTTCCCTGCCTTAGAAAATTCTGCCGTTTCGGAAAAGATTGGCTATTTCATGCTTTTGGCAATTTTCATTGAAGAATTTATCAAGCTCGGCCTTTTATGGAAAATTTCAAAAAGTGTAAAAAATATTTTTTGGTCTTCGATTATTTTGGGTAGCGGATTTGCTACTGCGGAAATATTTCTCAATGTTCTAAATAACAACCCTTTCAATCTTGAATTATTCTTCTCTTACCTTGGGTTATTTTTGATTCATATTTTCACTTCCTCAATCTACGGTCTCTATCTGGCTAGAAAAGAAAACCTGGCGATTTGGAGCACTTTGGCTATTTTTGCCCTTGGCTATTTCTTGCATTTTCTTTTCAATTTTTTTATTCTTATTTCAATCGGCTATCTCACACTTAATGGTGGATTAGGTATCCTCATTTTTCTAGCTTTTTTTGTGAGTAAAAATAGCAAGAAATAACTTTTCTTGCCAAAAAACCAGAATTAAATTAGAATTAAATAAGGATAAATAAATAATACACAAATATGACTAAAGTAAAAAAATCTTTTTTTGAAAAATTAACCGGTTCCCGATCAATTGACAGTAGTGAAGGCGGATCTTTTGAAAGAGAACGTCCGATGAATATCTCTAATATCTACTCCGAAGACACTGCTGAAGCAGAAATGATCATCAATTCATCTCCTCGTATGATGGAACGAGAAGAAATGCACTCAGCCCCTATTCAAGAAGACGGTGAAGGACAACTCACTATCGATGTTTACCAAACTGACAATGATGTGGTGATTCGCTCCACTATCGCTGGTGTGAAACCGGAAGATTTGGATGTGAGCATCAACAATGATATGATCACCATCCGTGGTGAAAGAAGAAAAGACGAAGAAGTTTCCGAAGAAAATTATTATTACCAAGAATGTTATTGGGGGAGCTTTTCCCGTTCTGTTATTCTGCCAGTAGATGTGTTGGCTGATAAAATAGAAGCATCCATGAAAAATGGAATTTTGACAATTCGTCTGCCAAAGGCCGACAATACTAAAACCAAAAAAATTCAAGTTAGAGGATTCTAAATAAAAAATCAGACACGCCAGACTCAACAGAATGACACAGATGATTCTGTGTTTTTCTTTCTATTTATGGTATATTAAAGCTATGCAAACTAGAAAATACATCTTAATCGCCTATTTTTTCACTCTGGCTTTTTGGCCAGGGAATATTTCTGCCCAGATTTTGCCAGCTGAAATATTAGAAAAAATTCCGACTGATTTAAATTTAATTGTAAATGGCGCCCCCTACTCCTTGACGAAGTCAGAAATTTCCACTTGGTTAAAAGAAAAAAATTACCTTGCTTTTGACTCTAAATATTTTTCTGAAATAGAAAATATCAATTTTTGCCAATATGAAAAATCTCTCGAATGTCGACTTTCCTTTCCCTATGAAAATCAAAAACATATCAAGAAAAAATATACCCTTAGTATTAATACCGATGCAATTGAAAATTTTACCAGAGACTTAGCTAGAAAAACCAACAAGGATCCCTTGGATGCAAAATTTGAAATAACTGACGGAAGGGTTTCTGTTTTTGCTCTTTCCAGCCCAGGGATAAAGCTTGATGAAGAAAAAAGCGTCCAAATTCTTAGGGACTTTCTATTAGCACAAAATTTTTCAGCTTCGCTTGATCTGCCAACACAAAAAATCCAACCGGAAATTTCTTCCGATTCACAAAATAATTTAGGCATTACCAGTCTCATTGGAACTGGAAAATCAAATTTTGCCGGTTCGCCAAAAAATAGGATATTCAATATCAATGTAGCCACCAAAAGATTCAATGGAGTTCTCATTAAGTCTGAAGAAGAATTTTCTTTCGTGAAAATTCTCGGAGAAGTAGACGGCGAGCATGGTTATCTTCCAGAACTAGTCATTAAACATGATAAGACTGAACCAGAATTTGGCGGAGGAATTTGCCAAGTTTCTACCACCGCTTTTCGTGCTGCGATAAATTCCGGGCTTGAAATAACTGCCAGAAGAAACCACGCTTATCCAGTGAGTTATTATAATCCGCAAGGAATGGATGCTACTGTTTACGTTCCTCTTCCAGATTTGCGTTTTAAAAACAACACTCCTGGACACATTCTTATCGAAACAAAAATCGAAGGCAAAGAATTAATTTTCAATTTCTACGGAACAAATGACGGAAGAAAAACGAATGTTATCGGCCCGACTGTTTTAGAAAAAAAACCCGACGGCTCGCTAAAAACCACTTTCACTCAGCAAGTTTTTGATAAAAATGAGAAACTTATTCGGGAGGATGTTTTTAATAGCGCCTATGATTCTCCCAATAAATATCCTCACCCAGGCGCCGAAAATACCCTCACTGAAAAACCAAAGGATTGGTCAGACAAAGAATGGAGAAGGTACAAAAGTGAACACAACATGTAGAATCAGTTGACTAGGCCATTTATTTAAGCTAGTATTTTATATGTTGTAAAGAGGATTGATAACGACGACGCGCCCGTAGCTCAATGGATAGAGTACTTGGCTTCGAACCAAGGGGTTGTAGGTCCGATTCCTGCCGGGCGCACAAAATTTCAAGAAATAGCGACGACGCACCCATAGCTCAGTTGGTAGAGCAGATCCCTCTTAAGGATATGGTCCCAGGTTCGAGTCCCGGTGGGTGCACAAAAAAATAATATATGGCGGTCATCGTCTAGTGGCTAAGACATCGGTTTGTGGTACCGAGAATTTGGGTTCGATTCCCAGTGACCGCCCAGGAGAAATAATAAAAACGATTTAAAAAAAGGAGGTGCCAAATGGCACAAAAAAAACCTTGCCCGGCGCCAAAATGTACGGCAGTCTGGGAAGCAGTATGGATGTTCGTGGAACAAGAGCCAGGGATATTTTGTTTTAAATGTCCAAATTGTGGGTATGAAGAAGTTATTTTCACCTGGAAAAAAAGGGAGGGGAGAATAAAAATAGAAAGAAACTTAAGCTGGTGGGAAAACTGGCTTGGGAAAATCCCTTTTCCCCTATGGAACTGGATATAGGGAGAAAAAATGGAGAAGGCGTGAGGCAGAATAAAATTCTATCTCCCCTTCTCCCCCATTACTCAACAATAAAACAAAGATGCGCCGGTAGCTCAGTGGATAGAGCAGTAGCCTTCTAAGCTATTGGTCGCAGGTTCGATTCCTGCCCGGCGCACAAAATAAAAAACACTGCTCATCGCAGTGTTTTTGTTTTCTAATTCTTTTATTTATTCAACCGAAAAATATCCTCCACATTCTCCAAGGGCTTTTCAAATTCGGCGCTTCTGGCATTTGATTCATCGATGACTTTTTGAAAATTTTCCCGATTAAAAACAGTTTCGCTTTTGCTTTGTTTCGCTGTCATATATTCTTTGACGCGCACATCATTCCACTGCGAATTAAATATATAGGTGTACCAAATAAAAACTAGGTAAATTGCAGAGAAAAATAGAATCAAAAGTAGAAAAAATTGCGCTTTTTTGAAAAAGAAAATTCCTGCGCTTCGACGCATTGTTGATACATTCAAATATTTCTGCAAATCTTTCAAATCAATTTTCAAATCCATTTTCATAATTTTTATCTTTGCGTATAAACTATAGCGTTTATAGCGCTTACAATAGTTTCTTTGGCATTATTTTTATTCTTCTCTTTTTCTTCTTCGCTAGAAAACATACTTTGGTTCGACGATGAATTTTCCACTGTTTGTTTTTTGGAATTTATCGAAATTATATTTACATAGAAATGTCCATTCTCCAGCATATGAACAAAATTAAGTAAGCTTTGATAATCCCCTTTTAGATTAATTTGCATAGGAAAATAACTAGTATAGGAAATGTCATCCATTACGCCTTTTTGTTCCTTATTTTTCTTGGCGCTAGCTTTTATTTTTTCCACCTCTTTTGGATCAACCTGATCACCAATTTTCAAATCAATTATATTGCCGGACTTTTGCGCAATCGAATCAATGCTTTCTATGAAACTTATCTCACTACCAGGACTAAGAATTACATCTACTGAGTTTTTTTGCGCTTTGAAATCTTCCCAGTCTTTGTTCATTTGAGGCAAATTTCTAAGCTTGGTTTCCTCAATTTTTTGATCGACTATTTTTTCTTGGATTTGAGTTGAAATTGATTTAGTTTTAGAAATCAAAGGAAGCACCAAAAAATATACCACGACTGAAAAAACCACCACGTAGCCCAAGATAATGAACGTTAATTTATTTTTCTTCCAAATTTCTTTCATTAGTTTTTTAGACAATTTTTATCAATACTTAGATCTATTTGAAAAACAATATCACTTTTTCCCACCAAATCAGCCAGTGGTAAATTGACATTCGTAAAACATTTTTCACTGTTCAACTTATCCTTAAATAACATCAGATTATCACGCGTATCAGAAATCCCTCCGAGACTAACCGAATAGTCATTTGTGACTACTGAGATTATTTTTATCCCCGGAAAAACCAAACTATTTATTTTTACAAACATTTTTGACCAATGCAGTTGGCTGTTTTTTATGGAAATAACATCAGTTAAATTTCGATTAGCTTGGCTGAAATTTGCGTCCAGTTCCTTAATTTTGTCATATTTCCCACTGTTCTCACTTTTCTTTTCCGCCGTTAAGGTTGAATTTAAATTTAGATTTAAAATATAGCTAAAAATCAAAAGCATACCCAAGAAAACTGCCAGAATGACTGTCAGAAAGATTTCTATTCGGATAGTCGCCGTCAATTGATTCTTTTTGGAAATTTCTTCTTTTTTTTCCGGCGATATTAAGTTAAGTTTAATCTCCATAATCAGTTTCTCGCATAGCTAATCCAATAGACACAACATAGCGCATTGCATCCTCTTGGCTTATCTTGGGCAATTTATTAGCTAAATTTAAATTTATCCAAGGATCTCCCAAAACTATTTCGGTGGAAATTTTTGTTTTCAAATAAGTCAAAAGACCTTTGAGATTGGAGCCACCGCCAGTCAAAATAATTTTTTCTATTTCCGGATGACTTTTGGACATATTCTGATAGAAATCCATTGTCCTCTCAATTTCTACCGCCAGATTTTCCAAAAGAGAACCAATCGAATTCAAAACAGAATTGTTCCCAGCAGAATTTTCTATCCCTTGGGTAATTTTTATTTTTTCCGCTTCCTCTTTTTGGAAATTCATCCTACTGGAAATTTCTTCTGTGATGCCAGAAGAAGAAAAAGGAATGCTAGAAGTAAAATATGGAATGTTTCCTTCGGTGACAGTGAAACTAGTTTTGCTTGAACCAATATCTACAATTAGAAAAATATTTTCTGCCTTGGCATCCTTGGCAATCAAACTTCGAGTCGATGCTACTGATTCTACTTCCATACCACAAACTTCCAAGCCACAATCTGTCAGAATTTCTGAAAGCTTATCCACGAAATCCTTGCCTACAGCTGCCGTTAAAACATTCTGCTTTCCTTCAAATTTATCCAAAAATTGCCAGTCGTAATAAACCTGTTCCAACGCTAGCGGAGTACTAGCTTCAATTTCCCATTTTATCGCTTCAGCTGCCTCATCCTTGCTCATCTCAGGAATAGTGACAGCCCGCAAAAATACTTTCGATTCTGGCAAAGAACAAATCACTTTCTTAGTGTTGATTTTTTTGGGACCAGCTGTGGTCAAAAGCTTTTTGATTACTTCAACGACTTTTTCGCGATTAATTATCTCTCCGTTTTCAATACATCCCAGTGGAATTTCACTCACTCCAAAACTTCTAATCTCATCTTTTCCTCCTTTTTTTTCTAATTGAAAAACTTTCACTGAAAGATCACTGATGTCTAAGCTAAAATATTTTTCATTCAAGCTAATTATTTCCTTATTCCAAAAAGCCATAATTTTTTGTTTTGTTTTACATCTTCTATTCTATTATATTTCTTCCCATAAATCAATTGAGTATTGCGAACCTGTGGGAAAATATGGTGGTGGATAATAGAGCAAATTATTATCAAAATTTAAAATTCGATTATCATAACCTGTTCCATCAGTATAAGCAAAGCCATAACGAATATTAGTGGCCATTGAACCATTGACTGTAATGGTGCTTTTGTCATAAGAAGAACTGTAGTGATTTCTTCCCACCCTACCTGATTGGGCTAAAAGTGCACCGTCAATTGTTAGGTTATTTAAGCTATTGGCAACTACACTAATATTATTTTGAGCAATAAGCCCAATCACATCTCGACCATCAAAATTAGTATAAAGTAAATTATTCATACCGATATAGATATCACGAGAAGTATTAGTACTGCAAGAATTATCCCCAATAACTGAATTATACGTTGCTACTATGGTAACTTTTTTATCATTAATTGTTCCCTCCACCCAAGCATTATCATCCACAAAAATAATCCCATTATTAGGAATATCATAATTAGCCATACTCACACACTTACCCCTACTATGACGACTTGAACTAATCCATCCACAATCACTATATAAACAACAGGCGGAGGTTGTGCAACTTGTACCATTACTTCCACTATAACCTCCTGTCGCTCCAGTAACTATCCCTTGATAATCAGATATAGAATAAGAATCAGAGTTATAAGAATTCACCGTGCAAATATTGAATGTTCCATTAGTTAAGCTTATTGTTCTCCCACAACCAGAATTGTTAAAATATCTCCCACTGCCACTTTGTGCTTGAGTTCTCATAAAAGCTAAGTCTGAAGAAACTCCAGCGAAACTAACTTCTGACACTGGAAATTCCCGACCAATTGCAAAAACATCACTTCGAGTTTGAACTGGATTGGGAGGTGCTTCAAGTGGTCGATAATTATTATTCACTCCTGTAGTTGGTGGAGTATTCACATGAGTATGTACTCCAAATTCATTGCCCCCACTATGATCGGGGTCATCAAATGTCGTCATCAGACTTGAAACGATATTATGAGCCAGTCCGTCAAAACGAATTCCTTTATTAGAATGAATCTTACCAAAAACTTCCGTGCCTTGACCAAAACGCATAAAATCATTAGCTAATACTGCGTACTCACTCCAAGAGGGACGACGGAATCTCACTCGCACTGTTCTTTTAAGATTTGGCTCCTTATTTGTCCATCCAGTTGATTTAACCACTACAATAGTTGAACCAGACATTGGGCGCTCCGCTTCAATGGAATATGATCCAATCACTCCACCTTCGGGATCACTAAAAGTTTTTTGATAGGGGGAATCAACACCCAAGGGACTACTACCCTGCCAAAAATCATCCACTTCCCGTGCAGTTTTTCCAGCTGTTTGATGAGCAAGGTACCAACGATAAAAATATATTCCCGCTTCAGCGATTTGAAAAGCTTCTTCTTTTTGGGCCCTGTTAGCACTAAACTTAATTTGACTAGTGATGTAGCCAAGCATTGAAGTCAAAATAATCATCACGATTGCCATGATTATAAGCGCATAAGCCAAAGCCGAAGCTTTTAGTTTTTTATTTTTTATTTCCATATTTAGCTTTCTACTCTATACTTAATACTTTCTACTTTTTTATTGTACCCGATCATAATCATTCAAATTCCTCATTTCCACAAATGATTGTATTTTTATATTACTTGGAAATTTATTTGGATTCGTATTTACTTGTAAAAATATTTTCATAAGACGAATATCTGCTAGATGATTCGTCACTGGCATAGTCAGTGGATTATTGGTTGTATCCCCCGGATAATCTTTGTTGTAATAATAAAAAATTGGTTCGTCTATCTCATTGACGACATTGGAAACTAAGGTGATTATTTCTTGATCATTGGTCGGATAAGTTTTTGGTAATGTAGTTGTTGGATTAGTAACTCCCATTAGAATATTCGAACCGGATTTATAAAAATGCAATCTTTCTGTAGCGCCATCCTTATCATAATCAGAAAAAAGTACCAAGTCATTGCTATCAGCTGATTTCACTGGATAAGCTCCATCATCAGCTTGCTTGACTCTTCTGATATAATCTACAATTTTATTCACTCCTTGTGAGGCATTCATTGAAGATTGACCCATTTCTAGAACATAGGAATTAGTTTTCCAAGTTTTGGAAAATAACATAGTAAAACCAGCAATGCCCATAGAAAAAATAGTGATTGACATCATCATTTCGATTAGCGTGAGTCCATTCATTTTTTTTCGTATATTTTTTTTCATTTAATCGCAAATTAATTAGCCACCAATTCAATTGATTCCAAGCTAAGATTATTCTCGTCTATATTGATCTCTTTAGAAATTTCTTGATAGCCCTCGGCTGTAACTTTCAAATTGTATGCACCCTCTTCCAGTGGTACACTTTCCGTCTTTGGAAAAAAAGCTGTCCCGTTTCCATCTGTTATTGTATTTTCGTTATATCCCGTAGTATTACTCAACTCAACTGTCGCGCCAGCAAATGGGTTGGTACTCCCTGTTGCATTTATTTTTACCAGAATTGATGTCACATTTTTCGAAGCCAATACCACCTTGAAATCTAAATTATTTTCCGAAGAAAGTACGAGCGGAGGCGCTGGATCTGTTCCGATTTGCACATAATCCGCTATTGGATTAGTAAATTCAAAAGTATATTGCCCAGGACTAATTGAATTATATTCTTTTTCTCCAGAAGAATTGGTTTGACTAGTTTCATCTATCGCATAGACGGGCGTATATGGATTAGCCACTTCTGTTCCAAGTTTTCTTCCGCCTTCCAAGACAAAATTAATATCAGAAATAGCGCTACCAAAATAATTTTGAGTAATTATTTTCAAATCCACCGTTTTATTTAGGGCAATATTAGTGACATTCATTGATCCGGCGACGACTGAAGCATGGGTATCGACTGGATTATAAGTACTATCTGGATAAACAGGATAAGTTTCCACTGTTTCATACCCTGATTTGGAAACTTCTATTTCATATTTTTGAATTGATTCTTTTGCACCAACTATCATCACATTACCCATGCTATCTGTTTGTCGAGTTTCACTAAAACCTAAATCAGAATTAGTAATTTTAACTGTCGCTCCTGAAACCCCTGCACCTCCAGCTTGATCGCTGAAAATATTTATCGATAATATTCCATCGCCCGAAGTCGCTGCCTCGAGTCCTGGTGGGACAAAACGAGAAAGCAAAAATATACTCCCAGCATCAATACCGCTACCACCCCAAGAAACAGTAATTTTTACTATTTTATAATCCTTATAAGCCGTATCATTAGGACTACCACCCAAAGTTCCATCAAATGGATCGTCTATATAAGCAGCTAAGGTATGCACGTGATAGCTTCTGCCATTTTCTGCCACATCCTCGTCTTGCGGTATGTTTCCCATACAAGCACCATTTTGAATTCCCACATCATCATATTTCAGATTTCTAGCAGTTTCCATTTTTTCATTAGCCAAAGCAATTGCCCCTAAACGATTTTTGGAAAAAATAATATATCTTGTTCCGACGCTGATGACTTGATAGAAAGTAATGGTTATCAAAGAAAAAATAAACAACAAAACCAACGCTTCGATGAGCGTAAAGCCTAAATTGTTTTTTGTTTTTTTCATATTCTTTACGAATTACTTTATGTTGTCCATTATCGAATACATCGGCTGGAGCATCGAGATTGCAAAAAATCCCACTGCCGCACCGATAAAAACCATTAGAATTGGTTCGATGATAGATGACATATTTTTTGTAATTTGTGATACTTCATCTTCATAGAATTCAGCTAGTTTCAAAAGTACCGTTTCAGTTTTTCCAGTCTCTTCGCCCACTTGAATCATTTGACAAACCAACACTGGGAATATTTTTGGATATTTGCTGACAATTGCGCTTAGCGCAATACCTTTCTGAATCTTAACTACGCAATCCTTCATGGCATTTTGATAGTAATAATTTGTGAGTGTTTCAGAAAGAATTTTCAATGACTCCACCGAAGAAACTCCACTTTTCAAAAGTGAGCTATAAATTCTGGCAAAACGAGAACAATTCACTTTGATCACAATATTTTTAATTGCCGGCATATTAATCAATAAAAATCCTAGTGTTTTTTTGCCAGCTTCCATCATCATAAAAAATCTCAAAAATACAATGATAGAAATAAAAAACAGAGCCACTAAGATTCCATGTTTCTGGAAAATATCGCTAAGCGCGATAATAAATCTAGTAGAAGCTGGGAGCACCACATCCATATCCCTAAAAACACCCATCAATTTTGGCAAAACATAAGTGAGCATCACAATTCCAATTCCAATCATCACCACCAAAATAACGGCCGGATATGTCAGAGCGCCTTTGACTTTGCTCATCAACTCATGTTCTTTTTCCAATTGAAGCGCTAAGATATTCAAAACTTCTTCCAAGTTTCCACTGACTTCCCCCACTCTAATCATATTCACAAATAGGTCGTCAAAAATTCCAGGGTATTTTGCCAGCGCATCCGCGAAAGCATTTCCGGCTTGAATTTCTTCATAAATCTCCATTAGAATTTGAGCAAATTTCTTTTTTTCAGTTTGCAGAGAAATGTTTTTTATCGCTCGAGAAAGAGGAAGGCCTGAAGCAATCATCACACTCAAATTTCTAGCAAACATCAATTTGTCCGTAAGGGAAATTCGGATAAAACGATTCAAAAAATTAACTTGGGCTTTTTCTCTTTCGCTGACTATAATTTCTTTGAAAGAAGTCAAAATAAATCCATCCGCTCTAAGCTCCGTGGCTAATTCTCGTTCATTTTTCACATCCAACTCTCCCTGCTTTGTTTCGCCATTATAATTTTTTGCACTGTAAAATATTTTTGCCATTTTTGTCTTTGAATGATAGCGAGAAGCTACAAAAATGAGCATCCCGTAAAAATTCACTCTAAAAATTTTAAATTATTTCTAAACTAGCCGTCAGGCGAGCCACGCACATAAAACTTTAAATTATCTGAATCTTTTTTGGAATTTTGTGCGGGACATTCCTATTCCTTTGTTACCCTCAATATTTCTTCAATTGAAGTTATGCCCAAAATGGCTTTGGAGAAACCATCTTCAATCATCGAGAGCATACCTTTTTCTTTGGCCTTTCTCTCCAACTCTTCCGCTGGTGAATTCTGCGAAATCATTTTTCTGATTTCTTCATCTATTTCCAAAACTTCAAAGATGCCGTTCCGTCCATGATAACCTTCCTTGCCGCATTGACTGCAACCCTTAGGCTTATAGAATTTTATATTCTCCCATTTATCTTCAGAGTTTATCTTATCCTTAGTGGCTGCATTTTTTTTCAAAACTTCCAAGATGCTATCCATCTCATAATTACTCCTCAAAGTTTCTAATTCTTTTTTTTCTAGGATATATTCTTCCTTACATTCATTGCATAATTTTCGGATAAGTCTTTGTGCGATGATCACATTAGCGGTGGATGCCACCAAAAACGGTTCGGCTCCCATATCAATAAGTCGTGGCAAAGTTCCCGCGGCACTGTTAGTATGCAAAGTTGAAAGAACAAGATGCCCTGTCATCGCAGCTTGCACTGCCATTTCCATCGTTTCCTTATCTCTAATTTCCCCTACCATTATAATATCCGGATCTTGACGCAAAAGCGAGCGCAGTCCCGCCGCAAAAGTAAGACCAACCTTAGGATGGATTTGCGTTTGGTTTATCCGTATCATACGGTATTCCACTGGATCTTCCACGGTGCTGATATTTACTTCAGGAGTATTTAGAATATCCATGATCGTATACAGCGTAGTGGTTTTTCCGGATCCAGTTGGCCCCGTCACTAAAATCATTCCATTAGGACGCTTGATTTCTTTGTGAATAACTTCCAAAGCTTGTCCCATCAGACCCATCGCTTCTAGCGTCAATCCTTTGGATGTTTCATTGAGAAGTCGCATCACAATTTTTTCTCCGTCAAAAATTGGCAAGATACTTACCCGGAAAGAAATTTTGGCTCCATCTTTTTCCATTTTAAATCGGCCGTCCTGCGGAACGCGATGTTCATCTAATTTCAGATTAGACAAGACTTTTATCCTAGCAATAATTCCGTCTCTAACTTGCTTGGGCAATGTCATCGCCTCATGCAAAATTCCGTCAATTCGATATCTAATGCGCACTTCTTTTTCATCCGGTTCAATGTGGATATCACTAGCTTCTTGCAAAATTGCATGTTTGATCAAAGTATCTACAATCCGGATAATCGGCAGTCCTTGAGCAATTTTTTCCAAATCATCTTCTTCTCCTTTTTCCTCCGATATCATTGAAGCATTCTTATCAATAATATCCCCGAACTCTGCTTTCAAACTTTGACTATATTGTTTCAAGACTGCTTCGATACTTTCTTCAGTTGTGAGACAAGAAACAATTTTAAGCCCAGTTTTTTTTCGGATAAAATCAATCGTCTGCATATCTTCTGGATTGATCATGGCCACTTTCAGCTCTTGGCCATTTTTTTCAAAGGCAACAATTTTATATTTCTTGGCGATTGGTTCAGGAACTATTTGCAAAATTTCCGGCGGAATCATTTCCTTGGAAATATCCACAAAAGGCACACCTAAAATATAGGCATAAAGTTTTCTGAGTTTCAACTCATCAATGAGTTTTTTGGCCAAAAGAATTTCACCCAATTTTTTCTTGCCATCCTGAGCTTCCTTAAAAGATGCTTCCAGTTCTCCATCTTCAACCATTCCAGCATCTTTTATAAATTCCTTAAGTTGTTCATTTTCTATGCGCATTATTTGAGCGTTTCATTAATTTTTTTAACCACGTCTTCCAATTTATACTCTGATTTAACTAGATATGTCGTAGCGCCTTTGTCGAAAGCTTTTTGAATATCATCTATGCTTTCCAGATTTGTCAAAAGTATCACGGGAATATTTTTCGTAGTTTCATCTTGTTTTATCTCTTCTAACACCTTAAAGCCGTCTTTTTTTGGCAAAATTATGTCCAAAAGAACCAGGTCAGGCTTTTCTTTTTTGACCATTTCAACTCCCTTCTCTCCATCCATTGCCCCAAAAACTTCAAAATTTTCTTCTTCCAAATATTGCGTGAGCGCTCTTTGCAATGTCTCTTCATCTTCAATTATGAGTATTTTTTTGTTAGCCATATTTTAAAAAATTAATTATTAGAACTTACGCATTTCAATGAGAATCTATTTATGTAGCCAGGACAATAGCAGGATTACAATCAATATTTTCTATCTATAATCTTAGTTTTATTTTTTTGTAATTTCAGTGAACAATAGATTCGAAGGGAAATGGGGAAGTTCTATCATTTACAATCTGCTAATCGGTAAAGAAAAACTAAAAACCGATCCAACATTTTCAATGGACTGAAACCAAATTTCCCCCCCTAATTGTTCCACGATATTTTTGGCGATATATAGTCCTAGACCAGTGCCATCTGTTTGATATTTCGAAGCATTGTCAGAGCGGAAAAATTTTTCAAAAACACGACCCGTTTGTTCTTCGGGAATGCCCACGCCATTATCCCTTATTTCAAAAATCAAAAAATTCCCTGACTTAAAAATACTTATCTTTATTTTCCCGCCACTGTTGGTATACTTAACCGCATTATCCAAAAGATTATCCATAACCAATCTTATCTTTTCAGCGTCCCCCAAAACAAAGGGCACTTCTTTTTTTGCGTTTATATCAATTTTGATGTTTCTCGGCTTAGCCTTAGGAATAATTTCCGCAACTACTTCTTTGACCATTTCAACAAAATCAAATTTTTGTTTTTTGAGAATTAACCGATTTTGATCAATTCTTGCCACATTTAAAAGATCATTTACTAAATGAATCATTCGTTGATTTATCGCATAGATATTTTCTATATTTTTAACCTGCTTTTTATTCAAGCCTTTCTTGAATTTTTTTAGCATCAATTCTGTTTCCCATTTAATTGCAGAAAGTGGAGTTCTGAGTTGATGTGAAGCAATGGAGACAAATTCACTTTTCATTCTGTTGAGTCTAGTCATTTGCTCAACAAATCTAGTCACTAACATTTCCAAAACAAAGATAACAACTACGACCAAGCATTCTGAAATTACCAAGACGGCCGGATTTTCATAATTTTTCGAAATAAAATAAGTGGCAGCCATGATAATTGTTGCTGCAACTCCGAAAATTATAAAAAGAAAACTGGGCGTTTGCCAAATCTTGACTCCCAAGTCCTTCGCTTGTTTTCTAAGATCAAAATCATTTATAAGCTCTATTTTTAATTTTAGTTTGTTTTTGCAAAATTCCATTTTTTTGTTTTTATTTCCTTCTATTATTATATCAGAAAAAAGAACTTCCCGCTAGGGAAAATTGCTTGACTTTTAGCGTCTATCCTATACCCTTACTTATAAGGAGAATCTGTTCCTTTAAAAACCTTAGGGTCGTTAGATGGACCCTTTTTTATAAACCGTAAGTCAACAATTGAAGGGAGTAGCCATGGATCAAAAAACTGTACTACTTATTGGCAGTGGCGGAAGAGAGCATGCTCTGGCATGGAAACTTGCAAAATCTCCGAGAGTGGGGAAAATCTACTGCGCGCCAGGAAATGCCGGCATCGGCAGTATCGCCGAGCTGGTGCCCATCAAAGCCAACGAAATTGAAAAGCTGGCGGATTTCGCTGAAAAAGAAGGGATCTACCTGACCATTGTCGGCCCGGAGGAGCCGTTGACAATGGGGATCGTCGATGAATTCGAAAGAAGGGGCTTGAAAATTTTCGGCCCGAACAAGAAAGCGGCAAGACTTGAGGGGCGTATTAAGACATATAATAATGTAACCCTAGAGAAATCAGTATGCCAATTAAAATGTAACCGTAATCAACCAGAATCGCACAATTAATTTTTAGATAATTTAGATATAATATTCAAACTTTTTTCAATAGACTTTTTTAACTCCACTGGGTTGAGAGTTAAATACCGTGCAGTCAGTTCTCTCTTTTTTGTTTTTGTAATCTTATCTGAATCCATCAGCCAGCGATAAGGAGTTTTAGTGATATATTTCTTTTTGCACTTACTGCCCAAGTATTCTTTGGAAACACATTTCATATGCGGTTGAAAGAAATTCATATACAAACGAAACTCATTTCTGTATAAATCATTCAGTGTAATAACTAATTCCGGTTTATCTAATCTACCATAACCAATAATCTTTCTGATGTGTGTCCAATTCTTTTCTTCAATATGACAACCGTCATTAGAATGATACGGACGAGAGCGAGTAAATTGAATATCATTTTTCTGACAATATTTGTAAAGCAGAGTATTGATAATCTCCGAACCTGAATCTCCATCTACTCCTAGTATAGCAAATGGCAGAGACGGAGCAATTGTGCCTTTAAACCCAATTTCAATGACTGTGTGTTGACTTTTACCCAGACCAGCTACTTGTTCACTCCAACCTGAATAAATATCTGTGGAATTAAGCGTATAGATGAATTCTCCGGATGGATCACCACCGTTATGGGCTACTGTGTCGATTTCTTGATAACCGGGAATATTCTCATCCCAATCACAACCTTTTCTAATAGGTATTTTAGATTTTAAGGTTCCCGGCTTAGTAGTACAAAATCCACGCTTGTTTTTCACTCTTTGAATTTCTCGTTCTCTTTTTAATCTGCGGTCAATAGTTCTAGCTGAAATTTTGTTAAGTTGTTTTTTAACTTTCAAATCTAATTTCAATTCATTACATCTTTCTAGAACTGTAATCATTTCTTCTATGTGTGGTTGCAATCTAACTCCGCAAGGATAATCCAGAATTTTCCAAATCTTAATTAAGGGAATGATGACATCTGAATCATAAGTCACCGATCTAGCTTTTCTAGGAATTTTATCTCGCATAGATAAATCTGTTTTAGCGGATAGTAGCCTAATAGCATATTTTTCATTATACGCTGTGAAACTTACCAACTCATCCAGCATTCGTCCCTTTTCTTCTTTATTGGCTTTTAAATACCGTGGTTTCAACTCTTTAACATACTCAATTCTCGCTTTTTTACTCATCATATATTGCAACTTTAGTTAATTAGCTAAAGTCACATTCTATATGGCATATTGATACCTTGCAAAGTTACATTTTAGATGGCTCAATTCGAGGGGTCGAAGGTCTTTGCCAAGGAATTAATGGAAAGATACGACATCCCAACTGCGCCATTTATTATTTTCGACAGTACAGACGAAATACGCAAAAACATGAACTTCCATGAATTCGAAGATAACTATTTCCCGATTGTTCTGAAAGTAGACGGACTAGCCGCTGGCAAAGGCGTGCGGGTTTGCAAAAATCGTCAAGAAGTGGAGGATTTCCTTGGTGTAATTGACAGCGGTAAATTTGAAGAAGCCGCCAGTCGAATCGTCATGGAGAATTGTATTTTTGGCGAAGAGGCGTCCTGCATTTATATCACTGATAAAAATGGTTCCGTCCTTCCTATGGCCACAGCGCAGGATCATAAAGCAGTTTTTGATAAGGATGAAGGACCCAACACTGGTGGAATGGGTGCCTATTCACCGGCACCCATCATATCCACTGAAGTTGAGAAAAAAATCACAGAAAGGATAATTAATCCGTTGATTGAGGCATTAAGAGCAGAATCAATGCTCTCTGCCGGGGTCATTTATGTCGGGTTGATGATAGACAAAAAAGGAGATCCGTACGTCCTGGAATTCAATGCCAGGTTTGGCGATCCGGAAATCCAACCCATTGTTATGCGGTTGGAAACCGATTTGATGGAAATCATTGAATCAGCCATTAACGGAACGCTTGATCAGCAAAAAATCAAATGGGATCCCCGACCAGCGGTGTGCGTGGTTATGGCGTCCAAGGGATATCCGGATAAGTATGCGAAAGGATTCCCTATCGCAATTACCTATGGAACAGAAAATATCAATACCGTCGTTTTCCATGCCGGAACCAAATTTGATGATAGCGGTGAGTTGATTACGGATGGGGGAAGAGTCTTGGGTGTGACGGCTTTGGGCATTGATACTCTTAATGCCAAAAATAACGCCTATCGGGCTGTTGGCAGGATCCGATGTACCAACCTGTTTAATAGGACGGACATTGCGAACAGGGCAATCGACCCCAGCCTTCTTTAAAAAAATGAAGTTTCACAAAAAAACGAGGAGCAGACAGGCTTATTAAGATGTCTGCTTTTTCATTTCAACCAAAACAAAATCGATACTAAGATGCGGTAGAATCCAAAAGCCGTAAATGTTCTTTTTTGGATATAAGAAAGAAGAAATTTTATTCCCAAAATTGCCATCACAAAAGAAACTAAAAAGCCAACAGCCAAGAGGTGACTTTCAGATAGTGAAAAACTTTTATAATTTTTCATCAAATCCAAACCAGTGGCAGCGAGCATTGTTGGCACGGCCAAGAGAAAAGAAAATTCCACGATTATTTTTCTTTTGAGTCCAAGCGCTAGTCCCCCAAGAATTGTGGCGGCGCTACGCGAAACCCCGGGAATCATCGCGATTGATTGAAAAAGTCCGATATACAAACATTGTTTATAGGAAATATTGGAAATGTCTTCTAGTGCACTTTCTTTTTCTGTGTGCCATTTTTCAAAAATAATCAGAAATATTCCACCCAAAAACATTGTCCAAAGAACTACACTCACACTTCCTAAAAGATAAGTTTTAATTATTTTATAAAAAACCAATCCCAAAATTCCCGTCGGGATAAAAGCGACCACGAGTTTTTTGATCACTTCCATTTTCCAAAGCGTTTTCCAATATAGAACTACCACCGCCAAAATCGCGCCAAATTGAATGATGATTTCAAAACTTTTCAAAAATTCTGTTTGCGTTAGTTTCAAAATATCCGCCGTCAAAATCAAATGCGCCGTCGACGAAATCGGCAAGAATTCCGTTATCCCCTCCACTATTCCTAAAATTATCACTTGAAAAAAATTCGGCATAAGATTTTTTTTATATTTTTTATATTAGGATTCACACAAAAGAGGACTAGGAATGAATTAAATTTTTCAAAACTACTTATTCTTTCTCATCCATATTTTTAAACTGCTCATAACTTCCAATTCTGGCAAAGTTTATTACAAAATCAGAATTATCCATTCTATCAATTCTTACTGAATCGATTCCCAGAATTTGCAATCTTTCATAGGTCAAAAGTTCTCCTTCTTTTAGCTTCAAAACATCTCTTAATATCCATTGCCCTAGCTCACGATTTGAATATGACATAAGCGCTTTTCCGCCATCTTGGCAAACTTTTGATTGCATTATATTCCCATTTGGCAGCCTTAAACCAAAGGGTGTTTCTCGACCGGGGAAAAAATTTGGAAAATTTTTGTGAATTTCTGCTGGAATTGGAATATAAACCTCATTAGGATGGCGATCTCTTCCGCCTGCATTCCATTGATTTAAACCGCTTTTTTCAAAAACTGTTTGATTTTTTCCATACAACGGCAAATAAATTGTTTGTTTTATTTTTGATGCTTTTTCAAAATGCAAATCTGTTTTTTCAAGCAATTTTTTCAATTCTAAAAGTGGATCTTTCAAGATATCAACATTGAACTCATAAGCAATCGGTTCAGTTATAAATCTTTTCGTAAGTGTACTTTTAGAAACTAAAAATGAATACTCGTGTTTGCCATCATTAAAAGCGATTGAGCCTTTTCTTTCTTTTATGTTTTTGATATTAGAAATATCAACTTTATCCATTGCTTCCTCGAAAATTAAAAACTTTCCCTTATTTCTTATTACGCAGTGATAAATTGAATTTTCAAGAGCGTGGGCGTTCTCTGTAAATTCAATTCTGGCATTTCTTAGTTCTGAAACTTTTCTGATTAAATTTTCAGGAGATAAATTTTCATAAAGTCTTCTGTCATTATTAAATTCAGCAATTTTTTGAAAAGTTTTATTGTTGTTTGCGAGAAAAGTTTTTAATCCGATGCCTAAAGCGTCTTTTTTAGCATCAGCTGAAACATCACTTCTTGATAAATCTTCTGCTTCAAAGGCACGACAAAAAACTTTTTCTGCGACTCGATAATATAAGTAGGGAATATCTGATTCAGAAAAAAGATTAGAAAGGCAACCGACAATTCTTAGAAAATGCTCGTATTCTTTTTTTAATTCGGGTTTTTGAGTTTGAAAAAACATAATTTATTTATTTAAAGCTTTATTCATATTTTGGGCAATTTTTTGAATAACTGGTATTGAAACAGAATTTCCAAATTGTTTGTATAAATGAGAATCGGCAATATTGGGAAGTTTATAATTCTTTGGAAATCCTTGAAAATTAGCACATTCTCTGGGTGTTAATTTTCTGATACCTTTTCCGTTTAAAACCAATGGGACATTATGACCACCCATTCCCATATTTGCAGTTAGAGTTGGACAAACGTTATTTTTATTTTCTCTTACATATTTTCTTCGCCATTGATAAATAGTATCTCGTTTTTTAACTTCCTTTTTCAATGCTTCGTAAAGTGGCTTACTGTTGTAATAATATTTATCATCAACCTCCTTTTTTTCAAGACAGTCGTGAATTGTTTTGGTTAGTTTTACTTTTTCAGGAAAATAAAATTTATCATGTGCTTTTTTATCCAAAAAACCGACAATATAAATTCTTTCTCTATTTTGTGGGAGATTGCCATATTCCATGGTATTTAAAACTTTTACTTTAACAAAATAGCCAAGTTCTTTTTCTAATTTTTCAAGAATAACTTTTATTGTGTTGCCCTTATCGTGCGTCTTAATGTTTTTTACATTTTCAAGCAGAAAAGCCGTTGGTTTTTTGGCTTTTAGAATTCGTACAATATCAAAAAATAAATTTCCTCTGCCGTTTTCATCTTTAAATCCTTGTTTATATCCTGCAATAGAAAAAGGCTGACATGGAAAACCCCCACACAAGATATCGAAATCAGGAATTTTAGAAGCAGTAATATTGTGAATATCGCCCAATACCATTTGTTTTTCTGTTTCAAATATTTCAGAAAAATTAAGATCAAAAGTTATTTTTGCATTTTCATCAAAATCATTAGAAAAGACACACTGAAAACCAGCGTTTTCAAAGCCTATTTTTATTCCGCCTATACCAGCAAATAAATCTATAAATTTCATATTCTAATTATACCCTTTTTTCAAAAATATGTCGCCTAATTTATATGTGAAAATTATGCTTTAGTAGCCTTGAGACAAGTGCATAAATTCTATATACCATACTATCAAAAACCACTAAGGAAAGCAAAATAAAAAAAACCGTCCAAGCGCGCGTTGCATGCGCTGGACGGTCTTTCGGTAAAAGGTTAGAAGTTATTTTTCGGAAGTTTCGGAACAGCATTGTTCCTCGAGCTTCCTCAATAGATCCAATTTTACTTGAATCTTTTCCTCCAAAAAAATAAACTTCGGGCTTAAGGAGATATCCTCAAAAAACTTACCTGGAAATCTTGAAATGCAAGTTTTTTGTAATATCATAGAAATACTTTCAAAAAATAAACCTCCAAAAATATTCCCACCGGTATAATTTTCTGAGGATTTTTTATTGTATTTTCCAATTAAATCACTCAGATCTTTCTCTGAGCCATTTTTCATTACTTTGTCGATCTCCTTATCTTCTTTTTTAGTAAATCCTTTTTTTATTTCCTGCGCTTTTGCGCAGTCACATTGGATATTTTGAATATTTTCTTCAACATTTTTTTCAACATCCACCCACCGAGTAGCGTGAGCATGAGAAGCTATCAACAACACAAAAGCCAACATCAGGGTTATTTTACTCATCGTAATTTTCTCCTTAAGATGTTTTATTGTTTTTTAAAAAAAGAATTTTTCTTTCGCCACTTGAATCAAGAAAAGTTTCCATATTCAAGATGCGAAGGAAATAAAAGAACTAAAGTAAATTTTTAAGGAACTATTGCATAACATTGAACTATACGCTAAAACATACTTTTTGTCAAGATTGTGGACTATTTCAGCGAAAATGGGTTAAAATTAGTGTCATAATCATAAAAATCTTCGTTTTCATTTTTCTTCAAAAAATTAACCGCCCTATATGTGATCGGTGTGAATAATATTTCTACACCGCATTTGAAAACATAATTTGAAACAAAAATTGTGAGCAAAAGTTCATTTGGCAAAGTACCATAGAAAGCAATGAGGATGAAAAATGAAGTGTCCACCAACTCCCCCACCAAAGTTGAAAGAATTGTCCGAATCCACAATTTTTTTCCCGCCATCCATATTTTTATCTTCGCCAAGATATATGAATTGGAAAACTCGCCAGCAAAATAGGCAATGAGGCTGGCCAAGACAATTCGTGGCGCTAGTCCCAAAATATTGTTAAACGCTTCTTGATATGGCCAGTCACTGGCTGGTGGCAAAATGTTCACAACAAAAAGAACCAAAGACATCAGCCCCGCACAAAAAAATCCGGTCCAAATAACTTTTCTTGACCGTTTATAGCCATACACTTCCGTGAGAATATCTCCGAAAATATAGCTCAAAGGAAAAAGTAGCGTCCCGCCGTCAAAGGTAAATTTCCAAAAGACCAAAATTTTTGTCGAAGCAATGTTGGAAATCAAAAGCACTGCCACAAAGACAGCCATTATCACATCAAAATATTTGAAATTTTTCCTATCCATCCTCACAATCTATCATTCTTTAGCGCACAAAGTCAACTATAAATTTAATTATTTTTTTGCTTCATAACTTTAGAAATTTTCCAAAAATAATCAAACTGGGCTTTCAGTGTTTGAGCCAATTCTCGACTATCAATAATCATGCCATAGTTTTCCCTATCAGAAGAAATGAAAGCTACTTTGTCGCCATAAATTGCATAACCCAAAGTTTGGTCGATATTTTCCGGCAAAATTTTTATCCTGCGCAAAGATTTTTCCTCATCCCATGGACCGAGCAAGGGATATTTTTTAGTATCTATTTTTCTTTTCGATGGCCAAAGAACATTTATCCAAATATTTCTTCTTACTCTTTCTTCATTAAAGTTTTGCAAAACTAATTCTGGAATAATTTTTACCATTTCTCTGATCGGCCAAAACCAATAGGTTTGATTTTCTCGAGAACGCAAAACATCGCGAAGAATTGATTTAGCCGCGTCTTTAGTTGAATAGTGGATAAATTTTGGCTGATAAGTGGCTTCGAACTTTTTATTGTTAAGTGCCTCAGAAAAACTTTCTCGCGCCTTTTTCATTTCTTCAATTTTTTCACTATAAATACTCAAAATATTTTCCCTATCTTCTGCATAAAAAACCGCCCCGGTTTCTCCCACGCCTTTTTTTGCCAACCCCTTTTCAATCAATGATTCTATGTGGCCATAGATTGTCGGACGGGGCAAGTTAAGTTTTTTGCTCAAACTTAAAACACTCACACCCTTTGACTCTTCTAAAAGCGCCAGAAATGTTCTAGCTTCAAAGTCCGTGCAATTAATCTTTTCGAGAAGCTTGATAATGTCCATGAGTTTATCGACTAGATCCCCGCCTTCGCGGGGATGACAGTAGCCAGTTGTCAGATGACGACAACATATTTACATATATTGGATATTATAGTATATTCCATTAATTGTCAAATGATTGGCGTTTGGCAAAGTTGTTTAAAAAATTATAACAAAATAAGAATAGGGAGGTTCTGCAATGAAAACCGCACTGATAATATTTACCTGGCTGATTCTTTTTTGTAATTCGGTTCAGGTACAGGCCGAAACAAAAAAAGAATGGGGCGGAAGTTTTTCCATGATGTATCAGCAAAGATATATTGCGATAAAAACTTCCAAAAATGTTTACGATTTCCCTATGCTCTGGGGAAATCTTAACCTTAATCACCAGTCAAGTGGATTGTTCACTAATTTTTGGTGGAGCGAAAGTTTCCGCGGAAGTTTTGATAGCGAACGCGGAAATGAATTTGAGCCTACAATCGGTTGGAAAAAACCACTTGATAAATTCTACGCTGAATTGTCTGCAACTTTGTATAACATTCATTTCAACAATTGGGATTCAAATCCGTGGATTCTGACCACAAAATTTGGGAAAGAAATTAATCCCAGTTTGAAATGCGAACTCTGGGCTGAATGGATGTCACCCATTAGCCACTTTCGCGATGGCGCTACAGTTTTAACGATAAATCTGCCTTATATCTATAAGGAACCTTTCGGTTTCGAAAGATTGGCGCTATTATTTAACAACTTGATTGTGTGGGATGATGGTTTTGGCGCTGATGATCCCCATGGGATTTTTCTGAGACAATACTATGGGGCGGAATACAAGGCGCTGTCTGATCTAGCTCTTTTCGGAGGGATAACGCCCCTTTGGAAATTAACCAAAACAACGGATGGAAGAAAAAATGAACACACCTATTCTTTTGGTGTAAAATATTCCTTCTAATATCTGACAGAGCAACACGGGCAATCCTCTTGTGGATTGCCCGCTTTTTATTATCTAAAAAATTAAACTTCTCTTTTCCCTTTTTTTGTACTATCATTAGTATTATGAATATCCTACTTCCAATTTTTTTCCTTTCTCTGCTTATCACTATTCTTTTGGGCGCGCATTGGTTTTTATATTTTTCCTTTATCAATTTTTTCAGCCTCAGCGGAAGCTCGCAAAAAATTCTCATCGGCTTTTTGATTTTTTTGGGAATAAGTTTTATCCTTTCTTCTATTTTGTCTCACTGGAACGACAATGTTTTCACTCGCGCCTACTATTTTCTTTCTGGCGTTTGGCTTGGAATTCTCAATAATTTTGTTTTAGCTGCCATTCTAATTTGGCTCATTATTCTCATCGAAAGATTTTTCAATTTAAATTTAAATCCAGCAATCCTCGCCTCCCCCATTTTTGTCATCGCTTTTTTTCTTTCCATCTATGGCGTTTGGAATGCACTCAATCCTGAGATAAAAAATATTTCCGTTTCAATTCCTAATTTACCCGAAGTTTGGAAAGGCAAAAAAATCATCCAGCTTTCCGACGTTCATCTTGGCCACATCTATCGAGAAAAATATATAAAAAGGATCGTGGAAAAATTAAACAACGAAAAACCGGAAATGGTCCTTATCACGGGCGATCTTTTTGACGGAATGGACGGCAATTTAGCTCCTATAATAAAACCCTTGGAAGACATCCAAACTAAACAAGGCGTGTTTTTCGTCACTGGCAACCATGAGACTTATCTGGGCTTGGAAAATACTTTCACAACATTGAAAAACAGCCAACTAAAAATTATCCGCGATGAAGTAATTGATGCCAAGGGACTAAAACTAATCGGCATTAGTTATCCTGAGCGCAATAAAAAAAAGGATGTTGTTGCGATCTTAGAATCACTCAAAAAAGATTATCTTGGAAAACCAAATATTTTACTCTACCACACACCAACCAATATTTCAGAAATAAAAAATCAAGGCATCAATCTGGAACTTTGCGGGCATACACATAAAGGTCAGTTTTTTCCTTTTAATCTAATCACCAAACTAGTTTACCGCGGTTATGATTATGGTCTATTTGAAATGGACGACTATACCCTTCATACTTCTAACGGCGCTGGCACTTGGGGGCCGACTATGCGAGTTGGAAACACGCCGGAGATTGTAGTAATAACACTCCAATAATTTTATGAATATCATTCAAGTAAAAAATCTCACCAAAAAATTTGACGATTTTACCGCCGTGGACAACATCTCTTTTGAAGTGAAAAAAGGAGAAATTTTTGCTTTTCTCGGGCCAAATGGCGCTGGAAAATCAACTACCATAAAAATGCTCACTACGCTACTTCGCCAAGACTCTGGAGAAATTATGCTTAATGATCACAACACCCTCTTGGATTCAGACGCTGTGCGTTGTTCCTTCGGCATTGTTTTTCAAGATCCTAGTCTTGATGATGAACTCACTGCCTATGAGAATATGGAATTTCATGGCATCCTTTATGATTTGCCTAAAAAAATTCGCCGAGAAAGAATTGCTGAACTTTTGAAATTTGTTGAATTGTCCGATCGAAAAAATAGTTTAGTCAAGGAATTTTCCGGCGGGATGAAAAGAAGATTGGAAATCGCGCGCGGACTGCTTCATCACCCGAAAGTTTTGTTTCTTGACGAACCAACTATCGGTCTCGACCCACAAACGAGAAATCATATGTGGAATTACCTCCAAGAACTCAACAAAAAAGAAGGCACTACTATTTTCTTGACCACGCACTATATGGAAGAAGCTGACCGCATCGCTAAGCGCATTGTGATAATTGATCACGGAAAAATTGTTGCAGCAGGAACTTCGCAAGAGCTAAAAAACCAAACTCAGACTAATTCGCTCGAAGATGCTTTCCTCGCGCTTACCGGAAAAACTATACGCGAAGAATCTGGCTCAGGAATTGATAATCTGCGATCGATGAGAAAAATGTGGGGCAAAAAATAATTCTAATAAATATATGAAGACTATTTATATCCTTTGGCTTCGCCAAATAAAAAGATACCTAAGATCTAAATCAAGAATTTTTGGCGCACTTGGTCAACCAATTCTTTTTCTTATTGCTCTTGGCTATGGACTTGGACCAGTTTTCCAAAAAGCTGGCGAAGGTAACTATCTGCAATTTTTGGCGCCAGGAATAATTGGCATGAGTATAATTTTCACTTCTGTTTTTTCTGGTATAGAACTAATTTGGGATCGTCAATTTGGTTTTTTGAAAGAAACTATGGTTGCGCCAGTATCCCGTTTCAATATTATGCTAGGACGCACTATTGGCGGCGCTACTGTTGCTACTTTTCAAGGCATCATAGTTTTTCTAATTTCTCTCATTGCTGGCTTTCGCCCTACGAATTTTTTTCTAATTTTTCCTGCAATTCTCGTGATGTTTCTCATTGCACTGCTTTTCACCGCCATCGGCACCGCTATCGCCACTCAACTAGAAGATATGCAAGGCTTTCAACTAATCGTAAATTTTCTCATTATGCCAGTCTTTTTTCTTTCTGGCGCAATCTTTCCTTTGAACAATGAATCTCCTAAGGTGCTTGTCACTATTGCGCGTTTCAATCCCCTCTCCTATGGCATTGACGCGATGCGATCTTTTTTGATCAACACTTCCCATTTTGGAATGCTTCTCAATATCTCCGTACTTTTGTCCACCGCTCTCTTTTTCATTCTCCTCGGCAGTTATCTTTTTTCCAAAATCGAAGCTTAAGCTAATTTATTTAACCTTTTTTTTGTGCTATCATAACCATATTGATTATTAAGCTACCGTGGAATTAAAAATTTTTAATTCTTTCGTAGCTTTAATTATTAAAAAAACAAAATGCCAAACGAAAAACAAAAAATATTACCCATTCTTCTTGTTGTCCTTTTTTCAGTTCTCATTATTCTCTCTGTAGTCTGGCTAAGGAAAGACAAGCCGGCAGAAAATACTGCGCCCGTGGTGGCTACTAAACCAGCGCAAGAAAATCCGGATATCTTTTTCGCTTCCAATGGTAAAAATACAGTTTACAAAATAAAAAAGGGTGACCAATGGTCAGTGATTTGGAATGGTAACGAAGGAAAAACATATGACTTTGTTTCCAACCCAGTCTTCAGCGCCGACGGCAGTCAAATTGCCTATAACGCAGAAATCGGTGGACAAGCCTATGTAGTGGTCAACAACTCTCAAGAAATCAATGCTTACCAAAAATCCAACTACATCACTTTTAGCAAAAACGGCAAGACCATTGCCTTTGTTGCCACCAAAGGAGACAACGAATATGCTGTGATTAGCGCTGAAATTCTAAATATCACTGCCACTCTAAAAGAAAGTAAATCCTTCAAAGAAATTGCTATCGCTAAAGATGGTGATGGCAATTCTTCCGCCATTATCATGAGCGATGACGGAAGCAAGCTTGCTTATGTGATCAAAGAAAATGATAAAATCTATGTAGTCGTCAATGGTCAAAAAAGCCAAGGCTATGACGATGTGATTAGTTTTTCCTTTTCTGAGGACGGCTCAAGTTTCACCTATGAAGCCCAAAATGGAACTTCCATTTTGACAATAACTAACAATCAAGTTGTTTCATCGAACAATGCCAACATAATCCCCCCTAATAATCAAAATACTTCTAATAATAATTCCACCACTAATAATTCCAATGTGAATTATCCTTCTGCTACCTACCGCTACAAGATCAGCACCCAAAAAGATATCATCCGCGACCAAAACCAGCTTAATGTTTCCGGTTGCACCGGTGGTGGAACACAGTGTAATTTTTAGCTTGCATTTTAGCCTAAACTGTGCTATAATGAAGTTGTGAGTAGGAAAATATAAAAACGGGTGAAGTCCCGTTTTTTGCTTTTAATAAGCCACTACAATGAAAAAATACATCAAAAAATTACTCTCTAAAAAGTTCGTTATCCCCTCACCAGAGGAAGTTTTGAACAAAAAAGCCATTCTTCTTTTTATGGTCGCGTTGGCTCTCTTTTATGACATACTGATTTTAGGATATGCCAAATCACTTCCTGTTGCTGAAAATACAATCAAAACAAAAATCACAACTCCGCTAGAAAAAAATATCAATAGTTTAGTGGCTGGTTATCCAATGGAAAAAATGGCACCCTATATTTCTGCCAAAGAAAAAAGAACCGCCGCCTTTCTAATTGGTATTGCCAAAAAAGAAAGTAATTGGGGAAAATATTCTCCCAAGCTTAATGGAAAAGATTGTTTCAATTATTGGGGCTACCGCGGACAAGGTGAAAATGTGACACCTAGTGGCTACACTTGTTTTGACAGTCCAAAACAAGCAGTCGATATTGTCGGCAAAAGAATAAGCACTCTTATTAATGATTCTAATCTATCCACCCCAGAAGAAATGATTGTTTGGAAATGTGGTTGGAACTGCGCAGGGCACAGTTCAGAAAGCGTTGACAAATGGATCGCCGATGTTGGAATTTATTATAATAAGGTTTACCAATAAACAAAAACTTTTATAAATATTTTACTCCAGTATTCTAGAATACTGGAGTATTTTTTTATTTATGAAAATTATAATATTCTACTTTTTCCTATAAATTCGAAGACTATTTAGCACGACCGACACTGAGCTAAGCGACATCGCGCCGGCGGCGATGGCGGGAGATAAGAATCCGAAAGCAGCTAGCGGAATAGCCACAATGTTATAGAAAAAAGCCCAAAATAAATTTTGCTTGATGGTGCGAAAAGTAATTTTGGAAATTTCAATCGCTTCCACCACTTTTTCTAAATTGTTTTCCAGCAGAATTATTTGCCCGGCTTCTTTGGCAATATCAGTACCGCTCCCCATCGCGATTCCCAAATTAGCTTGAACAAGACTTGGCGCATCATTTATTCCGTCTCCCACAAAAATCACTCCTTCGCCATTTTCTTGAAGTTTTTTTATCTCCCTAGCTTTTCCCTCCGGCAAAACTTCGGCAATTATTTTTTCTATGCCTAATTCCTTCCCAATTATTTCCGCTGTTTTTTTATTATCCCCGGTTATCATCGCCACGGTAATTTTCATTTTCTTGATTTTTTCAATAACCTTCCTTGCTTCGACCCTAGCTTTGTCTGCCACTAAAATTGCACCGATTACTTTTTCACCGTGAGCAACAAAAAGATATGAACCACCCGTTTGATTTTCTTCATTTAAAATACTTTCCACCCAAGCCAAATCCACGCCATAATCTTCTAGTAGTTTCTTATTCCCCAAGAGAAGTTTGGTTTTGTGCTCCTCGCAAATTGCCGAGATCCCCTTGCCTTTTTCTTCTTTAATTTCTTCCAAATGCGCTAGAATAATATTTTTATCTTTGGCATAGTTGTTAATCGCGCTGGAAATTGGATGCTCGGAATTATTCGAAAGAGACGCGGCAATTTTCAAAACTGACTCGCTCGAAAAATTATCCTGCGGGTTTATTATGATTTTTTTGACTTCCGGCTTCCCCTGCGTGAGTGTACCAGTTTTGTCAAAAACTACGGTGGAAATTTTCTCGGCTCTTTCAAAACTTTCCCCCGTTTTGAAAAGTATACCCCTCTTTGAAGCGCGTCCTGTTCCTACCATAATGGCCGTCGGCGTAGCCAGTCCAAGAGCGCACGGACACGCGATAACTAAAACTGCCACCGCGTTGATGATAGAAAGAGAAAGATTACCCGAAAATAAATTCCAAAGGAAGAAAGTTCCGAAAGCTATTATTATGATAATTGGAACAAAAATTCCTGATATCTTGTCAGCTAATTTTTGAATGGGCGCCTTGGACATTTGCGCCTCTTCCACAGTCTTGATTATTTGCGCAAGCACTGTACCATCGCCAATCTGACTCACCTTAATTCTTATCACTCCATCCTGATTGATTGTCGCACCATACACTTTTGCACCTATCTTTTTTTCTACTGGCAAGGATTCACCTGTGAGCATTGATTCGTCCACACTAGAAACACCCAAAATTATTTCTCCGTCGAGTGGAATTTTTTCACTCGGCTTTACCAGAAGTATGTCGCCAATTTTTACCTTGTCAATTTCAATCATTTCTTCTTTGTTTTTTGCATCGATCACCCGAGCATATTTTACCCCAAACTCCATGAGTTTCCTCATCGCTTCTCCTGCTCGTCCCATGCTTAGACTTTCAAAATATTTACCCAGAAGAATCAGTGTGATAATGGCTACCGCTGATTCCAAATAACCATCCTGACCGACAAAAAATGCCCATAAGCTATAAAAATAGGCCACTAGAGTTCCAATTGAAACTAAGGTGTCCATATTAGCTTCAAACTTTTTTAGTTTAAGAAGCATTGTGCGATGAAAACGCCAACCAAAAACAAAAACAACAATTGTCGCTAAGAGAAGATGGGCCCACATAACTAAATCAATATTGAAAATATTTCGATCTAATCTAAACTTATAAAACATTTCCAAAATTAACGGCGCACTTAAAACTGCTGACCATATAAAACTGTTCCAATTTTTAGTTATACTTTCCATCTCATGATGATGCTCGCCATGCTCTTCAATATTATAGCCATTATCTTTGATGATTTTTTTGACTTGGCTTTCGTCAATGATTTCCGGTTCATATTCCACTTGCGCATTTTTTGAAGCAAAATTAACTGAAGCAGAAATTATTCCTTTAGATTTGATCAATTCTTTTTCATTGCTCAGCGCACAGCTTGCACAGGTCATGCCGGAGATTTTTAGGATTATTTTTTTTCTACTCATAATTTTATATTCGCGTGTGCGCATTCGCATTTGACGAGGGCATAGCCCGAGTCAGCGCTATTCGCATACTTTTATTCAACGATAAACTTTCCTTTCACCATTCCCATCCAACAACTAAAAGGAATCGTTCCGGTAGTTTTAGGTGTGAAATTTATTATATTATCTCCTGACACCAATGCCTTGGAAATTTCCAGACTTGGAACAATTATTTTATTAGTACAACCGCTAAGTTGATCGCCTTTCACAATCCACTTAACCGGAATATCTTTTTTGATTTTAAGCACGGCTGGTTGAAAACCTGAGCTCGTCACACGCATTTCTACAATTTGCACATTTTTATCATCAATTTTTTTCTCAGTAGAAGATGAAGGAGTTGTTTGTTTTGTATCATTAGTGCTAATGACATTTGTCGTTACTCCCCTCAAGGCCAAACCGGATTGCAAAGTAAAAAAAGCGAATAACACAACTAATATCCCAGCTACTTTTTGAAACACCACCATTTTTCTACTGCTTGACCAAGAAGCTGTGATACCTAAAATCAAAAGCGATGGCACAGTACCTAGGGCAAAAAGAAGCAGACTCAATCCCCCTGTCCAAAAACTACCCGAAGTTAGAGCGAAAATTTGCATGCTTTGAGTAAAGCCACAAGGCAAAAAGAAACTTGAGACTCCAAGTAAAAATGGAGCGGCCTTATGCTCCGAACTTTTCAAGAAATCCCAATGTCTAGTAAGGCTTTTAGGTAATCCTAAACCTAAATTAGAAATTGAAGGAACTATACCCAAGATATTTAGTCCCAGCCATCCCATAATAAGTGCGATTGCTATCGAAAAAACAGCGACAAAATTCCCACTGATATTTATCTGTCCGCCCAAAAGTCCTAGGAATCCACCCAGTACAAAAAAAGTCGTAAGTCTTCCAAGGTGAAATATTAGATTTGGCTTAACTGCTCGAGAAAAAAAATCTTTTCCTTCGCCTTTATATTTTTCTCCAAAAGCGATTATCACTCCCCCAACGATAATGAGACACGATGAGAGTGAAGCTACTATTCCCACTAGAAAAGAAATTCCGAGCGAGACTTCCACGCCCTTGATGTTTATGTTGTCCACTATCCCAGCATCCTGAAAAATTCTAAATACAACTAAGATTATTGCCACAATTATAATGGCTTTTAGCCACTGCATAAAAGTTGTTTTTTCTTCCCTGCTGTTATCTTCCCCTGGTTTCTCTTCAAAAGCCTCATAACCAATTTTTTTCACTATTTCTTTGATGGCCAGAGTGTTAGGCTCTTTGTCACCATAACGAATTTCCACTTCGCCCTTTTTTCTGTCGGCCTTCACTTCTTTCACGAAAGGGACATGCATAAGCTCATCCTCCAGAATTTTTTCACAAGCTACACAATGCATGCCCTTGATGTATATTTTCTTTTTCATTTTATTTTGAAAGTTTATTAATCATCAATATTTCATGAATCATTTCTTTTTTTCTTTTTTCATTAGTCCCCCGCATAGCATTTTGAAAACAGCTATTCAAATGTCCTTCCAAAATTTTGGAGTTAGCTGATTTCAAAAGTCCAATCACTGCCAAATTCTGTTGCAAAATATCAATGCAATACTCTTTGTTTTCCGCCATTTTAATCACATTACCCAAATGACTATGCGCCTTTTTCAAGGCTGTTATTGTGTTTTTATTCTCTTCCATAGATTTATTTTTTAATTATTATTTAAACTTTTTTACTACTTTATACTTACTACTTTCTACTTTTAAGTACCTCCCCCCTAGGTACATCATATACTACTTGCAAAAGTTGTCAAATATTTCAATCTCCCATAATTGTCATCCTGAGCGGAGTGATGGCGTTTTAACGTCAGAATGTAGTCGAAGGATCTGCTGTTTATTATTACTAGAATTATTATTTAGTAGATTCTTCAGCTTCGCTCAGAATGACAATTTTTAAAAAATAAAACCTCCAACAAGAAGGTTTTATTTTAACGTTTAATATTTTTAAGTGTGTAAATTTCAACAAAGATTAGGCGATTGCTTTTTTAAGAATTTCTATCCCTTTTTTCAACTCATCATCCGGCACGGCAAAAGAAATTCTGAAATAGCCTTTTTTCTGAGAAAACACTTCTCCTGGCACAACCAGCAGATTATTTTTCAAAAGTTTTTCGATGAAATTTTTCTGATCTTTTGGAATTTTTATGAAAGCATAGAAAGCGCCTTCAGGAATGTTAAGCTCATATAAATCTTTGAGATTTTCATAAACAAAATCTCTTTTCTTCTTGTAATTTGCAATTTCGTTTTTTGGAATTGAATCAATATTACCCAGCATTGCAAATTGCGCAAAGGAAGGCGCGCAGACGAAAGTATATTGTTGCAACTTATTCATCGCTTCGATAATTTCATTTGGTCCATAAGCATAGCCAATTCGCCAACCAGTGATGGAATGACTTTTGGAAAAACCACTAAGCAGAATTGTTTTTTCATAAATTGATGCGGGCGAGAAAAAATTCTGATCATAATCATATGCGTCATAAATTTCATCAGAGACAATCAATAGATTGTTTTTCTTGGCAATTCTAACCACTACTTCTATTTCTTTTTTGGCATAAACTGCCCCCGTCGGATTGTTGGGAGAATTGAGAATTATCGCCTTGGTTTTTTGAGTGATTAGTTTTTCCAATTTTTCTGGATTGATATGAAAATCCGGATAGGTGTCCAAATATTTTATCTTCACTCCCAAAAAATTCAACACTTGCTGATACATCACGAAATATGGATCTGGCAAAATCACTTCTTCTCCTGGATCAAAAATTGAAGAAAAAAGCAAAAAAATTGCCCCGGAAGTTCCGGCAGTGACAATAATATTATCTGGGTTAGTTTTTATTTTCCTAGTTTCTCTAAGATTTTTGGAAATTTCCTCTCGCAGTTTCAAAATTCCTTTGGTTGGAGTATATGAATTGCAATTATCCGAAATAGCTTTTTGCGCTGAAATCTTGAGTTTTTTCGGCGCATCAAAATGTGGTTGACCAATAGAAAAATTCACATATTTTCCTTTATTTTTGGCAGCTAAATCAAAAACCTTCCGGATGCCCGAGCTTTCAATTTTTTGAATTCTTTTTGAGAGTATCATTTTTGAATTTTATATGAATGATTAAAAATAGCCTTGTAGATATTTTCTACCAATTCTTTATCCATTTTAAATTTTCTAACTTTATTTTCAATAATTCTCTCTTCTCTTTTTGTGTCTCGAACATTTTTTCCGATTTTCTTTTTTGTTTTCCCAATTTTTCTAACTTCTCCAAAACGAATCTTAAGAAGCTCAAATACCTTCTCATCAACTGAATCAATTATATTTCTAGATGACTCCAAATCATCCTTTCCTTTTGAAAATGCAATCTTGAAATCCAAATTATGACAACTTCTCAAAAAATCTTTTCTAATCTTCTCGGAAAATGGATTGAAATTATTCATGTCAAAAAACAATTGCCAATTGTCGCTAGCAGTGTGAGGGATAATTTTCAAAAGATCAGCGTATCCGGGAGTGAAAATTTCTTGCTCCTTAACACCCGAGGTTACTAAGGCTCGGCCTAGGAAATGAACTAGAGCCAAAGTTTTGGCGTTTTGCCGATCATGCTCCTGCGGGGTCGTTTCAATTACTTTTAGTTTTAGTTTTTTCAAAAATTTCCTTATCTTTTCTAATTTTTTTTGATTTATTCTCAAGGGGCAAAGAACAATTTGAAGCCCATCTAGTTTCCAGGTTTGTTTTTCAAGATTAAATTTTGTCGTCACCGGCCCAAACATTGGATGAGTTCCTAAAATTTCAACATTTTTTGGCGCATGTTTTTTCATCCACTGGCAAGGCAAAGTTTTTACCGAACAAGTATCAACCAGCAATGATTTTTCCTTTAGAAATGGTCCGATTTCTTTGATTATTTGCTCAGTTTTTGAAATTGGTGGGCAAAGAATAACGATATCAAAAATTTTCAAATCTTCTTTGTCTATGATCTTTATTCCTAACTTTTCTGCTTTTTCAAAATATTTTTTTGCGTCACTGACCATCACAGAAACTTCAAAATCTTTTTTCAAAATTGAAGCAATGAGCGTTCCAAAACGCCCTAAACCAACTATGCAAATTTTCTTCTTTGATTTCATAAAAATATAATTCAGGATTTACGCGTTTGATTGCGGAAAAGATATTAACGCAGTCGCCAGAAAAATATTTTTCCTAAACAGTTTTTAATTACTGGCGAATTGTTGCATTTTATAGTTGCTTTTGCGACAAGCATATCTTGACGTAAGCAAATGCGTAAGTCCTATAAGTATTAAATTTTTTAATCTTTTATTTAACTTTAACAGCCACAATAAAAGTTGTAAAATTAAACTTCAAATCCTGTATACTCTCTTCTAATAGATCGAGATTATATAACTCGGCGCAAATTCTCGGAGCGATAACCGCCGAATTTTCTGGCAAAACTCCCTCGCTCAAATCTTTGGCTGCGCTAGCCGTGTCGCAATATTCCGAAAGTTCTGCTTCTGGCCACTTTCGCTTGAGATACATTCGACATTGCCGAAGGGCTTGTTGATGAGAAGTTATCTTCTTTATATCCTCTAATTTTGTGCCTTTTTTCGCCATCAAATTCATTCGAATGTCAATTTCAAACATTTTCTCAATATTGAAAATATGTTTTGACATAGCATTGACCGCTTCAATCACAATTCCACCATTGGAATTTTCAATTGGGAAAACTCCTTTGTTAATTTTTCCTTCATCCAGCGCCGAGAGAACATTTTCCACGCTAGTTAGATAGGAAAGCTCATATTCAGTTATGCTATTTTTTCCGCAATAATAGTTAGCGGCTTCTTCCGAAAAACTTCCTCGATTACCCGAAACGCCGATTTTGATTTTTTGAGACATAAGTTTGATTTATTTTTAGTAATATTTAAAGTTTACCAATTTTAATAGTTTGGGGCAATGGTGGACGAAGCGTCGTCCACCATTGCTTTTTTCGGAGTTTACTAGGCGGTTTTGTAAACACCGCTAGAGGTTGCCACTCTCAGGCCAGGCAGGTTCTTTTTTTCTTTTTGGGAATCTTTATTTTTTTCTTTTATCAGTAAAAAGAAATCAGCTTCCAAAGCAGAAAGAGCTCCGAGAGATCTTTTAATTTCATTAACGGTTTTATTAATTACTTCCATCCTGATATTTATGAAATAATCAATATGGAAAACTTCAGCCAGACGTCTGAGTGGGACAGTAATCCTTGCAATGTCTTCATCACTCCCCACAAGCTTCCCGTCTTTTTTTTCGGCTTTTAATATAAGTGCCTCAATAATCTGAATAATGAGAGTGAGGTCACTTATACTCATTGTGGAAAAATCAACAGGAAGACCTTTTCGGTTACTTAAGCTTTTCATCTTACAACTCCTTTCTTGCTTGTTTTTTGTTTATTGGTTAGTGTTGATAGTTAAAATAAAAATTCTAGATTGCTTCGATATGCTCGCAATGACAAAATGAACTTCTTATTTTAACCATCAAAACTCCAAAAAACAGTTTTAAAGAACAAAAAAACCGGTCTCGCGTGAGATCGGCTTTGGTCTGTTTAAAATGAATATGTCTTTTATGCTTTCATTTTATGCAAAACAAAACCGATCTGGCTAAACCAGAAATAAAAGTAAGAAAAGCTATAAAATTTTTGACTAGGTTGTTTTGACATATTTTTACTTTTTCATCTTAGCAACTTCCTATTTTTTTGTCAACTATATAAAAAAACTGACTTTATTTTTTAGATTCAGGAGAAAGGTGCGGTTACACCCTTCTCCTGTTTTATCGGGAGGGACTATGGTTAAGTCCTTCTTAAGCTTAAGCGCCTTGTGAGCACTTATGCTCCCCATATTTTTTTTGAGAGGGTATCTTTCGTTTTATTTTTTTTAGAAAAACGGCTTTCCTCCTATTCTACCAGCCATATTGACTACTCCGCGGATATTTTCACTGAAATATTTCTCATGAATATCCATCCCTCCTAACAGCCCCGCAATTCCAACGACTTTTGCCCCTTCAAGGATTCTCTGCGAGAGAATAATGGGTGCCAAGTTATCCGTTTTTTTTCTTCTCTTATTATTGATGCCTTTTTTACCCATCATTACCTCCTGTTCATCCAATGTTTTAATTAATTTACTTTTTTTTAGCAAATCAAATAGTAAGTTTCCGATAAATATTTCTTGATCCAGAAATAAAAATCCATCTATCATATCAGGCTCTAGAAAAGCACCTATTAAATTATAATCCCCCGGCGGGACTATTATTTTTCCATCTTTCCTTAAAGCGATAATGGATATCTGTGTATTTATTCTCATGCATACCTCCGTTGCGTTGAGATTAATTAAATATTCATCTAACAGTCAAATCAATAATTTCGAGTTCCCGCAAAATCATTGTTTTGACTGCTAGCTTTGTTTTAAAGAACTAAAAAACCGGTCTTTTTGAAGAGATCGGTCTTGATTTATTTGAAATGATTTTCTTCCTTATGCTTTTTTCATTTCACGCAAACCAAGGCCGGTCTCAAAGACCAACAAAATAATCACAGACAATATAAATGATATTTTAGTTTGCATGTTTTTCATGAATTTAATTTAGCACATCTATTTTTTTTGTCAAATCCAAGGCTGTGGATAACTTCGTATTATTCGCAATTAGCAGATTAGCATTCCTGCCTGCCGGCAGGCAGGTATTCGTAGATTAGCATCATTTTTAGTAATCTCGAAGTTTCTTGATAGTTTTATGATCGCGAATTTTTTCCAAAGCCTTGGCTTCAATCTGTCGAATTCGTTCGCGAGTGACGCCAAATTCCTGTCCCACTTCTTCCAAGGTATGCGTCACGCCGTCTTCCAAACCGAAACGAATTTTCAGAATTTTTTGTTCGCGTGGAGTGAGATCCTTCAAAATTTCCGTCACATGTTCCTTGAGCATTTTTCGGCTAGCAATTTGATTTGGCATCACAGTTTCAGTATCCTCAATGAAATCTCCAAGCACGCTGTCGTCATCTGAGTCCCCCACTGAAGTTTCCAAAGAAACTGTTTCTTGGGAAATTTTTTGGATGTGGCGAATTTTGTCCACCTCAATTCCCATTTCCACCGCAATTTCTTCTGGAAGTGGTTCGCGTCCAAGATCTTGCACGAGTCTTCGGGTAATTTGCGTATATTTATTAATCGTTTCTACCATATGCACCGGAATACGAATCGTTCTTGATTGGTCAGCTAGCGCGCGTGTCACAGCTTGGCGAATCCACCAAGTAGCATATGTGGAAAATTTGTAGCCTTTTCGATAGTCAAATTTTTCCACGGCGCGGAAAAGTCCGATGTTGCCTTCTTGAATCAAATCTAAAAGAGAAAGGTTATGTGAGCGACCCACATATTTTTTGGCGATACTCACCACAAGTCGAAGATTAGCTTCGGTGAGTCTTTGTTTGGCCATCGTATCTCCTTTTTCAATTCTTTTCGCCAGGTTTATTTCTTCTTCGGTGCTGAGAAGATCCACGCGACCAATTTCTCGTAAATACATCTGAACCAAATCGGAAGAAGCTTCTTCCGGACCCACGTCCATTGTTTCTTTTCTGGTTTTTTTCTTGCCAGTTTTTTGTTTGTCAAAATCCTCAGAAACCTTGTCTGTTTCCATGCGAATCATTTCATCAGAATTTACCACCCGAATATTTTTCTTTTCGAGTTTTTCATAAAGTTCTTCCAATTTTTCAATATCCTTTTCCGCATCCGGAATGACATGCAAAATTTCATCCTCTGTGATGAAACCTCTTTGCTTTCCACGATAGACCAGTTCATCAATATCTCCGCGTCTTTGAGAATTTTTTTCCTCCATTCTTTTGGAAATCTGCTTGACGACTTTTTTCTTGATTGGTTTCTTTTTCTCAATCTTCTTTTTTGGCGCTATTTTAGCCTTATTTTTAGGCTTTTTAGGCACAATTTTCTTCTTAGAAACAATCTTTTTGTTGCTCTTTTTTTGAACAGCTTTGATTTTTTTCGGCGTTTTTTTATTTTTCAAGATTTTTTTCTTATTTTTTTTAACTTTGACCATAAATGTTTAGATATAATTAGGACTTACGCATTTTTCTGAGAATCTATTTATGTAGCCAGTGCAATGGCAGGATTTATAAACAATAATTTCTATCTATAATCTTAATTGAATTTTAAAGTAATTTCAGCGAACAATAGATTCGAAGGGAAATGCGGAAGTCATAATAATATTATTATAACTCCATTAACTTTGCTAATTCTTTGGAAATTTTGTCCGACTGCTCTCGCAAAAATTTCTTTGCTGTTTCATCCTTTCTTTCTTCGGCCAGTTTCAAATCATTGCCTATGCGATTTAATTCTTCTTTTTTTTCTTCTCTTTCCATTTCCCTCTCACAAGCTTGAAATTCTTTCCATGGGTCTTCGATTATTATCTCTTCTTGATTATTATTTAAATCGAGTTGATATTTTTTTTGAATAAATAATTTTCGCGCTTTTTCGCTAAGCTCTCGATCATCCACAATTTCATTCAAAAAAGTATCGAAATTAAAATTAACTTGTTCTCCTTTTTCCAGCATTAGTTGCAAAAGATTGTCCGACAAGAAAATTTTTCTTGTTTTTTCCTCTTCACACGCTTTTTTCCAAACAAAACTTGAAACCAACATTAGGCCAATCATTTCCCAAATAAGCATTTCTTTTTTTGTGGTTGGTCCGATTTTTTTTATGTCTTCTTTCTGGCCACTATCTTTAGTATTCTTATCTTTAAGACTAGTCTTTTTGAGCTCATCCGTCAATGCTGATTCTGAAACACCTAATCCTTCGGCTAATTTTTTTATCCAATAATTTTTTTCCACTTCATTCTCTAGATCCAAAATAATATCCAGTAGTTCTGAGGTTATTTTTTTCTTATCCTCCACCTTATTTCTATCAAACTTTCCAAATGTCTTTTGGAAAAAATATTCCACCGCTGGTAAAGATTGCGCCACGCTTTTCGCAAGCTCTTCTGGGTTTTCCTTAGCCATATCAGCTGCGTCTTTCCCTCGTTCCAAACTCACAATGCGCACCGCCATGCCACTGGCTAGACATAATTTCACACTTTTTTTGGTGGCATTTTCACCAGCGCTATCCATATCAAAAAACATTTGAATGTTTTTGGTGTATCTTTTTATTATGGCAATTTGCTCGAGCGTAAGCGCTGTACCACTCACTGCAACAGTGTTTTTTATTCCCGCTTGATGCGAAGCGATTACATCCATTTGACCTTCCACCAGGAGAACAAAGTCCTGCTTTTTTATCTCTGATTTAGCTCTGTCTAAACCATAAAGAATTCGGCTTTTGTGATACATTTCGGTTTCTGGAGAATTGACATATTTAGCTTGCGATTCATCACTTCCGGGAGTCACCCGCGCTGTATAGCCCAACACTTTTCCTGAATAATCACTGATTGGAAAAATAATTCGATCACGAAAGCGATCATAAAATCGATTACCCCCCTCTCCTTGATAAGGAGAGGGGCTGGGGGTGAGGTCAGAAGGTTGCGCATTGTTTTTCTGCACCAAAAGCCCTGTCTTATTTATTTCTTCAATTTTATATCCCCTTTTAACTAAAAAATCTAGAACATTTCGCCAACCAGACGGTACGTAACCCAACCGAAATTCCTTAATTGTTTCATCTTTGAGTCCTCTTTCATGAAGATAGTTTATAATTTTTTCCTTACCCTCCCCCTTCCAGAGTTGCACTTCATAAAATTTCGTGGCTAATTCCAAAATTTCCAATGTCCGATTTTTTTCCTGGGATTTTTCTGGACTATAGGATTGCAATTTTACTCCCGCTTTTTCTGCAAGTGAATTCAGCGCTTCTCGAAATTCCACGCCTTCCATTTCCATCACAAAAGCAAAGATATCACCTGATTTTTGACAACCAAAACAATGCCAAAATTGTTTTTCTTCATTCACCATAAAAGATGGTGATTTCTCGTTATGAAAAGGACAGAGAGCTCGCCAGTTCGCCCCTGCCTTGTCCAAACGAATATATTCGCCCAAAATATCCACTATATTGAGCTTTGATTTTATCTCCTCTATATCGTTATTCATACTCCAATCGTACTATAATACAGAGAAATAGGCAAAAAATTGCAAAAAGATTATTTTAGTGTCTCTTTTATCTTTTTGACTACATCATCCAATTTCCAGTCTGTCTTGACTAGATAGCCAGAAACTCCGCCTTCGGCCGATCTTGACATTTCCGCCCCGGAACTTAGATTAGTAAGAATAATGACTGGCACTTTCTTTCCCCAACTATCCTCTCTAAGTTTTTCTAGCATTGTTAGGCCATCCATTTTAGGCATCACTATATCCAAAAGAATTAAATCAGGTTTTTGGCTGATTGAAATTTCCAAGCCCTCTTGGCCATTCTTAGCTTCCAAAACTTCAAAACCATCAGATTTTAATTTTTCTGCCAAAACACTTCGCAAAGATAATTCGTCCTCAATGATAATAATTTTTTTGTTCATAAAATTATTTTAATTTTAAACTACTCTTTATGTCTTTTATAATATCATCCAACCTATAATTGGCTTTCACATAATATTTTTCTACTCCGAGGCTCATATAGGATTTTACCTTTTCTTGACTAGCAGTATTAGAAACTATAAAAATCGGAATTTTTTTCCACTCTTTTTTCTCCTTTAACTTAGCCACAAAATCCAGCCCATTTTCTTTACCTAAAAGATAGTGATCCAACCAAATAGCATCCACATTTTTAATGTCTCTCAAAAAATTAATTGCTTGTTCTACTGATCTAGCTGTCACAGTATCGAAGCCATTTAACTCCAATTTAATTTTTATCGCCTCCTGAAGTGGTTTTTCATCTTCAACTACTAATACGACTGGATTTTTTTTATTCATTTTTTTTAATTTAATGTTTTAGAGCCTTCTTTTTTCTTCATTCCAGAAAGTGGAATGCGTACAAAAAAAGTTGTGCCCTTGTTTTCTTTTGATTCAAACCAAATCTCTCCTTCTGACTGCTCCACAATTGATTTTACTAAATATAGCCCCAATCCGCTACCATTCGTATCTTTTTCTCGAACATTGTCCGCGCGGAAAAGTTTTTGGAAAATTCTATCTTTTTGATTATCTGGGATTCCATAACCAGTATCGGAAATCTTGATGAGTAAATTTTTGCTTTCTTTTTCAAGAATAATATCAATTTTTCCTTTTTCTGGTGTATATTTAACTGCGTTGGTTATGATATTTTGAAAGATAATTCGAGTTAAATTTGGATCAGCATTGATGAGTGGTATGTTTTTGGCATAATTTTCTTTAACTTTTAATTGTTTGATTTTTATCTCATTAATCAATTCTTTTACTACATTATTTGAAATTTTTGCGAAATCAGTCGGCCTTGGTTCAATCGCCAAAGTGCCAAGCTCGATTCTGGAAACATTCAGCAGTGAGTTTACTAACTCCACCATCCTTTGATTGCCATTGTATATTTCATCCATAAAACTTCTTTGTTCCTTATTGAGCTCACCAGCATCCCCTGCTAAAAGCATCTCTGTATACCAATTAATCGCTGAAAGTGGAGTGCGTAATTGATGAGATGCTAAGGAAACAAATTCTGTTTTCGCCTTGTCTACTTGATATTCCTTGGCTATATCACGAAAAACTACTACACAACCAACAACTTTGTTTTTTTCATTTTTCAAAGGAGCGGCACTATCAGATACGGGAATTTTTTCACCATCCTTACGCACAAGCATAGTATGAATCGGCATTTCTCTAGTTTTTCCACTTGCTATGGCTTCACCAACGAAATCATAAATTATCTTTTCTGTTTGAGAATCTTGAACAAAATGCAAAATTTTATCATATCTCTTTCCAATTAACTCCTCTTGACTGAAACCTGAAATATCTGAAGTCACTTGATTAATCATAATTATTTTAGCCTGATCATCTACCACAAAAACTCCATCCCCAATACTATGCAAGATTGCACTAATCTTTTCTTTTTCTTCTTGAGTTTTATTTTTCTCTTCATCCACATCTTCCAAAATATTAAGCATGGCCTTTCGAGAATTATCCATTTCTGTGATTGATTTTTCCAATTCTCTTGTTCTTTCTTTAACCTTTTTTTCTAGTGAAGAGTATGTTTCCTTGAGTTTTTGCCCCATAAAATTAAACACTCCGGCTAATTGTCCAAATTCATCTCTTGAATCAATTTCTACCTTATAATCCAAGTTTCCTCGGGATAATTCTTGTGCTCCATCTTGCAAATCAGCAATTGGTCGAGAAATAGTGAGAGAATAAAAATATGCCACTAAAGAAGATACAATTATTATTATTATCAAAGAAAGGAAGAAAATAATTGACAAACCTTTTTCATATTTATCTGTAATTTCTTTTTGATCAATTTTGGAAACCAGACACCAATTCATTTGCGCGATATAGGCATGCGTTCCGATAACTTCAATATTACGATAGTCTAAAAATTTATTCACCGCTTTATGATCAGAATATTCTTTATTTTTTTCAGTAAAACATTCTGTTGAGCTTATGGTTTCAATTTTTTTGTTGAGTATTTCCTCCCGTCCTAAATATTTTGTAGCAGTAATAAGCTTTTTTTCCCTGTTGAGTAAAAATATTTCACCCGTATCCCCCAAATCTATTTTTTCTGCCAGCAAATTTTCAATAACTTGGGCATCAATTTTTCCAATAATCATTCCTTGAAATTTATTACTTTGAGACTCAAAATATGGGACGGAAATGGTGAAATAATATTTTTCCAAATTTTCTTCTTTTCTAATATCACTGATAAAATCCCTATTCAGTGCATTCTTATATTCTTCTTTTTGACTATAATCCTTCCCTTCTTCTGAACTATTTTTCGAAACAGCCACAATTCGTCCATTCTTGTCCAAAAGAATGATTTCTCTAATTTCTTTATCAGAAATCAAGTTTAATTTATTTTTTACTTTTTCCATTATGGCAAAATATTCTTCATCCTGCTCCACCTTATTGAATAATTCACCAATTACGATTGAGCTTTTTATCGTCAGATCCAATTTAGATTTTTGAAAGTTTAGAAAGTTTTGCAACTCATATGATTTTATTTGAGTGATTGAATCAAAATTCCTATATACCTCTTGATTCAAAACATTCATTGAGTTCGAATAATAAACAAAAAATCCAATTAGACTTCCAAAAAAAGTTATGGCGACCACCATAATAACCAATCTAAAACGAATGGAATATCTTTTTATCTCTCCCTTGAAAGCATTCAACTCATATATCACATAGAACAATACCCCAATCAAAATAACTGAAGAAAAATTAGCCAAGCGAGGAAAATGGACAATACCCAGTAGCGGTAAAATTAGATTTGTTAACACTCCTCCGATGGCTGGAGAAAAAATACCCATCGTCATAAGCCCATACTGTTTTTTATTTTTTTCATTTTTTGCAGTAAAATATTTCCAAAGTGTGAATAAAAGAGATGCCAACATCGGAAAGCCAACGACCATAACCGTGAGCGGAAATAGCTGACCTGTTTCGTATCCAATTTCCCAGATTGCCCGATTCGTCAAAATATTCTTAACCGTTCCGGAGGATATTATCGTCAAATAAAAAGAAAGGATACCTAAGACAAGGCCAGTAATTAATTTTATTTTAAAATTTATTTTCTTGCATATTTCAAAAAATGTCAAAATGAAACACAAAAGAGAATAGGTTGTTATGCCACCAAGAAAAAAAGCAGATCGCCAAAGATACAGATGGATTATTTCGTTAACAATAAATCCTATTGAGGCTAAAATTTCCACCACAGTCCAAATAGTAGTAATGAAAATTAACCAAACTAACGCTCTTGAAGAAGCTGTTTTCTTGGCTTGCTTCAAAAGAAAATATAGCATAGCCAAACAGACTAATACCGTCATCACATAGATAATTATGTAGAGATTATTTATCATTTTTTATATTTTTACTTTTTTCTAATTCCTCTATTTTCTTTTTAAGCTCAATCATTTTTATCTCTCTACCAGTCATATAGCTGTTCATTTTTTCCAACTCCCTAGAACGTTCTACTACCTTTTCTTCAGCCCCCTTCTTCAGCTTAATTAGGCTATCGGCCATTTTTTTTAGCCCCCAACTCAATTCTTCAATTTCATCATTTGTTTTTATGATTTTCAATTTTTCATACTTTCCTCTAGAAACATCATCTGCAATATTTTTCAACTCTCTAAGTGGACGCAAAAATCTAGTGATAAAAAAAGAAGCAGTAAATCCGCCAATTACAATAACCATCAAAAATAAAGCCACTAACCATAATGAGATATCCCTAATGGAAGCAAGCATCTTGTCTAAATTCGCTTCTGCTATAACAAAAAATGGAAAATTTTCCACCTTAATTGCCATTAATAATTCTTGAGCGCCATCAGCTTCATCATTTAAGCTATAGCTTGATGGGATAGTTGAGATTTTGTCTATTTCTTTTTGAATTTCATCATAATCTAAGGGTAATATCTCCTTTGAAGCAAATTTTTTACTCTCAAAAATCTCTCTTTTCTTTTCTTCTGTCAAATTACCCAGACTATGATAATTTTTTTTCTCATCGCTGGAATAAATCACTACGCCATTAACATCAACAAAAATAAAATCAGTGTCGTTGTTACCTCCAATACTTTCTTTGGTGAATATCTTATTGAGATGTTCTGGAATAATTTTAAGCACTGTCACGCCAATGACCTTTTCTCTATTTTTGATTGGATAAGAAACATAGTATCCGGGAATATTGCTAGTTGAACCGATCGCCATATCCGCCCAAGGTTCTCCTGAAACCGCTCTTTGGAAATATTCTCTAAAACTATAATCTTTCCCGATGAATGATTCATCGGTCGAAACCATAGTTTGACCATTTTTATTCATGATATACATAGCCGAATATTTTTCTCCAATATTATAATTTTGAAGAATCAAAAGAATGCTTGCCTCTTGAATTTCCCCTTCGTTTTCAATATAATTTATAATCTCTTGTCTTTTGGAAATTTTTTCTGCCAAAGAAAGAGAATTTCCAAAAAAATCCGCTACTCGATTTTTTCGTTCCAAAATCAATGTTTCCAAGCTATCTTTTTTATATTCACTTAAATTCTTTTTAGATTGAGTGTAGATAAAATAAGAAGCAATAATGCCACAAAGAAAAACTACTAGAAATAAACTCACTAATATTTTATTTTTCAACCCCATTCTCATCATTTTTTTGTTAATTTATCTATTTTATCCTTTAACTCAATCATTTTTAACTCTCTGCCCACCATTAGCTTGTTCATTTTTTCCATTTCGTCCAATTTTTCTCGTAGTTTAATTTGCGAATTTTTACTGTCAGTGGCATCTTCGATCATCGCCAAATACCCCGATGATCCTTTTTTAAGAGGAGTTATTACTGTACTTAGGTGGATAATCCCACTTTTTATCGTATTATATAAGTTAAATTTTTGCACCTTTTCAAAATCAAAAACATTTTCATATTCCACCAAATTTCCATTTTTTAGAACTTTCTTAGCGCTATCTGGAACATTTGGATCATCAAAAAGTTTGAAGTCCACTATCTCTTTTTCATTTTTCACACCAAACATTTGAAGCGTTGCTTTGTTGACTTTTTCCAACTCTCCTTTGGCATTATAGAGTTCAATAGCAATGGGAGAATAGTTAAATATTTCTTCAAATTTTTCTTCATCCAAGATAATTGTCTCTTTAGCTTTTTTTCTTTCAGTAATATCAAACAAAGTAGATTGATAGCCAATTAGTTTGCCTTTTTCATCAATTAATTTTGTTGCCGGCCCATAGGCAATGAAAGTTGAGCCGTCTTTTCTTTTGGCGACAAACTCTCCGCTCCATTTTCCATTCTTATCCAATGCATTATGCGCAATCATAGCTTCTTTGGGATCATTAAAACATACAGAGAAAGATTTTCCTACAATTTCTTTTTTATCCAAAAAACCCCAATTATCCAAAAAACTTTGATTTACTTCAGTGACAATAGCATTGGCATTTGAAATACTGTTAGCGGAAAAAGAATGGTCGAAGATAAAATTCTTAATCTTGAGGGATTCTTCTGCTTGCTTTCTCTTGGTAATATCAGTATGCATTGCCACAATAATCTTGCCGTGCTCCGGATGATCAAACAAAAAACAACTCGCATAACACCAAAAGGAAGTGCCGTCTTTTTTGATGTTATTTATTTCTCCAAGCCACTCGCCAGTTTTTTTCATGATATTCATTATTTCGCGAGCTGTTTCTTTTGGCTTTTTAGTAGTTGGGGCGTTGACAATTGATGCGTGCTTTCCAATCATTTCACCCGCGTTATAACCAAATATTTTTTCAAATTTAGCGTTTGCATAAACAATAATCCCATCTTTCAAACGAACGAAATAGATTCCCTCTGGCATATTTTCTATAATTTCATTCTGCAAGAAAAATTCTTTTTCTGTTTTTATTGTCTTAGCGTGGCTCCTTTTTATTTTTTTTATCGAATCATTAAAGCCAAAAGAGGCTGATGAATCATCAGCCTTTTTGCTTTCCTCCTTATTTATTTTTTGTTTTTTGTTTTTCATATACAGGTTAGCGCCTGCAACTTAAGCTTCTATTTTTTCGCTATCGAGTCACGGTTATTGTAGCACCCTGTTCCGCGCTTGGAGCGCACACAGTTATGCGACCATTGGCACTTTTTGTGATGTAGTACCCCGTTCCATTAGTCGAAGAAACTGTTGGATCAATTGGCATAGCGGTTATATATTTCTCTGATGTTGTTAAAACAGAAAGGTTGACCCCCGTTGAGCATGTCCCTGTTGCAGTTAACTTACAAGCTTCGTTTGTAGCTACTAGAGCACAAGTCGCAGTCGGAATTCCAGCTGGCACTGTTCCATTATTATCAACTACATATTGGTAAACAGCATTCAAAATTGTGTTCACATCTGTTCTTCTTTGAGCGTTTCTCGTTTCTCCCAATTGCTTAGAAGGATTAATTGCCACAATCACAATCCCAGCCAAAATAGCAATAGCTGCTACTACAAGCAAGATTTCGAGAAGTGTAAAGCCCTGTCTGCCGTTAGGCATGACTTTTTTGTTTTTCATATTGTTTTATTTATCTTGTCACTGATATAGTCGCGCTCTGTTCAGCTCCTGGTGCGCTAACCGTAATTCTATTATTAGCTGTTTTTGAAATATTATAATTAGTGCTATTGGTTGTTGCTGTTGTCGGGTCAAATGGCATAGCTGTTAGATATTTCTCATTGAGAGTGACAACTCCTAAATCAATTAGTCCAGTGCAAGTTCCGCCAGTTTTGCAAATAGCCGTGGCAGTTGTGGTAATTGATGCTGGTATTGTTCCATTATTGTCCAGTGCATATTGATAGACACCATTTAGGATTGTGTTAACATCTGATCTCCTTTGGGCATTTCTAGTTTCGCCAAGTTGCTTAGAAGGATTAATTGCCACAATTACAATTCCAGCTAAAATTGCGATGGCCGCTACTACCAAAAGAATTTCGAGAAGTGTAAAACCTTTTTTGTTTTTCATATTGTTTTTAACTTAAATTATTTAATAACTTTTATAGTAGTACTGTTTTCTGGAATTGTTGCTTCAACTGTGATTCGACCATTAGCTGACTTAGTAATTTCATAGCAAGTAGAGCTTGTCACTGCGCATTGCGGATCTCTTGGAATAGCAGTCATATATTTTTGATCCGTAATCACCACTCCCAAATCGACAAAACCAGCAGTTGTGCAAGCCGAACCGGTTGTACTGCAAATTGGAGTAGCAGTATCATCAGCCAAAGCCACTACTGAAGCAGGGAGAACTCCCTTATTATCAATTGAATATTGATACACTCCATTTAGCAGAGTGTTCACATCTGACCAGCGTTGCGAGTTTCTTGTATCTCCTAGTTGTTTGGAAGGATTAATTGCCACAATCACAATTCCCGCCAAAATTGCAATAGCTGCTACTACAAGCAAGATTTCTAAAAGTGTGAAACCACTTTTGTTTTTAATTTTCATTTTTTTATTTTTTAATTATTTAAACTAACACTTATATAATAACATATTTTTGAAAAACCTAAAAGTCTCCCTAAGGAATTTCTTGCCAGGAGCTCACATTTATTCTTGGTGTAATCTGGCTAATGGAAATTTGAATTTTTCTGGTGATTGTTCGCGGAGCAGTGCCTGCCGTAGCAGAAACAGTAATTGTCCTAGCCTGCCCACTTCCAGCAGAAACAGCATAGGAACAAGTTCCTTGACCTAAAGTTAAATTTCCATTTCCAGTATAAGCGAGGGAATTTCTAATTTTTTTCAAAGCTTCTTCAGCACAAGCGTTAGCGATATTTTTGCTTTGCCCAGATTGTTCAATTACAAAACTAGAGCGAGTTGAACCCACTCCAAAAAGGATAAGCGAAATTGAGACTGCTAGTCCAGCTGCTCCAACCACCAAAAGGCTCATCAGAGCTACATATCCATGGATAACGCGGAAAGACGCTGAATTTGACGCTGAACTAAATGCATTTTTATTTCGTGATAAATCATATACTCTCCTGACAATTTGAACTCCTCCTGCCTTTCCAAAATTCACCAAAAATCCCAACTTATAATTTGTGCTCGTCAAGTAATGCCAGAATTGTTCCACATCTTGTTTTTTTATCTCCGGCTTAGCTTTTACCTCCATAATTATTTCGTTGTTGACCAAAAAATCTGGAACATATGTTCCCACTTTTTCTTTTTTGAAAAAAACATCTAATCTTTTTTCTCTTTCTGCTTTTAATTTACGATCAATTAGTGATTTCAGAAGTGCTTTTTGGTATACACTCTCTTTGTGCCCACAACCAAGCTCCTTATACACATCAAAAACTGCTCCCCTTATTTCATATGATTCTTTTTCGTATAATACCAAATTAACTTAATCTCTTCTATCTTCAATTTCTTGTATCCAATTAAATCCCACTGCACCTTTCAGAATCTCGGGATTTTTTCCTAACCATTCACATCTATTAGAAATAACTTCTTCTAGTTT
>Ga0209416_1000060_pt1 | contig 131859 bp, 166 predicted proteins | sample RifGroF1_FD_184001 | JGI IMG/M metagenome (GOLD analysis project Ga0209416, IMG submission 184001) | Groundwater microbial communities from Rifle, Colorado, USA - Groundwater F1 (SPAdes) (version 2) | ecosystem: Environmental > Aquatic > Deep subsurface > Groundwater | place: Rifle, Colorado... | reverse complement strand
GAGGCGAGAGCCGATGAAGCCGGGGTGAATGAGGGTGCGCTGCGCGCACCCGCGGCCGGGCATGGCCGTCCAGATGTGGGAATCCCCGTCCTTTAGGGCGGGGAGGATGTCAAGGAAGAATGCGCCGGGGGCCAAATCGCGGAATGGAATGTAGCTCAGGGGGTTCATAGGGGTCCTTTGAGGGTGAAGAGTGTCTGCAGGGTGTAGCGAAGGCCGGCCGCGCCAGGCCGGTTCTCTCCAAAGAACATGTTTTCCAGTGGCTATAGGACAAGTCGCAATCAGCCGATTCCTTGTCCCCAACCACCATGTCTTCTTCTTTCGAAACCTGGTCCAATGCCCTGGACCTCCCCGCCCTTTCATCCCGGTTTGGCACCCCGCTGTATGTCACCAGCGAGGCCCAGTTGCAGCAAAACCTCGCGGCGTTGAGCACGCTGGTCGGCGCGAGTGAAAACGTGGCATTTCCCGTCAAGGCGAACCCTTCCTTCGAGGTCCTCCGGACACTGGCCAAAGCCGGGGCGTCCGCCGATTGCGCCAGCGCTTACGAAGTCCAGTTGGCCCTGGCCAACGGCTTCGCGCCGAGCCGCATCCTCTACAACTCGCCCGCTCCCGACCTCGCGCTCTTGCAGCAGGTCTACGCGTCAGGGGGCACCGCGGTTGCGGACTCTCCACGCGCGCTGAAGCACCTGGCACCCGCCCCCGCCGGCGCGGCGGGCCGCCTGCTGATTCGCGTCAGTCTCCAAGCCCCCGTGGGGCATGAAGAGGACGCGAGCTGGAAGTCTTTGGTCGCACACGCCACCCCAACCGGCAAGTTCGGTATTCCTCAGGAAGAAATCCCTGCGCTGCTCGCAGAGTGCGCCGTGCCCGTGTCCGGCTTGCACCTGCACGTGGGCACGCTCATGGACAACCTGAGCGCGTTCGAGACGGCCCTGGCCGCATTGCACGAGATGGCGGCCACGTGGGGCGACCAGTTTGGGCATCCGATGAACGTGCTGAACCTGGGCGGAGGCCTTGGCGTGGCCTTTGAAGATGGCCAGCAGTTCCCGTCGAGGGAAGCGTTTGTCGCGAAGCTCGCCCAGGCGCTGCGCCCCGGGTTCACCTACCTCATCGAACCCGGCAACTCATTGGTGGCCGATGCCTGCGCGCTGGTCACAAAGGTGGTTGACACCAAACTCATGCGCGGGAAGAAATGGGCCATCTGCGACGTGGGCTCGGACCAACTGCTGCGGGCGACGCTGATTGCCTGGCGCAGTCGTATCCTGCACCAAGGGCAGCCCCTGCCGCGCACAGGCCCTGACTCAGTGGCCGGCCCCCTGTGCTTCGCCGGAGACGTGCTGCTGCCGGAGACCGACCTGTCTGCGGTGGAGCCGGAGGACCTTCTGCTGATTCAGCACACGGGAGCCTACGGCTACGCTGTGTCCAACCACTTCAACGGCCGCCTGGGGCCCGCCCACGTGTTGCTTCGCGAGGGCCAAAAACCGGTTCTCGCAATGGCGGCAGAGGACGACTTCTTCGAGCAGTCATCCCTCGCCTCGCTGCCCCTGGGTCTTCAGGACGACAGCCCCCGCGAGGTCGTCTCGCTGGAGCGGGTCAACGCGCTGAGCAGTGTCTACCTGCGAGAGCAGGCCGGTGAAGACACCTACCAGGTGCTCGGCCTTGAGAAGCAGGGCTCCCAGTACACCTACAAGGTTGCCGCGTTCAGCCCACTGGGGGTGGTTTCGTTGCCTTTTGCGCTGCGCATCCTGTCCGACCTCGGCATTGTGTCGGTGCTGGACGCCGCGGGCAAACAGGCCAAAGATGGGTCGGTGTGGGGTACGCGCATCGCCATGAGCGCCGACAAGATGGTGCCCACCAAGAGCCCGGTGACCCTGCAGGTCTGGGTGAAGGCGCGCCGGACGCTTCCCGCCGAGCAGCCGTCTTACGACGTGCACTTCCGGTTCAATGGCGGCGCTTTCGCGGGGTCCGCGCGGGCGGTGTTTTGAGAGGGTGCCGACTGGGGCGGGCGCGGGCCTAGTGCTACACGACGCTTCTGGCCCTTTTTGTGCTCAGATTAGATTGTCGCCATGAAAAAGCCCCTCCAGTGCCGGAGCACGGAGGGGCTGGAATCACAGGGAAGGGGTCAGGCGGAGGCCGTCTGGCGCATGGCGTCGAACGAGCGCTGAGCCTCAGCTTTTTGGCGGGTCAGGCTTGCGTCTGAGACCCAGTCCTTGTAGTCGAGGTGTACGAACGGAACGCCTTCGCGGTCTGCTTGGGCACGAGCCTCGCAGGTGCCCAGGCACATCCTCGTCTGATTGGCCGAGTAGTAGCGCCCGGCTCCAAAGCCCGAGTAGATGAACAGCCCCGCAAACACCGGGACCGACGCCGGGAGGTACTCTCCCACCAGGGCGGTAGTGCCCGGCCCCCAGCGCACCACGGTCGGGTCCGAAGTGGCTTGCGGGGCTGCTGTCGAGGACAGCACTTGCATCGCAGTGGTGTCATCCAGTTCGGCCAGCTCTTGGTTGAGGTCTCGGACCAGGCTCTCGACGCCGCGCTGAAAGGCCAGCACATCGTCTTCGTAGTCCATGTCCGGGTCAAACCAGTCCAGGCTCTTGCCAAGTTCGCGGGCGGCTGCGAACAGCTTTCCCGAACAGGCGTCGTTGAACACCAGGTGGTACTTGTCTTTGCCGGGCAACCGGGTGCTCAGGACAGCTTCCAGGTGGGCCTGCGCTTGGCGCAGCCGCAAGTAGGCTTCGTAGTTCATCGTTGGGGGGTCTCCAGGTGAGGTAGTAGGGGTTCCTTCGATGTGTAGCAAACTGCAGCGGTAGCCCGACCAACAGCGTATCACCCCCGGGTTCTCTACACCTCCCAGAAACTTCTTTTTCTGGAGGAACATCATGGACGCATATCTCATCATGGACGGACAGTGGGGCTCGTGTGGCAAAGGCCTGTTGGCGGGCAAGCTCGCCCTGGACCGCAACCCGGACCTGTCTGTCTGCAACTTCGGCCCCAACGCGGGTCACACCTTTATCGACGCGGATGGCGTCAGGGTGCTCACTCGTCAGCTGCCTACCGCGCTGGTCAACCCCGGCACCCTGCTGGTGTTGGGCCCGGGCGCCATCATCGACCCGCAGGTGCTGTTGAGCGAAGTCGACGAGTTCGACCCGCTCTACGACATCCGCAAACGGTTGCTCATTCACGAGCGCGCCGCGGTGGTGTTGCCGCAGGACAGGGAGACGGAGGCCGTGCTCACCAGCATTGCTTCCACCCGCAAGGGCGTGGGCGCTGCGCAGGTTCGCAAAATCATGCGCAACAGCACACCACAGGCCCCGGCCGTCGCGCGCGACTTCTTCGCCGGCACGGACCTGGCAGAGAACATCATCTCGGCCAGCGCCTACCGCAGCTTGCTGGGGGACGCTCGCCTGGTCCAGGTGGAAAGCGCACAGGGCCTGGAGCTCAGCCTGAACCACGGCAGCCACTACCCCTACTGCACAAGTCGGGACGTGACGCCGGAGGCGATTCTGAACGATGTGGGCATCGCCGCGCGGCACCTCATGGAGACCGACGTGGTGGTCCGCACCTATCCGATTCGGGTGGGCAACGAATACACCTGCAGTGGCGAGATGCTCGGCACCTCGGGGCCGGTCTATCCGGACATGGAGGAACTGAGCTGGGAAGCTCTGTCGGCGCGCGTTGGACGCCCGCTGCTGGAGCGCACCACGGTCACAGCGAAAGTTCGCCGGGTGTTCACCTGGTCGCCCTCGCAGTACCGCCGCATGCTGCAAGGCATGAGCAATTGCCAGGTGATGCTGAACTTCTGCAACTACCTGCACCCCCGCGCCCAGCGCTACGAAGACCTCGACAAGGACGCACGCGCGTTCATCGACGAGGTGCACAACGTGGCATGGGAGCATCAAGCGGAGCTGTCCTGGATGGGCTTTGGCCCCGGCTACCGCGACGTTCAGGCCTACAATTGATTTCTTCCCGGCCCGCGCAAACCTGCGCGGGCTTTTTTACATCGCGCGCAACCTGCTAAAATGACTGTTCTCTAAAATTCCGTCAACATGTCCTCTAAACTCTCAGCAGCCTTGACGCGCGACGCTAAAGTGCAAGCCCTTGCGAACCTTGCTTCAGAGCCGCCCTCCGATTCGATGAACAGGCTGTTCTTCGCAGCTCGCAATCTTGCAATTGACTCATTGCTGCGCGGCTTGGAGGTGGAGCTGTTGCGCCAAGGCTTCCCGGCTGAATGCGCTTGGCACGAGGCTTCGGCCGGCGCCCCTCGGCTCGAGCTCTGCATGCGCAACCTCGCCACGGACAGCTGGGAAAAAGGCACCTGTACCGTTCACCTGACGCGCAGCAGCGAGAAGGCACCAAGCTTCCTCTCCGATTGCGTTTACGAAGCGGCGACCCTGGCGGCCAGCGAGTACTGGCGCGGCAAACAACCCGCCAAGCTGCTGGCCTTCCGAGAGGCGGTGCAGGAACTGTGGGATTCGGGGGAGCTTGCGCGCCGAGTTTTTGAGGTGAACTACCCGTTTCAGTACCCGAGCCACAGCGTGTTCTGACGCTGCGGTCAGCCGGGCAGGCTGCTGAGCACGCAGGCGTCGGGGCGTCGCGAGCCGAACACGGACAAGGGCAGCGCCAACACCCGGTACTGTTCGAACAGCTCCAGCCACGAGCCTTCGGCCACGAAGAGGTATTGCCCGGGTAGTGGCGCCCGTAGGCCCGCGGGTACCGGGGCTCCTCGCAGGGACAGGCCTTCCTCCAGCTTGCAGCCCCAAGAATCCAACTGCGCGGCCAACTGCTGTGGACGGTCCTGGTCTCGCGCGAGAAGCGCTTCAGCCAGCCCCAATGTCTCCCGCTGCATAGACAGGCCTCGAAACACCGTCGTCAGCTCGAGTACATCTTGGTCAGGCACAAGGGCCACGCCTGCGACCAAGGGGGCGGCCCAACCCTTGGACAGCGAGTGCAGCACGACCCCTTGCCCGGTACCGTAGAGCGCCATCGTGGCCGTGTCGAGCCGAGGCTCAAACGTGTACACCGCGTCGATGACCACTCTGCGCCCGGCATCGGCCCGGAGCCAGTCCAGGATACCGCTCAGTTCCGCCGCGGACAGGCGCGCCCCGCGGGGCTTCACCGGATTGGCCAGCACCAGGACGTCCACCGGAGATGCACCGCTCAACATGTGCAGGTCCAGCGAGGGCCACGTGTCATAGCCCTGCCAGGCGCAGCCCGACTTGTTTGCAATGTCCAGGTACACCGGGTAGACGTCGGCGGGCAGAAGAACGCGTTTTCCAGCGCGGGCGAAGTGCCCCAGAAGGGCGGCCAGGCTCTGCCGAACGCCTTGCGTCACCAGCGCGCGAGGGCGCCACCCCTCGGGCAAGCCGAAATGTGCCAGCCAGTGCCCCGCCACGTGGCAGCGGTAGCCTTGGGCGGGCACCGCCAGGGTTGTCGGGTCCGCGAGATGCCCGGCCAGAGCCTGCGCCATCCGGGTGTTGGAACAGTCCCACAGGGAGGGGTGCGCCCGTCGCAGCGCGTCCCGCAGCCCAAGGAACTCCGCAAAGGTTGGAGCCAGCAGTGCCAGGCCTTGCGTCATGCGCGGGCTGCCGGTACGAGAGGCACAATCCGGCGCGGCGGCGTGCCCGGGCGCGGCAGCGTGCTGGCCAAGTCTTCCAGCGACACCAGACACTGGCCGTCCGCCATGAGGTTCCAGCTGCGGGCGACGCCGTTCACCCGCTCCCAGTACAGGCTGGGCTCGGAGTAGGCCGCTACCTGCAGTGGCTTCCCGTCCAGCACCCCCTCGAAAACAGGGGCGCCCCAAGGCAGCACAGCCGTTCGGGCAAAGCCCAATGATTCCAGAGTCGTCAGCAGCAGGCTCAAAGGAACCTGGTGCGCGCGCGACCAGGCGTTTTCGGGCTGGGCGTGGTAGGCCGACTCCAGGGTCGTGGACACGTAGAGCTCCTTGAAGCACACCTGACGCACGCCCTGGGCCAGCGACCAGCGCATGTACGCGACCATGTCCTGGGACGTGGCAACCCCGCCTTGTTGCAGAACGCAGATGAGCCGGGGGATGAGCCCGCCGGCCGAGGTCGGGCGGTGGCGCAGGGTCTGCAGCACGCGTTCGGTACCGGTGTCTTTGCCCATGATTCCAGCGTTGACGGTGGGGTCCGCGTGATGCCGGGACAGCGCCAGGACGGAGAGACCGGCTGCCTCGTAGTCGGCCAGGGCGACTTCGCGCTCAAGCTCCGACAGTTTCGCCAGGTGCATTCCGTTGGAGATGAGCACTGCCTTGGGCAGGTACTCCCGCCCCGCGCGAATCAGGCGCACCAGGCTGTCGTGTTGGAGCAGGCCAGGCTCGCCGCCGCCGGTGATGACAAAGCGCTGGGCCCCTTGCTCGGCCGCTGCCCGCACCCAGGGCGCGACCTGGCCTACGTCCACCCGGCGCGCGGCCTGGTCCAGCGACGCGGAGCTCTCGGAAAAGCAGAACCGGCAAGCCGCCTGGCACGCGCGCGCAACGGGTAGCACGGACAGGGTGCGCGCGACCAAGCGGTCAAAGGGGAGCATCTCGGCATGCAGGCAGCGCAGGGAGAGTGCCTGCGCTTCTTCGACGCAGGTTGGCACCAGCTCGCCTTGTTCCGAGACCCAATGCACCGCGCGAACGGCCAGGCGAGTTCCTGGGAGATACTGGCCCAGCCCCGTGCGCAGGTTGGGGAGGAGGCTCTCCGGGTCAAGCCGGGCTTCCAGCACAAGCAGGCGGTCACCGGGCAACGCCAGGCGGGTCAACAAGCCCTGGGCCTTCTGCACGCCGACATGCAGCTCATCGCGGCGAAGCACGAAGAACCGGTCGGGGAAAGAGCTTTGGGGGATTGCCCCCTTGTCGTAGACGTGCGCGTACTTGTCGAAGGCTTTGGCGAAGTTCGATGCGACCGTAACGTGGAAGAAGGATTCGAGGGGCATTTGGAAGGGCTCCGGATGGGCTCTTTCGTGTAGCCAATCCCGCCCTGCGGGCGGCGGGGCGTGTAGGTCGCAACTGAAGATTGAGGTTGCAACTCAAATTGCGGAAGGCCCTTGCTTCGGGGAAGGGCCGTCGAGCCTCGTGCCTGTTTCAATGAGGCGAAAATTCACTATGTTTTTCTGTTGAAAACCACTATGTTTTCCGGTCGCTCGTTGCTCCAACTCTTTGATTTCAAAACAGAATTCAGGCAAGTGGTCGAGCGGGGTTCTGCCTCGTTTCGCGGATTCGAGAGTCGACCGGGCCTCAGTGTCGGTGATAGCTCTTCCCTCCCCCTGGCCGAACTTCGTGGGGATGCGCGCGTTGTCTCTAAAGTAAATTACAACTGGCCTAAAGTCAGTCTCGTGCTAAAATAGAGTTTCATTTTAGCTGCCGTACACTGCTTCGACATGGTCACCTCCAAATCCAATACCCCTCCCAACATCGGCGCCCTTGGCCGCGGCCCTTCGCGAGGCAAGCTCGTGGTCGAGTGGTCGGTGGTTGCCGACCCGCGCAGCTTTCGAAAAGAAGAGGGCGCCACTCCGTTTTCGTCGGACGACGCGGTCGTCAAGGTCTACATGACTGGAACCAGCCTCCATGCGGAATGCCCGCTCTTGACGGAAAAGGTGGAGGACACCGACCTGGCGCGGCTGCACGAGCGGGCCACGAACCTGGTGCGCGAGCAGCTGGCCGTCCGCACCGGCCTGAAGTGGGAGCGCTGGTTGCGGGTCGAGGTCCGCCAGGCGTTTTCCGGCTTCCGGGACCAGTCCACCAAAGGCACCGAAATCGGCTGCAACGCCATCTGGCGTGCGGTGGCCAAGGATGGCCGGATTTTCACGGTCCACGACACCAACAACGTCGTGCTGGAGCTCGAACCCGAGCTGGCCCCAGACCGGGAGCCCGACGGAGAAAAGCTTGGGTTCCGCGTGTCCGACGACCACCGTGTGACAGCGCGCACCTACGTGCCCGACACGGAGCAGAACCGCGCGGCCGTGGAGCAGTTGCAGAACCGCTTGGAGCAGCTCAGTTTTGCTTTGGGGGACTTGCTGCGTCCGGGCGAGTCCGCAAAGGTTCTGGCCAGCGTGCCTACGGAGCCGGGGGCGCCCGTCAACCTGTTGGGCTGGGTTCCCCGCGCCTGAGGCTTGAAAAAGGCAGCCCGGAGGGGCTGCCTTGAATGACGTGGAGGACCGGAGTCAGGGTTGCGCGAGGGCTTGCGCACTCGTGGGCTCGCCCATCTCGTTGAGCGCGCGGACGTAAATCTGCACGCTGTGCCGGTAGGCCTGCAGCGCGTCAGTAACGTCGCGCCAGAAGTGCCGGGAGTTCGAGTGGGTTCCGCGCGCGCCTCGGATGAGGTAGCGGGCCTTATGGCGGGTGTCCGCCAATGCGCTGCGCAGCATTCCGGGTTGGTTGATTCGCACCAGTTGCGCGACATGGGTGTCAGGGTCCGACAGCAGCTGGCTGTGTCGATTCTTCCAAGGCAAGGGTTTCATGGTGAGCCCCTTACCCGAGATGGCCTGATTGCCCGATGAAGGTACTGCGCAGCACCAAGACCTGTGCTTCCAGCCAGCCCACGTAGGGCAGGGCGGCGCCGGACTCTTTGGCCTTCAGGTACTCCGTGAAGAGCGCCAGGCTGGCCGTGGGCAGCACAGAGAACCATGGTGACATTTCGTCAGTGGGTGTGAGGTACACGTCGTCTTCGGGCTTGTATTGGCCGGCTTCTCGGGCGGTCAGCGTGGGCTCGCCGAAGTGGTCGTAGTAGTTCGCCTTCTCGAACGCCTTGTTGTGGTCGTCGAAAGGGGCGAAGTCGAACATGACGCGGCAGACGTCAGGTTCGTTCTGCGAATAGCGCTTGGCCATGGCCCGCATCCCGGGTTCGGGATAGGCTTCCGCGTCTTCGATGCGGGGGCCGAACTCCACCGCGATGGGGGCGCCAGCGGCCAGGAGCTGCTGGAGGTCTTTGATTTTCAGATGTGCGTTCATGCAGGAGGTCCTTTTAGGGGCAGAAGTTGGTCTGTTCGGTATAGTGACCAACTGGCAGGGCGTGCATATCCGGGCGGGATTCTGGTTGCCGCGTGCGGCTGCCGAGTGTATAATGGGCACATGAGTTTACGCTAAACAAGAACTGTTCGCTTGACTCTGCTTTACATCTCAAAAGAAACCTCATGACCAATTCTTCTGCATCTGAACAGCCCGCCATCACCTGGCTCAACATGTCCGGCGATGTCACCATCACCTGGGACAAGGCGGACGAAGCAGCCATGCTGGCGCTCATCGAGAAGAAAATGAGCGAGGGCTACAGCTTCTTCCTGAGCCAGCCGCGCTTTTTTGGGCTGCTGGGCTCGCGCAAAGTACCGCTCAAGTCGATTGACCAGGCCCAAGCTGCGGGCAAGGTGCTGGCCGACGACCGATTGGTCGGGCATGCCGTCTCCCGCATCTGCGACCCCGAAGTCGAGGCCGTGCTGCGCGAGAACAAGGCCCGACTGGTCGAGTCAACCAAAAACTCGGGGGCCGTGCAGACCACGCGTCGTGCCGTGAGCGCTGCCGAGGTGCTGCAGAACCAGTCCGTAGCGATTCGCCCGGTGGTCGGGGGCTGACCCGTGCACCCGGAGCGCCAGTACATTCTCGACTGTGCCGTCGAACTCGGGGAAGTCACTCCGATGGAGGCCTCGGTGTTTGACGCGAGCACGCCAGCGGCGCGCTCGCTGGATGAGCTGTTGGCGCGCGATGCCGCCTTGCCCCCTCACTTCTTGCGCAACACCGCCCGAGCCTACCTGGACAGCGCCTCGCGCCAGGAACGCATGGTCTGGGCGTTGCGCTGCGTGCAAGCAATGCCCTTGGCGCTTCGGTTCCTGCGTGAACGTGTCGAGTTCGTGGTGCAGACCAAGGCCTTGACCGACCTGGGCGTTCGCCCCCGGTCGGAGATGGCGTGGCTGGCCGAATTCGCCGACGCACGGCCCGCGGCACAGAAGGTGTTTTCCGGCCTGGACGATGTCTCGCAGCCCAAGGTGGCCCGGTTCGTCGAGCAGGAGTACGGCAGCACGTTCCGCCTGCTGGAGGAAGACCTGAACCTGGCCGAAGAGGCGTTGTCCTGGCTGGCGCAGCCGGGCGCCCGCGAACATGCCCGAACAATTGCCCAGCACCTTTTCCGCGAGAGTGCGAGCGAGGTGTTGCCCTCGGTCAACAAGGTGCGCAGAGCCGAATCGCGCATTGAGCGCAAGAAGGACCATCGGCACATCCGCGGCGCCATCAAGAAGTCTCTGGCCCTGCTCTCGCGCTTTGGCCGGCAACGAGAAGTTCAGCTACTGGTCAGCGGCCAGCGCGCGGTGCTCTCACATCCGGATTCCCCCTTCAAGCTGGAGCTGGTGCCTCACTTTGCAGGCTGGCTGGAGGAGCGCACGCGGCGCCCTGGCGGCTCCGCGCCCTTCGAGATTCACTTGTTGACGAAGGACAACGTGCAGCTGAGCCGGCTGTGCGTGCTGTTCGCGGACACGCCAGTCCTCGACCAGCTGTTGGCGCTCTCCCTGTACGTGGACACCGGCAACGAGATGGAACTGCTGGAGAAAGCCAACTGGTTCGGGGTCTCCAACGAAGGCCAGACCCGAAGCCTGTTGGAAACGCACGCCCCAAATCTGCTGAAAAAACTCCCGACATGTGGGCCGGCCGGCGCTCGTTCGCGGTCCATCGCTGACTTGTTGGGCGCGAGCCCCGAAGAACGCACATGGGCTCCTTTTCGCGCGCCTGTTTCACAATGGGTCTCTTCCGCTATGGACGGGCTCACGCACCGTGTCGCGCGCTTGAGCGCCGCGTACGCTGGCACGCCGGCGTTGGCGTAGCCCTCGCGGATGTTCCGGCCCCTGCCGGAGCTGGGAGCATGTGCCCGGATGGCCCGATTGCAATGTGCTCATGCGGGCGCATTGCTGTGGCTTTTTCTTAGGCAAAATGGCCGAGCTGTTGGGGCGTCCTATACCAGGCAGGACCTTTCCTCAACTCTCAGGAGCATTTCATGGCGATTTCGACTCTGTTCTCAACTCTTCTATGGGCAGGCTTTGGCATGTCTCTTCTGGCCGTGCTTGGCGAATACCTCGCGTTTTTGCAAACGAGGCGGGGGCGCTACCACTGGCCCTCGGCGGTGAACCTGCTGCGCAAATCGCAGTCTCTCGTTCTCGTGGTGTGGGCGGGTGGCGCCAGCGTCCTGTTCGTCGAAGCCCCCCACGTTCTGATGTACGGGCTCATCCCGGGGCTGTTGGCCTTGATGCCCCTGGTTCTGCAATACCGGTTCGTCACGAGCTGGCCCCGTATCCGGCGCAATGCCGTGGCGATTGGCTCCATCGGAGGGGCCTTCGGCGCGCTGCTGCCCGTACCCTCGCACATCCCCGCGTTGCCCGCCACCTTTCCTCTGGTAGCGCTGCTGGCGTGTTTTGGGGCGGGCGGATTCCTGGTGTTGCTGGCTGGTCGTCTGGACACGCAGCGCCAGTATGAGCTGGTCATGCAAGGCTAACCGCCGCTGATTCAAGCCTCGCTCACTCCCCAGTGCGCGAGGCTTTCTCTTGCCGCGTAATGCCGGGTCTGTAGGGGTTGGAGCCGGGCCAGCACCGCCTTGTAGCTCTTCTCGAACTCGGCACGCGCGGCCGGGTCGACCGCGACTAGCAGGGGCGCCGTAACTGCCCTCAGCTCACGCTTTCGAGGTTGGGGCACCACGTTGTAGAAGCCCAGCCGCTCGACAAGCAGCGCAGCCTCAGTTGCGTGCGGGCCATTGAGTGTTGCCAGGTCCAGGGCCGTTGAGCCGTACCAAACGGCCAGGGCAACTGCTTGCACGGACTCGAATTCGGCGTGCCTCATCCCGCGCGCCGCCACGTCCTGCAGCGCGGGGTGCGGGCTGGCAGCGGGGCAGGGTGAGGGCTCGGTCATTTCCTGTCTAGTGCGCACGGCTTAGCCAAGTTTGGGGGCCGCAAGCCGCACTGCCTCGCCTGCACGCTTCCGAAACGCTTGTTTGGGCTCGAAGAAAAACCCCGTGACGTGTGCCACGGGGTCGAATGAGCGCGAGGTCAGCTCGCGGAGAGGGTGTCAAAAGAGCTCGGTTGCCTCAAGGGCTGGCGCGCATTCCTGACGCTCCCTGGTGAAGATGCGCTCCAGGCTTGCGCTGTTGCCGCTGTGGGCGAGGCACTGGCGCAGGTAGCTTCGGTCTTCCGGTGTCAGCGCGGCGAACACCTCACGGATGCGTTCGTCCCGAGCATTCTCGGCCCGCTTGAGGTTTTCGTACTCGGCTTCGTCGCGCAGGAACGCGGGCAAGGCCTGTGCACTTTTCAACTGGTCCTGTAGCAGCTGGCGCATTGCCAGCAGCGCATCAGACGCTCCGCCCAGGGAATCCAGGTCGATGTTCTCCAGTCGGCAGGGGCCGGTGGGGAACACGGAGCTTCTGCCGTTCGTGGGGTCGTAGAACTCCAGATAGCAGTTGAAAGTGAGCGTGTTGTTCTTGTAAGTCAGAGTCCCCGGCTGCGCGGTAAACCGGCCTTTCTTGGAAGCGGCCGCGCGCAGGTGGTGCGGTTCACGCAGGAGCTGGAGGGCGGTGCCCCTCAATTGCCCGGATTTTTCGTGCAACTTCAGGATGGACCGGGGCTCGGCGGGGGTGCCGTCGTCGCCGGCCTCGATGCCTGCTGCCAGGGCTTCGGCCAACCGGCTCTTGTCTTGAGCCAGGAGGCGGAGGGTAAGCTGGAGCGCTTGCCGCAAATTTTCCTGCAGTTTCACGTCCGATTCCGAGAGCCGGGCCAGACCGCAGAGCGTCTCCAACCGGGGGCTGAAGCCCCTGAGCCTGCGTTCCAGAAAGGCCAAGTTTCGCAGGGTGTTCGTGGAGTAACTGTAGTTGCGGGGCTTGTGGGCCAAGTGCGCACGAATGGCGTCAAAGATTTGTTTCATGGGGGGTCCTTGGGTGAAGAAGTGGTTCTTCAGCGTGTAGCGACCCCGGTCCCGGGAGTCCATGCCGCGGCACCGACCGGCGGGTGCGGCCGGTCCACCCTGGAGACAGGGTTCAGGTCGAGGTCCCAGGCCTCGACAAGCGGCTCCCGGGCGAACGTCCCGCTCCTTCCGGTGCGAGCCGCTTGCGGCGGTCGGACAGGTGTACCGCCATTCCGGAGGGCGCAGTCGAGCGGGACAGCGGACTGCGCGTCTCTGCCACCAGGCGATGCAGGAACAGCGCGGGCCCGATGAGCCCGTGGTCTTTCTCGAAGTCCACCAACACAGGCTCGCGAGACGGGCTTGCCTGGCACAGCAACTTGCCCTCGCACAGCCGGTACGCCTCCGCCGCGCTTACGGGGGTGTCGCCGACGAAGATGAGACGCGTGGTCATGATGGAGCCCGTGAAACCGAGCGCACGATTTTGCACTAGGCCGAGCGTTCGCGCACGTCCCCGAGGGGCCGCGCTTGCTCGTCAATTCGAAGGGGATGTGCGTAGGGCTCGAAATGTCGAGCACCACGTCAACGCCACACGGTCAGGCTTAGGTCGCGCCGGTCCACCGGGCGCAAGTCCTCCAGCAGGCGAGCGAGTACCCGCAAAAACGCTTTGCTGCAGGGGCCCTCGAGCACCAACCAGTAGACGTCTTTTTCGGGGATGTGCCCGCGCTTGAACTCCAGGCGCCAGCCGGGCAGCACGGCGACGGCCCCTGCCCCATCCGTCAGGGGGGCAGGCCAGGCCAGGCCCCCCTCCAACTTCGCCCAAGACCCTTCGAACCAAAGTCGAAATCCTGAAGGTTGAAAGGGAAGCTTCTGGACGAACTTCTCGAGAGCGGGGAGCCCTTCCTCGGGCCACGGGGTGCGGGGCCCCTCGTCCAAAGGGGGGAAAGTTGCGAAGCGCTGCATGCCCCGTATAGGGAGTCGGCCCACGGCGGCTATAGCGAGGGGAGTCAGGGCTGCCCACCCCTTTGTCCGCCAAGCAAGGGCCTCCGCGGCCCCGGGAGTAGCCGTGGTGCGCTTTTGGGCCTGGTCTCTACACGGGGTAGGCCTTTTCACCATTCACAGGACACCCTCCCATGAACCACTTGACCCCTTTTGAGATTCTCTCGGCGCGGGCTGCCGCGGGAGAGCTTTCTCCCAAGGTTCCCCCCGCCACCGCGGCCTACCTCGCCAGCGAGGCATTTCGCCAGCGCACTGACTTTGTTCGCCAGGACACCACCGGCGACCAGCTCAAGGTGCTGCACTTCCTGCTCAGCCGGCTAGCCCTGCACCCCGCAGAAGAAGCGCGCATGCTCCAGGGCTTGGACGGTGGGATTGTTCGACTGGACTTCTTCGGTGTGCCCAACCCGGTGCCGGTGTTGTTCCTGGTCCCAACCGACCCGGAGCTGCCGTCATTGAAGGACGCCGTTCTGCGCAACCTGGCCAGCGACCGCACGGATGCCGCGCGCCGCCTGCTGACGTGGCGAACGCAACAGCGACAGTACCGTCGCTTCCTGCAGGAAGAGTCGGCTCAGCGCATCAAGCGCAAGAGTCTGGCTTGGCCCACTGCGACGGAGATACACGAAGACCCGGAACAAGCCCGCCAGCGTGACCACGCGCTGTTCGCCGAACTGGACGCCCACCGCGTGGTCGTTCGGACTCGCCGAGACGCCCGGCTTGCCCGGCTGTACCGTGTTGCGGTTCCGAGCGAAGCCGAGTTCTTCGCCATGCTGGAGGACGTTGCCGTCCACTTGCTGACCACCCCGGACTGCTCCCAGGTGCACTGACCCTTCTTCAAACCGTCGCGATATCCTCGCGGCGGTCTTTTTTCGTGCGCGGAGCAGCCCCCCTCGCAAGAGATAAACGCACTCGCGACACGAACCACACAGGTCCCTTGGCCTGCTGACCCGCCCCACCATGCCCGCCACCTCCTCGCCCTTCCTTTCCGAGCTCGACCGCCACATGGCCTGGACAGCTTGGTCCTGGCCCACGCCGTTGACGAACACCGAGCACCCGGAGCATGCCGACTTGGCTGTGATGACCCTTGCGCTTGCGGGGGAGTCTGGAGAGGTCCTGGCCTGTGTGTTGCAGTGGGCCGATTCCGGTCTTTGCCCCGAAGTATTGCTGTTCGAGGAGATGGGCGACGCACTGTTTTGTTGGGCTCGGGTTGCGCACGCGACGGGGTACCACCTCCCCGAAGAGATGCCCCCGCTCAATAGCCAACGGCGCTGTAGCGAGCCACCTGTGCTCAGCGCCGCGCGCCTGGTCCTGGGCGCCAGCAAGGTGTGTGAGGTCGTCAAGAAGCTCAACCGGGATGGACAGCTCGACTCAATCAAGTTCGAGGCCGCCATGCTCGAAACCTATCAGGCTTGGTGGGAGTTGTGCGGAGAGTTGGCCCTCGACTGGAGCGCGGTCCGGCGCGCCAGCGTGGCCAAGATTGAGGAGCGGCACGCGCCACGTCTCGGGGCTCTGGCGCTGTAGACAAATCGGCTACGACGTAGACGAATCCGCTACACAAGAGCCCGGGCCGAGCGGCTCCCAAGTCGACACCGCTGTCAGTTTATGCTAAAATAGCACACGGTCGGAGTGCGTGTTGCACGCCGCGCCATTTGTAAACACGTTGCACTCAAGTCCCGGCAGCGCACCCGTGCCGCGGGCTTTAAGCCGAGCCCTAAATGACATCATCTACCCCTGTATCGACCGGCGGAGCCGAAGTGATGGACCAGCTGCGCGCCCTGGGCATGCAGCAGTTCGAGCAAGCCGCGGTCGCCTGGCTGAATCGGGCCCTCACCGCGGACCCCTCGTTCCAAACGGAAGACGGCTGTGTGCCCGACTCCGCGGCCGTCCAGCAGCTGCTGGCCGTCCCCCTGGAGCCCACGCCCGCCGGTTTGGCGCTCGCGCGCAAAGCTCTCACGGCATGGGCGCAGGACTTTCCCTCTCGCAAAGCTGTGCTGGCCCTGCTGCCCGTAAGCGAGTAGCCGACCGCCGGGCTTAGGACCGCGGTGCCTCTCGCGCAGCTATACCTGTAGGGCCGACCCCTCCCGCACTTTGCGACTCAACCCCTGACTCTTCTCTCATCGATGCACATCATCTCGAAATTCCACGACTACTACGACCGAGCCATGCAGCACGGACAGGACCTGGGTCGCCCGTTTCTGCGCAACCAGGACGCGTACGACGTGAGCCGCACCTCGTCAAGGGCGGTCCCGGTGCCCGCGTATCTTGAGGCGGTCCTTGCCGAGCTCCGCCCGGCTATGCCGGCACTTGCCGAGTACCGCAAGGGCAATGAGCGCCTTATTGTGCGGCCGGGGGTGGTGCTGTTCGCCGGCGTGCTCTACCCCTGCGCCGCGCTGGAGCGGCAACCGTTCAACATCCACAACGGCCTGCTGTACCCGGCGAGTCTTTCGCAGCCCACCCCAACTTGGCGACTGGTCTACAGCGGAGACGAGCTGCAAAGCCTGCTCGTCCAGTGGGAGGAACGCCCGAAGAGCCCCCTTCCTGCCTGGCGTGCGACCCGACACGGCGACTGGGAGAGCTTCATGGCGCTGCGGGGCAGCAAGAAGTGGCACGGTTGGGCGCAGGAGCACCACTGCGCGATTCTCTCCGTCGGCGGCAGCCCTTTGACGATTGCTGTCAACCCGGAGCTTCATGCACTGCAGTTCTACCGCGTGTTCACCCCCGAGCAGGCGTACCAGGAACTGGACATGTTCCTGGGCGGGCTGGCCGCCCCCGAGCGCAACACCGTGGTCATCGAGGACAAGTACCGCATCCCTCAGCATGGCTTTGACGCCCAGTCCTTTCGCAAGGACCCTTCTCCGACGCGCGCGGAAAAGCGCGCCGCACGGGCAGCCAAACCTGCGCGCTCAGACAGCCTGACTTGAGGGGGGCTTGGCCTGCTCGCACTGGCCGCCACGAACGAAGAAGGGAGCGCTTATGCGCTCCCTTGGAATCAGTTCAGTTTGCCGACTTCGGCGTGTTGGAGTTGTTCGGCACCTTGCTGGAGATGCGGCCGGTTGTGGCGCCCTCGAACAATCGGGGGCCCGAGGGTGGGCTCGTGGCTGTCGAGGCAGAAAGGGCGAGGCCGGTTGCCGGCATTCGGGCGAGGCGCCGGCGGAGATGGTCTTTGTTCATGAGAAGTCCTGGGTTGGCGGCGGGGCCGCGGGAGGTAGGTGTCTTTTCCGTATAGCGCGAGGGCGGGCCCTATACGAGGAGTCCTGGCCTTGCGCCGAGCCCCTTTAACCTTTCCACCCTCTCTATGCGAACAAATTCCGCTGCTTTGGCCCTTCTCATCGGCTGCACCCTTGCTTTGGGAGGCTGCTCCACCACCACCCTGGAGCCCAAGCTGGCGGCAGCGCCGCTGCTGGGCTTCGACATGGTGGACCCCGCCAAAGTGGATGCTCCCCAGTACGAGCGGGACTACGCCCAGTGCGCCACCCTGGCCAACCAGGACGCGGTGTCCCTCACCCGGACGGCTGCCAACGCCCTCAATACCGCTGCCGACAAAGCCACCGCGGGTGTGCTCGGGGGCCGGGCGGGGAAGACCGCGGACCGCCACACTGTGCTCAAGCGATGCCTCACGGGGCGCGGGTACCTGGTGCTTCGCTGATTTCCCCGGAGGACCCCGGCGGCCGTGACCCAGCCGCGCGGGCTGGCTCAGTCGTCCCGTGTGCTCGAAACGCCCACCTTGCTCGAGGCTGCGTAGCTCGCCCAGAATTTGCGAAAGACCTCCTGTTCGGTGGCGACTCGCTCTTCGATGGGGCAGGCAAACCGAACCGTCATCACCAGCCCTCGGCCGTCGGGGCTTTCCCAGAAGACCTTGGGCTTGGAGGAGGGGAGGTCGATGAAGTCCTGGGACTCGATGTGCTTCAGATGAAGGTTGGCGGGCTCCAGCCATTGTTCGGTGGCCGCCAACGCCGCGGCCAACGCGCACGTGCTGGCCAGCTCCACGTCGCTGGAGATGGGCAAGGTTATCCGGTACAGGTCGACCATGAACGCGCCCGTGGCTGATGCGTTGCGCACCGGGGACGTGATGGCAATGCTGTTGGGCACGGCCAGGGTTTTGCCGGTGAGCTGGTGAAGGCTTCCTGTCTCGGCCAAGGTCGTTGAAAAGATGCTGATGTCGATGACTTTGCCGGCATGCCCCCCGAGCTCGACGTAGTCGCCCAGCCGGTAGGGGCGGGTGACCACCACCACGCCATAGCCCAGGAAGCACATCACCAGTTCTTTGCTCACAAGAAGCGTGGCGCCGGCCAGCGCGGTCAGCGTCAGCGCCAGGCCTGCAATCTTGGTGGCCCAGATGGTCAGGACTGCGATGGTGCCAATGGCCCAGAACGTATTTTTTGACCACACCATGCGTTCGCGAATGTCTTCGGACGCGCGCCCCTTCATGCGCTGAGAGAGGTAGCGCTGCCAGAGATGGTAGGCGGCAACGCAACCCACGCCGGCCACCAAGGTGGCCGTGAGGCGCCCGAATTCGCCGGCGAGAAAGTGGTGAAGGATGGGAAGGTCGAGGAACGGTACCAGCATACGAAGGGGTTGGACACCCCGGCGGGGCGCATGCCCTGTATAGCGCCCAGGGGGGCCCTCCGCGAAGCACGCGCACAGTGCGGCGCCTGTGAACACTGATGACCGCCCTATGCGGGGAAGAATGGCCCTTGGTGTGGCCGGGCCTGCTTTAAATGGCTCGCAGGTCTGGTGCGACAGGCCCGAATTCCCGAGGTCCCGCCGGTTTTTAAGCCATTCCCGGGGTGCCACGCCGCCCGAGTGTTGCCCGTCCTTCGGCTACCCCGCCGCCTACCGTGCTGGGTCGGCGGTAGCCTAGCCTGCCATGGCCGCCCGAACGGCCTCGAGGTACCCCTTCTGAGTCTCGATGAGGTTGAACTTTGCCGGGTGCAGCAAAGGGTACAGGCTGTGCGAGGCGACAATGACCTGCGTGCGCGAGCAGTCGACGCCCTCGAGCTTTTTCCACAGCTGCGCCTCGGCCAAGGCGTCCAGCGATTGTTCCGGTTCGTCCATCAGCACCAGCGGCAGCGCGCTTTCGCCGGGCGCAGCGAGGCCCAGCAGCACATTGACCATGACGTCCCGTTCACAGACATACCGCTGTTTCGACAGGTCCACGGGAGTCAGGGAGTGCCCCCAGTTGTCGCGTGTGGGTTTGTCGGGAAACGGAGCACCCGCCAGCACCGCCAGAACGCGAGCCAGCAGCGCCTGGCTGGCCTGGCCGGAGGACTTCTGCTCGACTTGGCGTGCATGCGCTTTGGCCCGTTCAAAGTAGCCGGTCATCATGGCGGTGGTCACACAGGTCTCGTTGCCCGGGATGTGGCCGGGTCGGTAGTACAGCGCCGGCGCGTTGTGCGTCTCACAGGTCAAGCCCGCCAGGTAGGCGTGTTTGTGCTGCCAGGCATAACCCTCGGGTTGCCAGAACTGCTGCCGGTGGCTGTTGCCCAGGAAGTGCTCGTCCAGGCTGGTCTCCCCCGTGAAGTAGGACAAGGTGCGCAGCGCCAGGGCGGTGAGCAGCGCGGACTTGCCGCTGCCGTTGGGGCCGACCAGCACATTGGGCTTGCTGACGCTGAACTTGACGCGACCCTTGTGGGTGGCCATCAATGAAGACGTCTCCAGGTAGGGGACAGCGGCGAAGTTCTGGGCTTTGACGAAGTGCAGGCCCGGCGATGTTGTTGTTTTCGGCATAGGAAGGAAACAGGGCGCACGCGCGCGTTTTTGAGTACCTCGATTTTACCATACGCTACTGTAAACTGAAAGTTTTGGCCGACATTGTAAACTCCAAAGCAAGCCGGGTCTCACAAAAAAACCCCGGGGTACGTCAGCTTATGGCTGGCGCACGTCCGGGGTGAGAAGCAGGTGGCTTACACGGTGGGGGTCTTGATTTTCAGGCGGTCCCAGTCGAAGTTCGCCGGAATCAGGTCGCGCCGCATCTCGGTGAGTTGGCGAGACAATCGCGCACGGTCGGTCTGGTCGCGCAGGCGTTGGCCAATGGCACCGGTCATGTTGGGGGCTGCCGCGAGCACCCCTTCGAGCGTGTCGTAGGCCTGAAGCCATTTGGCGGCCGTTTTCACGCCCACCTTGTCCACGCCGGGGATTCCGTCGGAGGGGTCCCCGGTGAGGGCCAGCAGGTCCTGAAGTTGACGGGGCAACACCCCGAACTTCGCCAGGCACCAGGCTTCGTCCCGCCAGATGTCCCCGAAGTGGTCTCGCACGCGCGCCCCCTTGAACTGCAGCACCGCGCTGACGTCTTTGTCGGTTGAAATGGTCAAGGTGGGCAGGCCCACCTTTTCCGCCGCCGCAGCCAGGGAGAAGATGCCGTCATCCGCTTCAAAGCCCACGTACTCCCACTTGGGCCAGCCGCGTCCTTTCAGCACGCGCAGGTACTCGTTGACGCCGTCGCGCAGAATCTGAGGCATGGGCGTTCGCCCCGCCTTGTAGTCGGGGTAGACGTCGTGGCGCCAGTTCTTGCCCGGCGCGTCCATCACCATCGCTCGGTGGGTGACCGGGTACTGCTGCTCGATGTTCCGCAGAGTGCCGTTGAGGGAGCGCAGAGCGTGCTCAACTTTTTCGGCGCTTTCCGGGGCCGGGTTGGCCTCGTAAACACGGCGGACCACGTTCATGGTGTCAACGATGAGAAGTTCGTTCGGTAGCATAGGGTGTCCTTTTCGTAAAAATGTGATTTCTTTACGTGTGTAGCGCCGACGGTTGTTGACCGGCTTAAATTTAGTTGCTATAATAAGCTCAGCCGCTACAGATTCGCGCAGTATCGGCCAGGGGGAGACCCGGAACTGGGAGCCTCCTCGTCCGTTGGGACGAAATGGTGGGGTTGCGACAAGGACGAGCGTACGCTCCTCCGGCCACAGCCCTGCAATGCCAGCAGCAAGCCCCGACGGATTTGATTCCGCCGGGGCTTGTCCTTTGATGGGCCTCAAATTCAGGAGATTTTCCATGGGAGTTCGTGCTGGACAAGGCTTTGGGCAGAGCAAGCCCAAGCGAAGGCTCTGCCCCGACTGTTCCAAGCGCGGCGTGACCGGCTGGAAGGCGTCCGCGGCCGGGCTGCACCGGTACTGCTGCTATTGCCAATCTTCATGGGGTGAAGCGGGCTGGGCCCTCGCCAACCAACCCGCCCCCGAGTCTCCACCTGCCCCGCTGCCCTCCGCCTGAGCCCATGACCAGTCCAACCCTCCCTCCCGCCCTCAGCCAGGCCGCCCAGACGCTGGCGCTGCCTCGCCATGAACAGCCCGAGGAGAACGCCTTCACTGGGGACGTGTTCCAGAGCCTGATGAACCTGGCGGATGTCTTCGACGCCTGGCGCTGCGGAAGCATGGCGGGCGAGCTGCGCACCCTTGCGCACAACCCGGACCGCACGCCCTTCGGCTATTTTTGGGAGGAGCGCCATGTGCGCACGGGCGAGGTTGTCAACAGCGGGTTTGTGCTGCATCCGGGCACGCCCCCTCGCGGGGCATCGGGCACCCGGGGCTTCGAATACGTGGCCTCGCCGGTGTTTCGGCAAGCTGAGGCGTGAGCGGCTGCCCGCGCGGCTAAGTTCTGTCGCTATAGGTTCAAACGCTGCTCTTCGCGAATCCCCTCTCTCCCCTCATGCCCGAATTTGCCTACCGACTCATCTGCGGCCAGTATGTTCTGCACAAAGACGGTCAGCCCGTTACTGCCCCGGTAGACGAGGTGGCGCTCGCGTTTTCACGCGGCGAAGGTATTCTGCACAAGCACGGCAAGCCGGAGACCGTCCAGCAGTGGGTAGTCCAGGCCCGGCAGAAGCTGCTGGGCTCCAACGACAACCCCGAATCGACTCCCGCGCTGCGCCAGGCGGCGGGGGAGATGGCGCGGGCACTCACGGTGTTGCAAGGACGCTTCTTGCTCGAGGACTTGAACCAGTGTCTTCGATTCCAGGGGTACGCGGAGCAGATGTACGACCGTGCGATGGCGGGCACCCTGTCCTCCATCGACATCCTGGGCCGCGTTCGCCAGCCCTCGGAAGTCTGAGCGGCAGGGCGCGTCAGGCCCGGCGGTCCTCTTCAACGGCGTGATTTGCGCCGTTTGCTAGCAGCACGGCGGCGGGCAACCCAGCCCCACAGCCCTTTGCGCCGTGTGCTCGCCTGCCACGGGGCTTTGCGGAACCACACCCCCCAAACGCCTTTTCGGGACAGGCGCGCGCCGAGCGAACTCCAGCCAATGCGCCCGGGCAAGGGGTAGGCGAGACCTTCCTTCAGCAGCACGCTGCAGAGGTTTCGGTTGTCGGGCAGTCGCACGCTGCCTATGTGCCGGTGGTAGCGGTCACGCCCAAACAGGGTCACCTGGACCCATTTGCCGTGGATGAGCCCATGGACCACCGCGCGGATTTCTTCGCCCATCGGTTGCCCGATTTCCGGGCAATCGCAGTCTTTCAACCGGATGCGGTAGCGCTTGCCGTTGCGCGACAGCATCTCGAACGTGTCCCCGTCAATGACGGTCAGCGCTTTCATCGTGTGGATGCGGGCACGACTCCAGGCCACGTACAGGGCCCAGCCCCATGCGGGCCACAGCAACCACTCCCCGAGATGCCCCCACAGCGCGTTCATTTGAGCTGAGCCTCAATCCACAGGGAGAGCTTCTTACGGTCAGCCAAGGCGTCTTTGGGCACCGACTTGCGATGTCGCAGTGCCAGGCGCATGGCCAGGTCCAACTGCTTCGGAGTGGGTGGCAGAACCGCAGCCGCGGGTGCGGCGGGTGCCCGGGGCGGAATCGATGCCTTACGGGGTTCCGGAATCCTTTCCAGGTGGTTGGTTCCCGGGGACTCCGCCGGCCCGCTGACAAAGCGCAGGACTTCATGACAGTCCTTGCAGCGGTAGGTTCGTTTGTGGCGCGTGGCCGTCAGCTCGTAGGTGCGGCACGAGCAACGGTAGACATAGGGACGGGCCACGACGCGCGCGGCCGTTGCGGGCATCTTGTGCGTGCGCTCTGGGACGACCCCCAAGCTTCGCATGACACGTTGCCACTCGACGCCGTGGGGGCTGATGTCCGCTCCGAAATAGTGACGCGCCAACAGGTGGGCCACCTCGTGCGGAATGGTTTGCTCCAGCATCTCGCGCGTGTTGGTTGCCATCAACTCCGCGTTGAGCCGAACATGCAGGGCCTTCAACTCCCCGGTGGGGAGCTGCTGCCGGCAGGCTTGCCCCGCGGTCTGTCCGCGAAGGTCAAAGCTGCAGGTCGGCATCCGCATGGGTTCGCGATTGCGCCCCCAGGCCAGGTTGCCCAGTTCGACCGCGTGGGCGATGCGCTGGCGTGCCTGAAGCCGAAGCTCCGCCGGCACCGGGGCCGCGCGGGTGGTGGAAAATGGCTTTTCGAGGGGAAGGTCCGGCATTTTACGTATAGCGCCGTGGAGAGAGACGGGCAGGCCCGCGTGTCTAAAGTACATTGCTATAATGAGACTATGCCCCAATCCCCAGAACTGGCCCCTGTGGTCCAAGCAGCGCCTGAACAATTGCTCGACATGGCGCGGTACAGCGCGGACCATCCCCCGCGCGAGCCTTTTCTTCCCCGAAAGACCGCGGTGGTCTGGCACCACCCGTTCCAGCGGTACCAGCTGGTCACGGAGAGGACGGCCGACTTGGGCTATGGGCTGCACCGGTCCGAGCAGTTGGCCGACTGCGGGGTCTTCTGCGCAGAGCACGACACCAAGAGTTTTGCCAAATCCCTTTACGCCGCCCTGGAGGGCGACCTCAGCTTGCGGGACCTGAAGGAGCTCAGGGACGTGTTCACCGAGGCCCTCGCTCGCGAAGAGGCGGCCCGCGCTGCGAGCATTCGCGCCCGCGAGCAGGGCAGCCGCTAGCCCCGTCCCCGCAAGTCTTGCCCTCAAAAAGACAGCCCCCCATCTCTGGGAGGCTGCGGGCAATCAAGCGGTCAGCGTGGCGAGGTCGATGCCTGCCTTCGCACAGTTCACGAAGTCCAGGCGGTTGAACACCATGGGAGCGTAGCGGCAATTTTTGCGTGCCGTTTCAATGGTGGTGTCCAGGTACACCTTGACTGCCTCGGGCAGCGTGGCTTCGAAGGTCTGAATGTCCTCGGCGAGCAAGTCCAGCCGGTCGGAGGGGCCGTCCTGACACGCATCAGCATTGAACGCGATGAGATATGCCAATGCTCGTGCTTGAGAAGACTCGTGTCCTTCCGGGGCAACCAGCGCTCTGGCAGCCGAAAGCGCCCAGGTGCTGGGCATTGGCCGTTCGGCCGTGCGCGCCCCGGAGACGGTCCACCACAACTCACTCCAGAACGAGGATTCCAGAACGAGAAGCTCGACCGCCGCCAGAAGAGGTCTGTCCGCGAAGTACGGGGGTAGCGGCTGCGCTTGCGACGGACGCAGATTCATAATCCGGCTCGTCGAAAGTAGCCCGGTAGCCGTCCGGTTCTTCGAAAGTAGCCCGGTAGCCGATTGGAGCCATGAAGCGAAAGCGTCTCTGTCAGCCGCAAGGTTCTCGGGGCATTGGCCGAGTTTTATGTGCAGGGGCACAGCCATCGCCAATTCCGACACCGACGAAGTGGCGAACATGCGACGTGCCTCCGCATGTGCTTCCCACAAGCCATTCGAGAATTCGTAGAGATGAATCTGGTACATGTAGTGCACGTCTGGCGCAGGGTCGCCCTCGAACACATGGGTGCCTCGATGTGCAAATGAATAGTGGCGTGAAATGGCCAGCATAGAGTCCTTTCAAAAGAGATGTTCCTCTCTCGTGTAGCGCCGGACCAAGGTGCACTCTGCTGCGCTTTAGCGCCGGTGGACCACCCCAGTCAATCTCTGTTCGCCAAGAAAAACGGCCTCCATAGTGGAGGCCGTTCAGAATCACACGCTATCAGGCAAGCTGGGTCAGCTTGCGGAACTCATGGTCAATCGCGTTCCGGTCAGCTTTGGAGGCATCGGGGAACAGCTTGTACAGCGCGGTGGCCGTTCGCAGGCAAAACGCGATGTACTCGGCCAGGGGAGCGTCCGGACTCAGGGGTGTCAACGAGACCGAGGTCGGGTCGCCTTCTTCTTTGAGCTGGCCGTCTTCATCGGTGGTGTAGACGAGGAGGTCCGCACCCACTTGGGTCGGGTCGTCGTAGTCCTTGAACACTTCCACAAGGTACGGGCCAACTTGCACGCCGTCATCGACTTCGGCAACGGTGGGTTGCGTCGGTTCGTTCGGGCAATAGACGCCGTTCTCGCTGGAGTCCGAGCAGTAGTAGTCGCCAGGTCCACGGTAGTTGCCTTCATCCAGCTCCATCGGAGCCTTCCCGTCACTGACCAGGCGCCGTGCTTCGTCCACCGCGTCTTCGCGGTTGCGGGCACGCACCAGGACCCGGGCGGTCATCGAGGTGTCCACCGAAATGGGCACACTGAACAGAAAACCCACCCCCGGCACTTCGTCTTGCTGGTAAGGCAATTCGTTGGGCACGTGGAAGGTCTTGCGCCCGTCCGTGGGCGCGGCAACTGATGCGGCCGCGCTGCTGCTGAACCGACCGGTGACGGTGCCGCCGAAGGAGTCAAAATCCCGCAGGGCAATGCAGTTGGCCGGGTACCCGTCCGCCGACGAATCGACAGGGGCTCGGTCCAGCTGCGCACTCAGGGTCTTCCAGTTGCGATGGCCTTCCAGCTGGGCCAGCAGCTCCAGGGCATCCTGGAACTGCACGGGCCCTTCATGGGCCGACAGCAGAGAAACGAGTCTTTTGGCCTTGGCCTTGATTTGGTCTTTCGACATGAGATGTCCTTTTTGAATTTGGCGCGAGAGCGCTCAGGTCCTGAGAGAGGTGCCGTTGTCTCGATGGAAGCTCACGCGCCGGTTAAGGGCATTGCATGGTCCAAAGGGGGAAACGTTTTCGATTCGCGATACCGGCATGAGCCGGCGGCACCCGCGTAGAGAAGCTCGAACAGCTCCTGTTCAATGTAGCGACTGGCGCTGGTGCCGAGCGCGGACGGGCGTACCCGCCAGTGGGGGCGGACTACAGGGGCGAGCGGCCGCCTGTCGGGGTGAGGTTGCGCGGCGAAAATCCGCTGCCTGGCAGAGGGGCCGGGTGCAGGGTGGGGGCGGGCACCCTGAAAGGCGCTGTCGGAAGAACCTTGTGCCACACCCCAGCGCGCCACATACGCGACGCGCGCAGCGGGGGCAGGGGCTCGGGCTGGGGGAGCAACCGGGTGACTGCGAGCTCCACGCCCGGGAGGTGTGGTGAGTCCAGGTCGTCCAGCTCGGGGGTCCAGGTGCCCGGGGGCAGCTCTACGCACACTTGCAGATGCTCAGGGAGGTCTTTCTGCCAGGTCATGGGCCTGTCCGCGGCGTGGGGGGCCAGCGCCTCGCGCAACAGCTGGAGCTGCTCGGCGGGGCCTTTGGCTTCGATGATGAAACTGATGTGCGGCATGGGCATGGGCGAAAGGAGTGCCTTCAGTGTAGGTTCGTGGATTTAGCCTGAGTTCGACTCAAAGCCTAAACTAAATTTTAAACTACTCTCGCAGTGCATGTGCAATTTTAGTTTAGAATGACAGTTACCGCAGTCTTTTCTATACCAATAGACGTTTTCCTTAACGCTGGAGCCACAAATGAAAAAATCCCTCACCGTCACCCTCCTGGGCGCCATCGGAGCCGCCTTTCTTGCCACTTCGGCGCATGCTGACTCGACCACGTTCCGTGGTCATGCCAGGGTGGTATCGGTCACTCCGGTCATGACTCAGGTGAGGGTTGTGGCTCCCCCGGACTGCTACACCGGCCGCCTGCAGCCCCAGTCCAACCCGACGGGCGCCGTTGTTGGCGCTGTGCTGGGCGGGGTGGTGGGTAGCCGTTTCGGCGGGGGCAGCGGGCGTGACGTCGCCACCGCGCTGGGCGTCGTCAGCGGTGCCGTGATTGGCAACAACATGGGCTCGTCATCCGGGAGTGCCCAGGAAGTTTGTGAGAGCCGCGTGTACTACGAGGCACGTCCGGATGGGTACGACGTGGTGTACGACATTGGCGGCTACCAGGGCACTGTGCGCACAGCCGAGTTCCCCGGCCGCGACATCCCGGTTGAAGTGCGCGTCACCCCTTTGATGCCCGTGTACCACCCGAGCCGCTGAGCACGAGACGCTGCTGCATGTGGCTCTCGAGCGAATCGGGTGCTTCGCCGGGCATGTCCCGGCTCAAGCGGCTGTTCTTCGGACAACCCCGGGAAGTTGACTTGCCTGTGCTGGCCAAGCTGGCCGCTTCTGGCGGACTGGCCCTGGGGCTCACCCAAAACGCGCGCCAGCTGGTGGCGCTCCCTGACCCCCAGCTCCTGACGAACCTGCTGGTGCTCGGCGCGCCACACCTTGGCGCGCGCGCCTTTCTCGAACACCTGATTTGCCAGCAAGTCGGTCGGGGCGGGGGCGTGCTGGTGCTGGACCCTGTGCCCTCGACGCGGCTCCCGGTCCTGATGGACATGGCCGCGCGCGTGGCGGGGCGGACGGACTTTGAGTGGCTCCCTGCCGAGCCCCACCCAACGAAGGTGGCAGAGGGCTTCTGCCGCAATGGGGTCACCTACGTTTCGCTGAACTTTCTTGCGGCTCCGCGGGAAAGTCGCGCGGTGAGCCGCTACCTGCAGCTCGAGTTCCAGCAGGCAATGGTCGAACGGGCCGCGCACGGTCCTCGTCCTTCGACTGAGCTGCCATTCATGGTGGTACTGCCGCAGGTCAGCGTTCATGCGTCCCCCCGATGGGCCGCGTTGGCTGGCCAGGCGCGCGCACTGCGGGTGTGCTTGGTGATGCAGGAGAACAGCTTCATGGAGACGCAGCTCGCGGGGGAGTATTTCTTCGCGAGCGTCCTGAAGCACACCGGCACCAAGGTGCTGCTGCCCGCCGACAGCGCCGAGTCGCGGGGGCTGGCGGCCGAACGGCTCACACCGCTGATGACAAAGGGCGGGGCGGATGTGCAACGCGCCTTGCGCCAGCTGAGGGCGGGAGACGCGTTGGTGATGCACCGCGGCCTGATACAGCCGTTCAAGACGCGCGGGGTGTCCCCCAGCGCCGATGCCCCAGACCGCCTGTTGCAGAGTGAGGCCGCCAGGCTCGTGCATCGATACCTGGACAAGACCGGCCCCGCGCTGGCCGACAACCGCGCGGACAGCTAGGGCCCGAGCGTGGCGAGTGAGAGCGCGTGTACCGTCCCGGTCAGCGAGCCAACCTCCTGGCGCCAACGCCTTTGCTCGTCGGCACCGGTGCCCTCCCGGAGTGCCAGCGCAACAGCCTGCCGCATCTTCTCCGCAACGCCCCATTCTTCGAGAAGACCGTGGTTCCGCTCGAGCCAACGGGTAAGCAGGCCCGCAACAGATTGTTGTTCCGAGGTTCGCCAGTCCACCAGGGTGGCAGCCATCCCGTAGCGGCAGGCGCGCCACTTGTTCTCTTCCAATAGGGCGGCGGGGACTTCGGGCAGCCGGGGGCCCCGGGTGAGCTCTTGGCGCAGTTGACCGCACAAGGCCGCCGCTTCCATCTGGAGCAAGGCCACGATGAGCCCGACACGAGACAGGCTGTGGTGCGCGTCGCATATGCGCACTTCCAGCGTTCCGAAAACATGGTGCAGTCGAAGGTCTTCCCACAGCCCTGCGTTCTGCCCGAGACACCCCGCGGTCCGCAGTCGGTCCAGGTGTCCCCAATAGGCGGACTCATCCTCCCAGGGCTGCGGAATCCCCGTGCGAGGCAAGCGGCTGAACACCGCGTGGCGCCAGGACTGCAGCCCAGTGTCCGCGCCTCGGGTGAACGGTGAGTTGGCGGACAACGCCAGCACCACCGGTAGAAACTCTCGAAGTCTGTTCATGACGGGCATGCGCAACTGAGGGTCTGGCAGCCCCAGGTGCACGTGCATGCCGAAGCTCACCACCGCACGCGCCGCGCCTTGGTACTCCTGCATCACCCGAACATAGTGGCTCGATACGGCGGGGTCGTCGTTCGTGACCTGGCCCAGCCAATCTGAGAACGGGTGCAGTCCGGCGCACAGCACCTGCTGCCCCTGTGACTGGGCCCGGGCGGCGGCCACCGCGCGCAAGCTGGTGAGCTGGTTCACGACCTCGTCGGGGGTGGAACAGATTCCGGTCTTTATCTCCAGGGTGGCCGCGAACATCTCTCGGTCCACGTCGCCCACTGATGCTGGAAACAGGGCCGCCGAGCGGTCAAAGTCGTGTGGGGACAGCGCAAGCGAGGCGGAGTCCACGACCTGGAGTTCTTCTTCTACTCCAAGGGTAATTTGGGTCATGGGGCGTCCTGGGGCTGAAGCTGTTTGTGGAAGCAGTCGGTGGCGTGTAAGTGCCCTTGGGCCCCCCGTGCATACACCGGAAATTGGCCGGACCAGGTCCAGCCCAGCTTTCGGTACAAGGCGCCCGCGGGGGTGTTCGCTTCTGCGCCGAGCACCAGCAGCAGAAGGCCCTCGGCGCGCGCAGCGCCTTCAACCTGTCGAACGAGCGCAGACGCCACCCCTTGCCCCCGGAAGGCATGCAGGACCATCAGCTTTTGCAGCTCGCCGCGGTGACGGGCGTTCTCTCTCTGGCACCGGTCCAGGGTCACAGCACCGACGACTTGCGCCCCGTGGCACGCCACCCAAAGGGTTCGCTCGGCAATGGGCGGCCGCAGGTGCTCCTTCCAGAATTCCGTGGCCCGCGCTCGTGGCAACGGCGCCCGGAAACCGAGCGAGGCGCCGTTGTTGACAGCGTCGCAGAGCAGGTCCTCCAGGCTGGCCAGGGCCGCGCAGGGTTGGGGGAGGGAGAAGGGCTGAATCTCAATGTGAGGCATGGGAGGGGCACGAAACCCCTGTATAGCCAGCCCAGAAAAAATCCCCTGTTCGCTTGCGCGAAGAGGGGATTCAGAGAATCAAGCCGCGACGGCCTGGTCGGCAGTACGGGGCAGTGCGCTCAGGGCGGGCGCGCGCAGGGTCACCATGACGGCACCCACGGATGTGCCCGATTCCTTGAACGTGCCCGCGGGCAGCGAACTGATGTCCACGTCCGCGGTTTCCAGGTAGTCCCGGAACTCACGGGCCTTGCGAGTGTCCGCGGTCTGCCAGCTCTGGGAGAGCACGCAGCACAGCTGCCCTTCAGGCCGGAGGAACTGGGTCATGTGCATGAAGTGCGCCATGTCCTGTCCACCGGTGAACGGAGGGTTGGCCACGATGACGTCGAACAGCCCGATGTCAGAAGGGGTCAGCGTGAGAAAGTCGCGTTCCAGGGGCTCGTAGCCCTTGGCTTGCAGCTTGCGCACGTTCTGGTCCCAAATCTCCACGGTCGTGACGTTTCCGCCCAGGCTCTTGGCCATGTCGGCGAGGACGCCGTCACCGGCTTCGGGCTCGAGCACATCCAGGCCGGCCAGGGACTCGGGCAGCTGGGCGCGCATGAGGCGCACCACGGGCTCGGTACTGGCGAAGAACTGGTACTTCTTCTGCGGGTTGACGATGTTGCCACTGAGCAGTTCATTTTGCACTTCGGCCGCGTCGACACCTTCAGGGAAGGTGAAGCCTTGCAGCTTGGTGCTGTACACGGCGCCGGCGACTTCCAGCTTGCGCTTGATTTCGGCGTACTTGCTCAGTTGCTTCTTCGGCAGCAACAGGTTGCGACCTTCGGGCGCCATGAGCGCGAGCTGCTGGAGCGCGGTGTCGGTGGTGGCACTCGCCAGCGTGACGCGTGCTTTCTCGGCGGAGGCCTGAGCCTCGCGGGCTGCGACGGCTTGGGCCACTTGATGGCTCTTTTGCTGGATGGCCAGATAGTCTGGCGTTTCCGCAAAGGCCTTGAAGTCCTCCACCAGGCGGTTGAACAAGGTCGTCTGTTGTGCCTCATCCAGCGTCGCCACCAGGCGGGAGCCGATGATGGACTGGTACTTGACGTACACCCGGCCAACGCTGGGAATGAACTGGACGTAGTACTTGCTCGAGAAGGTATCGGCGTCGACGGGGTAGATGGCGCTGGAACTCACCGCAGCCAAGAAGGCGGGTGTCAGCTCCAACGAAAGCGGGACGCGCGCGCTGGCACGCAAGAAAGCAGACCAATCAAGGCCCGCTGCGGCACAGAGCGCTTCCGCGTAAGGCGCTTCTGCATTGAACCCGGTGCGGCGCGCGCCTTGGGGCACGTTGCCGCCATAGACCGAAGCCAGCAGCTCGGTGGCGTCTGCCCCCGTGAGCAGTGGCACGGGGGCCGGAAGCTCACCGAAGTACGACATGGAGCCCGACTTGACGGAATCAGTCTTGGCAAGGGTTGCGGTTTCACTCATGGGATGTCCTTGTGAGGGTGGGCGGTAGCCCGTTGGAAAAGAGGTTCTTTCCCGTATAGGCAACGCAGCCGGTTACTCCGCCCAAAAAACAAGCGCCCAAGAACCCGGAGGTTCGAGGGCGCAAGAATCAGGCAGCTAAAGGTGACAGCCTGCTTAAGCCGAAACCCCCGAAGAACGGGAGGTCAGCTCGCGGTAGCCATCAACAGCGAGGCACGGCAGCAGCCAGAACAGCGCCGCAGCCAGTGAGCACAACAGAACGGCTGTCACGGAGACACCCAGAGCTGTCAGCAGCACAGTCGCAAACCCGTGGGGCAGAGGAAGCTTCACGCCTGTGGCGAAACTGGCCAGAAGGACAGCAGCCAGCAGAGAACACGAAATCGCGACGTAATCGGACCGGGAATCCGAGAGTTCACGATTCACGCTTTTGAACAGCGCGGGGGCGCCAGCAAAAGCCAGCACCACGGCGATTGCCGCGTGAGTCAGGGCGTGGCGCAGCGGGGAGCCGTCCAGGCCCACAACGTCCATGCCAGTCAGGAGAACCAGCGAGAGCGCAGCAGCCGTCAGAAACGCAGACACAAAAACCTGCAGGGCGCGGGGGAGCGTGGAAGCAAACATGAGAGCCTTTCGAGTGAAGGAGAGATTTCCTTCCTCCTATAGGCAACGGCCAGGGGTGACCGGCCCCCTCCACCCCGGTATCAGCGCTCGTTTCGGGTGCAAACCCACACCGTGGCGGGACCGTCCACCAGCTCGGTGAGCTCGAACCAGGGCGAGAGCCACTTCTGGAACTGCAGCGGCGAAATCCAGCGAAAGCGCGTGGTGTGCGGTGCGAAGCCTTCCCGAATCTGCACGTGCTCGATGGACCCGTTGAGCACATCGGTGGACCAGGGCGTCGCGGGGGTACCGGGGAAGGCCTCGCGCGAGCCATCTGGAACAAACCAGCTCAGCTCGACAAAGTTCACACCGCCCAGGGCATAGGCTTTGGGCACAGGGGTGGTGCCCGGCCGGCGGTTGAACGTGTTGAAGATGAATCTTCCGCCCGAGCGCAGCCCCTGCGCGACCAGGTCCGCCGTCTCCGGGGTCAGCCAGTAGTTCACCGCTTGTTGACAGAACATGGCGTCGTAGGCCTTGTTGGCCATGAATGAATCGAGCCAGCTTTCGACCGGACGATGGACGACCCGGAGCGCCGGAACATTGAGGCCATTGAGCATCGGCGCGGACTCGTCCACCAGGGTAACCTCGGCCCCTTGTGCGAGGGCGGCCAGGCTCAACCGTCCGCTGCCCCCACAGAGGTCCACAACCTGCTTGCCCGACAGGTCGCCGGCGAGCTCCAACAGCTGCTCGGTGCGCCCGCCCGTGAGGTACCGCGCATAGAGGGTCTCGTAGAGCTCTTGGGCCGGATACGGCATGGGATTGGCCATGGGTCAGGCTCCCCAGTTGATGGGCTGGCCCTCGGCATCGAGCACGTAGAAACAGCCGTGCATGTCGATGTTGAAGCTGCCCTTGATGACGCGCTGGCTGTCCGCGACGGTGCCCGGCTGGGCGTAGACCAGCAGGGGCAGGTTCTCGTCAATGCAGTGGCCATGGACGATGGCCTGGGCGCTCGGCACCTGGCGGAACACGCTTTCCAGCAGGGGCGCGTTGAGCGAGGCCTTCTTGCCCGCACTGCGCACCACGCGCTTGTCGTGGTCCACCTGGGCCACGAATGCGGTGTCCTCCAGCTCGCGCTTGCCTCGGCCCGTGGTCCACAGGCCACCGGCGCTGCCGCGTACCGCAGCCGTGCCGAAGACCATGCCGTCGGCTGTCGTGGTGAACAGCCCCGGGCGGGTGGTGTGGGTGTGCTCCAGCAGGGCGCGAAGCTTGGCTTCATCGGCGGGCAGGACGGTCTCGTCGCTCGCCGCTTCGGTGCGGTAGAACTCGTCCTGCATCAGTGCGCACAAGAAGGAGGGCAGGCGGCCGTTGGACATCTCGTGCACCGCGCCCTCTCGGGTGCGCACGAACTTCGTGAGGAGGTCGGAGGTATCGTTGGCCACCACCGCAGCGGCGCGCGAGCTGACCAGCGTGTGCCAGGCGGCGCTCAGCAGCTCTTCGTGCGGCGCGCCGGAGAGGAGCTTGAATCCAATCAGGTTGACGTGCGGGGCGACGGCCTTGACTTTCGTGATGACGCGCGGTGTCACCAGGAAGTCCAGTTGCACCACGTCGCCTTCCTGGTAGTTGTGACTCGGGAACTTGCCGATGAGGGGGTCTTTGGGGATGAGGTTGGCCACCGCGGCCCCCAGGATGACGTCCGTGCACTCGGGGGCCAACTCCAGCACCAGGCGCTGGTAATCGTAGAAGCCCTTGTGCTCGAGGACCTGGATGGGTTTTCCGGTACGGCAGTGTTCAGGGCGCGCGGCACCGGGGGCCGTGAGGTAAACGACCTGGCCGGGATAGATTTCGGCCAGCTGAGTGGCCAGTTGGGCCATGAGGCCTCCGCGAAAGCGGTTTGTGACAATCTTGACGTCGTCGATGTGGGCGTGCACGGGGCCGCCGGTGATGAGTAGTTTGCGCATGGAATGTGAAGTGGAACCCGACAGGTTCCTTGCTATCAACATTTTACCCTAAAATTCATCCATCCGCCCGCCAGTTTACAGGCGCGGGTGCTCAGCGCATATTGGCCACGAGCGCCTCAAGTTGCTGGGCGAAAAGAGTTGCGCCGCCATTGGCGGGGTGCCGGACCTGCCCTGCTGTAGAAATGCCCATTCGCCCGAGCAACTGCTCTGCCGTGCGGCCGATGGCCACGACCTTCGCCTGAGGAAACGCCTCCACGAGCAGACGCATGGCCGGGGCGCCTTGCATCGTCTCTGCGTCTGTCGGGGTCCGGTTCGACGCGAAGTTGCCAGGCTTGTGCGGGTGCATCTGAAGGGCATTCCACAGGAGGGTCTGCTCCTCAATGCCAAGTTGCTTCAGAACCTTCCACACGATGGTGGCGCTTGGCTCGCTGTAGGGGAGCCGCCTGGCGGTCAAACGTCCAGAGGGCGCGGAGATGCGGGGAATCGCCCCCTCCAGCAACAGTCGCTCGCTTGTGAAGGCTACTCCCGAGTGCCGGCATCCCTGGTAGCCGGGTGCTTCGCCGCAAAGAATGAAGCGAGGCTCGCAGTCGAGGTGCGCAGACAGTCTGTGCAGCTTCTCTTCCGGCCCGTTGCCCGGGAGGTCGAAGGAGCAGCGGTCAGCCCAGGGGTTGAACAGGCCGGGTTGATTTGCGGGGACCGCGGCCACAAGCCGTTCGGCCAGTTCTCGATTACTCATAGTGTTTTTCTCATGAGGGGAGGGATAGCGCCCGAGGATACAGGTCACAGGGGCAGTTGACCGCTTCGCGCTGCTCGCGAGCGGCCTCAGCCGAAGAACGCATTGACCACCTGGCCTTCATCGTTGAGCACAACGGTCAGCCGGGAAAACGGTCGCTCTCCGGGCGGATGAAAGTCCCCCTCGAACATGACGTCGACGTCGGGGCACCCCGTCACCTCCCGGATAGTCTCAAGCGTAGCCCTGTCATCGTCAAGGAACCGGAGTTCCTCGGTCCAGGCGCCGAGACTTGCGTTGGGATACTCCCGAGTGGTGGTTGTCACCTTGAATCTGTGGCCCCCCAACTTTGCCAGCACGGCGGCGGCAGATATGGGTTCCAGTCGGATTCGAATGTTCATGGGGCGGGGGCTTTTCATCCTGTGTGTAGCGAAAAAAAGACCCCGGCGAAAGCCAGGGTCTGGAGAATTACAGGGTGTGCATCAGGAAGGGCAGACGGCGACGATGAAGTAGCCGCAGGTGGGCTTCTTGGCGTAGAACGCCTTTTCCGCGTCTTCGACCTTCTTCGTGAGCTCATGGACGCGCTTTTCGAGCGAGGCCTTGAGCTTCTTGTCGGTGTCCGTGATGAGCAGGTTGTGCCCACATGCCGGGCATGCAGTCAGCTCATGCAGCGCATCGCGATAGGCGAAGTTGTCCTGGTTCCGGGTAGGCGGGCGCAGGGCCAGCGTTTGACGCGACTTGCGGGAGATGACGCTTTCGCAGTGCGAACACTTGCGAGAGGACGTCTTGCCCTTGGCGAATCGGCAAAGGATGTCGAAATCGAAAGTCTCGAGCTCCTTTTTCAGTTTGGCCAGGTTGTCGACCATCTTTTTGTCACCCGCGGTCTGAGGGAACACCTTGGTCGGGTCCCCGTAGCCGAACGCCATAGCCTCTCGCTTGTCCGCATCGTATGCGTCGCGCGCGCGTTCGGCCTCGCCAGCGGTCTTGTACCGCACGGGGTGCACCGAGAGCGACTCGACGTTGCGGATGCTGCCGTTGTAGCTGTCGTGCCCCCGCTCGTAGGTGTCTTCCCGGACGGCATCGCGCCAACGCTTGTCCAGCTCCGCACGGTTGTCGCATTTGTCAAAGTGAAAGAAACGGGTATCTGCTCCCATGTGAATGTCCTTGTGTCAGGTTGAGGTGTCTGCCCGGTGTAGCGAACGCCGGTGAGCCTGCTGCCAAGGAAGGGCCCCGAACGCCTGAGCGCGCGGGGTCGAAATGTTGTCGGGCGGGCGGGCCCTGGCCACTGCCTCAGTTCCCGGGGGCTTCCTTCAGGAGCCGGCGCGCGCGGTAGGCACCCTGCGCTCTTGGCCAAGGAGGGCGTCCTTCACGAAAATCTCGTAGGAGCCTTGTCCGCGCACGGCGGTCAGGGGGATGGTGAGGGTTGTCCAGCCACGGAAACGGGCCTTGCGTGCGCAGGCGGCGAGGACTTCGGCGCGAGTGCGCAGGACACGAGGGGAGGTCAAATTGGCCATGGGGCAGTCATCGCAGGTTGGGAAGAAGCTCCGTGTAGGTCCAGGCGGGTGAGCTCGCGTGTTTTAGCGAGGGGCCGCCTGTAAAACACTCCTTCCATGCCACGCACAACTTGCCAAAAATGATACTTTAATCTAAAATGATTGAACAACAACCCAAAAACGAAACAACATGGCATACGGCATTGCAGTTCTTCACGGCGCCGCTTCTCCCCAGTATTTCCGCCCTGGCTCCCAGCTGTTTCGCCTGTTTCCGTCCAAGGGAAACGACGAGCAGACCAAAGCCTGGGCAGTGGTCGCATTTGGCAGTGGCGCCGACCATGGATTCAAGGAAACCACGGTGTTTGAGGTGTCGCCAGACGGCGCCCTGCAACGGTGGTCCGCCGAACTCCTGGACCCGCATGAGCGGGTGATTGGCCGCCACGACGTAGACTCCGCCTTGGCCAACCTGGGCTACCTGTCCGTGACCCCCACAGAGGCGGAAGCCTTGCGCGGACCCGCCATGGCCGCGGCGGTGCGGTACGCACGTAAGCGCTTCGGGGGTGAAGAGACCGACGCGCAGGACTACGCCGAGAACAACTGGGGCCTGTTTGCCGCCCAAGGGCTGGTGAGCAGCGGCCAGCGCGCCGATTGTGTTCGTGCGACCAACACCATCAACTGGGCGGCCATTGCCGAGCAGGACGCGGAGGAGCGGCAGGCCCGGCTCGAATGCGGAGACCCACCGTTCTAGGCCTGGCGTCTCGCTACAGGAGGCAGACCCAATTTCTGCGAAGGCCCTTCCTGTGAACAACAATCCAACTGACATCATCTATCTCGGTGGCAAACCGGTGGATGCCCTGCGCGTCATCGTCAACGCCGGCGCGCTGAGCGCAGACAATGGAGCCAACGGCCCTTTGTCGCTCTTTTTCGAGCTGGCCAAAGCCCTGGGCACCGAACCGGAAGTCGGCGAAGGCTACGGCCGCGACTGCCTGCTGGTTCCCGTCTCCGACTGGAGCACCGCGCAAGCGATGCTCGACGAGTCCAAGCTGCTGTACCGGCTCGCCGGGGCGGACCAGCCTTGGCAGAATGTCCGCAATGACGCCGTGCGCCAACGCCTCAACCCAACCTTTCAAGGATGACCGCTATGAGCCTGCAACCGTACATGCCGGACGCTGCCCGCATCGGCATGCCACACCCCTTGCCGCTCTACCTGCGCGAGGACTTCCAGCCTTTCCTGGACAAGGACCGACCGCACGAGCCGCTGCCCCAACCACGCGCCCTGAAGTCGGGCACGCTGCGCTATCGCTACACCGATACCGGTGAAGAAGTGGTCGTTCCCGATGCCTGGTACAACCAGACTCGAGAGATGCGCCTCGCCTACTGGACCGCAGAAGTGCAGCAGGCCCACGAGCGCATGACCTCGGCCCAGCGCCAGCAGGCCATGCTTCAGGAGCCCCGACATGCGCGCCTTCAAGGGGCGCGGTTGCCCGAGGCACTGAAGGACGCTGCGCTGCTGGAGTCCCGGTGGGCTGCCCGAAAGGCCGCACTCGTGGAGATTCAGGAAGCCGTGCAACGCGGGGAGCGCTTGGTCTGACCGGCGCTTGATTTGATTTCTGACGGCACCCAAGGGTGCCGTTTTTCTTGGGCGCTCCCCACGTAAAGCCCTCTTGGACCGGGTTCGCTACACCCGGTAGGCGACTGCTGCCTGTCGCACGCACCCGCTTTGGCGGGCATGGTGAAAGCAGACCAAACCTCCGAGCAATCCATGCAACGCCCAAATCGGCGAAGCCCCTGGAACTCGTAACGCGTGCATCGAGGACATACCTATGTGGTTTCGTCGTATTTAGGAGCAAACAAATGGAATTGAACATCACCAGCGCGATTGCGCGAGCCATGGCCAAACGCCTGCGCGAAGCAACCTCGCTTGAGCTGACCACCAGCGCCTCCATGGAGGTGCTGGCCAAGACCCTCGGGTACCCCAACTGGGACACCCTCAGTGGAATGTTGAAGGCATCGGACAAAGTGGAGACCCCTGAAGAGGACGCCGACTTCGTGCGTCGCGCCTCAGTGCACAACTGGCGCAAAGAGCCTCCGAAGGATTTCGCCCCGTTCACGCTGTACGCGGAGGCCTACGCCTGCTCCGAATGGGGTGACGGCCCTTCCTGGTGCAAGCTGACCGTCACGCCGTTCTTTGTGCAGGAGCTGCACAAGCTCCAGACCCTGGCGCTGAAGCAGGACTTGGAAACGGTGGTACGTGACTGCTACGAGCTGGAATGGGACGACGAGAACCGCTACTCGCTGGACTCGCCTGAACTTCAGGTGTCCAAGCGTTCGTTCTGGTTCACGGCTCAACCCAAGCATCAGGACTTCGGTGTGGAGAGCAGGTACTTCGACTTCGAGGAACTGTTTCAGCTCATCGAAAAAGGCCAGATTGCCAGCAAGAAGTACTTCGCCTGGGCCGACGGAATTCTGTTCCGCGATGGCAATGACGCCCGTGCCCTGGCCGAGATGCTGTTGGACGAGGACGAAATTTCCATCGATGAAGGCAGCCTGGACGAGATGCCCACGCGGGACTGAACTTTGGCGAGTGCTGCGGCCGTGTGCCCCGGTAACCGAGCCTCTTGAACTTTGATTTCCAAGCCCTTCCGAGCAATCGGGAGGGCTTTTTTCGTCTCTAGCCCGGGGCGGCCAGGCCCCGGCAGAAGAACCGTTCTCTGGCCCTCGCCCGTCGTGGACCTTCCATGAAAAAGCGCCCCTGAACCTGTTCGGCTCGAGGGGCGTCTACGGAATCAGACGCAGCGCGTCAACACACTCAGCGTGTGAAATGGAGCGGGATGTTCTGGAGATGGGCGGGAGCGACGCGGGCATGTTCCGCGCTGTTGCCGAGCTCACCACAGGGCTCCCAACACTGGGTCTTGTCCGCGCAGGCATGCTCGGCCATGTGGACGGCATTCGGACAGGCGCGAGGAGCGGCCAGGACCTTTTCCAGCAGCGCGCTGGCCGCGGCGTAGTCGGAGAGAGGGATGCCGAGGCGGCTCAGCTCCGCTTGAAGCGTGGCGGTCATGGCCGGGGTCACGGCCTGGGGAGCGGTTTTGTTTTTGCAGTCAGATTTGCACATGGGGGAGTCCTAGGTTTTTGCGCAGGGTGCGCGGAGTAAAGGGTCTGCCAGGTGTAGCGACACGGGGCCAGAAAAAGCCTCCTCAACCCGGGTAGGGTGGAGGAGGCCATCAATCAAGTGAGCGCGGCTTCTTCAGCCTGTCGTTGCTCGGTTTCGGTCATGCGGTACGCCAGGGGCGCCATGGGACTCATGTCCGGGGCGGGGACCAAGGGGACTTTTCGGCCGCCTTCGAGGAAGTACGCGACAACCACCATGGCCCAGGTGTCCTGTTCGCAGTAGGCGAGCATGTTCTTGGCCAGTTCGTAGCGCACGCGCTTGCCCAGGTTGCTGAAGCAGGCGTTCAGGTACGCAATCTGCGCGCCCGTGCCTTCTTGCACCATCTCGAGGTCGTCGTAGCTCAGTTCCGGCGCAATCGTGGGCAGGACCTTCTTGATGGAGAACGAGCCCTTCATGCCGGGGTGGTAGTAGTGCTCCTTGACCATCGGGTGCAGGTCAACCAGTCGGGAGATGTACTTCTCCGTCAGGTCGTAGAACTCGGGGTGTCGCACACCAAGCTCCTGCAGCCGGCCCTTTTCGTAGGTCTGGTAGTAGACCAGGATGGGGCCATTGTCGTTTTCGTCGATGACTTCACGCATGCGCTCGATGCAGCCCAGCGAAGGGTCTTTGCCGCTCAGGTCCAGGAAAGCGTAGTGCTTGAACACTCCCGGTTCCGTTTCCACGTGGCAGGACCACTGGAAAGGAATTTGTTCATAGGGGCGAACCCCCGACCAACGCGGCACAGGTAGGTCGATGCCTTCGAAGTCGAAGAAATACCGTGGATACGGCAGCGCTTCGAGCACGTCCTTGATGCTCTTCTCCAGCACGGGCTTCCCGGTTGTGTGCGCCTTTTGCATGCGCAGGTACATCGGACGGGCTTTGCCCACCAACAGTTCGTGCGGTGTGCCCACCAGCGAGGTGAAGCCGTTCTCGGCCTTGATTTTGGCCGCGAGGTTCTTGCCAGCCAAATCGGGCAACAGCTCGATAGGGTGCGCCTCAGGAGCCGGTTCTAGCGACTTGCAGTGTTCTTCGAACTGGCAGTCGTAGGGCTTGGAGCAGTGCTTGCTCGTGGTGGTCTCGGGCATGTCGCCCTTGAGCACCTCGTTCGCCTCCTTCAGCCAGATGACCACTTGCGGCTTGAGCTCGGCGACTTCCTCATCGAGGCAGCGCAGCCGGAAAAGGCCGTTGTAGTCGTCCTCGCCGAGGTAGGTCCAGCGGCTGTTGAGCAAGTTGAGCTCCACCCGTACGATGGGCAACTTGGATTCTTCAGCAACCCACGCCTGGATGGCCACGTCGTCAATCAAGTGCGCGTCCACCTTGGCGGGCGTCACCTTGTCGGTCTTCAACGGGAACGTCGAGGATTTGGTCTCTTGCAGCGCCCAGCCGCCTTCGACCGGAACCAGCGCGTCCAGGCGGGAGTAGAGGCCGTCGCGAACGAGGGGCAGCTCCACCACCGGGGTGTCGGGGTCGCTGGCGATGAGGTCCAGGGCGGCAGCCACGGTCTCAGCAGGGGTGTCTTTCGTGGAAGGCCAGAGCAGCTTGGCGCCCAGCGCTTGCCGGGCGGCCTGGTTGACCAGGTGCCCGTCCATGGCTCGGCGCTCCTGGGAGCTCGAACCATCTTCAGGGGCCAGGTCTGGCCGGTGCTTTATGAGCCACAGTTTACGAGGGCATTGGCGAAACGCCAGGATGTCAGATTTTGTGAGCATGGGTGTTTCTCATGGTTGGAAAATGTCCTTCCTGGTGTAGCGACCGCCCTCTGCTTCGGGATGTGCTGAAATTCAGCTCAGATGTGATGCCCTTGTAGCTAAACTGTATCTTTTAAGGTAAAATAAAAGCATGCCAAATCCTGTCATGCCTCCCACTCTTTCCGCAACCGTGTTGAGGGCTCCTCTCGACGTGGCCGCAAGCGAGAGCAGCACCGTGGCGCCCCGACTGAAAGCGCTGCTTCGACCTGCGGCCTTCTTTCACGAGAACATCCTTCAGCCGACGCGCGCAGGGGGTAGCCGAGTCGGCCCGGTCGTGGACGTTCCCCACGACGCGCCCTGGGCCAAGGAATCTTGCGGCTGGGGCAGCGACCCATTTGAAGCCCCGACGCCCCTCCTGCAGCTCAACCTGGAAGATGCCCCCGCCTCTGTGCGGGGTTCTGACTGGCCCGCCGCCGGGGTACTTTGGCTGGTGATGGACACTATGCAAGTACGAGTCCTCTACGACCCCCGTCCTGCCCGCAAGATTGTCTGGCGGCATCGCTGGAAGCGAGCAGGGGATTCGGGGAGGGGGCTGACGGAAGGCGCAGGCGCCTGGTCGGTCCACCCTACCTTGCCTTGCCGGTCTACCGCGCCAGACAAAGGCTTGTGGGACCTGGCCAGCGCTCGGCTTGCCCAGCTTGAGAAGTCCCGCCCGATTCGCCCGCGGTCATTGGTCCAGCTGGGCGGCTGGGTGGGCGCGCGCGGGCCTGCGTTTCTCACGCAGCAGAAGGATTTGGTGTGCTCGGTGCTGGCTCCGGCACTACCGGTGGGCGCGGACAGCTGTGTAAACCTGCGCTACAACGTGCAGAGGGGCTTCTACGCGGACACGGTGCATTGAGGGCGGGGGTTCCACCCCCACCTGTTTCCGTTTCGAAGGCCCCAGTTGGGTCAGGGTGTTCGGGCGTGGGCGCCCAAAAGTGAGGGCGCTAGTGCCCTAGTTCGTGCGGCGGCCAGGTGTAGCAAACAGGCTTGCTACACCTGGCATGCACAAAGAACTCGACCCGCTGGAACGCCCCCTTGAAGAAGACTTCGCGGCCTATGTCGTTTGGGCACAGGACCTGGGGTACCTCTCGCCGCCCGCAGCGGATGAATCGACTCAGGCGAAGACGCTGTTCTGCTGGCTGGAGGACAGGCGGGCGCGCTTACGGGCCATGGAGCTCCTGTTTGTGCCGGCCGCCGGCGTGGCCCTCGACGACCAAGGCGCCCTGATTCTGGCACTGCTGGAGTTGGAGAGGGAGTTCTCCGTCAACGGGTTCTTGTCCGCGCACGAGGACCCCGCAACGTTCGAAATCTTTGTCCACGACTTGGACGATTTGCTGGGGTCCGAACCCCAGTTCGCGCTACGAACGTTTGAAGTACTGCAAGCCGACCTGGACACGTTGCTGGCCGCGATTGCGGGAGGGGAGGACGTTTCCATGGCCGCACTGGAAAACGCATTCCTGCGGCTGACAGCCGTAGCTGCACAGTGGCTCGATTGGCATCCACTTTTTGTTGAGATGCCTGCCCTGTTGTCTCCCGCCTAGGCCCGCGGGCTCAGGCGGGACATTGCGCCAAGTCTTGCGCGGGCTACACCGGGCGTTGTGAATGGCTCTGCAGCAGGTCAGGCGTTGAGGGCGCTTTCGAGCGCGCGGTTGCGGGCTTCTCGCTGATGCGCGCGCCAGTGCGCCACCGGCGCGGTCTCCAGCTCCCAACAGTCCACACCGATGCGGGCAGGGGCGCTTGGCTTTGGCGTGTCAGAAGTGAGCAGGGGCAGCTCCACCCGCGGACCGCCGGGGGTGTACGTGTAGCGTGGAGCGACCGGCTGAAGGGCCAGCCAGGCAACGCGGGAGTGCAACTCGGCTTGTAGCTGGTAGGCTTGCGCCTCGCGCGCGACGATGTGTCGCAAGCCGGACGTCAGTTCGAGTTCCAGCCGGGGCACTTTCGAGCCGAAGATGGAGATGTCGGCCACTTCCAGGGGCCTGAGCATGGCCAGCCGCACGATTTCCCGACTCCGAAACGGCATCAAGGCGGCACGCGCCTCCATGACCCGGCGGGAGTTGAGAAAGCGCAGAATCGCCAGTCGAAATACTCGACGGGCCGGATTCGGCAACAGGTGAAGGTGGCGGAGCAGGCTCACTTGATAGGTTCCAATGATACTGTAAAGTATACCACAAGTATCAGTCAAGCGGGCGCGAGAACGAAAAAAGAGCCGCTGATGCGGCTCTTTGGAATCACAAAAGGGTGGCGCGAGCACTGAGTGCAGCGGACCCATATTGGTTGAAGAGGTCGGCGAGCCCGTGTTGCTCGCGCAGCTCGGCCATCTCCTTCGCTTCTTTGCACACTTTCGACAGGGCTTCCAGCCCAAGAATGTCGGCGTTTCGGTGGGCCTGGGAAATGGCCGCAAGCACGGGAGTGGAGTCGGGAAGGGTCATGCCTGCAAAACGACGACGACTTGCGTAGAGGTAGTCTTGCACCAGCGGGGTAGCGATTTGCATGGGGTGTCCTATCAAGAGAGTTTTTCCTTCTCTGTTTAGCGACAGGCCGCGCAGGGCGTGCCCCCCTTCGCGGGCACAGGTGTTCAGCCGAGGACGGATTCCTCTTGCGCAACCTCTGGCGCGAAGCCCAGGGGCGCTTCCCCGAAGAACAGCACGCCATTGACGTTCGCCACCTGGGTGAGAGGTGCCATGTCGAGCTCGCGGACCATGGAGCGCATGACAGGGCCCGTCGGGCGGCGGTTCACCGGGATGCGCGCCAGCTCGGCCGGCGTGAACTCCTTGAGTACGGATTCCCGGCGCACGTACACCCCGCGCTTGTGCGCTGCAGGGTAGTCGGCCCAGTTGATGCCCTTGGCACGCAACAGCTCGTGCTTGCCCGCCGTGCTCACCTTGTGCAGCTCCTTGTGGGAGTAGAAGGCGTGTGCAGCCATGATGAGCGAATTGCGGGTCGCATCCGTCTCGCGCCAGAGAAAGCTCTCGGCGGCCAGGGCCAGGGTGGGATATTGGTAGACCCGGGCATCAAACACCGGAAGCAGGTGGGCTTTTTCGGGGAGCAGCTCGCGAACCTGCTGGTTGAACTTTGCCGTGGCCATGGACGCCAGTACCGAGCACATCTTCTGGAGGCGTCCGTCGAACACCACCTGGTTGTCCGGGTTGGTGTTGGGGAACGCCAGGCTGATTTCGTCCGACTGCGTGTAGCCCACCGAGGCATGGGTTTCGCCGACCAGGTACTTGGCGGTCTCCACCATCGCCTGGCGCAGCCGCGTGTCGAAAGGGCGCTCCAGCCCCCGGGTGAAGGTGTGGAATGAGCGGCCGTCCAAGCGCACCAGCACGGGCAACCCCGGCATGAGACGGTGCATGGTTTCGCGGGCTTCGTAGGCTTTGTGCCGGTCGCCCAGCGCTTCAAAATCGGTTCTGTTCATGGGAGCTATATTGCCTGGTTTCTTCCAGTATTATAGCCTAAACAACAGGGTGGCGAACGCCTTCGCCGGGCAGGTAGCGCGCTAGCCTAGCGGCCCACGCCATGCGCGATGGCCCACAGCACGAGGCCCAGCACTGCGTACATCAGCATGGACTTGGCGCCCATCCGCAAGTCCGTTCGGGACGGCACGCAGGCGTCCCAGCAGCTGGCCGCAACGTAGCCCAGCCCCACCCCCATCAAAAACTCCCCCTCGGCCAGGGCGGGAGCCAGCGCCCCCACGAGCACCGCAGCCCCGAGCGGCAGCATCAGCAAAGGGGAGAGCGCCACCGGTGCCGCATTCCAGATGTTCACTCGCCTGAACTGGACTGACCCCAAGGTCCAGCCCTGCCCGGGAACCTTGACGGGCAGCACAGAGAAGGAGATGGGGTGGCCGCGCAGCAGCAGGCCCACCAGGAAGTGCATGAATTCGTGCAGGAACGTGCCGCCGAGCCCCAGCAAGGCCGTGCGCAGAATGCCTCGCCGCAGCCGGTACAGCAGGAGCCACCAGGCCACCACGAGGAGCAACCCAGGCGCCAGCCCGGGGGTCGCAGGGGTGAAGAAGGGAGTGGCGTCGGTCATGCAGCTTGTAGCGAGAACAGCGCCTGCCCGGGCATAAGAAAAGGTTCCCTGCTGACGCAGAGAACCTTTGGAATCACACAGGCCTCACGGAAAGTCCGCAAGCCAGTTGGGGGTCAGTTTGCCGGGCGCAGTTGCATCGGGGCTTCCTTGCCCGTGTCAAATGCTTGTTCAGCACGGTCGGACGTGATGACCTTGAACTTCGAGATGTCCACCTTCGGATAGCCGGCGATGCTCAGCCACATCCCGCCCCAGAAGGTGCCCAGCGCGGTTTCGTAGGCGCGCTTTTGGTCGATGAGCCGGGTCTGGGCGTTCTGGAACTCCAGGCGGCCGCTCTCGATGAGCTGCTGCACCTTGCGGTACAGCTCGGGGTCCACCTGCGGGTTCTGTTCATTGATGGCCTGGAAGACCGCTTTCGAACCGTCCGGGCCGTAGCGTCCCTCGAGGGCTGCGCGCGCGACTTTTTCGATGTCGTCACGAGCCATGCCGGGCACCTGCACTGCTTCCATCACACGCAGACCGAACTGGGCCAGGATTTGCTGGTTGTTTTCGTAGGTGGAGTTCAGCGACTTCTCCATGGCGTTACCGCGGTTGACCGCGGACACATAGCTCATGAAGAGCAGGGCGAGCACACCGAGCACGCCGACGATGGCGAGGATGGCACCGGTGGCCATGCCACGCTGCAGAAAGTTCGAAGAGGAGTTTTTCATGGAGAGGTTTCTTGTTGAGGGAGGGTTGACTTTGGAGAAGGTGTTTTTTGGCGTCATGCTCGGCGCCGCAATAGCCAGTTCGGGCGCCAGCTGCCACTGAACGCACGAACTTCGTTGTTGGCGAAGTACCGGGTTGCGACCAAGCTTGCGCCGAGCCCCAGCAGGGCCAGCAAGGCCAGCGCCCAATCCGGGGGCTCTATCTCATAGGCCAGGTAGTCGAAGTCGGCCATGGGCTTGCGCACATAGCCTTTGCGGGCATGTTGCTCGACCACGTCCAGCACCGGTACCGGGGCCGCTGTTTTCAAGGACAGCAGCGCGTCGCGCAGCTCCACTTTGAACAGCTCCTGGTCGGTCCAGCTGATGACGTTGACCCAGTCGATGTTCGGGTACTTGGGCGTGCCCAGCACCACCACCACATCGTTTTTCTTGCCGCCCAGCCAGTGCGCCCGCAATGCGAGTGCGTAGGCCGGGTCAGTTTCGTTGGTCAGCACAAAAACCAGGTTGAGCTGCTTGGCAGGGCCAAGCTCTCGCAAGCGCAAAGCCAGCGCCCGGTTCCATTCGGCGAGGTCGGGGACTTGCACGCCCACCGGGATGACCCGGTTCAGGTAGTGGTAGTCGTGAACGTTCAGCGGATAGTCGGGGAGCTTGGCGGCAAAGCGTTCTTTGGCCTGCTTCTCAGAGAGGGCATTGAACAGCGAGTCCGGGGCGCCTTTGATGTAGTTCACGTAGCGGGAGGTCTCCGCGACGGGGTCCCCGGGCTTGGCGACGCTGAACCGCGGGGGCTCGTCGAGGCCGCGCCGGTCGACGCGGTCAATCTTGATGTCGGAGAGACTGGTTTTAAGCAACCAATCTACATCGTAGCTGTGGTCATAACACGTCGAGCAGGTGGTCGAGCAGCTGCGGTTTCCGTTCGAGTCGGTGGAGCAGCTTTCTACGCAGTTGCACTGGTAGGAATGTTCGCAGCTCACCCGCTCGGAGGTCTTGCTGGTCACCTGACCGTTGAGCACTTCGTGGTCAGCCACCTGGCTGAACCGGCCGAGCGCCCAGCCTGCGCTGGTGATGCCCAGGCCGATGGCCAGGCAAAGAAGCACTTCAGGAATCGTGAGCTCGTGTTTGTAGCGCCACTTGGCCACCAGCGGCCACAGAAGTGGCGCCAGCAGCAGCAAGGCGAGTGTCGTCATGGGGTTGTCCTTTCAGGGGGAAGTTGTCCTTCCATCTGTAGCGAGCGGCCCTCCGGGTTAGAGGCCCAGGAGCTCCCGTGCCTGTTCGATTTGGCCCAGGGTGACGCCCTTCGGCACGCGATACCGGGCGTCGAGGGCCTTGCGAAGCGCGCCCCATTGCGAGTCAAGAAGGGCCTCGGCTTCGTACAGCTCGCGACTGCGATGGCACCGGCCGGGCGGGGCGTACCCCGCGCCGTCGGCCTCGAGGGTTTCAACGTCGATGCGCTTGTGGTTGTCCAACCGGGCCCACTTGCGGCCCACGGCGGTCACAGTGACTTCAGTGCCAGAGCCGCGATTGGTCGGTACCCACCAGAGGGTCTGCCCGACTTTCAGTTTTTCGATGTTCATCGTTGTTTGCTCTGGAGCGCAGCCGGGCACCTGCCGGCGGATTTGATTGAGAACAGCTCCCACAGGGCAGGGTCCATCGTGCGTTCGCCCAGCTCCCACTGCTGCCAGTTGCGAGCGGTTCGGTACAGCAGCCCGGCGGCCTGCGCCTGGGTCAGCCCCAGCGATTCCCGCAACGCCGCGAGCTGCGAGGGGGTAGGGGACTCGGGAGCCTTGGAGACCATCAGTGGTCGGTGTAAGCCACGTGGCCCACCACCTTGTTGTTGGCCAGCAAGCACGCATGGGCGTAGACGTCCACGTGCGAAGAGTCTTCCTTCTCCGGCAGGTCGTTGCGAGCCTGCCGCCCCACAGAGACGGGGTGCAGCCCGCCGGCTTCGTCGCAGTAGAGGAACACGCGGGCTTCGGCATCGTCGTCGTCATAGCACCGGCCCACATAGGCCTCCGTGACGGGCCACAGCTTTTTAGCCCCGCTCTGGAGCTCGCGCATCTCGAAGAAGCGGGAGTCCCAGAGCGCATTCAGCTCGGCCTCTTTGGTGCGCAGTTTTGCGCAAGCGGCGTCATAGGCCGCCGCGAGACCTTTGGTTTCGAGAATATGGTTCAGCATGGTGGCTTTTCAGCAGCGAGGGCCGCCGCGGACAATTGTAAAATCGATATTGTCATTATACGAACATTGTTCGTCACTGTAAAGTGGCTCTAAACGAGAATCAGCCCGCAGAAAGCGGGCTGATGAAGCAGGTCAAAGGGCTCAGACAGGGACAGCAGGGAAGTCCCAGACCGCACCCACCGAAGCACGTACCTCGCCGGCGCCGCCGTTGCTCAGCGTCACATGAAACACCCGGCTCAAGTCGACGTGCGCCGAAAGACCGAGGCGTTCCAGGCAATGCTGTGTGTACACGCGCAGCAAACCCTGGCCTTCCTGGCTCACTTTCGCGAAACACGAGCGTTTGGCGCCCGAATCGACCAGGTACACGGCGTCTTCCAGGGAGAGGGAGAAGCCGGGCGGGGCGGACTCGACGGGTTTGACCAAGGGCACGCCCAGGTCGTCCAGGCGCGCCAAGGTGAGGTGCAAGCTGGCCAAGGGTGTCTGGCCCGGCACCGCTGCGGCTCGGTGCAGCAACTGAGGGGGTACGCCGACATGGAGCTGCAGGATGTTGCCAGCGAGGCACGAGTGAACAAAAAGCGGAATAGGCATGGTGTGTCCAAAAATGAGTTTTCCTGCTCCGTATAGCTCGCACAAGGGGTGGCCTCAACAGTATAAAGGCCAAGGGCTATACGGGGTTCCTGCCTTTACAGCACCCTTTTACCCCAGCGCCAGCCGCCCCCGTCAAGGGGCCTCAGCGCTCTGCCGGTCCTCCCATCATGAGCGAACACGAGCCAACCTACTCCCCCGCACAAATCCGTGCAGCCATTCGGGAGGAGTTCATGTCCATCCTGCGCCCCAGCATCGGCATGGCCGTGGTGGTCGGGGCCCTGTTGGGGTGGCGAGGTCTTCCTCAGCACGGGATTTCCGACGGTGTTGGTATCGGCATCGCTGCGGCAATCATGGCCGTGGTGGTGTTCTTCTTCCTGGGATGGTGCTACCGAGAAGGCGCTCGCGCGACCAGCGGCATGTCCCAGATGAGCTCTGGCCCCACAGGGGACTTGTTGCTTCAGCGCATGCTCGGGGTGGTGCTCAACGTGGTCGTTGGCCTGGTCAAAGGGCCCTTTGTGTTCCTTCAGCTGTTGTACCGGTTCTGGCAGCTGCGCAAGTACTGACGCGGCGCTGGCCCGGGGCCGTTCAGCGTGTCCCTGAGGTGCGCTCAACAAACCTCGCTGGCCACCAGCAGCACGCCCGGCTGGCCGCCAAAGCAGGGGACCCACTCTTCGGGAACGGTCGTCGCCGCATAGAGGTGGCGCCGAACTTGCCCATTGTTGGCGTACAGCATTTTCCCTTCGAAGGCCCGCAGCGTTTCCACGGTGTGGCCCTCGGGCAGGTAGGCCAGCCAGAACACAAAGGTGCTGGTGCCCGGAGCGAGCTCCAGCGCGCGCTTTGCGTATTGCTCGGCAAGCTTTCGGTGAATGCTCCGCACTTCCTGGGTTCTGAGGGACAACAGGACCGGCAGCTCCACTGGCGAAACGCGAGTCTCCACCTCAACTTCAACCGCCTCCAGGTCCTCCGGCTCGAGGCCGCCCCAGCCGGGCTGGGTTTCGCTGGTGTTGTAGTCCGGCGTGTCGCTGAGCAACAGCTTGGCCAGTTGTTCCCCGTTTTGCGCCTCGAACACCGGGTGCGAGGGGTCCCTTGACAGCAGATAGGTCCGCTCAAAGTCGTTTTCGGTGCGGTGCAGCCGCACCAGTTCTCCGGTGGCGAGGGACCGCAGGGCGAGAAATTTGTTCGACATCGTGAGGGCTCTTATTGTAAACAGTTGCACTCATTATAGCTGAAACCCCAAAACCTGTAAACCCTTTGGTGAATGGGGTGGTGGCTATTTCGGGCGGAGCTGGTATCTATAGGAGTCAGGTCATCTAAACTTTAGGAGCACTCCATGTCCGACTTTGTAAACGCATTCGCCCCCGTTGAAGCAGCCCAGGCCGCCCGTGTGCGCCAGGCGACCTTTGGCCACCTGTCCCCCTCCGTCCGCAAGAAGTACCACGGCTCCATCGTCTTCACCCACACGGAATGCGGGCAGATGATTCCCATCTGCTCGGACTTCCCGAAACTGCCCGGCTCGCCGGTTTTCGACGACCACCTCTGTGACTTCGTGGCTGAGAAAGCGGTGGAAGCAGGGAAGGTGTACAAGTTCGTGGGCACCTACATGCTGTTCAAGAACGGCAACCCTTCGTTCAGCGGCACCATCACGGAAGTCGTTTGCTGATGTCATTCCCAGGCCCCTCTCGCAAGAGAGTGGGCCTGTTCTTTTAGGGGCCCCGCGCCCCCGCCGGCCGCATTTAAGCACGCTGTCTACACGCCGCAATACCCTAACTGTGGAACAGCAATGAGCTTTCTCTCCCTCGGTGCATCAGTGACGTTGTATGACCTTGACGAGGTCGCCAAGGCACGGGAGAAGGCAGACGGCCCGCACAACGAAGGGCTCCGGCGAGCCTATTCCAAGATGCTCGACAGCGGCTCGGAGCGGTACGTCTCGTCCCCCTCTGGCACGGAGGCCCTGGACGAGGTCCAGGGCCAATCCCCGAACTTTGCGGGCGTGCTGGAAGACCTGGCCAACTACATCGAGCTCTCGATGGCCGGGCGCGGCGGGCTGCAGATTCTGCCGGTTCTGCTGGCGGGCGACCCCGGGGTGGGCAAGACCCACTTCGCCAAGAGTCTGGCGCGCGCGATGGGGCTCCCGTTTCACTTCACGTCCATGGGCACCATGTCCGCGGGCTGGGTGTTGTCGGGGTCGGCGCCCACCTGGAGCGGAGCCCGTTCAGGCAAAGTGGCCGAAGCGCTGATTGAGGACAAGATTGCCAATCCGGTCTTCTTGCTGGATGAGCTGGACAAGACCGGCGGGGACTCGCGCTACGACCCACTCGGCGCGCTGCTGCAGCTGCTGGAGAAGGACACGGCGGCTCACTTCAAGGACGAGTTCATCGATATCCCCATCGATGCGTCCAGGGTGCTGTGGTTCGCCACTGCCAACCGAGCAGAACTTCTCCCGAATTTTTTGCTGAGCCGGATGGCGGTTTACGAGGTCCCTGCGCCAACTCTCGAGCAAGCGCGCGGCATCGCGCAGAACATCTATTCCAGCCTGCTGAAGTCCGCGGGCCTGGCCTACGAAAGCGAGCTGCGCTCGGACACGATGGATGCGCTCCACGGCGTGCCGCCGCGGGAAATGCGCAAAAAGTTGCTGGACGGCCTGGCCCGTGCCGCACGAGACAAGCGCGACTGGCTGGCACCGGCGGACATCCGCAGCTCGCACGTAAGGGCCGCACATCCTCTGGGTTTCCTGGCTTAGCGCCCTGGTCCAAGACGAAGAAACGCCAGGAACTCGCAGTGCGGGCTCCTGGCGTGAAATCACAAGCTATGGATAGGCGCCTTGAAGACGCGCTACAGCTCAGTCGACGTCGGCTGTTTCGAGGGAGACACAACGGGTGTACTCGTCACGCACCTCGGGAACCAGCTCAGCGACCAGGTCGACCAGGAGGGGATTCGTCTGTGGGAGCAGCGAATAGTCCCCAGCCAGCAGTGCCTCGAAATGCGCCATCGCCTCGGAAAGGAGCGCATCCACCTCGGCCAGCTGTTCTGGTGTGAGTGTGGTGGGACCTCCAGAGAAGTGGTTTTCGAGCCGCATGTCCACGCGCAGGGAAGCGAACAGCATGCGCTCAAGCATGTCGGCGTCGGACCCAATAGGAGCACTCAGCCGGGTGACCACCATGGAAAGCCCATAGGCAATGGTGTTTGCCCACGCTTGCAGCGCTCGCACACCGTCGACGGGTGGCGCCGAGGCGACCACCTTGATGGACAGGGTGCGGCTCTCGACACGGATGTCTTGGACACAGAACACACACGGCTCGTTGGCCATTTGGGTGTCTTCGACGGCCAGCGCACAAGTGCGCTTCAGCGCCCGAACCAGGTAAGCGAACTGCGGGAGAGACAAGTTCGCAAACGAAATCGGAAACACTGCGGCGTGCTGTGGCAGGGCCTGTTCGAGCGCACGGCGGACCTTGCGGCCGCAGTTGCCCGTCAGGTCGCCCACGCGACGCAGCTCGGCGAAGAGCGCGAGGATGTCACGGAGGTTGGGGGATACGGAAGTGGAAGACATGGAAATTTCCTTTGAAAAATTGATGAACCTTCCCCGTGTAGCCACGAACGGGCGGGCGCCGAGGCGGAGCCGTTCCCCCTTGTCCTATACCGCGCCGAGCGGAGCAGGCCCGGGGCGCTATACGGGACAGGACCGATTCATCAACCTGCCTCCTCGGCATTCCAGGATTTCTCATGAAAATCAAAACTTTTGTGGGCACGCTCGTTGCCTCCCGCCTCGAAACCACCTACACGCTGACCTACCTGGTCGCGGCCACTTCTCTGCCAAAAGCTGAAGAGGTGCTGGCTCGCCTGGCTCAGACCTTCTACGGGAAGTCGTCCCCCTCCCGCTCCGTCGAGAAGGGCTGGCTGAACGCCAAAGGCACCGAAGTGATGGCTCCCGGCCCCGTGCACGCCATCTCTCTGGAAACCTTCCAGGAAATGGCGCAGTTCCTCCCGGTGCGCGCCGAGCCCGATGTGCTGCCTCCCCTGGCACCCAAGAAACTGGCTTGATTCCTGGCTGCGGATTTTTCCGCAGCCTTTTTTTGTCTCGAGCGACCTCGCCGACTCAGCCCAGGCTGAGCTTGCTGACTTCGCTGTCGTCCACCAGCCCCAGGCTGTCGCCCAAGGAAAACAGGCGCGCGGTCTCGGACAAGCCGCACGGCTCGACCGCCTTGGACATAGTCCCTTTGGACACCCGCAGCGTCTCCCCAATCCGCATCACGCCGACTCCGGAGCGCAAGCGCGCGCCGTCCAGCACGCTCACGAACACCACATCTTCTTCCGCGACCCGGTACTGCCCTTGGTCCGCCGACAGCCGCAAGCGCACGGTCTGCCCGTCGGCCTTGCGTACAACCGTCAACCACACGTTCTGGGTGTCCAGGGCCAGTCCGTCAATCACGGACAAGCCCTTCAACGCGGGAGCGGGCAGCTGCTGCAGCCCCTTGTTCTCCAGCACGCCCAGGAACGGCGCGCCAAGGCAGTCCTGCACGAAGCATCCCCGCAGCAGCTGCGTGGACAAGGCGGCGACGGGCCACTGGGCCGCGACCGTCAGCAAGATGCGGTCGCCCAGTACCGTAGGGCTCACTTCCACCAGCCCGTTGGACACGCCCTCCACCAGCGCGAACGCGCGGCCCCCGCTCTGCCACAGCCGGTGGGCCCGGGTGGGCAGGGCAGGGCCTGCAAGTCCTTTGTCCGTGTGGGCCTGCAGCGCCTGACCGGGGGCCAAGGTGATGAGCACGCCGTCCGGGCCAAGGCGCACCAGTGCGGCCTCTCCCTTCAGGAGCAACTCCCCCTGAGCGAGGCTGACCCACGACAGCATGGCTTTTGACGCAGGGTCCCAGACTTGAACCCCCCGGGCGGTCTTGACCACCACGAAGCCGTCCATCACGCGCAGCGCCTTGCCGCCGATGTTTCCAATGCGCTCCTGGCGCAGCGATGCGTTGAGCCCGCCGAGTTGCGTGACCTTGAGCCTGGGTGCGGTCTGGGGCGCGGCGCTTCCCCAGTCGGCGGGAGGGGGCGTGCGCAGGTCGGAGGCGAACACCTGCTCGTACCAGTTGCGCAGTTTCAGCGGGATGTCGCTTGTCGGACGGGTCGCGGCGGGCAGCCGCACCCGGGGGTCAAAGACACTGGCGCGGGCGGCCATGCGCTCGGCCAGCGCTGTGCGCGCGAAGTCGGGGTGGGTGCCCTTGTAGGGGTGGATGCCGCACCACAGCTGGAAGGTCACGATGGCCCAGGCGTACCAGTCGCTGTCGGCTGAAAAACTCTTGACCGCAAGTGGGTCCCGAATGGACGGCATGATGGCCGTGCCTTTGAATCCCGGCAGCTGCCAGCTGTCCACGTCGATGGCAGTTGGGCTGAGCCCGTCCACCAGCCAGTTGAGTTCGTTGGCGTCCACCATCACCGCCTGGTGCGCATGCGCGTGGGCCATGATGGCCCGCATGGCCAGGGTGACCGCCTTGGACTGGTCCAGCCCAAACTGGTTGGCGTCTTGCCAGGTGTTCGTGTACAGCCGGCACAGGGCCTCCCCTTCCACGCGCGGAATCTCCAGCCCGACAAAGCCCCCCGCCTTGTCCAGCAGCGCGCCGGAAGGCGCGGCGATACCCGGGTGCTGCAGGCGCTTGAGGTGCGCCAGTTTTTCCGGAATGCGCAAGGCGGCGGCCTTGTTGGGGTCCAGGTAAATTTTGTAGACGGTTGAGCCCTGGGCATAGACCGAGCCCTCTCCCCCTGTGGCCAGGTGGTCCTGAGGCCCGAGGATGAGTTTTTTACCCTGTTCGGTGTAGACGGTGACGCGACCGGTCATGACATTGAACTCCTGCTGTCAGAGCAACCACAGCGCGGCGACCGCGAGGTCGTCCACCGGCGCTCCGTCCCCGGTCTTGGCCCATTTGCGCGAGAGGGCGGCCAGTCGACGCTGGATGAACGCACCCGTGGGGTTTTGCACCGCGGTCAACGGCAGCAGGGCCTGGATGGGGGTCGCGCCCGGGAAGGTCAGCGCTCCGTCACTGCAGATGAACAGGCCCAGGGTGCCAGGCACATCGTCGATGTCGATGACTTGGGCGCGGACCTCGGCCGCAGGCGCGCAGGTGGCGTGTGTGGCGAGCAGCTCGGCGCCCATGTCGGGCTCGTACCGGTACTCGTTGTAGTAGACGCGGTGTTCGCCTTGGCCCCAGGCCCGCTCCCACAGCGTCTCGGCCTTCGGGTCGCGCGTGTAGTTCAGATAACGCGGCGCGTTGCTGGTGCAGTGGATGCCCCAGAAGCAGACCCGGCCGTCCCGCTTGAGCGCCACCACCACGCCATCGCCATAGACCACGGCGCGCGCCCGCAGGCCGTCACTGGCCAGCAGCATGAGGGTGGCGTACCCATCGTCGTTGTCGAAGTTGTCCAGGAGCGGGCCGGCAATCTCGAGCACCGACTGGGACAGGCGTTCGATGTCGTCCAGAGCAGCCAGCCCGTCCCGCCGCAGCACGCGTTGCGCGGCGTGCGCCCACATCCGTGCGCCCACATCGGTCTTGCCGCCGGTGGAGCACCCGTCGCTGACGACCGCCCAGCCCAGCCCCAACCCAGGGCCGGCTTCCACGCCCGCAAGGGCATAGTCCTGGCAGGGCAGGCCCCGGTCGATGTGGGAGCGGCCGGTCACGAACGCGCTGTCGGCGCAGATGGCAAGGGTCGGAGGCAAGTTGGTCATGGGCGGCATCCGCTAGAACTTAGAAGGTCAGGGCCTGGCTGGGGCCCCCGGTGCCCAGGGACTGCGACTGCGCGCTGATGGAGCGGCTCACGAAGTCAAAGAGCTTGGCCAACCTGGCCGCAGATGCGTCCGCCACATCCACGAACTGGTCAAAGCCGGCTGAGGCCTGGAACGCCTTCAACTCGGACCCGAGCTGCGCGGCGTTGACGCCGACCAGCACCGTGCGCAGCGACTCCAGCGCTTCGGACTGCACGGCCTTCTTGACTTCGGCGGCCACCATGGACACCGTGGTGTGGCTGGCGTTGTCGTCGCCATCGGTGACTACCACCACGATGCCGTTGGTCAGGTAGTCCTGCTTGGACAGGGTTTGCCCGTAAGCGCGGGTGGCGCTCACCGCGGCAAACGCGGCATCGTTGAGGGCGGTGAGCCCGGTGCAGTGCGGAGTGACGTAGGCGTTCGTGTCGATTTCGGCCAAGGGCAGAAAGCCGTGCACCTCGTCGATGGCCGAGTTGAACTCAATCACGCGCAGCAACAGGTAGTCGCTGCGGGGGCTCTTGCGGCAGGCCTCGACCACGGTCTGCTTGATTTTGAAGAGCACGTCGGCAAAGCCCGCCACCGAGCCGGTGCGGTCCAGCGCCAGGGTCACCAGGGTGTATTCGGGCGCGCCCAAGGTGTCGGTGCGCACAGCGGAGAAGTGGAAGCCGCCAACGGCGCCGGTGGTCAATTTGTCGTCAGAGAGTTTCATGATGGTCTACCTTGAAAGAGGATAAGAATGTGTTTTCAGACGGGCTGTCCGAGCTTGACGCGCAGCAGTGAACGTGCAGACATCAGCACTTCGCCTTGGTAGTTCAGGCCGGGCCAGGCGGCCTGGTCCAGGATGCGGGGGTCGTTTTGGGACAGCCCCACTCCCCAGATGCGGTCAAAGGGGCTGGCCTCGACCAGGATGTCGTCGTCCGTGTCCAGCAGCACCTGGCCCATGTCCGGGTTCTGCTCAAACTTGGCCAGCAGCCCGCGCACCATGAGGGGCCGACACTCCGCCATCCAGACTTCGTAGACGAATCCCGCCACCTGGCGCCCCAGCGCTTTTTGGTCCTTGGGACTGTCCGTGGCCAGGATGCGGGCTGCCATGGCCGTGTCTCCGAAGAGCATCGCCTTGGCGTGCATCATGTACTGCTCGGAGCTGCTGAAGGCCACCCCGTCCACCGTGAACTTGGCGGGGTACCAGTTGGAGAACGCCTCCGAGTTCTTGAAGAAAAGGACCATCCCTGCTATGCGCTTCATGGTGTCAGCCTCGTTCGGTGTTCAGCGGCGACCGGCGGAGAGCAATTCGCCCACCACGTCGGTGCTCAGCGCGGTCTGCAAGCCCCGGGCCTTCATGTCGGCCAGGAAGCTCTTGTACTGGCCCTCGAAGCCGCCCACCGGGCTGATGCAGTCGGTCAGGAGCACGAGCTTGCCCAGGTTCTGCGCACCGAAGTTGTCGGCAATGTGCTCGGTCGTGGCCTTCACACAGTGGCTGCCCGCTTCCCCCGCGATAAACACCTGGTCGGCTTCGGCCAGGATGTCGATGAGGCCGCGGTTGAGCTGGGTGGAAGGGTCGTCCACGTCCGGCACTTCGGCCATCACCGCGCTGTAGTGCTCGGTCCAGGGGTTGGAGCCCTTCGTCACCTTGTTGACGATACCCAGCTCGCGCGCTTCCCAGACGTTGTAGGCCTTGCGCACGTCCCAGTGCACGTTGTGCCCCCAGGTGCCAATTTCGCAGTGCACCGGCCAGACCATGAGCTTGTAGCGGCCCCCTGCTTCCAGCGTGTCTAGGTAGGCCAGCACGCGGGGCAGGGCTTTTGCGTTGCGGGGCAGGTAGGCGCCGGCGCGAACGCTCGCAGCGGTGATTTCAGTGAAAGGAGGGACTTCGGTGCCGTCGCCTTTCAACCAGAAGGTCGGGCGTTCGATGCCCACATAGTGGTGGCTGTCCAGCGTGACGGAAATGTCCGAGAGCCCGCGCAGGCCGCGGTTGATGAGCTCGCTCAGCCGGAACATGTCCGCGTGGGCGCCCGGCACCGCCAGCGCGGGCCCCACGGCTTCACCGGTGGATGGGTTGCGAGAGAGGTATTCGGCGGGCAAGTCGCAGAAGTCATTCTGGGGGTCGATGACGAGCAGATGGATGTTGGCTTTCATGGTCGGGCTCCTTGGTTTTGAAGTGGTGATGCTCAGTATAGCACCGCTTAGTTCCATTTTGGTCCGAACTATCAAAAATAGTTTATACAGGACGTTAGCTGTCTAAAAGCACCCAATGTGCTCGTGACTTTTTCGACTTTGTTCTATAATGGTCATAACCATCCGACAATCTTCGCCATGTCTTCTCTTATCTGTACCGTTGACGTAGTTCTCCTGACCTTGGTCCAGGGCCGCCTGCATGTGGCCCTGTTCCGTCGCGAGCGGGAACCGTTCTTGGGGGCGCCGGCGCTTCTCGGGGGCTACGTGCACCCCGAGGAAGACCAGGACACCCTGTCCGCCGCGCTGCGGGTGCTGCGGGACAAGGCCGGACTCGAGGGGCTCTACCTGGAGCAGCTGCACACGTTCAGCGGGCCGGTGCGCGACGCGCGGGGCTGGTCGCTGTCAGTGGCGTACCTGGCGCTGGTCAGCGCAGACGTCCTGAGCGAGCAAACGCGGGGGAACGTGAGCCTGGCGGATGTCTCTGCCGTCCCCCGGCTTCCCTTTGACCACAACGACATCGTGCAGGCCGCGGTTGCCCGAGTGCGGGGCAAGAGCCTGTACTCCTCGCTGCCGGCGCATCTTTGCCCGGCCGTGTTCACGCTACCGCAGCTGCAACAGGTCTATGAGCAGGTGCTCGGAGAGTCCGTGCCCAAGGTGAGCTTTCGTCGCAAGGTGGGCGAGCTGGACATGCTGGAGGAAGTCCCCGAAGGAGAAGGCCCGCGCGCTGCCCACCGCCCAGCACAGGAGTACCGGCTCAAGCCGGCTTTCCGACAGGCCCTCGCCCTGAGCCCGCGCCCGCTTTAGCCGAGTGCAGCGGAGGGGACCCGGGCCCAGGGCAGGGTGTCCGTTTCCCTCAGGCTGACGAGTTCGCTGGCGTACAGCCGCAGCGTGGTCTCGACGAAGCTCGAGGTCACATAGAGCTGCTCCTGCCCGCCTGAGACTGGAAAGTAGCCATCCAGTATCGGCTCGACCTGTTGTTCGTGCCACCCGTCCGTTCGCAAGGCGTAGCCCGAATCGTGCAAGCCCTTTGCAACCATTCCCACCAGCCATTCCGCGTGCGGGTGCGCCTGCAGCAAGTGCAAGTTGAGGATGCGGACGATAAGCCCCGCGAGGGTCTTGCCCCGGTGGGCCGGATGTACCCAGCCTGCGCCCCGGTAGATGGCCGAGCCCGGCGCGAAAACCTCGGGCCCGGCGTTGGGCACCCAGCCCCGGCAAGACAGCGCGGACAACCCCAGGTCAAACAGGCCTCCGGCCTGAATCAGCTCGCTGAACCGTTGGGAGCCGCCAACCGGGGCCAGCCCGCGACCCGCCAGCAAGGCCACGGTCTCTCTGCCGGCGCGAAATTCCGCCCAGGAAAACCCCGTCCCCGGCCCTCCTACCCTCGACGAGAGGAACGGGAGCTGGGCGAACCCCGTTTCAGAGCTTTGCTGATACGCCCGCTGAAACGCGGCGGGGTCGGCGCCGATGAAAACGCGCAGGCCATAGGTCTGGTTCACGAGACGCACCAGGCGGTGCAAATACTCCTGCTGGGCAGGAAGGGAAAGGGGGCTAGAAGGGTCTGAATGCATGGCAGTAACTGAAGAAGGTGCCACTCGAGGTGGCCGGACTTCGTATAGCTGCGGCGGCAGAGTCCTAAACCCGTCGCGCTTTACAGCGCTGCCATCCTGCGCAGCAGGTCTGGTCGCTACACGCGTCAGGACAACTTCCTGAAAGGACCCTCCTGTGAACCAATTCGATTCCCGTGAAGAACTCACCGCTCGCGTACATGCCCTCGAAGACGAAGTCGGCGACCTGAAAAGCAACGCACACGCCGTTGTGCTGGCGCAGGCGTTTCGTCGCGACGGGCTGGAACGCGCCCTGAACCTGTCGATTTCCCTGGAACTGGGGCAGATGCTGCCCGAACTGCTTGACCTGCACGCCTACATCCAGGCCCAAGCCTCGGCCAACGGTTCTGTGTCGTTGGGCACGCCGAAGAGCCTGGGCCGTGCCTATGGCAACAGCGAATTTCGCGTCTTTGCGGTCAGCATCCCCGACGTCACCTACATGGTGGCCCTGGAGCCTTTGCCGCCCATGGTTCGCCTGGCCTACCCGGATGTCCAGCAATGGGCCATCCATTTGCGCATGTGCACCAAGAGCCTGGTCAACCCGGCGCCCGCCAGCACCTCGCTGGGGGCCTTGGCGTTCCTGAGTGACTTCCGTTCCGAGGCCGACCGCCCCAGCCCCAAACGGCAGCGCTATTTCCGTGAATGGGACAGCACTGACCGGGGCTTTCTGGCTTCGACCGAGCCCTCCACCAGTGCCGAAGAATGGACCCCGTCCCAGGCGACGCAAGGCGTCGGCTTGCCCGCGCTGTACGCCGTCATGAAGGACCTCTGGGCCCACTGCGACTTTGTGCGCAGCGCGGCATCCGAGTGCCCGGCGAACCCCGAACCTGAACAGCTTTCGCTGGTCGAGCCCGCCATGGCCTGATTCCCCTGTCGCCCCTCTCTTCGGAGATGGGCGGCTTTTCTTCGGCCGCGGAGTTGGCCAGGCCGGTTGCCTATACGAGTTGCCTTCCAAGGTTGGTCTGCTTTACCACCCGTCTGTACCGCTCGCGCGGCATGGCGAACAAAGCGTTCTCAGGAACTCTCCCTCTTTTCGATGACACGCCTTACGGCCGGCTCATCGAGACAACACAGACATCTCGAATTCACGAGCCGACCGGCTCAACCAGGAAACTCATCATGACCCAAGCCTCTGTTCCCGATACCGAAGAAACCCAAGCCCTCAAGACGGGTGCTCGCGCGCTGTCGGCATTCTTTGAAGCCCGCGGTACCCCCGTCAGCAACTCAGTCGCTCTGGAGGCCTTGGCCGCCAGTCTCGGCTTGAACAACTGGCGCACCCTGCGCGCGAAACTGCAAGCACCGACTGTTGCCCCGCCCGCCCCTGAGCCCGACGTTTTCTCCGACGGCGTGTTCAGCGTGGACGCCATCTATCGGGACAACGACCAGCTGTACGGTGATTTCATGAACGGCGTCAGCGCCCTCCACGCTGCCATTCTGGTGCAGATGGACCGCCTGCATGACTGTGGCTCCGCGACCGAAGTCAGCATTCTCGGCGTCGAAGACCGGCGCACCAAGAAGCTGGTTCTGAGCCCCAACTACCCCCACGAGCTGGACCTGTTGGAGACGCGCGCGGCCATTGAGGTTCTTTGCAAGCTGGCCCGGCCGCACCTGGGGGAACCCCCGAAGCGCGGCGTCAGCGAAGCCGAAGAATGGGACCGCAATCAGCTTGCTGTCGAGTTCTGGACTGCAGTCACCGTCAACCCAGGAAACGACCCCACCAAGAACAAGAACTCGGCGTGCGTGGAGGAGCTCAACGACATCCTCGACGAAATGTTTGAACCTCTTCTGAAAGGGGACTTCAGCGAGCCCGAAACTCACTTCGTGGACGCTGCAGGCGTTGAGCACGAAGTGGACGTCTTGGACCTGTTGCGCAGGCTCATCTCGCTGGCCGAAACCGGCCTGGACCTGACCGCATTGCAGTGGCCGGGCGAAGGCGGTGTGTTCGAGATTCTCCAAATCAAGGAGCTTCTGGAGCAGGAACCGACTCGCATTCAGCTCGCCTTCGACGGCGTCGACGTCGAGTGACGCATTTTTCGTGATTCATTGGGCCCTGGTAGCGTTTGCTACCGGGGCCCTTTTCTTCGCCCCGATGTTGCGCCGGGCGGGGCCGCTCAGGGGACGCGCACTCGCGTCGCATCCGCCCGCATGCTGGCGGCGAGCAGCGAGACCGGGGGCGACGCGGGCGGGCCCACGGCCAACGGGCTGGACGGGCAATGGCCCTGCGGGTCGAACAGCCAGGCGCTGAACGCTCGAAACTGGTCGCCAAAGAAGCGGTAGTTCATGGCCGATACGACTGGGTCGCAGGCTTGTAAGGTCAGCCGAAGGGCATCGGCTTCGGACAGGGCCAGCACCCGGGAAATGGCCTCGGGCGGGACGCCCCCGAAGTACGCGCAGTTGCCCAGACTGCTCAGGCTTGTGCTCGGGTGCACCGTGTGGATGCGCTCGCGCCAGAACAACGTTGCTTCCGCCAGTGTCGCGCCCGGCCCAGCCTCGGCTTGCCCCGCTCTGAGCTGCGCCACCCCGTCCTCATCGGAGGCGAACAACGTGGGGTCCAGGTGAGCTGTGCGGATTTCGAGCAAGACCGGGTCGCCAGGCGCCCGGCACGCTCGAGCGTAGTGCAGGCCGTAGGCCAGGGTCAGGTAGACCGCGTCTTCCCGGCTTTCCACGGAATGCTCCCAGTTGCTCTGCCCGCTCAGGCACCGAGGCAACAAGCCCTCGACTGCGAGACGGGGCAAAAGGGATGAGCGGGTGCCGTGGTACAGCACTGGAGGCAAGACAAATCCATCAACCATAGGGCGTTTTGAAGGTAAAGCGTTTGTTTAGATATTTTAGCTTGCTAAACCAGAGGCTATCAACTTGATATAGTTTTTTGCAATGGTTTAAATGCTTTCGATAGCTACACAACAGTGAGCACTGGTTTTGACCGTGTTTCGCAGCATTCAACCTTTTCTGGAGCTTTTTCTCATGTCCCTCATCAACACCCCCGTCGCCCCCTTCAAGGCCCATGCCTTCCACAACGGCAAGTTCATCGAAGTCACCGAAGCCAGCCTCAAGGACAAATGGTCCGTGCTCATCTTCATGCCGGCGGCCTTCACCTTCAACTGCCCCACCGAAATCGAAGATGCGGCCGACCACTATGCCGAGTTCCAGAAGGCGGGCGCCGAGGTGTACGTCGTCACGACCGACACGCACTTCTCGCATATGGTGTGGCACGAGACCAGCCCCGCAGTGGGCAAAGCCCGGTTCCCCCTGGTCGGCGACCCGGCCCACCGGCTGACCCGTGCCTTTGGCGTGCACCTCGAAGATGAGGGACTTGCCCTGCGCGGCACGTTCATCATCAATCCGCAAGGCCTGGTAAAGACGGCCGAGGTCCACGACAACGCCATTGCCCGGGACGTCCAGGAGACCCTGCGCAAGCTCAAGGCCGCCCAGTTCGTGGCCACCAACCCTGGCCAGGTCTGCCCCGCCAAGTGGAAAGAGGGCGCAGCTTCGCTGACACCGTCCCTGGACCTGGTCGGAAAGCTCTGAGCCGCCTCTCGCCCCTCCCTGAAAACGCATTTTTTGGACCCAACATGCTCGACGACGCCATCAAATCTCAACTGAAAACATACCTGGAGCGCCTGCAACGCCCCATCGAACTGGTGGCGGCGTTCGACGTCTCTCCTGCGAGCGCCGAGCTGCGCGCGCTGCTGGCGGACATCCAGGCCTGCTCCCCTTTGGTGACTGTGCGCGAGGACGTTTTCACGGCCCGCGCACCCTCGTTTGGCATCGCCGAGCAGGGCCAGCCTCCCCGGGTGGTGTTTGCCGGACTGCCCATGGGCTATGAGTTCACCTCCCTGGTGCTGGCCTTGCTGCAGGTCGGCGGGCACCCCCCGAAAGTGGCGCCCGACGCGCTGGCCGCAGCGCAGGGCCTGTCTGGCCCCTACCACTTCGAAGTGTTCATGTCCCTCTCTTGCCACAGCTGCCCCGACGTGGTGCAGGCCGTCAACACCCTGGCGGCGGTGAACCCAGGAGTCCGCGCAACTGTCATCGACGGCGCGCTCTTCCAGGCCGAAGTCGAACAACGCGGCGTGATGGCCGTGCCCACCGTGTTCCTCAATGGGCAGCCGTTCGCTACCGGGCGCATGGGGCTGGAGGAGGTGCTGGCCAAGCTCGATGCGTCGTCTGCCGAAAAGGCCGCCGACAAGCTGACCGCGAAAGCCACCTTCGATGTGCTGGTGGTGGGAGGCGGCCCGGCCGGCTCGGCTGCAGCGGTATACGCGGCCCGCAAGGGCATCCGGGTGGGCGTGGTGGCTGAGCGTTTTGGCGGCCAAGTCAACGACACCCTGGCCATCGAAAACTACATCTCGGTGCTGGAGACCGATGGCCCCAAGTTCGCCGCCACGCTCGAAGCCCAGGTGCGCCACTACGGCACGGACATCATGACCCAGCAGAAGGTGGTGCGGCTTCAGCCCGCAACCCAGCCTGGTGGGCTTGCTGAAGTGCACATGGAAAGTGGCGCCGTCCTGCGCGCGCGCAGCGTAGTGCTGTCCACCGGCGCGCGCTGGCGCAACGTCAACGTGCCTGGCGAGCAGGAGTACAAGAACAAGGGCGTGGCCTACTGCCCGCATTGCGACGGCCCGCTGTTCAAAGGCAAACGCGTGGCCGTGATTGGTGGGGGCAACTCCGGGGTGGAGGCGGCCATCGACCTGGCGGGTATCGTGGAGCACGTGACTTTGCTGGAATTCGGCGAGCAACTCCGCGCGGACGCGGTTCTGGTGTCCAAGCTTCAGGGGCTGCCCAACGTCACGGTGCGCACGCGTGCCCAGACGACCGAAATCGCGGGGGACGGGTCCCGGGTGACGGGCCTGCACTATCTTGAGCGCGACAGCGGGCGCGCCGTGCTGGTGCCCCTGGACGGCGTCTTCGTACAAATCGGGCTGGTGCCCAACACCGAATTCCTGCAGGACGTGGTGGCGCTCAACCGTTCGGGTGAGATTGAGGTGGACGCCCGCGGCCGCACCAGCCTTGAAGGGGTGTTCGCGGCCGGCGACTGCACCACGGCGCCCTACAAGCAAATCGTGGTGGCGGCCGGCGACGGGGCCAAGGCGGCGCTCAGCGCGTTCAACCACCTCATCCGCGAAACACCTGCGGGCTGAGCCTTGGCGGCCCAGGCGACCTGCGCCCAAAATGGGGCCTGCGCTGCCTATACCTGGGAAGAACCTCAACTCACTTTCCAGGACACACACATGCCCCCTACGACTCGTTCACTTTTAGGATGTTTGGACATCCGCGATACCCGCTCTCGTTCCCAGTCTCTCTCGGCCCCCCGCCTCTCCCCCTCCGAGGCCGAAGCGTTCAACGCAGGCTTCGAGTGCGCGTTCAACGGTGGCGACGAGTTGAGCGACAACCCCTATGACAGCGCCACCCTGGAGTTTTGCTCTTTCAACGATGGGTTCGCCTATTGGTTCGAACATGACGCCGAAATCGCCCGCTCACGTGCGGACGAGCTTCACCGCAAGGTGTTGGCTCAACAGGGCCAGGACCCCGTGCTGGCCAAGCTCGAAAACCTAGACATGGCCACCGTTGCCCGACGCATCGACATCCCGCTGGCGGACTGGCCTGGCCGTTGCTACGAAATTGCCTGCAAACTCGTCAAGCTGTTTGGTTGGCAAGAGCGTGCCGCCCCGGTGTACGGCCTGTTCCATGGGGCTATCAGTCCCAAATGCACGCTGTTTTCAGGCATGTCCCGCCACGGCTGGCTTGTGTTGAAGGACGGCCGCATTGTCGACCCGACCCGCTGGGTGTTTGAAGCACGTGAGCCTGCGCTCACGGTCTTTGTCCCAGGGAGCCAGGAGTACGAGGAGGCGCTTTCGGACTACGACGAAGGAGGAGAACGTCTGGCCCAGTTGACGGCCATGCCAGCGTTCAACCCCAACCTGCCCCCGCTGGTCATTCCGCCTGAGGTTGGCGAGGTGGTCCAGCGTGTGGTTGCCGAGGCGACCCGCACGTTCACCGCTCCCCCGGCAGTGCTCAGCCACGACCAGCTCAGCTGGCTGGCTCGAACACCCTTCAACCGGCTGGGCGCGGAAACGGCCAAGGCCTTGTTTGAATGGTTCGAGTCGCGAGGGCTCTCGGCCCTCATCCCCGTGGACACGATGCATCGCCTGGTGCGCCTGCGCCGGTGGGGTACGGCTTCCTACGAAGCCCTGGCTGCCTGACCCTGGCGCAAATGATTCAAGCCCCCTCTCAAGCGACAGCTTGTGAGGGGGCCTTTCTTTGGGCAGGCGGTGAACAAGTCAGCGCAGGACCACGCGCATGCTGGCCTGCCGGAAGGGCTCGGCCAGTTCTTCCATCTCGGGCAGGTCGACCCCCACGGCGCTGGCGCTGAAGTCCACCAGCGCCCAGTCCTCCAGCTCGAGGAGCCCGAGCTCCCGGGCGGCACGGATGACGTTGTCGCGGCTCAGCAGCATGGACGGAACGATGTCTCGCACGAGCACTTCTTGCATGGCGGTGTCGCGCGCGCGGCCGTCCAGCGTAGGCCCCACGCGGTGGTCCGCCAAGGTCAGCGCCACGGTCCAGGCCGGCATGCGAATCTCGATGTTGCTGTCCAGGGTGGCTACGAGGTCTTCACCCAGCAAGGGGCCGAACGTGTCCAGGCGCTGGCTCATGGCCGCAGCGCCCGCGCGGAAGTCTTCTTGCCAGGCGGCCAGGCGTTCGAGCAGGGGCTCCGTCGGCCGGTCCTCGACCGGCGACAGGGCCAACGGTTCCCCCAGCTCGCGCTCGTTCGCCACCAGCCCGACGGTGAGCCCCGCCAAGGCGTGCAGGTACTGCTCGCGCGTGAACGTGAAAGTCAGTGGCTCGGCGCTGGTGAACCAGTTCTCACCCAGCGTAGCGCGGAAGGGGTCCTCCGGAAAATGCCAGTGCACCAGCGGGCCCTCGACCTCCAGCACCGTGTCATCGAAGAGGCCGGCACACCCGGGTTCTCCGCAGGTGCAGGTGAACAGGTCAACGGGACCCGAGACGTCCCGTTGGGTGAGAAGGGCACTGGCGTCGAAGAGATACCGCGCGCAGACTGGGCGCCCGTTCACCAAGGGTCTCACCACCGCACGGGGAACACTCACGGGGGTGGCGGGCGCAAGGGTCTGCGGGTCGTCCACGTGAACCCCGTCAACGAGGGCGTCCTCGTAGGGCTCGTTTTCTATGCTCAGCTGGAAACTCAGGAGGGAGACGCGCATGGGGTACTGAAGGGGAGGAGGCCGGTCGATTGCCGGGAGCTTTGATGCGTACAGCCAAGCGGGTTTATTTGTCGCTCAGCGCACCAGCTCGACACTGCCGTTCATGCGAACGACCACTTCGGTTTTGCCGGCCTGGGAGGGCATTTCGGGCATGGCGTCAGCAACGGCGGCCATCGCCATGCCGCGCTGCATGGGCGGCACGCGCAACTCGCCCTCGTCTTCCTGGAGGTGAACCGTGCGCACTTCGGCGGTGCGGTACCCCAGCGCACGCGCGGTGGCGGTGGCTTTGGTCAGGAACTCGGAGCCGAGTTGGCTGCGCAGTCGGACCTGCACGTCTTTTCGGGCGGCAGCGGAAAGCGCGAAGTCCAGGCTCACCATTTCAAGCTTCGTGCTGAGTTTGCCCGCAACCACGGACACCTTGTCGAACTCGGGGCCTTGCACGGCCAGCTCAGCGCGCACGCGCCAGCCCTGCGGCCGGCCCTGGTCGTTGTAGACCGGAATCGTCATGACTTGCTGGATGGTGGCTTCCAGGGAAGGGGCAGACGCCTTGACCGAGGCCAGCGCCTCGTTCGCCAGTTGCAGCACTTGCCGATTGGCTGCGCCGAGGTCCTTGCCACTGCGCTCGACCGCAAAGTGCACGCGCATGAGGTCGGGGGCGACCGACTCGCGGACTTGGGCGGAGAGGGACAAGGTGGCCGGCTCGACGCGAGGAGCGACAAGGTCGGAGCCCGCAAAAACGGGGCTGGCAGCGAGGAGGGCGGAAGCGAGAAAGAGGGGGGTAAGGCGGGTGCGGAGCATAGGGTTCCAATAACAGGGCGCTTTCCTTCGTATAGCGCCCGCGAGGGTTACTCCATCTCTATCGCTTCTTCGCGCTCTTCGGGAGCTCCCGTCTCAGCCCCGGCTGCGTACTCGCGTGCTGCATCAGGCTGCCGGTCCCCGGCGCTGTCCCGGGCCAACTCAACGCTCGTAACTTCTGTGCCCCAGCCCGCCTTCAACAGGTCGGGGCCCGCGTTCACATAGTTGTCGTGGTTGTAGCCTTCGATGGTGACGAAGAGGTCGGCCTTTCCAGTCGTCTCGTCATAGCGTTCGTGGGTGGCCAGCACGCTGGGCAGGGACACGTTGTCCGCGCTGCCTTGGTAGACGTTGAAAGACATGTTTTCGGGCCAGTCTGCTTGGGACAGCCCCTTCATGAAATCACTGCCAGGCGCCATCTCCCCCGTCATGGGGTAGCCGAGCATGTCGCCGAAGAACCCCGCGCCCGGGAAGGAGGCCATCGCGAAGCCCCCCCATGGTGTGCCCAGCGCGTGAAAATCAATGCTCTTGAACTCCTGGGCGTCGCCGGACGCCACCAGCTCGTCCAGGGCCGCCTTGCTGACCAACCCACCCATGCTGTGAGCTATCACCGTGACGTCGTTGATGCCTTGCTCGTTGAGGTCCCGAAGGGCTTGGGCGAGCTCATGCCCGGCCTCCGCCATTGATGAGCTCCGATGGTCATGGTCAAACCCTACGACCAACGTGTCGGAGGCCCCCAGGTCCTGTTCCCAAGCCATGAAATGCTGGTAAGTGTCGTGAATGCCCCCGACCACGATAGTGGCCTTGGAAGCATCTGCGCTGCCCGAGATGTACGCAAGTTTGTTTTGGGTCATGACCAGCTCGTAGGGGAGAGAAGAAGTGAGGCGGTATCCGACGCCCTCGGTTTTACGGTGTAGGGAAACGGACCAAAAACTTCGCGGTGCGGGGGGCGGGCCCAGCTTGGGCGGGATGGGCGCTATACCCAACCGAGGCCCTGGCTTTTTTGGGGTCTCCGTCTATGGACCAACAAAATCTCTACTACTTTTTGACGGGGCTTTTGCTTCGAGGGCTGCTGCATGTGTGGTGGCGTGCTGCCCTGCGCTGGCAGGCCTGGTTTCCTCTTCTCAAAGGAGGGGTGGCGTGGAGCATCATCGCGGCGGTGGTGGGCCTGGTGCTGTACACCGGCTTTCAGCTGACCACGAATGAGCCTGACGCACCCGTCGCAGTGTTGCTGCTGGCGCTCGGCTTGGCTACCCCGGAGCTTCTCATTCGAATGCTTGGCCGCCGCTTCTCCGCCTCCTCCGAAGACGAGACCCGTCGCGGAAGCGAAGTCCTCACGTCCAAAGAAGTGTTGCGCAAGCTGACCTCGGACCGCGTCCCCCTGGATTTGCAGATTGGCGGGCTGCCGGTTCCCGTGTCTGCGGAGCCGTATCACTTCCTCATCGCCGGCTCCACGGGCACTGGCAAGTCCGTTGCCATCAACGCCTTGCTGACAAGGCTGCGCGCACGCGGCGATACCGTCATCCTGGTCGACTCTGGCGGGGATTTTTTGGCGAAGCACTACAACGCCGACACCGACTTTGTGTTCAACCCCTTCGACGACCGTTGCGTGGGCTGGTCTCCCGTCCTGGAGATGAAGGGCGCATGGGCCGCTCCGTCGCTGGCCCGCTCCATCGTCCCGGACGGGGTCGGGGACGCGCGTGAGTGGAACAGCTACGCCCAGACCTTCGTGGGCTCGGTCCTGCGCAAACTGTGGGAGGCGCAGCGCCTCACCCTGAGCGACTTTCTTTATTGCGTGCAGGTGGCGCCCATCAAGGAGCTCAAAGAACTGCTGGCGGGCACGCCCTCGGCCAGTCAACTTGCCTCCGAAAAGATGTTCGGGTCGATTCGCTCGATTGCGTCCAACTACCTGGCGTCCTATGACTACCTGCCGCACGACCAGGAAGGATTTTCTGTGTCCGACATGATTCGGGCGGAGCACTCGGGTTTCCTGTTCGTCACGTACCGGGACGACCAGCTGGACTCCCTGCGCAACATCATTGCGTGTCTGCTGGACGTGGCGTCAAGGGCCGTACTCTCCCTGGAGCCGGACCCCAATCGGAGGGTCTGGCTCATCATCGACGAATTCGCCAGTATTGGCCGGGTGCAGAGCGTGGAAGCGGTTGCGACCAAAGCTCGGAAGGCTGGGGGCTGCCTGGTACTGGGCATCCAGTCGGTGTCGCAGCTGCGCGACCGCTACGGTGAGAACGGCGCCCAGACCATTTTGTCCTGTCTCTCCACTTGGCTGGTCCTGCGCTGCTCTGACGCGGACACCGCCGAGTACATGTCCCGGTACATCGGGGAGGCCGAGGTCTCACGTGCGCAACTGGGCCACAGCAAGGGAGACTCTGGCGACAGCAGCAGCACCAGCGAACAGCGCGTGACCAAGCGGGTGCTGCTGGCTTCGGAAGTGCAAGGCTTTGAAAACCTGAACGGGGTGCTCAAACTGGCGGGGGGCTACCCCCTGTGCAAAGTGACCCTGCCCATTACCCGGCTCCCCAAGGGCGAGCACGGCAAGCCGTTTGTGGGGCGAGACTTCAACAAACGACCGTTGCTCAACCTCGTGGTGGCGGAGACCCCGGAGGCAGCACCCGCGGTACCTCTAGTACCCGCACCAACGCAAAAGGTCGAACCGGTCGAAGCCGCCCCGTCTGCTCCAAAAGAAGCCACCCGGACGGTACGCACAGTAACCCCTCCGCGCATTGCCCCGACGCCGGGGCGACCCCCTGCCGAGCGGATACTGACGCGCCCTCCCGCGAACTTGAGCCTGTTGCCGTCCGTGCTTGCCAACCTGGTGAAACAGCCCGTGGCCGCACCTGCAGCGACCCTAGCACTTCCGAAGCGAATGGCAGCCGAGAAGGCTCCGGCCGCGGTCGTCGCGGCAGCTCCCCAGTCCGTTGCGGCAGCTCCCCAGTCCGTTGCGGCGGCTGCGGCCCCCCGGGAAATGCCGACTGTTCCTGCTATGCCCGCTCCTGCCGCGGCGACCCCCCCGCGGGTCGCTCGCCCGCCTGAGCCCCAAGCCATTGCGGATAGGCCCGCTCCGCAGGAACAAGCGCGCACTCCCGTCAGGACCGAAGCGCGGAAAACTCCCCCAGTTTCCGCAAAGCCTGATTTAGCCAGTCCCGCTGCCGCAAAGGTTCCCTCCAGGCGAGACCTCCGACGGCGAGGAGGCCTGTCGAAGGAAGACATGGGGGACCTCTTGCGGTAAGGATGGCTGGGACCGCCGTGGCTATAGGGAGCACCTTCCCCCTTCTTGAAAGCAATCAATGGCTACCTCCCGCAATATCCGGTCCTCCTCCCGCAACTCCACTTCTGAGGCCCGGCGGGACGCCGAGCTGCGAAAAGAGAGGGAAGAGCAAGAAGAGCAAAGCGGCACCTCCGAAAAGCTGAGTGCGCCCTTTCTTGCAAGCGGGAACTCCCAAGGCGCACGGGAGTCGGGGTTCGCGGCGGACGGTACGCCCTATGTCCGGGAGACCCTTCGCCAAGGGACGGCGGACGGCGGAACATTGACCCAGTCACGGCTTATCGGCCAGACTCCCGAAGGCCGAGAGTTCCAGGAGCTCACCGAGACCCGTTCTGTTACGCAAAGCCTGAAGGACGGTAGCACCCGCACACTCTCGGAAACCGAGGGCGTGGACCGGGCAGGGCGGGCTTACACGACACGGTCCGACGTCCTTCGTACCCCCGACGGTCAGGAAAACGCCAAGTCAGAAACGAGCTACGCAGCCCAACGTTCTGCCTCCTCGCGCGAAGGTTCTTCGGTGGGCATCCGGAGTGGCGGGCTCGCCTCCGCCCAGGGCCTGGGCGGCCTCAGCGCAAAGTCAGGGGGGATGTTTGGGGAAGATGCCTCCTCCTCGCGCGAAGGTTCTTCGGTGGGCATCCGGAGTGGCGGGTTCGATTCCGCCCTGGGCGGCGGCGTGCAAGCCAACGGTTCCAGCATGAGCGAGGCCCGTGCAATAGGCGATGCGCTGTCGTTGCACGCAGGCAGGACGTACTCGCTAAGCGCCCTCGAAAGCATGGCTCGAGGAGAGGGGGTTTCGGCTCAAGAACAAAAAGCGGCGTCGGCCGTTGTGGCTCACCTGGACTCGATGACAATGTCAAGCGGGACAGGCGCCACCACCTCGACTTCAGTCGTTCGGGACTCACTCACGTCAGCCGATTCGGAGGGCGGGGCCTCGCGCCTTGCTTCTTCCTCCGCGAGCGCCCACACGAATGACAGTTCCTCTTGGAGCGGCACGGACGAATCCGCCATGACTGCACAAGCTTTTCAACGCGCAATCGCCGACTACAACTCCATCCTCGAGTCGCAGCAGGCCCCCTCCAGCAACTTCGGGGCCCAGGGCGGCATGAGCGCGGGCGGGACGGGAGAGGCCCGGACTTTTGAGGCCGACCGACTTACTCAATCGTCGGAGTCGATGCAGGACCTGACCGCCCAGATTCGGACATCATTGTCCGACACTCGCGCGGTAGGCGAAGCTTTGACAGAGCTGAAGGACGGCGGCTACACCGCGGCGGACCTTGAGGTCATGGCTGAGGGCCGCACCGGAAGCCCTGCGATGCAGGACGCCGCTCGCCGGGTGCTGGCTCAGGCTGACTCCGCAGACCCGCTTCATGGCCCGCTGGAGCGCACCCAAGCACAGAACGCCGAGACCCAACAATCCCTGACGCAATTGATGTTGGTGGCCAACTCTGTTGCGGCAAATGGCGAGGTCAGCCCCCAGCTGCATCAGGACCTTGCCCAGCAGCTGCGCGCGCTCGAGGGCGCACTCGACACGGAAGCCTTGACAGCCCCGCGCGGAGACGGCAATGCCGCCGTGCGCGAAGCCTACGAAACGGCGAACGCCTATGCCCAAGTGGACGGGCAGCGGCTTGCCGACGTGTTACCCACGCCGGAATTGCGCGAGGCGGCGGCTGCGCCCCTGGATACGGCCGCCACAGCCCTTGTTAGGGAACAAGGAGAAATCGCGTTGCCTGCCGCAGACGGCTTGCACGCCCTGGCCGAGGCACTCCGCTCGGGTAGCCCGCAGGAAATTGCCGATGCGCAAGCCCACGCGTCAGCGACGACAACCGAGTTGTACCAGCATACGTTGGAGTTGGGCACACAGGCCCAACCCGACATGACGGGTTCCGCCGAAGACCGTAGCCTGACGGTCCAGGTGATTACCGCCGAAGGTAGGGCCGAACTGTTGGCCGATGTTGTGCGCCAAGAGTCGCCGGAGCACGCGCTCCAGGCTGTGACGGACCTGCGCGCCCTTTCGGACACCCTTGAAACCACGAGTCCCACCCTCAGCGAAGCCATCCGCGAAGGCGCCCCTCAACCGGTGGAAGCACTGGGCCAGGCGGTCTCCTTGGCCCGGGAGGTTGCTCATGTCGACGTTGAACAATACGTCCAAGCGGGCCTCACCCCCGAGCAACGTGAAGCGGCAGCGGCCCCTTTTGAGGCCACTGCAAGAGGGCTGTTGGAGGAGCAAGGGCCAGCTGCCCTGGCGGCTGCGGACAGCTTGCAGGCCGTGGCTAGCGCGTTGCGCAGTGGTGACGCGCAAGATTTGACTGCTGCGCAACGTTCGGCAGTAGACCAAACACATGACCTGGCCGCGTCGGTGCTGGAGAAAGCATCGGAACGGCTCGACACCGCGTTGGCGCGTGACCACGGCGAGTCGGGTGCCCAGGTGCTGGAAGTACGAGCCACTGAGGTAACGGCCAACCTGGAAAATACTGCCTCCTATTCCCCGGTGAACCCTCAGGAGTTCGCGGCAGGCACTCGCACCCCTGAAGAGCGGATGGAAGCGGCCATGCCCCTGGATGCGGCAGCCTCGATGCTGCGGGAATCCGGAGACCCGGCGGCGGAGCGCGCAGCCCAAAGTATGGAAGCGCTGGCGCAGGAATTGCGAACAGGGGACGCGAAAGACATTGAGCGGGCCCAGGCCACGATGGCGGAGGAAGTCACCACCTATGTCGAACGGGGCAGGGAGAGCGGGAGCCCGTTGGCTGAATTGCCGGCCCAGCGGGACCTGCGAGAGGGCGAGGGTGAAAGCGCAAAGAGCCTTGTTGCGGCAGAACCTGACGAACAACTGGCTCGCTCGCTTGTCGCGGAACGCTCGGACGAAGCTGCCAAGGCCGTTGAAGCCGAAGAGATGAGTATGGAATAGCGGCAGCTAAACGCTATACGAGAAAGGCACATCCTTTCTCAACCAAGGCTCCCCATGACCAAAAAAGCTCTTTTCCACGCCGAGTACATGCTCGAAAATTCGTTCCTCTGGACGCACGACAACCTGCCGTTCTCCGCCCATCTGACCCCCGGCTTGCCTGAGGTCCTGGTGGTGGCTGGCGACAACTGCTCGGGGAAGTCTCTCTTCGCCGAGGTGCTGCGCGCCATGGTAAGCGGCCAGGGGCTTCCCACCATTTGCGTGTCCATCCGGGAACGCTCAGGCAGTGGCTTGCACGACATGGCAGGCATGCGTCGCGCCATGATGTTTGGAGATGAGACCGTGCAAAGCACGGGCGCCATTTCTGCTCGCACGGTCGACACCGCCTTCTCCACGCTCGCCGACCGGGCGGACAACGGAATGGGCGCGTTGCTGGTGCTCGACGAGCCAGAGCTCGGCCTTTCCGCGGGCTATGCCGGCGCGCTGGGCGAGCACCTGGCCGGCCTGGCCGAAGGCATGCCGGACCTCGCCTGTGGCGTCGTTGTGGTCACCCACAGCAAAGACCTGGCGCGCCGAATGCTGAAAAAGCTGGGTGCGGTGCCCTCGTTTGTGCACATGGGGCGTCCGCTGTCGTATCGCGAATGGCTCGCCGAAGAGCCACACTTCAACGTCGAGGACCTTGCGTCCTTGGCAGAACGAAATTCGGCAGGGCGGCGCACTGTGTACGACATTCTTGCGGAAGGCGAAGCAGAGGCGAAGGCCACTGCCGAGGTTTCCTCTCGGTAAGCCCACCCATTGATTCTTCTGCGGCCCGCTACATGCGGGCCGTTTTCATGAGGGCTGGCCGACCCCTGCAACCGCGGTGGCAGAAACCATGATTTCGACCTCTTCGGGAGGGTACTGCGTATTGCCAGGCCCCTGCCAGCCCAGGATTTGGGACCACCGGAAAATCCCGGGCGCGGAGCGGCGGGCGGCCCCCCCGTCCATGGGATACACAAGGTTGCCAACATAGGTCGTTCCCTCAACGGGAACCATGTCAGCGGCGGGTACCCGAGAGTCCCCCGGATGCAGTCGGGACAAGTCCGCTTCCAGCGCTGCCGCTCGTTTGCGCAGCTGCGCGATGGTGCGTTGGGTGGCGTGAACCACCGATTCAAAACGGGCGCGATTGGCGGGCATTGAGGGAGGAGGGGTTGGCTTCAGGCAAGCGGTGATTGAGTCTCGTCGGTGTTCCAAGATTATACGCTAAAGTTGGCGCAAAAGCTAAACATGGGCAGCAGGGGAGGGGCCGCTTATGGGTCCTTTTAAGACGAAAGCCCCCTTGCGGGGGCTCTCAGGGATGCCGACGGATTACTCGGCGTCGGCGCCTTTTGCAGGCTTGGCTTCTTCCGCAGCCATGCGGGCGGGGTCATGCTCCAGGGTCACCTTGGGCAGGACGGCGTTCTCGAGCTTGGAGCCGTCGAACCAGGAGACCTGCACGAACTTGGAGCCGGCTTCGACCTTGTCCTTCGTCACGGTGGTCCAGGGACCGCCGCTCTTCAGTCTCACGATATCGCCGGTGGAGAATTTTGCTGCCATAGCTGTTCTTCAGAAGTAGTTGTTGAAGCTTTGTATAGCAAACGCCCTTTATTTTTCAAGCGCTATCGGTCGGTATGCTCGGCGAGGGCGACCTGCCGGGCAGCAGCGAGCAACGCGCGCGCGAGGTACGGCCCGAGGTTGAGCGATTTCCGAAGGTGCGGCGCCTGCATGGCCGGGTTCTGCCGCAGCAGCGCCTGGGTGCGTTCGAGCAGTTCAGGGAACGGCTGCGCATGAGGTGTGTGGTGGGTCCTCATGGGCGGGGCCTATCCACTGTGCTTGGCGTCATAGAAGGCGGCCAGGAGGAGACACTTTCCCTTTTTGGTCAGCGTTCCCTTGGGCGTGATGAGCTCCAGGCGCGTCATGATGCGGGTCAGGGTGTACCCACTGAGCTGCCCGCACGCGGCCTTCAATACCCCCTGTTCGAGCAGCTTGCGTCGGTCCACGTCGCCGAAATTGGTGCCCTGGAACGCCTCCGCGAGGGCTTCATCGGGCACGGGCAAGGGGCGGGGGCTGGCCGTCCAGGCGAGGGTTGACAAGGCAGAGGGGGTCGGGCTCATGTCGGGCATGGAGTTCAGTTGGAAACAGGGGGTAGGGGGTCGAGCTGGCGCTGCAGCCGCAGCAGCACGTCGTAGTCATGAAACACGAGCGGTCGGTCCTGGTCGCGGACCTTGTTCAGGTAGCGGTCACACCGGTGCGAGTCCTTCGCAAGACTCTTCACTTCGTCCAGCACCCCGGGCCAGTGGGACAAGGGAGTGAGCTGTTCCTCCAGCCACTGAATGCCCACATCGGCGGGCGCGCTGCGTTCGAGTCGGCGTGCGAAGTAGAGGCAAACAGCTCCCGCCCCAAGCGCGCACAGCCCCGTCCAGCCCCGGTACCCCTCGGGCAGGTAGGCGCTGAAAAACACCCCCGCCAAGCAAGCCAGCGTGGCCCGGCGCAGCAGGTGCGCCACCCGGTTGAAGCGCCGTTCTCGCGAGCGTTCCGCCTGCACGCGCAGGGCCAACCCGCGAAGCTCCACGCGGGATAGCGGGTTGGTCGCGGATTCTTTTTGACGCAGCAGCTCCGCACGAATCTTTTGCGGAGTGCGTTCATGCAGCACTGGTGATTTGGCGGTCAAGGAAGGGCTGCTCCGAGAAGCAAGGAATCAATATAGAAAACACCCATTGTATATATGAAATGAGCAACAGCTCAATCAGTAGAGCTGACCTGGACTAACTGTCCCTCGCAGCGGGCTCCAGCACCCACACCCGAGCAGGGGGCAGGTTGGTGAACACCCGCGCTGCGCGGCGCCAGCCCCAGCCCACAGGCGCCTCAAAAGGCTCCTTGTGATGGTAGGTGAACTGAATCCAACGCGAGCCCGGGCAGCGGTGCAGCATCTGCGCGGCTTCGCGCGCCAGGCCCTGCGCTACCTCTAGGGGAAGGGACCTAAAGGGCAAGCTGGACACCACGGCGGTGGCTTCTTCGGCGTCCAGCGCCTGCAACGCCTCAAGCGCGTCCCCTTCAATGACGCGAACGTCCGGGAAGCGCTTTCTCAACTGGCGGCACAGGGCGGGTTGCACCTCCACGCTGGTGATGGCTTGTGCGGGAAACCGTTCCAGCAGCGCACGGGTCACCGGGCCGGTGCCCGCCCCCAGCTCCAGCACGCGGCTCAACCCCTTGGCCTCATCGGCCATGGCGCGAGACAGCGCGGCCGACGAGGGCGCAACGGTCCCGATGGCTCGTGGGTTTTTCAGCAATTGTTTCCATAGCGAGAGAGGCATGCCTGGTCTAGCTGGCCAGGTTTAGCCCGCAGCTGGTCGACAGCCTCGCTGTGAGCACTGTATGTGCGCTATAATGAACAATCCGTATCTACCTTAAAACCTTGCCCACCATGAATCACCTCGCTCACCGCTTTTCTCGCCTCTCTGCTGCCCTGCTCTTGGGCGCAGCCGTCCTGGCGCCGGCGCTGGCCGCTTCGCCTGCGAATGCCCCCGCCCGCAGCGACAAGGTGCTGCCCTCGGGTGTCCGGGTGCACTGGCTGACTGTTGGTTCCGGCGCGCGCCCCGTGGCCGCCGACACGGTGACCGTGCACTACCGCGGCACCCTGACCGATGGCAAAGAATTTGACAGCTCGTACCGTCGCGGCACGCCCGCAAGCTTCCCCCTCAATCGCGTGGTGCCCTGCTGGACACAAGCGCTCTGGGAAATGAACGTGGGCGACACGGCGGAGCTCACCTGCCCCGCCTCCACGGCGTACGGTGAGCGCGGCATTCCTGGCGTGATTCCGCCCAACAGCACCCTGAAGTTCCAGGTCGAACTGCTGGCCGTGCCCGGACGCGAGTAAGCGCAGCGGCATGGGCTCATCACTCAACGACCTCACCGCTGGGCTGGGCGGGGTCCACGACCTGTTGTTTCGCGTGCTGGCCGCCGAGACCGGGCTGGGTGCCCCTATGTCCTGGGCGGCGCGGTTCGAGGCCGTGCGCGACGCCTTTCCCGCTCTCAAGCGCCAGGTCCTGGCCCAGGTAGACGGGCAGGCCTCGGTCACCGTCTACGGGGGCGACGCGTCCCCGAAGGTGGTACAGGTGGCCGGCGACCGGGATGGACTGGCATTTGCCGAGCTCTACCGCGGGCTCCAGTTGTTCGTGGGCTCGGACGTGCTGGACGACTACGCGGTCAACGCCGCCATGAGCAACTGGGTACTGCCTTTCGCCGCCCGTTCCTTGCTGGCCCTCCCCGCCGTGCGGGCTGCCGTACTCGAAACGCTGCGCGCGCACCACGCCCGCTACGGCGGAGCGGTGGCCCAGCGCAATCACAACTGCTTGGCCAACACGTTTCGTTGCCCCCCGGAATTTCTGGTCGAGTTGGCCGCTCCCGCCCCGCAGGACCCTCATGCCGCCTGAATCCCTTCGCAAGGGCGCTGCCGAGCGCGCGCCTTCACAGTCCCTGGCCACCACCTGGCACGCGGGTCCTCCGCCCCACGCTGGGTGGTGGAACGCCTCTCGAACGGCGCGGCTGGACAGTTGGCGGTGGTGGGACGGCTACCGCTGGTCCTGGGCGGCCCGGCCCACCTGTACGCCGTTGGAAGCCGCGCGCATGGCGAACCGGCGCATGAGCGCGGAAGAAGGCGCATCGGTTTGCTGGACATGGGCATGGCCTTCGAACGCGGCCGTGTCGCGTGTGCCCCCCAAACTGCGCCCCGCTCGAGGCGTCGCGCCCGGCCCCTGGGAGGGGGTTTCCAATCGGGTCTGGCACTTGGGCCCCCCGCCTCATGCAGGGTGGTGGAACGCAGGCACCCGCCCACGCTACGACCTTTGGCGTTGGTGGGACGGAAAACGGTGGTCTCAGCCAGCGCACGCCAGCACGCACGCCGAGCTGGCCGGGGTGCTGGCAGCCATCCCCACCAAAAGCGTGGCCCCGATTCGCTGGACCACCCGGTGGCCGCGCCGGGCGCGGTTTGCCCGCACCACCTTGGCTGCGGTGCTGAGCTACGAAGCCAACCAGGTCGTTCGCCTTCAGGCAGGCGTTCGAGCCACTTTGTCGGCCGCGGCCATCAAGGCCCCTCGGCGCTGAGGCTAGCGCTGCGCACAGATGCGCTGCAGGTGCTCCGCGACCTTGCCTGCGATGTCCGGGGCGCTGAGCCCGAGAGCAGGGTCTGTTTTGACCAGGCAGCTCCGTGAGCTGGCCGGCCAGTTTTCATCGTCGTCATCCAGAGCGAACCACGCGGAGGGCTTGCGACGCTGGGCGTCTTCCGCCACCTGGACGCCACGAGGCTTGGCGCAAAAAGCGTCCACACGCGGGTTTCTTCTGCGGCCTCCGTACGCCTGGCGCTCATCTTCGTCCGCCCCCGCCACATGTGAGTGGTACGTGCCCCCGATGACCCGGGCCCGAAGTGCCTCGGGGAGCCGGCGGGCTGCACGGTAGCAGTGGTAGCGCACCACCCAGGAGGTGGCCAGCACGATGCGCACTTGCGGGTAGGGGCGCAACCAGTCCTCGAGCAGTTGCGCGTGCTCGAACAGGGTGAAGCCGGCGGGCTCCAGGTAGGCGCCGCCCTTCTTGCGCCAGCGCACGTCGTGGTGGTGCAGCACGCCGTCGAAGTCCAGATACAGGACGGGCGCGCCGCCACCTTTTGGGAGTTTCATCCCGGGTGTAGGCAGGGGGCTTATCCGGGCAGCGGCCCGCTTGAGCCCCGCAGCCCCGGAAGAGATAATGTAGGCTTTCTACACGTGAAAACCCACACGTGGAGACCTGCATGGAAGCCTTTTACACCGACGACGGAAGTGTCGCCAAGTTCATTCACCAGGACGGGTCCGAGACCGCCGTCAAGGTGGTTCAGTCCTGCTCGACCTTTCGGGATGAGGAGGGCCGGGTCCAGACCGAGTGGGTGGACCGCAACAAATACAGCGTGTTCATCTCATCAAGCCTGGGCTGCTACATGAAGTGCCCCTTCTGTCACCTGACCATCAAGGACAGCGACTACCGCAAGCTGCGCACCGCGCAGGTCGTGGCCAACGTGAAAGAAGCCATCGAGGCGGAGGTGGCCCGCAAGCCAGAAATGCGCGAGCGCTACGTCAAGCTGTGCTGGATGGGCATGGGCGACGCCGTCAACCAGCCCGACATGGTGTACGACGCCACCCTGGAACTGATGGACTGGCTCATGGACAAGGGCTACACCAAGGGCCTGGACTGCGTGGACCTCTCCACCGTGCTGCCACCGGTGAAGGACGGCTGGATTGAGCGGTTCGTGGCGTTGAATGAGGCGCTGGCCCCGTACCCCGTCAACCCCGACAGCTTCCGGGTTGAGCAGGCCGAAGTCGCCACCCACCGGGAGTACACCGGGCGCAGCCGCTTTCGCCTGTTCTGGAGCTTCCACTCTGCGCTGCAAGCAACCCGCGACGTGATGGTGCCCGGCGCGATGCCGCTGTCGGAAGCCCTGCCGAAACTGCGCGCGTTCGCGGCCGCCGGCCCCAATCTGATGCTGCACCAGCTCTTTGTCGAGAAGCTCAACGACACCCCCGCCGAGGTGGACGCCTTGCTGCGCGTGCTGGCCGAGCACTTCCCGGAGCAAGAGCTGCGCGTGCTGCGCTACAACTTCTGCGACCGGTCGCCGTACCGCGAGTGGGACCACATTGACGAGGCGGTGTCCCGCATTGCCGCGCACCACGACCGGCTGAAGGTCCAGGTCTCGGCCGGCAAAGAGGTGGCGGCCGCCTGCGGTCAGTTTCTGGTGGCCCACCCCCGCTCACTCAAGAAGCGCATTGTCGTTCACCCCGTGCCGAGCGATGAGCACGTGCCTGTGAGCCTGGGCAGCGCCGGCTGAGCGCCGCGGTTCAGCCTTGAGCGGACCGCCGCAAAGGGTGCCCGGGGGCCACGGCGCCCTCTGCCTCCAGCAGGGCGGCAGCGAGCTCCGCCCGTTGCCCCGGGTACGGCGGCTTGGACAACTTGCTGATGATGGAGAGGCCCTTCTCGTAGTCGAGAACCGGGTCTTCGGCGTCTGCCATGAAATGGGCCAGAGCCGCCACGAGCACCCGTCGTTCAAAATGCGCCGGCCAGAAAAAAGCCGGCAGTGCCTGCCGGCTCGTCGTCCTGACCTTTTTCGGGACGGTTCAGTCTTCTCCGCTGAGCATGGACAGCAGGCGCAGGAGCGACGTGAACAAGTTGAACAGGCTGAGGTACACGTTCAGGGTGGCGCTCACGTAGCTGGTCTCGTACCCGTCTCGCACGGCTTTGAGGTCAAACAGCAGGAACAGGGTGAAGACGATGGCCCCCAGGCTCGACAACGCCAGCGCAACAGGCCCCGACTGCAGGAACATGTTGGCAATGCCCGCCACGAGCAGCACGATGACGCCTGCGAACAGGAAGGTGCCCATGCCCGCCAGGCTGCGGCGGACCAGGGTGGAGAGCACCGCCATGCTGCCAAAGGCGGCCCCGGTAGCGGCGAACGCGGTCATCACCAGCTCGGCGCCGTTCTGGCGGCCCATGACGATGCCCAGCGTGCTGGACAGCAGCACGCCCATCAGCCCCGTAAAGGCCAGCAACAGGTACACGCCAGCAGGCGAGTTGCGGTTGGCCTGGATGGCGAAGATGAACCCCATCATGACCACCAGCGCCAGCACGGGACCCATCCAGCCCGCGGTGAGCATGGCGCCGATGCCGCTGGTCATGCCGAACCAGGCTCCTGCCACGGTGGGGACCATGGTCAGAGCCAGCAGGGCGTAGGTGTTGCGCAGGACCTTCTGACGGTCGTGGGACAAAATGTCTGAGGTGCGAGCGGTGAGGGTGGACATCCGAAAAGCCTTTCTGTAGGGGGAGATGAAGGGTGTCGTAAGGTGTAGCGAAGATGGCTACGCGCCACTGGGACGAGCGTTTCGGGCGAGGTACCCGCGCAGCCAGCTCGGAGCTTGCTCCGGGTACTGCCTGGACCACCGCACCACGCCCAACGCGTTCACCCGCAAGAAGAGCACGTCGAGCAACAGCAGCAGCCACAGCCCGCTGGCCGCGTGGAGCATGCCCAGTGCCACCGCACTCAGGGTCCACAAATAGAAGCAGCTCACGCGCATGCGCGCGTTGAGCTCGGCCCCAACGTAGGACGCCACCAGCCCCACCAGCTGCAGCCCCCAGTTCCAGACCGGAACTGCGGCGAGAGCCTCAAGGATTGCCGTTTCCATCAACGGGCAGTGTTCTGGTGCGCTCGGTCCGTGCGGGCGTCCCGGTGCCGGCGCAGCGTAGCCAGGGCCTCGACCCAGGTGGGCGCCGCAGGGGCCCCGAAATGGACGAACGTGCCCGGGAAGAATGCTGCGTCGGCTTTGTGGTGCCGGTCGTCCACGAGAAAATCGCCGGGCCCGCCGATGACGGCCTTGTTGGGCGTAACGATGATGCGTTCTTCGAGCTCGGGGAAATGCTCGTGCAGCCACTGGATTTTCTCGGTGGCGGCCAACGGGTTGGCGTTCGGAATCTTGGTGGCCACGAACACGTGAACGTGGTCCCAGCTGCAGAGCTCTTTCACTGCGGCCTGCGCCCCGGGCGTTACCGGCAAAGAGCGGTAGAACCCGGGCAGCATCTTGGCTTGTGGGCCGGACATGCCTTCGCGGTGCATGGCCGCTTCAAAATCGGCGAGAGGACCGTCCTGGTCCAGAAAGATGTAGGTGGAGCGGGGGTAGTGGCGGGGCATGGAGCGGTACGGGGATAGGGTATGGGGATGGGGGCCGGGTCAGGCCAACAGGGTTTTCTGGTGCAGCTCTCGGTCACATTGGGCGGACAACGCGGCGAGGCGAGGCCACTCGGTTCTGCGCTCTTCAGGGGTCAGGGGTCGCACAGCCATCAGGGGCCGGATTTCGTACTTGCCGTTCTCGCGGGATTCGTACGCATTCGACTGCCACTCCGCGACCGCGCGCTGAAAGCCCAGTCCCGGGCGCGTCGTCACGAGGCGGAACTCCTCCACCTCCAGGGGTAGCGCGAAGTTGGACTCGGTGCTGTTGCCCAGCAGGCTGGCCGTGCGCACCCGGCGCTCGTACACCTCCTTGGGGAGGTCGGCGGGGATATCAGTTCGGACGTAGAGGTTCGCTTCCTCGATACCCCACCTGCGAACAAAGTTCTCTGCGTGCTTTGGCCGGCGCAAAAGGCCCCACCCCGCAATGCCGAGCAAGCCGGCGCTGAGGGCAAGCAGCAGAGGGTTCATGGAAAGACTGGTCAGCAACATGCGAGGCGAGATGCCTGAGCATCTGTTTCGATATGGACTTTAGAGAATAGCCAGAAAACTGGTGGTAATGAACTATTGATTTTACCATAAATAGAATCTAAAGTCTCGAACAATTTGACGCCTTTGTGTGGCAGAGGGGTCCCTCCTGTTGCTATACCGGGAAGGACCTCCTTCAACGCCACCTGGCGCCAAAAGGTTCAAGCTCAACGCAACTGTTCAACTCACCTAGGAACTCTCATGAAAATCGCAAAATTCGCTTTCGTTGCTTTCGCATTGATGGGCCTCGCCGCCTGTTCGACGGTGGCTCCCACGCTGGCCGTTCCCGCGGCCCCGGCAGTGAGCATCGCTCCGTACCAGCAACCTGAGGTCGACGAAGCCGCCAGCGCCTACGTTTCCACCTACGCGGAAACCGTCAAGCAAAGCCTGGCCGAAGGTCGCTACCTGGAGCCGCTCGCTTGGCGCCATCTGAACGCCGAGTCGTGCCTGGACAGCCGCGCAGCGCGCTTGCTGAGCAAGGACCTTTCGCGTGACGACAAGGACTCGTTGGTCCTCTCGGTCGTCTCGAAAGAACAGCTGCAGGCGTACCTGACGCTGTCCAAGGGCTACATGGTCCGCCCGAATGGTTTGGAGATTTTCTCCTGCGACCATGCGGGCTTGCAAGTCGCTCGTGGCGGACCGATTCTCTGACCCCACTGACAAGCCTCTTCTGAGGTTGATTCCCGGCCCCGAAGCTCACAACTTCGGGGCTTTTTTTCGGGCGGGTCCGGCCCGTTCCCTTTTTTGTTCCCGCGCGGGGCCGCGGGTTCAGTACGTTATGGTCATCGTGAGGGCATCGGCGTAGCTGCCCGCGGGGGGATACTGCGCGGGGAACACGCGGCCGTAGAGGCTGAAGGATTGTGAGGCCCCCGTCCCGGTGGCGGCCAGGGTTGTCGCGCCGACCAGGGCCGTGGTACGCGCGGGGTTCGAGTACACCTGGTACGTCAGGGTGTCGCTGCCTCCGGAGCGCACCATGTTGCGCAGGCCCAGGGGCGCCGCCGTGCCTCCCGAGAAGGCGACGGTGTAGGGGGTTGTGTTGGTGCAGGCCACCCCTGCGTTGCTGGTGGCATCGGTGCTGTTGCTCATGTCCGGCACCACATTGCCGAAATTCAGAGTGGCTGGTGCGATGCTGCAGCTTTTGAGCACGTTCAGGTACACGTGCACGTCTTCCAGCCGGGCAGTGCCGTACCCCGAACAGCCGAAGTTCGAGTTATCGGGACAGGTGCGCAGCTGAGTGGTGGTCAGCTGGGTGAATGTGCGAAGCCCTGGTGCCGTGGTTGCCGTCATGCCGTTGAGCGTGAAGGTGGCCGTGGCCGTCGTGCGTTTGGTGGTTCTTTCGTTTCGGTTCCAGTCCAAGGTCAACAAGGCACTGCTGTAGGTCGCGCCAACCGTCAGGCCCGGGTTGGCGCTCATGGAGCCAAAAATGATGCGGAACTGCACGCGCTGGGGGTCCAGGTTGGAGCTGCGGTTGCATTCACCGAAGTAGGTGAAACTGGTCGTGGTGGCCCCCCCTGGCAGCGCCAGCGGATTGAGTGCGCCAAAGCTGGCCTCCCCGAACACCGCTGAAGTGTCCACCCCGATGACGCAGGCCGAAATGGTGGCTTGTGCGCCCAGGCTGGTGAGCGCAAAAGACAGGGCAAGTAGGACTTTTTTAAACATCGACGTGGCTCTAAAGTAGGGGCAGACCCCTGAGGGGTCTGCCGTGGTCTGAAACGCCCCTCCGAGTTTCGGAGGTTGCGGAGGTCAGTACGTCACAGTGACGGTCACCACGTCCGTGTAGTCATCGGGCGTGACGAACTGGTTGCGGCTCAGGCGGCCGTACACAGCGTGGCTGATGGAAGCGCCGGTGCCCGTGCCCAGAACTTGGCTCGTGCTCTCGGTGGTGTCGCCCCAGACTGCAGTACGGGCGGCGGTGGTGTAGAGGTTGTAGGACAGCAGGTCGGTGTTGCCGCCGCCGCCAGCCATGTTGCGAGCGCCGAAAGTGGCGCTGTTGCCGCCCGTGCTCAGGTCCAGCACATACGGGGTGTCTTTGGTGCACACCACATCCACCGAGCCTGCGGCATCGGCGACGCCGGTCAGGGACGGAGTCACGGTACCGAAGGCCACCGGGGTGGTGGCGAGCTCACAGCTCTTCAGAACGGTGGCGGTTACCAGCAGGGGAGCGGTGGCGGTGTCGGCGAAGGAAGCAGATGCAGCAGCAGCGAGGAGGCCGGCAACCAGGAATTTGTTGAGGTTTTTCATTGAGGGATATCTTTCGTGGAGGAGTAACAAGTCGGGCGAGCCTGTAAGTCGTTTGACCTTAGGTTCGTAAGACGTGTAGTCACCAGTAGTACGTTCGTTCAAGTAATTTAGAACTTTTGAGAACTATTGGTGAGATTTATCACGAAAGAATCCGGGTTTTTCCTTAATTAGTTGGTATTAGTGGGTTCCGCGCCTGAGTTCGGAGCGCCGCGGGGTCACCGGCAGACGTTGTCTGCGCCAGCGATAACGTTTTCTACTTGGCAGAACGTGGTTCGGGCGGTTTGCACCCGGAACTTCTTGGCCGTACGGGGCAGCCACACGGTGCCGTCTCCCGACACCAGCGTGGTTTCCTCCGGGAGGTGCACCACGCTGCCTTCGGGCACAGGCTCCCCGTTGGGCAGGCGCAGCACCGCCGCAAAGCCCATCGGCCGGGTGTCAAACTTGAGCAGCAACGCCTCTTGGGGCCGGGTCTGCACCAGGTGGCGCACTTCTTCGGCGGAGACGTCCGCCGAAAGCGTCTTGATGTCCAGCTCCACCCGTTGAGGCACTCGGCTGTTGAAGGGAATGGCGACAAATCCGCTGGGCCCTGCCTCGAAGCGACGTTGCGACTCCACCACCACCTCAACGGCGGGGGCCCCCGCGTCGACCACCAGCAGTGAGTCGCCCTGCTGGTCGGCGGTGGGCTGGAAGCGAAGTTTCGAGTCCACCTGATAGAGCACGGCGCCCCCAGACAACCCCAGCGTCGAATCTGCGGCCGTGCCGCTGACCGATGCGAACACCGTCCCGGCGTTGGTGGCATAGAACCCGCTCGCGCCAGCGCTGTTGCCCACTCGGCCGGACGTTGCTTGCAGGGAGCCCCCCCAGTCGCGAGAAAAGTAGGTGGCTTCCGTCACGACCTTGTTTTTGCTCACCGTAGCGCTCAGCGCCGTGCCCCGGGACAACTCCCAGGTCAACAAAGCCGCGAGGAACGGAGCCTCGCGACGCCCTTCCCGCACCGTCTGCGATGCGTTCAGGCTGAGAGTGGCCCGGTTGAACGAGTAAGTCTTGCTGAGACCGTACGTGTCGTATTGAGACTTGCGCCCCTCCGAAACCTGGCTGTTCTGAATCCAGTACGCATTGAAGCCGTACAGGCTGGCGAACATGCGGGCCTCCCCCAGAAACCCGTCTACCGGTGTGCCGTTCTGGTTCGAGTAGCGGGTCGCACTGGCCCCCAGTCGAAAGTCGGTGTGCCCGTAGTGGGCGGACACGGTGGTGAGCACGCCGGTGTTCCCCGGTGCGCGCACCAGGTACGCCCCGGCCTTGCTGTACAGGTTGGGGGTCCATTCGGACAGCAGGCTGCCGCCCGCCCAGGATTCTTCTCGGGACAGGTAGCCCTGTGCTGAAAGGTTGTGGTTGCGAGAAAGGCCATAGGTCAGCCCGCCCTCGGCCAGGCCGGTCGTCTCATACTCGGCCATCGCGCTGCCCTTTTGCACAGCGCGAGGCACACCCAGCGTTGCCTGGTATTCAAAGGCGTCCTCGGGCAGCAAGGTGAGCGCCTCGGACGTTTCAAGGGAGCTGAGCAGCTGGACGCTTTGCCCGTCATCGAAGTGGACGGTGTACCGGGCTTCGCCGGGAAGCGCGGGCAAGCCGCGCACTTCGTAGGTACCCGCCTGTGCCACAGCGCGGTACAGCTGCTGTTTGTTGGCCATCACGGTGATGACGCCTGAGGCGGGGGCTTCTCCCTTGAGCGCCAGCTCAGTGGGCTTGGGCCGCGTTCGCCCCTGGCTTCGAACCTGGAGCCCGAAGCTCTGGCGGGTGGACAGCATGGGCAGGCCCTGAGCAATGCTGACGTCGCCCAGCGCCCACTCGCGGTTGCCTTCGTGTGTTCGCAGGGTTGTAGCCGCGCGCACCAGCGGAGACTCTTGCATGTTTCGGCTGGCTTGCCACAGCGACTCCAGCGACCACCCCGCGTAGCCGCCGCTCATGCTCAACGTTCCGCCCAATGGCCGCAAGCCAGGTACCGGCTGATAGTAGATGTCGTAGTTCAACCAAACCGCCGGCAGCGTCATCAGCTTTGCGGCGTGCTGCGCGGGCATGAGGTCAATCAGCTGAGTGTCGAAGTACGACAGGGGGACCTGCGCGCGCATCGAGTCTTCCCCTACTTCTTCGACCAGGAGCCCCGCGATGACGGGTTCCTCCACGCCCGCCACGTCCTCGCCCTTGGCCCCTGGGAGCCCGAGCGCGCTGGCTTGAGAGAGGGGGATGTAGTAAGCAGCGTCACGCTTGAGCACCACCACCGGCACCGGCTCGCGGTCCCGCAGTGAGGTGCTCAGAATCAGTTCTTCGGTCTGGGCGTACGCACCCGGCCACGCCAGCGCCAAGGCCAGCGTCAGGCCTGACTTAAGGTGTGACGAGTACTTCATGTTGGGTATCCGGCGCGCCTTCCCGCACCGCGCGCAGCGGCTGGGCGCAGGTGGCCCGTGGCAGCAAGGCAGAAACGCCCGGCTGCACATACAGCAGACCCGAGACACGGGTCTCCCCGCAGAACAGGCTGGAGACCTTCAGCAGGGCTTCGCTCGGGTTCGAGATGCGGAGGCCTTCCGGGGTTTGGCGCGCGACCAGCGCGGGAGTGCCCTTGAACTCCCCGTTTTGCAGCACCAGCGGCACCAGAATGCGGGTGACCAGCGCGACCTGTACCTCCTGGTTGTCTTCCCCGAACCGGCGTGGAATTTCTCGGAACTGCACCCGGAAGTAGCGTTGAGCCTTTGGGTCTTCGGACCCGGGGGTCCTGCGCATCAGCCGCACCGCGCGCGTTTTGCCAGGTCTCACAGTCAGCGTCTTGGGGAACACCAGAAATTCGTCCGACGGGGTGTAGACCGGCTCGCCAACGGCGTCCTGCGCCCAGCCGAACACCTGCACTTCAAAGGTTGTGTCCTCGGACCCCGCGTTGGTCAGGTTGAACACTTCTTGCACGTCCTTTTTGCCGGGCTGGACCAGCAGGGTGCTCCCCAGCGGTGCGATAGACAGCACGCCTGGGCTCGCTTGCGCAGCCCCCGCCCAAAAGGAGGTGGCCAGCGTAAGAGCCGTGAAGACGTGCGCTGCACGGAAAGGGAAACGGGACAAAGAAGACTCCTTGTAAACAAGCTGCCGGCCCGGTCGGGCTGTCGGGCGGGAGGAACCTCGGTGCTCACGAGGTAGTTAGTACAGAAACAAATGGCCGTATCTGAGGAATAAACGGGGGCATCGCCAAAAAAGTAATGCTATTTCATGACTTATTTGGCAACTGCTTGGCCGGTGCTCAGCAGGCTCAACTATGAACATATGGTGCATTGTAATGCACAAGCAGTGTATTTGCAAGCGATATGTGGGTCATCGCTACAGGAAGAAGGACAACTCAGGAGAACCCTATGCCTACCGCTAACCGGCCCTTTGTGCTGTTCACCCGATGTGTGGACGAGCAAACGAGTGAGCACGTGGACCGTCTCGACAACATGACGGCTCTCGCCCTCGAAATCTCGAAAGAAACGTTTTTCCGGCACGTGAGCCTGCCCCGCCTTGCGGCTCGACTGGGCTACGCCTACGGCCGGCACGCCCCAGGCCTGCGGCTAACCAGCGACCGCTGCGTGCGCTTTTACCGCTCCAGCTGGCAGGGCAAGCGCTGCTACTACCTGGACTGGTCTCGCATTGAGCACGTGTTCCTGACTCCCGAGGACATTCGTGCGCTGGGCCGTTCTGTTCCCGCGTTCTGATTTCCCGCCGCCGACAGCTTGGAGCTTCGGCGGCTTTTCTCCGCATAAATTCAGGCCCTACACCCAACTATGAGTACACCCTCCCTCTGGCCCCAGACCATCGGAGAGCCTGACAGTCGTTGGCTCGACACAGTTCCGTTGGTGGTGGAGCCCCCGCCGCCGCGCGTGCGCCCTCCCGCGCTTGCGCAAAATACGCCCGCACGGCCGGGGTGGGGTGACCTGGCCGCTCGGCTGATGTGGTTTGTATCCCTGACCCTGGGGGCCACCTGCACGCTGTTGGTTAGTCACCTGGGACTGGAGTCCCAGTTGGGGACCTATGAAGTCGCCAGCATCGCGGAGCTGCATACAGCGGGGCGCTGGAGCTTGTTCATTGCGGTGGGCACGCTGGCGGGGCTCATCCTGGCTGCAGGCCTGCGCGCGCGCTATCGACCGGCATTGCCGTACGTTGCAGCGCAGGTGCTTGGAGTGTTCTTTCTGGGTGTGCCCTGGGCCGTGCTCACCACGTTGGGGGGGTCTCGCATTGGGTGGGAGCCCGCCGCCGCTCTCAGCGGGCTGGGTGGGCTGGTGGCCGGGCTGCTTTGGTTGCGCCTGCTCACGCGGTGCGGGGGGCCCCGCACGCCGGCGGACTAGGGCTTGGGGCTGCTCAGGGCTCCAGCGCGCTGCCGGCCTGTCGCGTTTGCCAGGCTTCCTTGAATTGGGTGAGCGCCTGGGCCTGCTCCCCCGTGAGAGACGGCAACAGCACGCGTTCCAGCGCGTCCAACTCCGCCGCGACGGCAGCGCGGGCGGCACATTCACGCTCCAGCCCGCGGCCCACATCCACGGCCTTCAGATAGAAGGTTTCGAGCATCGCCGACAAGTCTTCGGCGCGGTGGGGCGATATCAACTCGCCAGATTGCAGTTGGGTGAAGCCGCACTCCAGGGCGAGCTTCGTGAAGGGTGCGAAGGGGAGGGCGTTCGACACAATGTACAAAATGAAGTGAGGGAAGCTCATTTTACCCCAGTTTGACACTAAAACAAATATCTATAAGAAATATGTGGTGAAGTCGGGTAGCCCTCTCTGGAATGGGCATAAAGAGATTCGCTTTACATCGGATGGCGCACCTGGCGCAGTCCGGCTAACTTCCAACTCATTTCCACACCATGAAATTCTCTCTTGCGGGCGAACGCGACCCTTTTCTGCATGTTCAACTGGAGCGCGGCGAAACCGTGCATGCCGAGTCCAACGCCATGGTCTCCATGGACGCAACTCTGGACCTCAAGGCCCAGATGCAGGGTGGGCTGCTGAGCGCCATTGGCCGCAAGTTTGCCAACGGTGAATCGTTCTTCAACCAGCACATCGAGGCGACACGTGGCCCGGGCGAGGTGCTCCTGGCGCCTCAGATGCCTGGCGACATCCAGATTCTCGACGTCAGTCGCGATTCCCAGTACCTGCTCAACGACGGGGCCTTTCTCGCATCTGAGACGACCGTGGACATGCGCGTGCGCATGCAGGGCATTGGCCAGGCGTTCCTGGGCGGCACCGGCGGATTCTTCGTGATGGAAACCTCCGGGCAAGGCAAGCTGGCCGTGGCGGGTTTCGGTAGCGTATTCGCCTTGACCATCACACGCGAGAACGATGTCATCATCGATAACCAGCACGTCATCGCTTGGGACAGTCGCTTGCGCTATGACATCAGCATGAGCACCAGCAAGTCCAAGGGCTTCCTGGGCAATCTGGTCAACAGCGTGGTGAGCGGCGAGGGCATGGTGACCCGGTTCAGCGGCGAGGGCAAGGTTTACGTCTCGTCGCGCAACATGCGAAACTTCGTGCAGCACATCGGTTCGGAACTGCGTCCGCGGGGTTGATTCCCGCGCAGGGGTTCTGGCGGGCTAGCCCGGCCCTTGCGCTACATGTTCGCCAAGCACTTGGCCTCCCAGGTTGGCTCCTTCTTCGCGAGACGAACGCCAGCCCCCAAGACGCAAACCACCTGACGGTCGCCTAGGCGGCCGTTTTCGCGCCCAGTACTCGGGTCCCGCGGGCCCACGGTGTTTTTGAGAGGGAGCGAATTGCCCTCGTCAATGCTGGGGAGGTGAGGTAGGCTTGGCTTCAAGGAGGACAACGTGTTTCGCCAAAACGCTTACTACCCATTTCGCGCGGTCAAAGACCGCCCCTACTTGGACGAATTCAGGGCGCTGCCCCGCGAGCAGCGTCGTTGGGACGCGCTCGCACAACTAGCACTGTTCCGCACGCGGGCCTCGTTTGGAGAAAAGGAAGCGACCAGGGACGACCCTGAAGCATCCGCCTGTGCCATGAATGAGGCCAAGCTGGCTGACCATCTGGCACGGTTCTTCGACAGCGGTCAAGTGCTGTTTCACATCGCAGAGCCGTTGCGGGATGCGTTCCGGACATCAGACTTGGGTGACGCATGCGTCGATGACATCAAGTTTCCGTTCCCCTGCCTCTACGTGCACTTGGGCCGAGACTTGGGCCTGACCTTCAACGACGGCCGTGCCTTGCTCGAAGGAGCCTTTTTGGAGCGCCGCGACAATGACACAAGCCTGAGCGTGACGCTGGTGGGAGAGCTGGCGGACCCCCCTGCCCATTGGGGCCAGCGAGGCATGGAGTCTTTCAGCTTCTTCCTGCTCGATTCGGGCCCCGACGGGAGCGGGGGCAGCTTGAAGAAACCGCTGCTGCAGGCCATTGAGGAGCGCCTCATGGCCCAAGCGCAGGACCCAAATGATGTGAAAGAGCTTTCCGATTGGTCCAGCTTCTCCGCGGAGGAGAAAGCTGACATCCAACGAACCTGGGCCAAGCACTCCCTAGAACGGGAACTGCATATGAAAAATCTGCAGGTCACCAAGGAATGCATGCAGCTGGTAGCCAACGCGCTGCTCTACCTCTCGCAGTACCCGGAAGACGTCGAAGAGGGCTGGCAGGATGGTACGCCCAAGGGCTACCGGGACAAGTTCGAGCGCCAGGACACCAAGGCTCGTGCAAAAACGCTTTCGCGCGCAGAGCACGAGGGGTTTACTCGAATTCGCAAGGTGGGGAAGCTGTTTGAAATCGAGCAAGCGAAAGAGCAAGGGGATAGCCCCTCCCCCCACCTGCGTCGTGCCCATTGGCGCCGCCAAGCCTACGGGCCCAAGCAGAGTTTGCGTCGGCTGGTCTGGATTCGTGCCGCTCGCGTGCTTGGGGGGACTGTTCGTGAACGCCCTTACCTGATGTCCGAGCCCTTGCCCCTTGCCGCCCCGCTCCCCGCGTGAGGGCTGCTGCAACTGCTCGGCTTTGTGGGGCGGGAGCGTGATTGGCTCGCCGTAGCGCGGTGACCGGCTTTTGCCAGTAGGCGGTATCCGCCGCTGATAGCCCTTTTCAGGCCAGGGTGTTATGCCTCTGATGGCCCAACGGGCCGGAAGGACGGTCCTACGGGGCCGTTTTGACTTGTTTTTGGGCGCGATTGGTCGCTTCACAAAGGTATCTTCCTTTGATGAGCCGCTTCTGTGCCCTACAACTCCACCCCCCTCAGGACTCCTCCCGCGCTCAAGTGGCTGCTCAACGAGCGCGCAGCGATAGCGGGAGCCTTGGCTCGCAATGCCAAGTCCCTGCCCCGACTGCGGTCCGAGTCGGAGCGCGCGGCCAAGACGCTGGCCAGAGCGAAGCACCAACTCGGGGTGATTGCCCGGCAGGACGTCGAATACGCGCAGCAGCTGGCAGCAATGGACACGACGATTGCGCTGGTGGACACGACAGTGAACCCCGCGGTGGCAGGGACCGTGGCCGCCTGGGCAGGCAGGTACGGGCGCAGAGGGGAGCTTGCCCGTTACCTTCGGGATGCGCTGCGGAGTGCTTCGCCGCACCTCATCCCAACCGCTGCACTGGTGGACATGGTCGATGTCCATTTTTCGCTGGACCCCTCAGTTTCCACGGTTCTGAAAGACCGTCGGGACACGATTCGCTCTCGACTTGTTCAACTTCAAAAGCGACACCCCGAGATTCAGCTTGGTTGCGTGCAGGTGAGGGGTTGCGCCCACTCAGCCTGGTGCTGGAAACCGGTGACGTTCCTGGACCAACTCCGCTCCCTGGCCCAAGACCAGGCGTCCGGCCATGACCCGCCCGTGGACGCCGCCGGCGGTCAAGTGGACCGCCAATGAACTCGCTGCCCTCAAAGGGGAACTGCAGCGCATCGATGAGCAGGTTGAGCGGCTGCAGGCCCGGCGCGCCGGAGTGCAAGCTCAGGTGGACGCCTTGTCGCGCGTGTTCGGCCTCGTCGCGCCCGACATCCCCCTGGTGCACGTGCCGGTCGTGCGCGCGCATGCTCGATTTGGCGGGCGGGGAAACTTGCGCACCTGGCTGCTCAAAACGCTCGAGGCGGCCTACCCCAGGACCGTGGACACGGCGACCCTGATGCACGCCGCCACGCGGGCCTTTGGGCTGTCCTTCACCTCGGAGAAAGAGCAGATGCGGTTCCGGGGTGGCAACCTTGGTCGAGCGCTGCGGAAGGCCCTGGCCGAGGGCCTGGTCGAGCGCATCCACTTCGAGGATGTGCAGGGCGGGGACACGCCAGGGTTTTGGCGCTGGCGCCCGCAGGACCAGGCGCTGGCCGAGCTGCGCGCCGCAGCCCAGGGAGAGCAAGACTGATGGCCCTCACCATGACGCGCACGCGCACCCAGACGGCGCTGACCAAGCTCGTCGACCTGCTTGCGCGGACGAACGGGGAGCTCGACTTCGTGAGGGAGCTGCTGGTGGAGGCGCCTGGCCACCGCGAGGGGCTGGCCGCGCGCGAGGCGCAGCTGGTGCCGCAACGGCAAGCACTGACGCTGACGATTCGGCAGTTCGACCCAGAGCTCGACCCAGAGGACGTGGGCAGCGCGGCGGATTGGTGGCCCGGCCGGCGGCCGAAGACTCGGGCGGGGATGGTGCGGAGGTATTTGGCTAAGTGACAGCCGGAAGCGAAAAACAGCCGAACCCAAAGGTCCGGCTGTTGAAAAATCATCCGTGGCAGCCTGTCACGATAGGACTAGGAGCTGGCGTGCACGAAGCGGTCAGGGCGCGGCAATCGAACCCAGTTCGGGGTGGATTGCCTTACGCAAACCAAATCTGGCGACGTGCTCTGCGTCAGTGGCAGCGGCGCGAATGGCCGCCAGCGCTGCTTCAGTGATGCGAGCTTCTTGCTCAGCACGCAGTGTCTGTGAACGGTTCAACAGAACTTGGGTCTGCTGTTCGCGTTGCTCAGGGGTCAGTGCGAGCAGCACCAAGTCGCCGACGGGCTCGCCACAGTTGGTCAGGGCGCGAGTTGCCAAAAGCGCCTTGAGTTGCGCCAGTTCCGAAGGCTTGTGGGCCCAATCCAGGTTGTGAATCAGCTCCTCGAGCGTGCGACCTGTGGCACAGGAGCGCACGTCGCTGGCGGAGTCCAGCGGCAAGGTATCGGGGGCGATGTACGCCGCATGATTCAGCGCAGCTGAATCGTACAAGTGACAAGTGAATTCGGCTGGCCGGTTGGGGCCCATAGGGCCACAGGCCTGGAACAAAAAGTGAACGTCTTGCGCATGGCTGTAGGCCTTGACTCGGAAGCGGTCGCAGACGGAGATGTTGTTCAGGGGTGGGTGTTTGCGTTCTGACATGGGTGTCCTTGAAAAGTTGTTGTCCTCATGCAGGTATAGAGCCGAGCGGGGAGGCTTTGGCTGCTCGAGGCACAACGGGCGCCGCAGTGGGAGGCGCTGATGCTGACGATTCGGCAGTTCGACCCGGAGTTGGACCCCCGAGGAGTTGGGCAGCGATGCGAACTGGTGGCCCGGCCGTCAGCCGAAGACTCGGGCGGAGACGGTGCGGAGGTATTTGGGAGGGCTTTAGCCCGCAGTTCTTTAGACCGGCGGCTCTCGTCTTCTTTAGTATCGGGGGCAGGCCACTCCCCCCAATAAGAGGACACGACGCGGGCGGCACCAAGGAGCCGCCAAAGGCTGAGCCCGGAATTTCTTCCGGGCTCATTTCTTTTACGCAACGTAAGGAGACCCTTTGATGAAGCCCCAATCAACATCAAAGTTGGAACTGCAAGCGAAAGCGAGGTTGATGAAATGGGCGACACACACCCGCTACATCCTTCTCGCCAATGCCCCTGTCGCAATGTCGAGCCTGACGGCTTCTGAGAAACTTGGTTTTGCCACGTTCACTCTGGGAGTCATCAGTATCAATTTGCTCATGGGCTTCGCCTTGTGGATGGTTGTCAGGTCCAAAACTTGACTTTGAAACCGCGTCGAGTTCGCGCTCGGCGCGGTTTTTTCATCCACACCTACGTGTAGGCACCAAGCTTATATCTCGGGCGGATTTTCGGGCTTCTGCGCATCACTCCGGAGCATTGCCTGCCCCGCGGCATGCCTTGAGCATCGTCATTGCGTTGACTGGCGGAGCTGCTCGCATCAACGGGGGGAGCTCGACTTCGTGAGGGAGTTGCTGGGGGAGGCGCCTGGCCACCGCGAGGGGCTGTTGGCGCGAGAGGCGCAGCTGGTGTCGCAGCGGGAGGCGCTGATGCTGACGATTCGGCAGTTTGACCCGGAGCTGGACCCCGAGGACGTGGGCAGCGACGCGGACTGGTGGCCGGGCCGGCGGCTGAAGACACGCGCGGGGATGGTGCGGAGGTATTTGGCGGAGCTCAAGTCGTCACGACAGTTGGCAGCAGCTTCGACCTGAGACAATAGGTGGATTCAAGCTAGAGGGAGCCGGGGAAGTGAGCGTTTCGAAAGCCGTAGGGCCGCTGCATGTCGACGGCAAGGTCCTTGACCTCTCCCACTTGGCCATGATTACGCGTAGGGTTGAAATGAACCTTCCAGGGGGTCACAAAAAGGTTGCCCGCGTGGACTTTCACTTCAGCTGCCACTGCTACTCGCGGTCGCCAGACGAACTCCCGGATGGAACACTAGAGCCAATCCCTGCTGGACGCTTGGTTCCCGATGGCTCGGTACACGAGCCACGACCGCGCATCTACTGCCCGGACCGCTACGAGCTGTCCATGCAATTGGTGGCTTGTATTGACACGATGATTGCTCAAGACGAAATCGTGTCCCGCACGCAACACATCAATTACTTTCACGTGAGCTCGGTGAGTTCGAGCACAGTAAGCCCTGCCCAAAAGTCCGACTACTACGTGTTCTTTGGCATAAAGACTCTGAAGCCGGATAACCTGCCTCGCCAATTCAAAATCAGTGTCGAGTCTGCCTACCTGGACGCCAACGCAAAAAGTACAAAAAACAGTACTTTTTCTGAGGCGCTGGGGGCTGTGTGGGCAAAAAACTAGGCTATTGCAAATAGCTGCGCGGTGCCCGCCAGAAAGTGAAAAGCCTCCGCGAGGGAGGCTTTTCGGAATAACACGAGGGCCTCTTTCGAGGGAGCGGCCGCCAGAAGGCAACCTCGTTCTGCCGCTTCTTTCACGAGCCTTGCGACTCGCCGTTTAGCTGGTCCATGGTCCGAAGACGTCCGGCAGCCAACGTATGGGTAGTATTTTGCTGTCCAGCAAACTGCTTGTCAAGGACTAAAAAGCATCTTGTGGCTCGGCCATCCGGCCCCCCCCCGCGGCATCGAGTAGAGGCGCGGCCTGGGTTGTTTGCTGTAGTGTAGGCACTGACGTTGCAACTGCCGGCCTACTTCGGCGGCCGAGCCGTCCACCCCTTCTTGCGCCCGCGCGGCTGGGCCGGCGCGTTGCCCTCGACGAGCAGCTCTTCCTCGCGGTGCACGCCCTGGCCGTACCCGCGCCACCAGTTCGACAGCCCCGCCCAGAGCACCGTCCCCAGCAGGTGCGTCAGCCGCTTGCCGGTGCTGAGCCGGCGCACGTCCTCTCGCCAGGCGGCCTCCGCGGCGTAGTCGGTCAGGTACTTGTTCGAGACGTTCAGGTACACGCCCTCGAGCAGCCGGCGGATGCGGGCGTTGAAGCTCTCGGCCAGGTTGTTGCTGATGCCCCCGGGCAAGCTGAAGGCCTTCGAGTGGGCCACGGACTCGTGCTTGGCGAAGTGCTTCTTGAAGTCGTGGTACGCCGGGTCCTCGTCGCTCATGACGGTCGACTCGGCCGAGATGAACCGCTTGGCCAGCGTCATCACCGTCTGGGTGGTCTCACCGAAGGCCACGGCGATGCGCGTGCCCACGCCCCCGCGGCCCTTGGAGACGCTGCGCTGGCGCACCACCAACACGATGCGGCGGTCGGCCGGCTGGCGCCGCTTCTTGTCCCATTTCGGGGGCTTGGGCGGCCCGGTGATTTCCCCGGTCTCGGGGTCCACCTTTTCCTTGAGCTTGTCGGCCGGCATCACGGGCTTGGGCGCGTTGCCGCCACCCTGGGGCTTGTTGCGCTTCTCACGGTAGCGCCGGCCGTTGGCGTCCATGCCATCGACCTCCTGGACCCCGCAGAGGAAGCCCACGTTGTGCGCGCGCAGCAGGCCCTCACGCAGCTTGTGCATCAGGGTGAAGACCGTCTTGTAGGACACGTTCCACTCTCGGCGCAGTTCCAGCGAGGGCGTGCCCGAAGAGCTGGTCGCCCAGGAGTAGACCATCTTCAGAATCTTGGACACCGGCAGCTTGTGGTCGGCCAAGACCGAGCCCGACGTGGCTGAAAAACGCTTTCCGCAGCCTTTGCACTTCCAGCGCAGTTCCTTGGACGTCCAGTAGTGGCTGTCCATCGTCCCGCAGTGCGGGCAGGGCATCTCCTTGTCCGAACCCCAGCGCAGCTTGGCCAGCAAGAGCACGGCCTGCTTCTCGCTCAGGGCGTGCAGGTCTTCCTGGCCGAAGTCCACCGCCCGCTTGGACAGGTGGTGGGCCGCGGTGCCGGTGCGCTGGCGCAGCGGGAACAGCTTGGGCTTGTCTTGAACTTCAGCGGTCATGGCTCAGCCCTTGGCGAGGAACTCGGCGTAGTCCTCGGCACGCCCGAGAACGAGTTCTTCAGCGGTCGGGTACCGGCGCGCCACGTAGCGCTTGAAGCCGGTGCGCGCGGGCTCGCGCAGCCCCTGGATGTCGAAGTGGTCCACGCCCTCGACCTTGAGGACCGACGGGACGATGAGCGCCGGCCGGGCGCCGGGCTGGTCTGCCCGGTACAGGGCCTGGCAGGCCGCCCGGAGAAGCAGTTCTGCGGGGTTCAGGCGCTTGGTGCCGAAGGCGAGCTTGCCGTGGTGCCGGCCCAGGATGTCCTCCTGCAGCTCGACGACGTACCGGCCGCGCTGGTTGCCGTCCTGCGTCACGGTGGCGCTGCCCAGCAGCAGGCCCGAGCGCTTGGCGTCACTCCCCTCGATGACCGCGCACAGCTTGGTGGCGTAGGCGCAGCGGCGGTCGGGCTTGTCCGCCGGCGGGATGGGCTGGGTGCCGTACAGGCTGGCGCCCAGGGCGCGGACCACCAGGTCCCAAAGGCTGCCGGCCCAGCGCGGGTATCCCACCACCATGGCGGGCGTGCGCTGGCCTTCCTCGCGCAGGGCCAGGCTCACCAGGTAGTCGGACATCAGGGCCTGCTTGGCGTAGGCCACCTCCAGCACGGCGCACTGGTTGGCCTCGCTGCGGTCCTTCAGCGTGGAGTGGTGCAGGGTGATGCGCAGCATCAGCCCATCTCCACCGACCAGGTCTGGGCGTAGCTCACAGCCCCGTCCTGCTCGAATCCGGTCAGGCGCATCTTGCCGTCATCGGCCCACAGCAGGCGGGCGTCCAGCAGCTCGCGCAGGATGTCCTTGTCCGTGCCCGGGGTCAGCAGCCTGGCGCGCACCACCTGGCGGCTCAGCCGCGGGTCGCGGGCCTCTTCAACGCGCAGCAGGCCGACGTGCGGGGGCTCGTCCCGCAGCTCTTTGCTCTTCAGGTCGATGCCGTCACGGCGAAGGGGGCGGACTTTGACTCTCATGGGGAACTCCTGGACAAACGAGGCGATGGCCTGATGTCTTGTTTAGGAGCGTCCCCCGCGTATGTTTTAGCCATAAACGGAATTCCGTTTATCGGGCGCGAATCTAAAATCGGCAGGTACGATGCGTGTAAATGGAAAACGATGTATCGGCCGGCGGCCGTGGGCGGGACTTTTACGCCCATCGCGCCAAGGGGCTCATCAAGGAACTGAGGGAGGACCGGAAGGTGTCCTACAAGGACCTCGCGCGCCAGCTGGCCGCCCAGGGCACGCCCATGGACGTGCAGGTCCTCATCAACCGGGTCAATCAGGGCAAGTTCAGCTTCGCGTTCGCGCTGCAGCTGCTGGCGGCCATGGGGGTGGAACATCTGGAGGTGCCTCGCATGCGGGGGCTCACCGGTCGAACCGGGTCGTCCGGAACACCCCAGTCACCACGCCCAAAACCTCCAGGGACGCCTTCGCCTTGAGCTCCGGGTAGTCGGGGTTCGCCGGCTTGAGCACCCAGGCGCCGACACAGTCGTAGGCGGGGAAGAGGTACTTCACTGTCACCTCGTTGTCGACCACCGCAACCACGATGTCGCCGGGCATCGTGGGGGTGTTCTGCTCCACCACCAGCATGTCTCGGTCCAGGATGCCGGCGTTCTTCATGGAGTCGCCGCGGGCGCGGTAGAACAGCGTGCGCTCTGGGTGGCGCACCAGGAAGTCTTCCACGTTGACCAGCTCCTGCCCAGCGTCCTGGCTCTCTGGCTGGGGCAGGCCCGCACGTGCGGAGCCCATCACAGGCAGGGCGAAAAACATCTTCGTGGGGGCGATGCGGCCGTTGGTGCGCTCCAGGTAGCCAGCGTCCACCAGTCGGCCCAGCACCTTGAACACGCCCCCGGACGAGGCCAGGCCCAAGACGCCGGCCAGCTTGGCCATCGACGGGAAGGACTTGTGCTCCTTCCAGTGGGTCCGCAGGGTGTCGAGGTACTTGTCGGGGGTCACTGAATGCTCACGATGGTGAATGAATGTTCACGATTGTGAGTGTTGGCCTAGGACCTGTCAACCACTCTGCTCTCGCGAGGATGCGAGCGTGTTTTCAGTGATTTGCTGCCCAAAGCTCACTTGGTGCTGGTGCGACGTAATGGGCGAATATCCCTCTTTCGGGAAACTATCGTTCGTGACAAAGAAATCGACCAACAAGTCGTGAGCCTTTCTCCTCACGGTGGAGGGAGGCAGTGAATCCCCCTTGTTAGAGAAAAGGACCGGGGCCTCAACGGCCCAGCCTTTGGGCTTCTCGTAGTGAGGCCTGAACGTCACAATAGGCTTAAGCGAAATACCCCGATAAGTAACATAGAAAATTTGTGAAATGCTTTGGGACTCGAGAGCGTCAATTTTGCTTAATGCGACTATCACGCTTTGAGACGAGTCCTCCGGAATAATCACAAACTCCCCTAGAGCGGCAAGCTCTTGGGCCAACTCTAGCAGCCAGCCCGTGGCAAGGGCTAATTGACCAAATAATACATCGCTTGTAAAAGCCCCCACCCCAAGGCCCTCGAGCTGTGCAACAGAGATTGTTTGAACTTTCTCAAGCGCAACGCCTGGCTTCAGCTGCAAAGTAGCCGTGCGAGACAGCCCCCTATGGGAGGACAACTTACAACGTAGATAAAAGAGCTCTCGCCCGATACCTGAGCTCGCCTTGCCGTTGGTGAGCTCTACAATTTCTCGATATGCTTTATTGCAAGAAATTAGCTTGCGAGCAATCAGCAACGAGGGCCGCTTTAGCCTGTCTCGTTCCGCCTGAAGGGGCTCTTTAACAATTTGCTCCAAGAGCTCAACAGCAGCCCTCAGCTCGGTGTAAGCGTAAGACGCTATTAAATGGGTGTCGCCAAACGTACCGGCGTCTTTTTGAAAGCTAACCAGTCTCAGTATTTTGCTTGCCAAAAAGAATAGCCCGGTTCCTATCTCAGCGAGCGCCCCAATTGGGCGAGCCTCCCCAAAAAAGCCAAGAGCATGGTCTCTTAATGAGTACTCCTTGTTCCCAAACAAGACGTATGCCGGAGGGGGGTGGACACCAAGCTCATTATTCCAGCGGAGAGTACAGGCTCCAACTGCCGAAATCAATCGCCACCCTTCTGGAATAATGAGGTTGCACGACTTTATTGCGAGCTCTACCGCAATAGAAGTGAGGTTTTTTGTGAAAGGGGGTAAGTAGGCGTGAGACATTCAGCGCCGTATAGCCACTAGACAATTTTTGAGGGCGTGTGCGTGTCGTGACGCTGTCGTGGTCGACTTACCCCCGCTTCGAGAGACTTCACCCCATCAACACCCTGATGGAGAATGTCTCATGGCCCCCACCCAAACCGCCCCTCGTCACCTGACCCCCACGGAGCTTGCCGTCCTGGTCAAGCTCTATCGCGAGCTGCGCAAGTGGTCGCAAGAACAGCTGGCGGACATCTCCGGGCTGAGCGCCCGAACCGTTCAACGGGTCGAAGAAGGCCTGGCCTCCTCAACCGATACGCGCCGGGCCTTGGCACGTGCTTTCGAAGTCGAGGACATCAATGTATTCAACAAAGCGCACGTGATTCCAACCGCTGAACAACTCGCGGAAGAAAAGGCCCGGTTTGAAAAGGAGCGCATTACGCTGCAGGGTCAACGCATTTTGTCGGGCAAGCAGCTCGGCAAGATGGTGGAGATGTCGTCTGCGAACATGTTTTCTGAGGCGATTGAGTTGAAGGGCGCCGGCAATGAGCTATTCGCCCGGCTCACCGACTATTGCCGGGAGTACGCGGATTGCGACGAGCTCTATTCCGCTACAGACAAGCTCAGTGTGTACGAGGACTTCGATGAATTGCTGGCAGACCTCAAAAAGGCCGGCATCACTCTGGTTGGCGCGGTTCGGGATACGGACCTCAAGGTGCGCGGCTCTGCCGTGGTGGTGGGCCGCGGAATCATCTATGTCGTGGCGTTTCGCAGCGGGGACGAGGTCGAGGAACTGGCTGTACCGCGGGCCCTTGGCGCAGGGTTCATCTGAGCTTGCAGCTCGGCCTTCTTGGCGAAGGCTGCCCGGAAGGTAACCGCCTCAGGCCGGGGGCCACCTTCAGCCACGAGAAGCCCCTGAGCCGCCCAGTTCCGTAACAGGAGATGAAGCACGGCCGCCGGCCGAGAAAACCCGTTGAGGGACGTCGGCCCGTCCACGGGGCCAATTTGGTCGGGTAGAGCAAGCGCCGCCCACTCAGCGACTTCAGAGGAGGTAAAGGGCTCGCGGTGCAATCCCCACTTCATGAACACAACCGGCTGCCACGAGTAGCCGTGATGTTCGAAGGGCCCTGAGCAGCGCCCCTCCAGCCTCTGCGTGAAGTAGTCGGGGAGCCGTTTGGGGTCCAGGCCCAGTTGAACGCACGAAATTGCAGCGCGGTCTTCTTTGGCCAGGCTGCCAAGCCACGCTTGATTCGATTCGGCCGAGTGCCGCTGTGTACTTCGTTGCTCCAGGGCTGCCTTGGCCCAGGCCATGCGCCTTGCCACCAGGTCGAGTTTCTTGGAAGCAGGGGCTTGGGGTGACGGCTCCGGCAAGGGGTTCGAGGACGGCCGCCACGCCTTGTTGGCCCAGGTGATGTCCTTTCGCGCGAGGGACAGAATCGTGGTCACCCGGAGGGAATGAAGCCATGTCCACCTGCGGGTGTCTGCCAGAACAGCGTCGAGCTCGGCGTCCCCGATACCCGTCGCCGGAAGGTCCGACACGTCCAGTTCCAGGCTCGCGCTGAACCGCTCCTTCAGCTTGGCGACCTTTTCTTCATCGACCGCGTGGGTGACCTTCACCTCAATCGCAAGAGTTTCGCCGGTGGTGAGCTTGTAGACCACATCGGGCTGAATCCCCTCCGACCAGACCTCCGCCCGGCCAGACTCGACCTCTACGGTCGTAGCGGGAATCCGAACTGGCACCGGCCATTGCCGGCCCAGCTCCAGGACATGGTGGTCCTCCTTGAGGTCGGGCAAAGAAACCGTTTTCCGACTGGCAAGCGAGTCTCGGACATACGCATGGAGCAGCGACATCGGCTGCGGGTTGCAGGCTACGTCGCTCGACTTGTGCTGGAAGTGCCAGCTCTGCTTGGCCCCCAGGTGCGCCGCCAGCTCGCGCTTGCATACCCGGCAGACGCACCGGCACGCAAGGCCTCGGTCATCTGGTTCCTGGAGGTCTCCGACGTAGACCATCGCTCCATCACGAATGCCATAGCTAAATTGAACTCCCATTGAAGGATGTTAGAGCCATACGGATGGCGGCTCAAGCTGTTGGCTATACGCCTACGTTGAAACACATCAGAAATCTTCCATGGCACGTAGGCGCTCCCGCGACGAATCCGGTCTTGAACTACTCTTTGACATCGCAGCTCTGCTTCCCTGGCAGGTTGGGGTAGTCCTCGCTCTGCTGGCATTCACTGCGCTCCACTGGTACGCGGGAACCGAGCCCCCGGTACTGGACATGAAAAATCCTGCGGACTCTCTGCCCTTCATGCTCGGCAACGTCAGCCGCCAAGTTGCCGGCTTCTTGCAGTACCTGCTTCCGGTCGTTCTGCTTTTAGGGTCCAGCGTGTCGTTCTTCCGGCGACGGCGCCAGAAGACCTCCTTTGCCCGCGTGGCCGCAGACCCGACCTCCTCGGAGGTGTCCAAGCTGAATTGGGCGGAGTTTGAAGGCCTGGTGGCGGAGGCGTTCCGGCAGAAAGGCTACCGGGTGGTCGAGCGAGGTGGCGCTGGCCCCGACGGCGGCGTCGACCTGGAGCTGTACCTCGGCAAGGACAAGTACCTGGTGCAGTGCAAGCATTGGCGCACCTATCTGGTGGGGGTTGCAATTGTCCGGGAGCTGTACGGCGTCATGGCAGCAGAGGGGGCAGTCGGGGGCTTCGTGGTCGCCTCCGGGGCTTTCACTGCGGACGCCGAAGCCTTCGCAGAGGGCCGCTCCATCCAACTGGTGGATGCCAGAAGGCTCAAGAAGCTTGTCGGCGCGCCAAGCCCCGCCCCTGCGCAGTCCTCAACCACGCCTACAACGCCCGCTTGCCCGGTCTGCGGTAGCGAGATGGTCAAGCGCCCCGCTAGGCGAGGGGCCAACGCTGGCGGCTGGTTTTGGGGGTGCTCTCAGTACCCCAAGTGCCGCGGCACTCGCCAGTAACCTCAAAAAGCTGGCCGAATTCGTCTCCGCCAGCCCGTGCAAAAGCCCCGTTCGCCGGGGCTTTCTAATTTTCTTGAGACACCCTCTAAAAAGGGGCTAACTCGTTGATTTTTATGAGTTTTGGCCATCAGAGGCATAACACCCCAGGCCAAAAAAATAACCGCGGCCTGTGAGGGCGCGCGGTTGAATCAGGCATTACCCCGACTCAGGAGACCGGCTTAGGAGCGGTCATCGACAAGGCCGACCCGGGAAGTCGAACCATTACCGATGATGCGCACCTTGTCACCACGGCGGAAGGCGGACTCAGCGTCCTTCTCCTGCACGATGGCAACAATCTTGCCGTTTTCGAGTCGAATCGTGAGTTCTTCGCCAGGGACGCTGGAGTCGGAGAGCTTGTCGCTCAGCACAACACCACCAACCGCACCGACGAATTTCGCGAGAGCTTGGCCGTTGCCGAGAGCAGAGCCAACAGCCCCGCCCGCGAATGCACCAACCAAGGCACCGAAGCCACGCGAGCCTTCAATTTTCACTTTGCGGACAGCCGTGACCGTACCGAAGCGAACTTCCTGTTCCGAGCGAACCTCGGAGCGCGTGTAGTTGGAGCCAGTCTGGGGGAGAGAGGCAGCACAACCAGTCAGCAGGACCAGGGCGAGCAGGAACAGGGAAGCGATGAGTTTACGCATGGGTTTTCCTTCAGGTAGAACAAAAAATGGCCTAAAGTGCAATTGCACCTCTTGTGTAGGTACCCAGGTATAAAACTGCCGGCGCGTCGAACAGACGTGAGAATGCCCTCGCCTCCCCGGGAGGCGAGGGCTTTGAAGCCCGCTTCAGGGCCGGTTGGCGCGCACCAGGGACACTGCGCTGAGCGTCACGTTGAGCACCCGCTCACATTGCGCGTGCTGCAGAGCCGCCGTGTCTTCGATGAGCTTCAGTTGCGCCGGGACGTGCTGCATCTGGGTCGACGCTGCGCGCAGCAGCCCTTGACGCTGTTCGAGCAACAGCTCAAACGTTGAATCGGGCGGCCGGCCAGCCGCCTGGGCCACGGCACTCAGAGCCAGGGTTTGCGTGGCCAGGCGGACGCCGTCGGCTCGAACCTGCGGCATCAAGGTGCGCACGCGCGCCAACATGCCCTCCAGCTCCGTGCGCAAGCGCCTGAGCTCCACTTCCTGTTCGCTGGTGGACATCGCCAGCCTGCGCCGGACCTTCGCCAGAATGCCCGAGGCAGGTTCGTTGGCGTGCAAGACGCGCTCCAGCCGCTCCGCACTTCGGAGGGCGTTGAACTCGGCGGTGAGTCCCGCGCAGCTTTGGCTGAGTGCGCGGCAGTCGTCCAGCACATAGCTGCCCCAGGTCTCCACGGTTTCGCGGGTGAAGGGCAACAGCCGGCGAAGATGGCGCAAGGTGCGCTCTTCTTCCTGGACGAACAGCTGCGGGGCAATCCTCTCGGCAGCCGCGCGCGCCGTGGCCAGCAACGGATGGTCCGGTTCGGAAAAGGCGGGCTTCGGGCCCGTCGCCACCGGCTTGACGGGGCGCACGTGGGTGAAATCCACCGCAGAGGGGGCGGCCGCGGGGGTCCCGGATTTCACCGGGGCAGGGGGAGCCGGCGGAAACGCCAGCTGGCGCACCTCTGCGCGGCTGGGCGCGGCCGGCGACACGCAGGTAGGCCCCGACTCCGGAAAAACCAAAGCTCCCGGGACGCGGACCGCCTCGGGAGCTTTTCGTGCGGGGGGCACAGCCGAGGCGGGCAGGTCACCGAAGCTCAGAGGCTTGGGCTCGTAGCTCATGCTCGGCTGTCCTCGTGGCTCAGGTGTATGCGGTCACGAAGTCGGCCAGGCCCTTCTTGAAGCCCGCGCCCACAGCCTTGAACAGCCACTGGCCGTCCTTCTTGTACAGGGAGCCGAACTGCACCGCGGTTTCCGCCGAGAAGTCGTCTTCCAGGCTGTAGCGCGCGAGCTCGACACCGGTGTCGGCGTTGACCATGCGGATGTAGCTGTTCTTGACCTGGCCAAAGTTCTGCTTGCGCTCGGTCGCCTTGTCGATGGTCACGATGACGGACAGCTCGGTCACGTCGGCGGACAGCAGGCTCAGGTCCACGTCCACGCCTTCGTCATCGCCCACGGCATCGCCCTTGCGGTTGTCGCCGGTGTGCACGATGGAGCCGTTCGGGGTCTTGGGCTGGTTATAGAAGATGAAGTGGTCGTTGTTGACGATTTTGCCGGAGGCGCCGAGGCCGAAGACGGACACGTCCAGGTCAAAGTCCACGCCGGTGTCGAAACCGTTCGCGTCCCAGCCCAGGCCCAGCTTGACTTTGGTCATGGTCGGGGCTTCCTTGGACAGGTTGAAGCGACCGCCTTTTTCGAGGTTGAATGCCATGTTGTTTGCTTTCTGAAGATGAAGGAGAAAAAGAGTTGAAAGAGAGATACGCGGGCCGGGTGGCCCGCATTGACGTCAGGCCGAGGCAGGCTCGCGCTTGTTGGCGCGCACCGAGCTCCAGAACGACATCCCGATGAGCACGCCACCGACCAGCCCGGTCACCACCTCGGGCAGATGAAAGTGCACGCTCAGCAGCATCACCGCGGCCAGCGCACCGATGGCCCAGAAGGCACCGTGCTCAAGGTAGCGGTAAGCCGTCAGCGTGCCGCGGTCCACCAGCAACAGAGTGAAGGAACGGACGAACAGCGCGCCGATGCCCAGGCCGGTGGCGATGACTGCCAGGTTGGTGGTCAGAGCGAAGGCACCAATCACCCCGTCGAAGGAGAAGGACGCGTCCAACAGTTCCAGGTACATGAAGCCCGCGAAACCCGTCTTGGCCACAGCCGCGCCGGCTTCACCTTCTTCACCGCCCAGCAAGCCACCCAGGCCGTCGGCCACGATGTAGGCCACAAGGCCCCACACGCCGGCAATCACGAACTCCACCATCTGGGCCTTGTCGGCCATGAACGCCGCGCTGGCCAGCAGGGCAACCAGCGTCACGGCGACTTCCGCCGCTTCCATCTTGCCCAGCTTGGTCAGCGGGGACTCGATGGTGTGGAACCAATGCTCGTCCTTGTTGCTGTCAACGAAGAACTTGAGGAACACCATGCACAGGAACGCGCCGCCGAAGGCCGCAATCTGGTGGTACGCCGAACTGATGACGGCGGCATATTCGTCGGGGCGGTTGGCGGCCATGTCAATCACGGCCACGGGCCCGAGACTGGCCACCATGCCCACAATCACCAGGGGGAACACGATGCGCATGCCGAAGACGGCAATCAGAATGCCCCAGGTCAGGAACCGGCGACGCCACTTGGCGTCCATGTCTTTGAGCACCGTGGCGTTCACCACCGCGTTGTCAAAAGACAGCGAGGTCTCCAGCACGATGAGCACGGCGACGATGACGGCCGCGTTCACCCCGCCGAATACGCCGGCCAGTGCGACGCCCAGCAGGGCAATCAGGAGGGACCACTTCAAGTAGTCAAAGGTGGATTTGGTCTGCATGTACAGTTTTCAGGTTGAAAGGGGTGCGGCGAAACGGCCGAATCAGTACTTCTTCACCCAGTCGCAGAGCTCTTGGCCCAGCAGCTGGTCGTACAGGGCTTCGTCGCTCATCTCCAGCGAAGCCAGGTTCACGTAGCCCACGTTGGGCAGGACGTCGGCCATCTCTTCGATGAACTTGAAATAGGCGGGATTGCCCACGCCCACCATCTGCCAGTACACCGGCAGCCCGACTGAGGCACGCAGGAATGTTTCGGTGTATTCCCGGTCGGTGTTCTCGCCATCGGTCAGCACCAGGGCCATTGCGGGCACCGAGCTGGTGGCCGAAGGAGTGGGAGCCGGCGCGGCTTTGGCGCCACCAAACATCTTGCCCAGGAAGCTGCCGCTGGCGGGCGCGGCTTTGGCGCCACCAAAATAGAAATCGCGCATCGCCTGCATCGGCGGGGTGTATTCGGTGCCGCCCCAGAGGGAGACGCCGCGCTTGTTCAGGATTTCACGGTCGACATAGCCGTCCATGTCCTGCTTGGTCACGCTGGCCACCTGCTGCGCGGTGTTGTGAAAGGTCCAGACATCCATCTCGCCGTTGTCGTCAAAGCGCATGGCCACCGGAACGAGACGGTCAATGGTGCTCTGGATGATGCCGCGCTGGTACAGGGGCTTGGCCGAACCAGACACGTCCAGCGCGAGGCCGACACGCATCACCGGGGTCTTTGTGATGTTGCGTTTTGTCAGCACGAACTGGACGGCTTCTTGGCGCTTCTGGAGGTCGAAAATGTTGGACATGAGATTCCTTGAACGAGGGAATTGAAAGGAGGGGTGGAGGGGTTACTTCGCTTTGGGCGCGAACGATTCGATGAGGGCTTTTTCCATGGCCAGCAGGCGGGGGCGCTCGCTTTCGCGTTGCGCGCGGCCTTCGGCCTCGATGCGCTGGATGTCCTGAATAGAGCCGGTCAGCTGGGACTGCACGTGCTCCAGGGTTTCGATGGTCACCACCGCGCGCTGGCGACTGCGGGCGATGCTTTCGGTGTTCTGGCGCAGCAGGTCCGCGCTACGGCGCAGGGCTTCGTCCGTGATGTCGTCAACGGCCTGTGTGACGCGCACCGCATCTTGCTGCTCCAGCTGCAGGACATAGAGGCCAAAGGCGTTCTTCCATGCGGGCAGGGTGACGGCCTTGATGTCGCCGAACTTTTGCACCAGCGAACGTGCGTTTTCCTGCATCAGGCGCAGCTGCGGGGCGTTCTGTTTGGCCAGCAGCATGGCGCGGCGCAAGTCGTCGCCGCGCTTCTCGACGCGCGAAATCAGGCGGTCGTGGTCGGCCAGGCGCTGCGCACCAAAGCTGTCTTCAACGGCCACCTTCTTTTGTTCTTCGTAGTCCGCGCGCATGGTCACCAGCAGCTGGTCGCACATGTCGGCGGCAGCTTCGAGCTCGTCGTGGTACGCCATGTTGTCGAGGTACATCTGCTCCATGTCGGTGATGCGCTTTTTGTGCAGGGCTGCCTTGTGGTCCAGCTCCACCACCAGCGCGTCCATCTGGCGTTCCACCGAGCCGTACTGGGCGACCATGTGGGTGCGCGCAGCGCGCACCTTGCCCATGACGCGTCCGAGGAAGCCCTTGTCCTTGAGCGACGCCGGGTCCAGCCCTTTGGCCAGCACCACGAGTTCCGACAGGCCTTTACCAAAGTCGCCGGTGTCGCTGTTGCGGACCTGGGAGAGCAGCTGGGTTGCCACGCTGGCCAGCCCGGTTTGGGTCTTGGCGCCCAGGTCGGCGACCTGGTCCTCGTTCACACGAGGCGGTGCCACGTCACGGCGGCTCACCGGGGCGAGCGCGGTGGTGCCCGCAGGCGCCAGGGCGTCCGCGCTCGCCTTGTCCAGCGGCATCAGGACGGACAGCACCGGGGCCATCGGGGTGGCGGTGGCGACCGGGCGTGGCGCGGCGGAAGTGGCGTCAGAAAAAAGCGGTTTCATTGAGCGAGCGCGAGTGGATTGAAGACTCGCAGTATATCAAACAAACACTGACAGTGCAAATACATTCAACTTTAAAGCGGGAAATTTCGGCAGTTAGCTGTTGGCGGAGGTGTGGGCCTAAAGCGTCGGGCGACGTTTACGCCGCCTCGGCCAGACGCACAGGCGCCGCCTTCTTCCCGTAGACGCCGTACAGCTGGCGTCGGGCCAGCACTTGCTGCGCCCATTCGTGGTGGGTGGCCACCTCGCACATGGTCCCGTGCATGTTGAACACCGCCGGCGCGTTGTCGGCCAGGATGGCCTCGGCCATTTGCACGTCCTGCTCCACCGGGCGGTAGGCCTGTTCGATGATGGCGACCTGGTCGGGATGGATGGCTGTTTTGCCCACCAGGCCGTGTTCGACGTCCAAGGCCAGCTCGCGCTGCAGCACTTCGTGGTCGTACAGCAGCTCGCACACCGGCGAGGTCAGGTGAAAGCCTTCGGGCTTGAACATCGTGACCAGGTTCGCGATGGTCGGCCCCAGCGGGGACTCGTACAGCGTGCGCTGCCGACTGCGTCGAACGCCCAGGACGTTGAGCAGGTCGTTGCCGCCAATGCGCAGCACCAGAATGCGCTCGCGCACCCCGGGGCGCAGCATCACCTCCATCAGTTGACGCATCTGATGCGGGTCAAAGACCTCCCGGGTTTCCAGGGTCGGCATCAGCCAGAAAGGCGGCAAAGTACCGAATTCGGCATGGCTCAGCTGGCCCAGGTACTGGGGCATGCTGTAGGCGGTGGCTTTGGGCAGGACGAATCCGTCGATGTTCTCAATGCCTGGCATTTCCAGGAGCTGGTAGAGCACTTTCGGGTTGCGCGGCCGGATGAACAGCATGCGCGAGGACGAGCGCCGAGCCCGCGGGAGCATGTGGCGCAGGTTCTCCAGCGCCTGGGGCAGGTCCGATTCGCTCACACTGTCCTCGGTGCAGAAGATGACGGAGCGGGCGTTCGCAAGCTTTTGCGCCAGGGCGACCTCAACGAGGTCCTCGCGAACGGCCGGCACGTATAGGGAAGCGCCCAGGCGCAGATGGGTAAGGTTGGTCATGCGGTGACAGCAAAAAGGTGGTTTTCGGAGGTGGCGCGTGGCTCAATCGGGGCTGTCGATGAGGGCCAGGGCGCGGCAAGGCAGCGTGGGGTCTTCCACCGTGGGAATGGATTTCTCTTTGGCCAGCTGCAGCAGGTGCTCGACGTAGGGGTCTGTTTTGCTGCGCAGGGACAGCAGCAGGGGGCTTCGGCGCAGCAGCACGCGGGTGGCTTCCCCGACCCCCGGCTTGACCAGATTGACATCGGTGATGCCGTGACCGCGCATGTAGCGCTCAATCGTGCGACCGAGCTGGAACGAATCCACGGCAGGCCCCGCCACAACGGGTTGGGCAGGGCGAGACCGGAACAGCTCATCCCAGATGCGGTCCACAAAGGCTCTCGTTCGGTCGATGGACTGCAGGTGCGGCAGCAATGTGCAGCCGTGAAAATCAGTGGGGCCTACGTGCTCGTTGAGCACTGTGCGGCTGACCAACCCGCTGACCGGCCCATTGAGGATGGCCGAAGGCAGGAGGTAGTCGTCACGTGTAGCGCTGACCGCGGCGGTTCCGGAAATGTCGGCAAGCACGTGCAGCGCGCCCGAGACCTTTGCCCCGTGGCGCAGGTTGTAGGCGGCCACATCCGCGGCCAGTTGCCGGCCCACCACCCCTTTGCCCGTCCAGCCGTCGACAAACACGATGCTTTCATCGGAATGGTGGCGGCGGATGTGGTCCAGCGCGTTCAGGTCCAGGCCTTTGTCGCGAAAGATGGACACGCAGTAGTGGGTGCTTTCGTGGCCCAGCGCGAGCAGGCGGTGCACCAGCACGCCCACTGGCGTGCCCGCGCGGGCCAGAGAGACCAGCGTGACCTTGCGGGACAAGGGGGCCCGGCTCGCGATTTGTGCGGCCAGCTCGCGAACGTCCTGGGCCACGCGAGAAGCGCTCAACTCCAGCTGACGGTCAAACAGGGCCAGATAGGCCGCTGAGGGCGCGCGCTCGGGCGACAGCACCTGGCTGTAGTGCCCGCCTTCTTTCTGGATGAAGCGCTCCTTCTCCTTCACGTCGAGCTCCCGCACGGGAACTTGCTTGAGCAAGAAGGTGACGTCCGCCGGGTCGTAGCTTCCGCTGAACCCGGTCATACGTGCTCTCCGCGCTGAGTCACCGACGTCAGCAAGAATTTGGACAGGCGAGACGAGCCCGGGGCCACCAGAAAGTCGGCCTCGGTCATGAAGTCCGCGTCCGTCAAGCTGTCGCCCAGCCCCAGCACCAGAGCGGTTTCGTCCCAGTTCTGGGTAGCGCGCAGGTGGCGCACCGCGTGGCCTTTGCCCACAAACCGGGGCAGCACGCAGAGGTCCCTGTCCGTGATGTGCAGGTAGTAGTCGTCGGGCGCGCTGGTGAGCAGCTGGCGCGCGTAGTCGACCAGCTCAGCGTGCTCCGCGGGCGTGGTGCTGCGAAGCTGAAGGTACGCAGCGATACCCGCGCTGTGGTGCACCCGGGCCAGGGACAAAGAATCGAATCGAGTGGTGAGAATGTCCTGCAGCGCCTGAAAAGTGCCCGCCTGGTCCAGCTCCTCCGACTCGCGGGCCATCTCCGCCGCCCACTCGGGGTCCGGCACCCCGTCTGTGTTCAAAATCGTGGCGCCGAAGTCCACCACCGCGCCGGCGCCGAACTTCAGCTGAACGCGCTCGAGGCCCGACTGCGACCGCGCGGTCACGGGGATGCAGAGGTCCGCGTGCTTCTCGAGCAGCGACCACAACTGGGCTTGCTTGCGCGTCATGAACGAGCCCGGGGCGCCCGCCGCGGACAACGCGCCCACGGTCACGTCTTGCCCGGCCGGGCACTTGCGCTCGGTCTGCATCAGGGTGTCATCGATGTCGGTCAACACAATCAGGCGCATAGCAGGTCCCGGTAGGAGATGGTTTTCATGTGGCGTTGCTCGGGGAGGTGCAACGGGCCCTCGGACTCGTGGCACAGCACCAGCTGAGCGCCCGTGGCGGGGGCTGGCAAGTTGTAGATGTAGTTTTCGATGCCGTCGCCGTAGTGGTCCTCGAAGCGAACGCGACTGGCGATGGCGTGCCCGGACAAAATGGGCGAGCGGGTCGTGGACTGGAACCAGGTGTCAAACCCCCTGCGCTCCAGGTACGCGGCCAGCAGCAGGGGCGGGTGCATGAACTCCCCGTCCCCAATCACGTGTACCGGGCGGTCCGGGTCCAGGTTCAGGCGGGCACACGCGCTCTCGAACTCAGTCGGGTGCAGCGCGGCCTCGCCCAGCCGTCCGTAGTTCCTGGGCAGCAGCGCCGCCTTCGACTCGTCGCGGCTGTCCACAGAGGACATGGGCGGGCACACGTAGCCTTCGCCCGGGGCGAACTCGAACTGGCCGTGCAGCAGGCTTGCAAAGCCCATCTGGAGCGAGGGCAGCGCCAGTTGGACCTCCCGCTTGCGCTCATGCCCCATCCAGTTGAGCAGGGACACCAGCACCACCCGCTTGAGCCGCGGGTTGATGGCCCGCAGCGCCTTGATGAAGTTGACAGCTGTCTTGCCTGTGCTCAACTCGTCATCGACAAGCACCAGGGTCTCGGAGAACAGCGCTCCTGAGTACCCTGGGGGCAAGTTCGAGGGGACGTGCAGCTTGTGCCCGGTCGAATGGCTGTGCTCTTCGTGGAAGTCCAGCGCAAGGGGGCCGCCGAGGCGGTACCGGGTGGTCTGCAGATAGGCAAACTCCCTGTCCGGAAACTGGCGCAGGCACGCCTCGAACACGCCGGCGCCCAACCCGGTTGCGGTTTCCGCGAAGCCGATGAACAGGGTACGGGGCGCCAGAAAATTGCCCAGCTGGGCGGCCAACTGCTGGTGTGTGCGCAGCACAGTGGAGGGCCGCACGGGCAGGTGCTTGCCGAGCACCTTGCTGACAAAGAGGAACCCGCGCTTGGGGTTGCGACGGCTGGCGTACGCGCACAGGTCGGCAAGAGTGCTGCGCGCCGTTTCGGCGACTTGCACCGTGAGGGTGCCGCCGTCGAGCTCCACGGCTACGCGGGCTTGGGCAGAGGCGGGCATGCGGGGCATCAGCGGCTCTCCTGCTCGCCGCCGACGCCGGCTCGGCGCGCACGGGGTGTGCCGGGGGGCAGCAGCACGGCGGTGCTGATGTTGCCCACGCGCTGGCCGAAGGTGGTTTCAATCGACAAATCGGCCGGCTTGGCCAACCCGGAGAAGAGCAGGCTCGCCACATAGGGGATGTTCAGCCCAGCCAGCGTGGCGTAGTAGGAGCGCCCGGACAGGCGCGTGTTGATTTCCAGCAGGAAAGGCTCACCGTCAACGTCCTTGAACTGGACGTTGAACATGCCCCGCAAGCGCAGCTCTTTCGTGAGCGCGCGCACCTGGCCGAGCAGTTCGGGGTTGTGCTCAATCACCTGGGCGGCCACGCTCGACGTGCTCTTGCGGCGAATCACTGCGCCAACCAGCTCACCCTCGAATGCCACGCAGTCCACGCTGTGCTCGTCGCCGGGCAGGTACTGCATCAGCATGAGTTCTTGGGGCAGGCCACGGCGCAGGCGCGCGCGCAGGTCCGACACGGGCAGCGTCATCGATTCATTGAGCAAGTCGGCCATGGTGGCCGCGGTGCCTTTCAGCACGCGGAAGCCCGAGCCGTACACCCCGCGGGAGGGCTTGATGCACAGCTTCGGGTGGCGGGTCTTGAGGTCCGCATACGCGGCATCGAACTCCGCCAGCGACTTGACACGGCGGTATTCCGGGAGCTTCGTGATGCCCTTGCCCTGCAGGTGGTCGTACAGCCCGCATTTGTTGTCAATACGAGCGAGAACCGGCGTCGTCGCGACTGTGGCGACGGCCACCCCCACCTGGGCCAGGGCTTTGGCGTGTCGGTTGAAGAAGGACTGTTTGCGTGAAGGGAAAATCACCCGAATGCCGTGCTCTCGCACCGTGGCCATCACGAATGCAAGGAACACCTCGTCATCGCAGTCGACAGGCTCCACCACGTGCGCGTCCGCGGCAACGCCCCCGACGAATTCCGGGTGCGGATGGGAGCAAATGAGCTTGAATTGCCCCCACGTGTCCGCGGCCGAGATGTCGTTGAGTGCGTTATAGATATTCGAATAGCCTTGCGTGAACCAGATACCGATACGTGCCATTTTGTGTTTGCCCGAGCGGGCGTCAAGTTGATAAGTGAACAGTCAGTATCGTTCAGTATACCAGCAGATTCGTTTTAGCTCCAATACCCTGATGGGTAGCCGCAAGAAATTCACCCCCTAAATTCAGGCCGCCCCGAGGTTTTGTTGCGGTGTGCCGACGGTACGAGCTGCGTTTCACCGCCGCGCGGGAGAGGGGGCGGTTCCCCCAGTAAACTGCGGGGATGACGCTGGACTCAACTTTCCCCCCTGAGCGAGCCTTGACGGGCACCCGCCCGCCTGGCCCGGCGATGCCGTGGCACGCCTGTCTTGTGGACGACCCCTGCATTCAGGCAGTACTCGCCCGGGCGGCCCAGCTAGCTTGCGAGCAGGTCAACCACCATCTCGTGGGGCTGGACCCCGAGGGCCCGTTACTGGAGGACACAGCTCAAGCTTTGCTGAAGGACCACTTGTCGGCCTTGTTGCAGGGGCTGCCCGCCTCTGGCGCGAAGCCTGGCAGCCCGTTGCCGGTGTTGCTGGGCTCTGTTCAGGGGCTGGGTCACGTGCGAACCCCGCGCGCAAGTGAGCGCGTGACCGTGGCCACGGTTTCCCAAGGCACCGCCAAGCTGTTGTTCTTCCAAGAGGAAGAGGGCTTTGTGCCTTTGTCCAAGCTGTCGCCCTCCAGTTTGGCGGGCACTCCGCTGGAAGCGCTTCAGGCCGTTTACACCTGGCTGCAGAAAACCGGCCAACGTCCGATGGACTACGCCTTGCGCCTGTGCCTGGTCAACTTCTCCAAGGACGGCCAAGCCGAGCTCTCGGAATTGGCCTAAGCCCGGCCGGTGGCCGCCTTCGGAGTTGCTGGTTCCGTACCGCGCCACCGCAGGGCAGGACCCTGGACAAAATCAAGGCGGGCGCGCGCTGCTTTCCGGTTCCGTTTCCGGTTGGCTTTTTTGCCCTTATCGGGTCAGATGCGGCTGAAAAACGTAGTTTTCAGGCGGTTTTGCTCCTGCAGGAACACTTTTTGGCGGTGCCGCCAAAGGCGCAAAAAAGCGCTCTCAACCGAAGTCAAGAGCGCTGAGGAAGAAGGGCGGGTTCAAAGGGGCTGAAGCCGATGGGACACCCCGGCGAAGGACAGGGCGAGCAGAAAGGCATTCGGCACGCCAACATCGTGGGTCTGGCAATAGGCCACTCCCGGCGCGCCCAGCTCGTACACGTCGCCCGCCAGCTCCTGGCGTTGCCCGCGGTAGAGCAGCTTGCCCGCCGAATAGACCAGGTGGTGTTCTCGGTCCCCGTCGTCGTGCAGCGTTTCGGCAATGAGATGAGGTTCGCCGGAGAAGGGCTCTTCGGTGAAGTTCACCGCCAGAAACGAAGGGGGCCGGTTTTGGCTTTCGGCACTGACTGTGAAGCCCCCGAAACCTTCGGGGTTCGAGCCGGTCGACAGAACTTCCAGCGTGAACTTGGTCGAGGGATGCGCGATTTCAGCGAGCAAAACCCGGCGGCGCAGTTCGTAAAGAACAGGGAAGGCGCCGTAAACGCGCATCAGCGCGCGGTGACTACGTGACATGATGGGTCCTAGGTTGGTGGTTCTACCCGGTGTAGCGAAGCGGCCCGCCACCGGCCTCAGCGGGGCGGCGCTATACCTGGAGACTGGAGCTTCCTCCAGGTAAAGGACACCTATGCCCCTCCAAAGCCTTGAGTTCGATTCGATTTGTGCGGTTGTACAAAACAACGCGGGACTGCTCGGGCAGCTCAATGTAAAGTCCACCGATGGCACCGCGGTGCTTTGCGCGACGTTGGGTTCCAACGAACCGGACAACTCCGACGACGACGCGCGCGCCAGCTGCACCCTGACTGTGGAGTTGACCCGTACCGACGGCGCCCCGCTATTGTCAAAAACCATCACCGACTACGAGTACCACGGCGACGACCCTGGCGACCACCTGCTGGATTTGCTGGACGCGGATGTGCTGCTCTGCTACCTCACCGGCACGCCGGTTTGTTGAACCTGCTTTTGCTGAGCGGCCTTCTCCGGAGGGCCGCTTTTTCTCGGGCATCCGGTCCCCGCATGCCGAGCTGGCGGCGTTGGCGTCAGGGATGCAAAGCAGCCGTCTAGCGCGGCACCAACGTTGGCGTCAGCGCAATGCCTTCAATGTCCGCCAGCGTTTTGATGACAACCGGGTTGGCGTTGGCGAGGCGGAGCAACTTGTTGACGGCAAGGGGCGGGTACGCCACCTCGTTCTCGTAGCGGCTCAGCGTTACGGGGGAGAGCCCGAACAGCTTGGCGGCCGCGGGCAGGGACAGGCCATGGCGCCGACGCATGGCGTGAAGGACTTCCCCGGGCAGGTAGGCCCCGTAGGCTTTGGCACGGGCGGCCAGGCGCGCGAGGTTTTCGGCGTACTGGGGCTCGAGCACGGTCTCGAGCTTGCAGTGGGAGCAGCGGCACGCTTGCATGCGGACCACCACCGGCGGTAGCCCGGGCGGGGTGAACACCTTCTCGCGCTCGACCGGTACAAGGGTACCGGTGTGGCAGCTGAAGCAGTGAATAGGCGGGCTCATGGATATCCTTTGTTCAGGGGCGCGTGATAGCGCGGGAGGGAAAGACTGAGCAGGCTAGTGGTGTAGGACGCGGGCGTAGCTGCGCTCGAGCAGCGGGAGGCTGGCTACCCCCAGCAACACAGCCGAGCCCACCAGCCAAGGAAGCGGAAGGCTCAGCACGGTGAGCCCGCCGGCCAGGAAAAACCCCCCGGCTTCCACTGCGGACAGCACGCCAGTGGCTCCCGCGCGCGAAGCGGGCGCTACGGTCTGGTGGATGAGCCGCTGCCGCACAAAGCGCAGATGCGGTGCGAGCAATGCTGCGCCAGCGCCCATGACCACCGCAGACAGGCCCACCCCCCAGGCGGGCAGAGGCAACACCAGCACGAGCAGCCCCAACAACATGGCCGCAATCCCGGCTCTTCCCGTGTACGTGGAGGTCTGTGCGGTGGCAGACCACTTTTTGGTCCCATGCAGGGCAGCCAGCGCGAACACCGACTTGGCAAGGAAGGTTCCTGCCAGCCACCGCCCCAGGCTTTCCTGGGGGACGCCGGCCGCGGCGAGCAGAAACACTGGAACGGTGAACCCCACCATGGCCGCGGCATACGCCAGGGAAACTCCCGCGCTGAAGCGTAGCAGCGGGCGGGACCAGCAGGCCCGCAGGTCTGTGAGTGCGCCGCGCGGTGTCAGTGCGCCGTCCGGGGGCGGAGCGCTCGAGGTTGAAGGGTGGATGTCCGAAAGCCAGCGCCAAAGCAGCGCGCCGCCCAATGCTTGCCCGGCCACCGCCACCGCGGCGAGTACGAGAGGGGACGCCACGGTCAGCCCTACCAGGAGCGCGGCAAGGCAGCCCGCTTGGTCCAGAAATCCCTGCTGGTGATGGGCCGCGGCTTGTTGCGCTGGGGGCCAGTACCTCGATGTCACGTGGGAGTAGAGCGTCAGCGATGCCGAGGTGGCCAGCTGCAGGAAGAATGTCATCGCGACCACCCCGCCCCCTGGCACCACTCCGGTGGCACACAGCAGAAGGCCCGCCAGCCCGAGCAGCCGCACGCCTTCCGTGAGGACATGAACCCGGGACGGTCCCAAGCGGGAGAGCAATGCGCCACTGAACAGCTGAGCAGCGGCGCGGGCAACGCCGTCCATCAGCAACGAAGCCCCGGCCACAGCCAGGCTGCCCGTCAGATGGAACGCCAGAAGAGGTGCAAGCAGGTAGCCGAACTGCATGCTCACCGCGCTCAGCAAGCGCAGGAGCGCGAGCCGGTTTCGGTCGCGCGCGGGCAGAGGGGTGGAGGTCAGGGGGCCAAGGGGCATCACAGGTATAGGCCCGGAAGAGCACAGTGAGGGACGGGACGTCGGTGCGGAGCGCACGCAAAAGCGCCTGCCCGGATGAACCAGGCAGGCGAGGGAAATCACGAGGTCGCAGGACTGGCGTTTGCCGTGCTCCCATGGTGGGCGCGAATCATGCGGATTTGCCCCGTCAGCAAGAACTTGAGGTTCTCGTACGCGGCGCTTTGCGCGGGGAAGGCCCGCCGCGCGTCCTTGAGCATGGGCAAGATGAACTGTTCGGTTTCGGCCGCCTGCCGCAGCTGCTTTTGAGGCGGAAAGAACGGCTCATCCATCGTGCTCTGGTTGATGCCCCGGTCGGCGCCTTTGAGCACCGTTGCGACCGGGCAGTCGCCCATGTCGAGAAAGTGCTGGGGCAGGGAGAGCGTCTTGACGCCCCCGATGACCTTGCTCACCCGCATCACGGGGTGCGCCACGCCGCGGCCAAAGCGGTCGCGGATGTACTCGATGGAGATGCCGAGGTCTTCGGCTCCGTCGTGGAGCAGGGCCGCCGCAAACGTGTCCGCGGGGCGCATCAGCGAGCTTTGCAGCGTCATCAGCAAGGCCGTGACGCTCAGCGGGTGGATGAATTCCGGGGTCTTTCCGTCAGCGCGGAACTTGCCGTCGGTCATCTTTTCCATGTAGTTGAACGCGTCGAGGGCCACGTTGTATTGGGCATCCACGCTGGCAGCACCTTGTAGGTGGTAGCGGACGACTTTGCGCAGTTTGTCGAGAGAGGTGGTCATGGGAAAACTCCTGTTGGGGTGAAAGTGGTTCTGCTACGTGTAGTGCCGGGCCTGCCGGAAGGCCTTTTCCGGGCGGTGGCGAAAAAGAGCGCCTCCCGCAGAACAGGAGGCGCGTCAAGAATCAGCTGAGGAACGTGTTTTCTGGGTCGGCGTCGCACAGGCACGCGGTGACCCGGCCGTTGGCGAAGAAGTACGGTCTCGCGACCTTTTTGTCCTGCTGGAGGCAGGGCACATTGCGCGACTCGCCCAGGTACAGCGCGATGGCCGCCGAGCGACTCTTGCCTTGGGCGCAGTGCACCACCACCTCATGGCAGTCCGGGTGTCGCGCCAGCAAGTCGAATATCTGGGTCGCGTGCTCCAGCTGGCAAAGCTCCAGCCCAAGCTGACTTCCGTCCGTGTCGTGGAACCGAAGCTGCAAGACCTCCACCCATTTCGGGTGGTACCGGGCAAGTGGGCCGTCGCTGCGGTCGAACACGGAGATGAGCACACTGTTCTCCGGCGGTTCCATCTTTTCGACGGCCGCGCGGGGCCAGAAGCTGACCTTTTTCACGACAGCATGGCCGCAAACAGGGGCTTGTGCACCCGCTTGAGCGCCGTGTGGGCGACTCGCACGCGACTGCGCGTGCCATCCGGCATCTCGACGTCGACGTTGGCGAAATAGCGCTCACGGTCGTCCGGGGCGTGCACCCACGGAGTCCTGGCCGTGACCACGGTGCCGAACGAGCCGGCCAGCACCACGTGGTTCACCCAATGGCCGCGGCTCGCGTACTCAGGGTCGTACCAGTAGCCCGATACTTCCGCATGCTCGATGAGGACGATGCGGTCGCCGGGAGCCAGCTTGGTGTCGGTCCGGTAGGGGATGACGCCGTTGTAGGCGTGTTTCCAGCCCACAACTTCACCATCTTTGAACACTGGCAATTGAGGCACGTACCGGCCCAGGCCGTTCATGTCGTGTACCGGAATTTCGTGAGGGCGGGGGGCCGTTTCAGCGAACGGAGAGCCGTTGAGCAAAGCGCCGTGAGGCACTGAACTGAGAGAGGGGTAGCGCATGGGAATTCCTTTCAGAGGTTTGTTGTCCTGAAAGGTGTAGCGAGCCGTGGCGTCTGCTATAGGCCCGGGCGCGCCCGCACCGGGGAATAAACCAGACGCGATACACAGTTGACCTCGACTCCTTTTCAGCCATGACCCATACCCTCGAAATCCGCACCGCCGAAGAACTTGCCACCCTGGGGGTCTCCGCCCGCACCGCGGCAGCCCTGCCCCGCCTGCCTCAGCCCCCGGCTGGTGTTCAGACGCTCATTTACTGCGATGGCGCATGCTCGGGGAATGGCGCGCGCACCGCTTCGCCGGGGGGCTGGGGCGCGGTGCTGCTCTCGGCCGACAAAACCCTCGTGGCCTTTGACAACAGCCCGGATACGACCAACAACAAGATGGAGCTCTGTGCGGCCATCGAGGCGCTCAGGCTGACCGCCGTTGGAGCCAGCGTCCTGGTGCGCACGGACTCCCAGTACGTCATCAAGGGCTGCACCGAATGGCGCAAGGGCTGGGTTCGCAACGGCATGAGAAACAGCAAGAAAGAACCGGTGGCCAATGCCGACCTTTGGCACTTGTTGTGGGCAGAGGTTGATGCGCGCCGGGTCAAACTCGAGTGGGTCCGTGCACACAACGGTGACCCTGGAAACGAACTCGCGGATGAGCTGGCCGTGTGCGCCACGAAGCGCCGCCGCTAACGGCGGGCGCAAAGAAAAGCCGCCAGCAGATTGCCGGCGGCTTCGAATGAGCACAGCTCCGCGAGGAGTATCAGTGCGTCACGGGGGCGGGAGCTTCACGCGACGGCAGCTGGGCCAGGAAGCCCTCGAAGCGGCTCCACAAGGAAGGCCGCAGCTGGATGCAACGGGCCAGGTCTTCACGGGTCATCCCGTTCTGGACAAGCCACATGAAGTCGTCGTTCACAGCGCTCACCTCGCGGTGGGCCTGGTAGAACATTTGGACTTGCGAGGGGGCTTGAGCTCGGGGGCTGGGGGTGGCGAAGGGAGTAGCCATGGGAGATTCCTTTGAGAAAGATTGAGGGGTCTGCCGCGTGTAGCAACTTCCTCCCGCCGCGCGTGGGCTTTGGCCTGTAGCATGTTGTCGTCATTTCTCAGCGAGTCTCCCATGCGGTTGCCTTCTCTTTACGTCTTTTCCGGTGCCGGGCTTTCTGCCGAAAGCGGCCTCGCGACGTTTCGCGGCAATGGCGGGCTTTGGCAGCAGTCCGACATGAGCCAAGTCCTGACGTATTCGGACTGGAAGGCCCAGCGCCCCCGGGTGTTCGAGTTCTTTGGCGCTCTCCTGGCGCAGGTGGCGCAGGCCCGCCCCAACCCCGCCCATCGACAACTGGCAGCCTGGCAGGCGCGCTGGGGGCCGGAGCGGGTTCGTCTCTTCACGCAGAACGTGGACGACTTGCTTGAGCGGGCAGGGGCCTCCGCGGTCACGCACTTGCACGGAGACCTCGCGACGCTGTTGTGCACCGCATGCGCCACCCAATGGGCGCCAGGGGCAGGCTACGGGGAGACCGCTCGTTGCCCAAAGTGCAACAGCCTGCGAGGGGTGAAGCCTGGCGTGGTCTTCTTCGGGGAACCGGCCCCGAGGTACCGCGAAATGGACCGGGCGCTCGAGGGCCTCACCGCGGGGGACATCCTGCTGGTCGTGGGTACTTCGTTCGAGGTGCTGCCGGTCGAGCGCCTTGTGCCACTGCCTTGCAAAGGCGCCGAACGCGCAGTCCTGGTCGACCTCGCCCCAAAGCAGGCCGACTGGTTTGGAACGGTACACGCGGGCCCGGCAGGGCAGACGCTGCCTGAGCTCGACGAACCGTTGACGCGCTGGATGGTGCATGCGTTTGAGGGGCCAGCCTGGCCGCTGCGCCGGCGGCCGCGCAGGTTGCGGGCGTAGCCGCCCAAAGAAAAACCGGAGCAAAAAGCTCCGGTAGGAAAAATGCAATGCGCCCACCCTTCAATGGGAGGCTGTCATGGGGGCTTTACTCCACCGGAACAGGCGAGAGGGAAGCAGTGCTCCGCGTGGAGCGCTCAATGCGGCCGGCGCGTACTCGTCGTTCCACCAAAGGCCATCGATGTCCGGGCGGGTGTCGTCCACCCAGGCCATGAACAAGAAGTCTGTGGCATCGCGCGCGCCCAGAGCAACGCCAACGCGCTCGCTCAACGCCTCGGTACCGGCAAGCACCTGCGATTCTTCCACGCAAGGCCGTCCGTCCGGGCCGTGTGCTTCGGGGTCCTCGAGCTCGTTGATAGCGTCGTCCCGGGAGGTGTGCAGGGAATACACCCAACTGTCGTCCTCCAGGTCCTGCCGCCAGCAGCGCCACAGCGTTTTGGGTTCAGCCAGTTGAGCCGGTACCGCCCACGCCGCCAGGGTAGCCAGGTGGTCGGGCGACGCGGCAGCGGCGCGGGTGTCCAGAAAGACACCGGTCATCGCGTCGTTGCGGCGCAGTTGCCAAGTAGGCGCATCGCCGAGCCGGGCGATGCTTCGCCAGGCCTCAGGATGCCGGGACACTGACAGGCAGCGTCCCTCGAAGCTCTCTCGGAACTGTCGGCCGCGGTCCGAGGGGCACAGCGTGCCCACGTGCAGCACGCGGGTCACTCGCAGCAGGGGAAGGGAAGGGATGTTGGTCATGGAAGGTCCTGTGAAAAAGATGGTTCTTCCAGGTCTAGCGACGGGAGTCTTTGCGCAAAAGAGAGAGCCCGACAAAGTCGGGCTCTGGGAAGCAGGGGGTGAGCGCCTTTACACGGCGGCCGAAGGGGTCGGAGCGGGCAGGGTGACGGTGCCTTGGAACGCCAGTTCCAGCCCCATTACACGGATGCCTTCTTGCCAGCCGTTTGTCGAGTAAAACTTCCAGTCCCAACCCGCCCAAGACGCAAAGTTGCTGCATTGAGCCGGGGAGCACCAGCCCACCGTGCCGGGGCCGCGCAGCACGCGAACGAGCACGGCCATGGTCAACAGCCAACCGGTCATTGCAAGCACCAGGGCGATGGCGCACAGGCCGCTCAGCGCCAGGAGCAGGGCAGAAGGCGTAGCACGCGTGGCCATGCCGGTCAGCCAGTCCTGGCCCAGTGCGAGCGTGAGAGGGACGAAAAGGGCGACTGCGATGACGCCAACGAGATTCGAGAGAGCTTTCATGGGTTGTGGTCCTTTGAAGGGGTGAGCCTCTGTCGTATAGCCATTGTCCCGTAGCGGGATAAGTGCCGGTCCCTAGACATCGCGTCCCGCCTGGCTGTTGGCCGTCGCGGGCCCCTCCCAGAAAATTCCATGCACGCCTCCTCTTCGCTTCGCTCCCTGTTTGCCATTCTTCGACGCCTGGACGACCGCCCGGATGCTTCGCCCATTGGGGACATCTGCAGTGCGTGGTGCGCGCGGGAAGGTCTCCAGGTCCCTGCTCATGCGCTGGTGAAGGTGGCAAGGTCGCAGGTGGGCGGCCACGTGGTTGCCGCCCTCTCCGCCAGGGCCGCCTGGGATTTCCTGGGATGGCCGGAACCGGCGCGGACCGCGCCGCCAGAGACCCCTAGCGTGCAGCTCTAAACAAACGGTGGAAGGATGGTCGTTCAACTTTAGACTGCGGGTTGCTATAATGACACAATGGCACTCCCGAACCCCCGCCATCTTGCCCGCGAACGCTAAACAACGCGTCTCCCCTTCAATTCGGTTTTGACTTGAAAAAAACTCTCTCTCTCAAGCCCACCCCGGGCAAGGACCTGGCTCGCTATCTGGGCCAGTATCCCGACGAACACGTCGCTCTCCTCGATTTTTCCGAACTGCTTGAAGACGGCACGCTGGACCCCCTTTCCCGTGCGAATGAGACGGGGCATGTGGTGACCAGTGGCCTCGTCTTGGACCAGACGCAGGAGCGGGTGCTGGTCATCGACCACCTCGTGCTCAAGCGATGGCTCCCTCCGGGCGGACACTATGAGGGCTCGGGCTCTTTGATGGCATCGGCGCGGCGCGAGGTTCTGGAAGAGACCGGGGTAGCCGCGATTGAGCCCATTCGACTGGCCGATGGCACCAGCTTGTTGGACATCAACAAGCACCGCATTCCGGCCAATCCAGCCAAGGCAGAGGGTGAGCATTGGCATTTCGACTTCCTCTACCTGTTCCAAGCCGCAGGAGACGTGGCTCTGACGGCCCAGGAAGACGAGGTGGCCGGGGTCAAGTGGCTGTCTCTTGAAGAGTTCGCTGCCACGGGAAGCCGGGCCGCCCGGGCCACGAGCAAGCTCCAGGCTTACTTCCAGGACAGGGTGGTCGCTGCAACGCTGGAGGCCGATAATGCGCGGGAAGCAAGCATCGCTGCAGCCCCCCGTGAAATTCCAGGTGAAACGCCCCCGGACGTCTCAGCCTTCTTTGACGCGCTCAGCGGGCAGTCGGATGATGATGAGGCCCAGGAGCCCGATGCCCTGGAAGACGACGAGCCCCCTTTGACGGTCGCGGACTTGGCGAGTCTTTCGCTGTTCCGCTGAGGGCCCGCCCTCTCGCTATTTCTTGGTTGCTTGCTCGCAAGAGGGGAACTCGCCAGGGTTCTTCAGCTCGGCGTCGGGCACACACTCCCCTTTGTCCCCCTCCGCCCAAGCGGCGTCAAATTCGTCGTCCCCGGTGTCGCTTCCGCCGCCGCACGCGACAAGCGCCATGCTCAGGGCGACCGCAGCGGCCATCAAGGCGCGGGTGAATTTTTGGGTGGCTTTCATGTTGGTACTCGTTTTCTCGTATTGAGGGGAAAGTCAGACGCGCCAGCAGATATTGCTCTGCCGAGCACCTCTAAAGTAATGCATCTCTATAACGACATTGTACCGCAAATCTCGCATCCCAGGGAGGGTTGATGCAAATTTGATACAGCCGGTGTTTGCGCTGTAAAAGGAGGCGGCTCGCCTAAAACCTATACTGGTGGTAAAATAAACAACACTGTTAGTGTTTAGAGTGGCGCGACGAAGCCCCTGGACGCTATCGGGCAGTCTTCCACCACGCTACATCCATCATGCCCAAGCCGTACAGCCTGCCTTCAGGGTATTACACCATGAGCGGGCAGCTCCAGGTCGAGTCCCAAAAGAAGCCGCTCGCCGACCTTCTGTTCCTGACCCATCAGCTCGACGACGTCTCGTCTGCTCTGGCCCATCGCAAGGAAGGCACAGACTTTTTCCTGAGCTTGCGCACGTCTGCGGGTGGATTGGAGCCCCCGCTGCGTGGCGAGAACAAGTTTGAAGACCAGAACTCCGGCAGGATGTGCCTGGAGGTGGTCTCGGTGGACCGGTCCCCGGGTGGGCTGGTGCCCGGCTGGCTTTACACCAGCCAGGCAGCATGGCTGTTGTCTTGGTTCACCACCGGTGAACTGGTCGCCATGCGCATGGACGAAATCCGGAGCATTCTGCTTCCGCGCATCACGTCGTTCTCCGCTACCACTGCGGGCAACAGGGGGTACCTGACCTGGAACGCCCTGGTGGACATTGCCCAGGTGCTCCAGTTGCTACCAAGCGCGCGCTGGCTGGACTTGCGAATCGAGTTGGGCCAGGAGTTTCGCTACGACCCGGTGTTGGCCGGGGTGGCCGAGAACAAACTGTGCTCAGTGGATGAGCTGGTTGAGCTCATGCGGAAGGGCCCCACTGAGAGCCTCCCCGTTGCCGTCACGCAAGAGGAGTTGCAGCGCCAGGTTCGGGCGCTGGCGCCGAAAGACCGGTGTCGCGCGCGCAACGCGACGATGCGGGACAGTCTCCCTTGGCTGCGAGCCCCCTCTGCCCCGGCGTACCGGGCGCAGGCCCGCGCCACCTTGACCCCAGCCTGGGCCTGAGCCGGGCGCGCGCGAGGGCTGGGCCGGACGGGCGCTCACAGATGCAAAAAGGCGGCCATTGGCCGCCGGTAAAAGCAGGGGAGCGGGGCCTCAGGCGACCTGGGCACAAATGTGGTGCGGGTCTTCCCAGGTTTGGCCGTGCCGTGGCCATTCCACCAGCACGCCGCTCTGGGTCTGGGCCAAAACGCGACCGTCTACGCGGTCGACCCCGCCAGAGCGAACAAGGTTGACCCGCGCGCCCATGCTGAACTTGGGCACGCGAAACATGTCGGCCAGTACCTCGGCCAGGTAAGAAAAGAACTTGGACATAGGGGTGCTCCTCACATCACCAGCATGCCGAAGCCACCGGAACGGCGCTCGAGCTGACGTTGCATGTGCTCCAGTTGGGCGAGGTTGTCGGCCTGCCCCAGGTAGGCCTCGAGCACTGCGCGCGAATCCGCGGGCGTGAAGAAGGCGCGCACACGAGGGAGCAGCGCGGTGAACAGATGGAAGAAATGGGTGAACGTGGTCATGATAGGTGCTACTTGGTGTTTACCCTCAGTATAGCCTATAGTTGACTGTTTTAGCAAAGTTGCCCCGCTGAATTCATAAATTCATGCTGGTACAGGTTATCTGATGGAAGCACTTGTTCAGTATTTTTTCAGGCAAAGAAGCTGACAGTGGTTGTTATGCAAGCGTGTGTGCTATACTGAGCGAATCGTTGTAACTCCACCCGAGTAGACGTGTGTTGGCATAGGGGTTCGATTCCCCTCACCTCCACCAAAACCCACCTTGCAAGGGCGCTATCCTAGCTTGGCCGCTGTTGCCCACAAGAGGCGGCCGCAGGGGGGTTTTGATGGGGGTGCCCAGGCTTCGACAGCGCACGAAAATTAGGGCGGCAACGCGGGCAGGCGACTCCCCGGCAGGACCTCGGTCTTGTGAACAGAGCAAAATCTATCTGCAAACGATAGCAACTTCCGTATGGCTGCCTGACAGCCCGGTGAGGCTTGAGAGGGCCTTATCTCCCAACCTCTCGTGACCAGGGCTAACGCACTGGTTGCCGGCGCCCCGGCTTCGCAAGAAGTCCGGGGCGCTAGCATTTTAGGGCGGGGGCTCCTTTCCCATAGGAGGGCAGCCCTGGTAGAATAGTGCATACACTGACAGTGTATTTGTCCAACGCGCTCCCATGCCAACTCTTCGTTTCCGTCAGCTGCTTTCGTGTTCCTGTCTCTCCCTGCTGTGGGGAGGGATTGGCTTGCTGTTGGTGGCTGGCCACGCCTACCTGTTGGCAACCATGGACATGTCGGGTAAAGCCCAGGTCGTGGTCGGGGGTGTCGCCGCTGCGGTGCTCGTCCACTCTGTCGGGCTGCTTAACCAGGGATGGCGCGCCCTTCAACGCTCGCCCCAAAACTCATCTTTGAGCTCAAAATGACCGATGCAAAACAAGCCCCCCGCGTGATGGCCGAGAACCGCCAGGCGCGCCACCTTTTCCACATTGAAGACACCTTTGAAGCGGGCATCATGCTCCAGGGTTGGGAGGTCAAGGCCATCCAGGCGGGCCAGGCCAACTTCAACGGGGGGAGTGCGTTCATCCGGGTGGACGGCACCGGTGCGTACCTGGAGTCCCTCACGGTCACGCCCTTGGCCAATTCGAACAAAGGTCTCCTGGTCGACCGGCAACCCAACCGCAGCCGCACACTGCTTCTGCGCAAGGCCGAGCTCAACAAGCTGGAGAAGCGCGTGAAGGAACGGGGCTACACCGTCGTGCCTCTGATGGTGACCCAAGGGCGCAAACTCAAAATCGTGCTGGGCCTGGCCAAGGGCAAGAAGCTGGCGGACAAGCGCGCGACACTCAAAGAGCGCGACCTCGAGCGTGAAGTCGCGCGCCAGCTCCGCGACTAGCCGACGGGGCCGCAGTTTCCGCGCCGAAACTGCCAAGCGTCCAGAAAATAGCCGAAAGTGCCTGCAGGCTTGCAGGTCTGGTGCGACAAGCCCGAATTCCCCGAGCCCCGCCGGTTTTTCAGCCATTCCCGGGGTGACACGCCGCCCGAGCGTTGCCGGCTAGGCTAACTCAGAACGAATAGCTTCGGCGCTTCGGTGCGGGGGCGCCGGGGGCAGGGGGCAGTCCTGCGGCTTCACACGCCTCGTGCTCGTGGGTCCGGGACACGATGCGCGTCCACGGTATGGCGGCCTCCGCCACCGCTACCCCTTCGACATACCCGGGGACTGATTCCAGCGCGGCCTGCAGCGCCCGGAACTCTTGCGGTCCGACCTCCCGGCCGAGCCGGCGGGCCCTCGCGGCAAGGCAGAACATGCTGGCTTGCGCGCGTTCTCCGCGCTTGGGGTCCCAGACTCTCTTGCGGTAGGCGCTAAGGACTTCGTCTTGGCGCGTGAGCATATACCGCTCGGCGGCCGCCTTCAGCTCGGGCGTGTCGCCAAAGCTCGCCTCCACCAGCGCGGCGGCGGGCGAGGGAAGTCCATTGTCCGCAAACTCTGGCGGGGTTTTTCCGGTCAACCAAGAGGACAGTGTCCCCGAGAGGCCCGTTGCGGTAAAAAAGACGACACTCAAGAATGCCAAAAGGGCGAGGAACACCGATAGACGGGGGAATTTCTTCATTAAAAATAGCTGTAAAATAAGGGGTGGAGCACGACTCGCGTCTATTCCAATGGAATCATGAGATATACTGACAGTCATTATAGCTTTGATTTGGAGTTGCATTGAGCCCCAGTTCGATTTCTAAGGTTGCCGGGGCAGGGCGCCGCCCACCTCTCCACCCCACGGGGCGCGCCGCGCCCTCGCCGCATGGTCGCTTCGGGGCCCCAGCTCTGTGCTGAGCCGGGGCGCCCGAGGGCCGAGGACCGCGCTCTACGCCTGGGTGCTCGCGCTGACAGCGGCGGGGGTGACGGGCTGGGCCGCGGCCGTACTGGGCAACTTGCCGGTCCCGGCCCTGCATCTGCCGCATGCGACCCGTTCGGTGCTGAGCTACAGCTGGCCGACCGTCCTGCTGTTGGCAGCGTATCTGCGAAATTCCGACCACCCGAACCAAGGCTTTCTGGCACAGGCGGCGGCGCTCCTGTTCACCTTGCCTGCCTGGCCCCTGGGGTTGGCGTTCATCCAGGCGGTGCGCTGGCTGGAGCTGCCCGCTGCCGCAGAGGCCGTGAGCATTGCGGTCGGGTTGATTGTTGCCACGGCTGCCCTGCTGGTGCTTCTGGCAGGACTGTCTCTCGTCGCGTTGGCAAACCTGGTGCTGAGCCCTCCGGCTCGATACTGAGCTGCGCTCGCTACACGCAGCAGCCTCGCTCGCCACGCATTCCCAAAGGAGCCCCCGTGCCTTCTTTTGCCCCCTATCCCGCGCCACGGGCACTTCCCCCAAAGTTCGACCCTGCTTTGGTCAAGCTCGAACACGCGTCCAGCCCTCGAGGATGGCTGTACGCCGAGTACGCGCCGGGCAAGCACATCACTGCGGACATGGTTGCGTTTGACATCACGCGCTGTGACATCCTGGTGAACACTTCCGGAGTCGTTCTGTTCTACCACGCGCCGACCGCGCGCCAGCTGCTGGGCATGGCCGCCTGACGGGGCGTGCCCCAAAAAGAGCGATTCCAAAAGGTCCCTATAGGGGTAGCCCGGCCTTTGTGCCTTTTCTACCCTTTGCCTGACCTATGAAAACCCGTCGATTTATGCTGCTCGCCGCCAGTGGCGCGCTGGCCCTTCCCGCACTTGCCTTTGGCTCCGACCGCCCCGCTGCGGACAATCCCCGCTACTGGGCCAACGCGTCCCAGGCCCACGCATCCCGGTTGGTGTCGGTGTCCGTACTCGATTTCGTGGACCGCACCCCGTTTCTGCTGTTCCCGGGCCAGGGTAGGCACCACGCGCATCTGGCCGGAGAATGGGGCCGCCCCTACCGCATCCAGCTGCGAAATCTCTCAGGCGAGCGTCTGCTCGTGGTGGTGAGCGTTGACGGCGTCAACGTGGTGTCCGGCGAGTCGGCCAACCCGCAGCAGGCCGGCTACATCCTGCCCCCGTACGGGGAAGCGCGCATCGATGGCTGGCGCAAGTCGCTGTCGGAAGTTGCTCAGTTCGTGTTTGCCGAGTCGGACGCCGCCTACGCGTCTCGCACCGGGCGCCCCCAGAATGTTGGCGTGATTGGGCTCGCCGTGTTCCAGGAGCGCAAGCAGGCCCCGGTTGAGCTGAGCCAGAACTCCGCCATTGAAGAGCGCGCAAGCTCCGCGCCCAGCGCGGCGGCTTCTGGCCGCAGTGCAGGCATCGACGCTATGCGAGGTGAGCTCTTCCGAGCGGACACGGCTGAAGCCATGCCCCAGGCCAAGATGGGCACCGGGCACGGGGACCGCGCGGCCTCGCACGCCACGCGTGGAGAGTTCATTCGCGCCAGCCGTTCGCCCGCGGAGGTGGTGCGGCTGGACTACACCAGCTTGGCCAGCCTCGAATCGCAGGGCATCGCGCGCCGCCGCGCCGCGCCTGTCCGGCCAGACCCCTTCCCGAACGGTGCTTTCGTCCAGGACCCTCCGAGGTACTGAGCCATCGCCCCGGCGTAGCCGACAAAAAGGCCCCACACTCTTTCGAGGTGGGGCCGAATGATGCAACGCGTCAGTAGCGGGTGGTCGGGGTGAGGTGGAAGCGGGCGTCGCTCGCGGACTCTCGATTCGTCCACAGCCAGTGGTCGATGTCTTCGACCGTGACCTGCCAGTGCTTGGCCAGGTCTTCAACGGCCATGACGGTCGCCGCTCGAATGGCACGTTCGGCGTCGGTGTCCTCCTCCACCAGATAGCCCCCGTCAACACGGGCGGCCAGGTAGGTCGAGTACCCGATGAACCCCAATGCGCGAAGCATCTTGGGCAGTTGGTAGTCGGCGGCGGCCGTCACGTCGAGCGCCACCTCTGTGCCGTACTCCCGCCATTCGGCGGCCAGCAGCATCAGGGTGAGCTGCGCTTTCTTCAAGTACGGCTCTTGGTAGCTCTCTGGAAACAGCGAGCCCAGCCACAGCGCGTCACACCAGCCCAGCTGCTGTTCCTCCTGGACACGTGCCGAAAGGCCGGCGGTGACGCTGAGAAGGCGAGGGCCGTTGAGCACTTCCTCCAGCAGCTGCTGCCGACCAGGTGCATCCGGGATGCCCCCGAAGATGCTCCCCACGCCAAGGGTCGACAGCTCTTTTCGCATGTTGGCAACGGTCATCAGAACACATTCGCGTGGGTCGCCCATTGCCGGCATGCTTCGAGCCCACCAGGCGTAGAACGCCGCCTGCATGGCGGTGGAGCCGGTGTGCCCGTTATGGTGGTAGCGATGGATTTGGACCGGCGCTCGGCGGAGCCCTTTCGGCGTTTCCTCGGCTGGAACGTCCCAGAAGCGAAAATTCAGGACGTTCATCGCAACGAGGAACGCGGTGAACAGGAGGGGCTGGCAGTACAAGGAAGTTCCCGCCAATATCGAGCCACTGCGGCCGAGCATTTCCGGGCACCTTGACTCGCGGATGGCCACCGAATTCACCCAGGCGGTCGCCGGGCTGTAGTCCATGGCGGCCTGTTCAAGAACGGGGTTTTCAGTTTGCATTGTGGTCCTGTCAGGGGTTAAGGGGTCTCCCCCGTATAGGCCCCCGCATACGACTGCCTCCGCCCTGCAGATTACTGCAGCGGGGCGTACTGCTGGAGGATGCCGACCGAGGGCCGGGTAAGCTCGCCGGCGGCAGCCATGGCGCGGAGCTCGGCGACGGTGAACAGCGCCACGGAACGGCCGTACCCTTCGTTGTCGGAAAGCTGGACCGCGTCGAACGCGGAGACCTTCAGCTCCATGGGGTAGTAGAACTCCACGGTGTGTTCGTCGATTTGGTGCAAGAACCGGGCACGCATGGTGTGCACTTCGTCTGCGGTCAGGTAGGTGACTTCGGGGCCCCCGACACGGATGACCGTTTGGCCCCAGGACAGGTGCTCCCCCTCAATGCGAATCTCTTCGGTGAGCTCGCGGCAGGCCGTGATGAGAGGCAGCTCCCCTGTAGCCACGCGCCCGGCCGGAAACTGCCAACGGTTGGGTTCCACCGCCGCGTCAGCGGTGCGCTTGATTAGCACGTACCGACGCTCGTTTTCGGGCCCCGCCAGCCCCATCAGCGCTGTGCTGGAGACCAGCCATCCCACCGCCTTGCCGCTGCGAAGGTCCATGACGCTGGCGTATCCCTCCGGATTCGGCTTCATGGAGGTGAAGCCCTCCCCAGTGGCGAGCACAATGCCGCCGTCTTTGTGGGGGTGGAACTCTTTGAGCCAGGCGAATTTTTCCATGGAAGCGGGGAAGTGGAGGAGGGAGGCTGCGTGGTATACGCACTAAGATATAGCTCCCGGGGTTTAGCCGCGCTGAAGCTCGCTTCGACGGTTCGAAAGCTTTAGGCCTGAAGCCCAGGCAGGGCGGACGACGCCCCAGCTCGGCTATTTCGGCTCAGGCGGGCGGCGGGGTTCGTCGAACAGGGCCAGGGGAGACCAGATGCGCATAGCCACCTGAGTGGCAAGCATGAGAAAAAGAGGGAAAGGCATGAGGGCTCCGATTGAGGGTGACCCTTTGTATAGAGCGCCTTTTTAGCTCGGCGGCATGCCGCGCCCTTCCACGCGGGGCCGCGGCGACAAACCGTCCCGGCGCTCCTGACTTGGAGCGCGGCCCGCC